>Ga0209591_10000487_pt1 | contig 51326 bp, 46 predicted proteins | sample MAT01_FD_187207 | JGI IMG/M metagenome (GOLD analysis project Ga0209591, IMG submission 187207) | Freshwater microbial communities from Lake Fryxell liftoff mats and glacier meltwater in Antarctica - MAT-01 (SPAdes) (version 2) | ecosystem: Environmental > Aquatic > Freshwater > Ice > Liftoff...
CGTTTCAATATATTGAGATGAACATGGGTCACCACGGCAATTGCCACGTTGTGCATGCAAGATTCTGCAGCGCATTACCAAAAGCCGACTCCCAGTGCGCAACGCAAAATGGACCATTTATGAAGTAACCTTGGTGTTATTTGGAGGACTAGTTAGATTGGAATATTTATTAGTTGATTACACAATGGTTAAATACGGGACTATGTGAGTAATTTTTTTATGTGAGATTTTGAATTGTTTTTTTGAGTACTTGCATGCATATTTCAACTTCCTCTTTTTTTATACTTTTGAGTGCATCTTTAATTGCAAGCTAACCGCACTCAGAAGCGTTGGTTTGTAGGTCTTTTCTTTTTTTGGTGAGGAAAACTCTAAATGACCTGTAATCTGTTTCGTTGTCGGTTCTCTTCATTATACCTTCTCTTTCCAGAATGTCGAAGATCCGAGTAACATTGGCCCTATCACGATTTGATCCAAGGGCTAGTTCTTGTTGCGAGCAATCATCATTTTGCCACAAGTGTGTCAGCGCCCTAAACTGGTATGGGGTGATAGGCAGATTTCTTTCCTTCATATACCTAGACAGCCGACTATGTACCGAAGTATAAGCTACTCCTAATACTCTGCCGTCCGATTGGTTGAACTGAAATTTAGGCATTTGACATTGTTAAATACGGGACAAAGTCAAATATTGTTTTTGAGATGGCTATAGATTTTTGGAAATTTTGTGAGGTGGGGGATTGAGGGTGGGAGAGAACGCCACCGTTGGCAGTGAGCTCGTATGTCAGGGCACCTAGACGCAGATGAAGCGGAGAGTTGAGGTAAATAGAGTGTCTAGGTAGGTTGAAGGAGTATTTATAATTAGTGATTCGCTGCCTAACTACAAGTTCTTTTTTTTCAAATTTCCGAGGCAGTGTCTCTGAAATTCATTGGCTTTCTCAATGGCTTTTCTCTCTTAGGGTTCTAAAAACTCACAGGCTTTATTTGAATCATTAAAATGGCTTTGAGCCTTTTTCGAAAAACCAAGTGTCTCTTCATTTTTAGAAACTTAACCTACGTCACACATACAAACAATTCTTGAGCTGACAATAGGGACTATGTTCAATTTGTTTTAGGTGCAATTTCAAGAGAATTGGGGTGTGAAAATGTAGATGTTATAAAGTAAAAGAATAATCGTTGATATCCCAGAATATCGCCAACATGAAAGGAGCCAGCATGTCCATTGAAGTCCTAGTGCACTTTGTCACGAACCCAACATCCTATTGTTTTTATTTTTTGGAAATTTAAATGGCTTAGAAAAATTTGCAAATTTCTAAAATTTGCCAAGACTAATTTTCGTTCAAAAATATCCCAACATGCAATAATTTGTCTATTCGAAAAAGGACGAGTTTAGATCCGAAGTTGGGCGATATTATACTTTGGCACAAATTCTGCCTTTGAAGATTTTGAGGACCTCAAAACCCCTCCTAAAACCAATGTATTATGAGTTATCCCAATAAGTTCTTGCAGACCTACGAGCTATCTACTGAAATCATAAAGCTCATCTCTTCCACAGAATCCTACTGTTATATTGTATCCCCATACATCAAATTATGGCCACAGCTGGACCGTGTTCTGAACATAGCATCTAAGAACAATGTCTTCCTAACCTTCATTATCCGGCAGGAGGCCAAGTCCGATGAATTAGTTCGGAAGTTAAATGGAGAATATGGATTTGAGGTCTTTGTGATTAAGGATCTTCACATCAAGTTGTACCTGAATGAGAAGCGTTGCATCTTGAGCAGTATGAACCTTTATGACGCATCACAACAAAATAATCTAGAGTTAGGATATGAGATAGGGAACTCCTTATCCGTGAAGAAAGAACTCATAGAGGAATACATTCTTCTCGACAAATCGACCCAACATCACAAAGGAAAGTTTGAGCATGAGAGGTCACAGTTGTTAGACTTAGTGAAAGAAGCGAAAGAAAAACTACAACACAATGGTTTTTGCGTGGTTTGTCAGGGAGAGATGGAGTCCGACTTTAATCCATTCTCTCCTTGGAAAGTGAGATGCAGGAATTGTTACGATAAGGAAGAAAATCGGTATTCGGCCATTAAATTTTGCCACTACTGCGGAAAGGAACATGAAGCTAGTCGAGATAAACCCTTTCACTATGACTGCACCCAAGTACTTAAAAAGGCAAGAAAATTGACTAAGCCGTATGTGAAACATTATTGATAGAAGGTTCTATTTTTTAAAGCCCGTTGCCCGACGCCAGCAAGTGTGGTGTAATTTTGCAAGATCATGCGTCAAGTCTATAGAAATGAAAGCATACAAATTCAGTTTACACTAAGTTCCATTGCCTTCTTACTGTTCATACAATTCCTGAATTTCGCTCAAGCAGTACTTTTTTCCATCGAATATAGAATTGACATAAATTGTATAGGTACGGTTCTTACACTTGAAGTAAAGTTTCCCTTTGCATTTTTGTAGTCCTCACTTAGTCTGCATTTGATAAATAAAATCCTGATACTCAATATCAGACCATTCCAAGCCATATTTCAGTCCTTTTTCTTTAATTTGGTTATAGTCTCTCTCGATAGCATTCAACATTTCTTCTTTCGAAACGGAGGTTAAAGAATTGCGGCCATATTCATCAATATTTACCGCTTGGTTTGATCCCAGCTCATGCATTTGTTCAAGTGTCATAAAATTGCGCATGTATGTCTGCTTACTCTCAGATTGCTAGCCTTTAAGTATTTTAAAAGCTCCTTTGCCGATCGCATCAGGGTCCGCTGTTGAACTATTTGAGCATGATCCTATGATTACCATACTGCATAAAACCAAAATTAACTTTACCATTTATTTACGTTTCAATTTTGCGGAAATTTGAGTTGAAATTCGAATGTGAAATATTTCAAATGCTCCAATAAAACTCATTTATTTTGAATAATGGATGCAGTTATAGGCTCTTCTAGATTTACATAGGCTCTTACCCCCCTCATACCTCCACAGGCCAATAGATCTTTTATGCGCTATAAGTGACTTCGTATCGGAGTCAAAGTTGTCGCAGTGCTGCACGATAGGAGCAAGTAGAAAGTTCGTGTCGATTAGGGTTAATGGTATGGTGGACCTTTCAGCTTCTTAGCGGGCTTCTTTGGTAAACCCTCCGGAAGAGACATAAACGCCTTTTCCCCTAGAGCGGAGTCCGTCGAGGAAGCTTCGAATTTCTTGGCTGCCAATGGAACCAGTGCGGTGTTTTGCCTCTACCAAGATTTTGGGATTTTCGAGCCCTAATCCATCTGGAGAGGCCATGATGTCCTTGCCGCGGTCTGCACCTTTTTGACTTACCAACGTTCTGTAGCCCATAACCCTCAGAATACCTGCCACGAGGTCGTGCATATCCTCCCCGTCTAGCCTGTGAACGCGGTCTTTGATGAACTCCAACCTCTGGGCCTCAATGTCCTCTTTGATAAAGTTCATGGATTCTTCTTCCTCTTTCTTTGGAACATCTACGGGGGCTAGGATGAGGTATATCCGAAAATAATTCAGTTGTCACGTTATTTGGCACCTTGAAAATGGTGGAAATGGAATCGGGGCTTTTTTGGTTTTTGTTGAAAGGAGATCTCTCGGAACCTCCCTATTCCATTTGATACTCCTTACATTGGGGTATTTGGTAATGTCTGGAGAAAACTGATAGCGGGACATGATCTCCCCTAAAAAGTATTTGCGCTCAGAAGGATCACAAAAGAGATAACGCTATCTCCAAGTTCAAACTCACGGCAGAAGCGGTAGAGCTGTCCAGCAAAATTATTGACCTGTCCCGTTAAAAATTCGGGGTAATATATTCGTAAAGCCTCCTTTATGCCTTAACATGTCTTCAATGTCGGAGGTTACCGATCTTATCCCAGCCAATGGCTACGATTTCCTTATCTCTAAATTCCTGAATCAAGTATCCGCATTCGCCGGCGCGGACCATCCAAAGAGGTTTGTTGGGCATCTATTGTGTGATCTGAAGCTGAAAGGTAATGGGAAGTTACTTGGTGCATTGAAGAATTTGGTGGCATGTTCTATCCATGACCGAATTTGTTTTGCTTGTTTGTCCATGGACATTCGACCCTTAGATTTGACATCTTGGGATAAATCAAATACTATAAAGTGAACAATAAATCTGGTGATCGGGCAAGTGCACTTGCGTCAGTAAGGTTCAAGCATTGATGCTAACGAAATCCTAGTGACTGGCGGGTTAAGGTTTATGAGCGGAAAATTTGATTGAAGAATTTCATTTTTTTGTTCATCTTGACTGCTCTTCTTAGTTGATATAAAGAAGGCTGGTGCGAGATAACCTAGGAATTTGCTGTTGTATGGACTATCATACTATGGTGTAATCACCGACTACACTATTTGGGAAATGTCAAGGTTTTGACGAACTCTCCAATGACCTTCATGTTCGAAGCATTTGCTTCATTGATCAATATGTCCTTGTAAGAACGATCAAACGAATTTGGTTTTAGAACAATTGAAGTGTGACCCCAAGCTTCTTCTGAAATTGTTTTTTCGCTGAAATATGTCTTGACTGTAAAAGCTGAATTATAATCTGGATCTTGAAAATCTTTGTTTTCCACGAGTACAATCTTTCCATTACGACTGCCCCCTGAATAAGTTTTAAATAGACAAATTGACCCATTCGCGATGACCCGATTCATTGATTCACCGACGATCTTGCAAGCAAAATATTCGTTGTTTGAATTGTGGGATTCTGGACCTTCGATTAATGTAAAATTTTTTTCTGATTTCATTTCTTCAAATGACCCTGCCGCCGTGTAAAAATTGTACAACCGGATGGGATTTTGGAATCCTGGTGCAATATTAGGGGTTCCTTTCAGTTGAAGGAAATTGCCTTTCGTTGTTTCAGTTTTATTTTTAGCCGTTCCCTTCTCGTGCAAATAGTTATACATAGAATCGGGCACAGGATTTTCTAGATTGAAATGGATTTTCACAACTGGAATTTGTTTTCCTTGGTCATTCTTCATTGTAGTTTGTTTAACCATATTCGATACCGGATGCACGTCTCCCATATAGTAGAATTCTATTCCTTCATCGTTATTTTTTTTGATGAATAGAGGGAGACGAATTGGCCCATTTTTTCCAAGAATGGATTGTACATCACTGCTGATAAGTGTCCTATCAGATTTTGACATCCAGTCGAATTCTTTGTTGTTTACAAATTCGTCCTCATATTTTGTTGATTCAGAAATATTCTCTTCCTTGTGATAGTTTACAAAAATTGGACAATGTGAATTATCGGGGCTTACGAGATATCCCCCAACGTTTTGACCTATAGGATTTACTGAAACATTTAGAATTCTGAACACATCTTTACGAGAGTATTTTCTGTAAAGCACAAATCCGTTCTGCCAATATACCGGCTCAAATGATTTATCAAATTCATGTATAGAATAACGGGTAGAATCGAGCAGAAACTTACGAAAAATGTCTTGTTCTAGGATCGAAAGAAACTTGTCAGAAGGGACGAGTTGTCCATTTTTGATTTTTAAAATATCCAAATTGTAGATCTCCTTGGCCGGAAGCAGTCTCCCGTCTTTTTTCTCTCTAAAGAATTCAAAATTTAGATTGGAAATGCAAGATTCGATCGTTTCGTCGGAGAGTGTATACCCATAAGTTTTCAGAATCATTTCTTTTAAATCTACGATGGAAAGCTCTCCAAGTTCAATGATTAGTTTGATTATGAGACTTTCTTCAACCCTTTTGGAATTATTTATTTCTTTCGCAAAGAGTTCTAAAAGTTTAACCTCTTTTTGAGGCAATGCAGGAATTTTTTCTTTTTCCAGTTTGCTTAGGAAATTATAGTATGATCTTGAATATATGACAAATAAATATGGGTCGCGAGAGCCATGTTCTATGAAATCCATCATCATTGGAATTCTCCCCAACCTGTATTTTAAAAGGTTGTAATCCTTTTTCAAATCCGAGAGCAATTGCATATTTGCAGTATCAATGGATTGAAAGATTATTTCCTTGGTGATTTTATCAAAATTGATAGTCGAAGCACCAGGAATCATTCTACTGCCTTCGGATATTAGTTTTCTTAAGGCGTCTTTGTTGTAAGAGGTATCTCCATAAAGGGCTATGGGTATTAGGTAGTTGTTTTCATAATTTCCAATAAAGTCTATAACCGTTAAATAGCCCTTTCCTTCAATTTTTCTTAAGCCTCTTCCTAATTGCTGAATGAAAATAATGGCGGATTCAGTAGGTCGGAGCATAATGATCTGATTGACTTTTGGAATGTCAATCCCTTCGTTGAAAATGTCGACGGTAAAAATGTAGTCTAATTTTTCATTTAAATCTTCGGATTCAAGAAGATCAATTGAACTATCTCTTTGCTGTTCAGAGCTGTCTCCAGTTAAGGATACAGTTTTGAATCCTTTTTGATTAAACAAATGGGATAGTTCAACTGCTTCTGTCTTTCGCGAACAAAAGATGAGACCTCTGGTAATGCCGTTGTCACAGCCGTAGAAACGGGCTTTTTCAATAATCCTATCAATTCTTTCGGAGCAAATGAGTAAGTTGAAATCAGATTTTTTATCCGCTATTTTATTGTTCACAAACAAATCGGTAACACCGTAGTAGTGAAATGAACTGACCATTTCTTCTTCCATCGCCTTATTCAGTCGGATTTCACAGGCAATGTTGTGGTCAAATAGTTGGAAAATGTCCTGACCATCTGTTCTTTCGGGAGTGGCGGTCATTCCTAGTAGGAATCGAGGTTCAAAGTAATTTATAAGTCGTATGTAGGAATCGGCCCCTGATCTGTGGGTTTCATCAATAATGATGTAATCGAAATGACGTTTCGAAAAGGATTCGATATGACGGTACTTTGAAATTGTTTGAATCGTAGAAAACACGAAATCACAATCCAAATCTCTTTTTTCTCCTGAGTATACACCCATAGATTTATCAGGTCCAAAAATACTTCGAAATGTATTTAGAGCATCTTGAGCAATGGTTAATCTGTGAACTACAAAAAGTAATTTGTTTGGATTGAACTCCTTTGCATCAAAGGCAGCTAAATGAGTTTTACCGGTTCCGGTCGCAGAAATGATTAGGGCTTTGTTCTTTTTATCCGAACGCAGGTTATAGAGGTTTTTTAATCCTTCTATTTGCATCGAATTTGGTGTTATTTCAGCATGGGTTTCGACGAGAGCTTCAAGGGTGTTACCTTTATTTAGCTGATACTGCTTATGGTATATTTTTTCGTAGTAAGAAATATATTTTTCCGTGACTGGTGTACCGTTGTGAAAGTCAGATTGAAATTCGTTCAGTACTTTTTCAACGATACCGCTTTCATCTAAACCCGATACTTTAATATTCCATTCCTTGTTGGTAGATAAGGCCTGAGCTGTTAGATTGCTGCTGCCAACGATAAGGTTGTAGTGCTTGTTGTGTTTAAAGATGTATCCTTTTGCATGGGCGTTGCCGGATGTGGCGATTCTAAGATCCAGATTTTTGAATTTGGCTAACTTTTTTAATGCTTCAGGTTCAGTGAAGTTTAGATATTGAGAAACTAGTATTTCGCCCGATATATTTTTGTTTTCAAGTTCTTCGAGTTTATTCATTAAGACGGCAACCCCACTTGTGGTTACGAAAGCTACGGATATAAAGAACTCATGACAATTTTCGAGTTCATGAATAATATTGGAAAGTACTTTTTTGGGTGGATGTTTGTGATTGACAAGCAACTCAGGTTGGTAATCAAGAGTTGAAAGAATTGACTTGTCTATAAAGCCTGTTTGCAAGCTGCTCAGGAAGGCTTGCTTTAGATTATCCATTCGACACTAATTTATTGACGATAGGAATATCAGCGGCTGCCCAATCTAGTTTTTTAATTTCGTGAACTGTGAGCCATGCATAGTTTATGTGTTCATGCAGTGTAAGCTCTTTCGTTTCCGCTTTGCAAATAAAGCTGTGCATGGTCAGTTCAAAATCATGATATTCATGAATCACGGTTAGATAAAGGGATTGGATATTGGTTGAAATATTTAATTCTTCACTCAGTTCTCTTTGCAGAGCTTCCTCTTTGGTCTCGCCTTCTTCAATTTTCCCTCCAGGGAATTCAAATTTCTCAGAAATGTAGGGCAGTTTATTTTTGGGTCTTTGGACGCATAGAATTTGATCTTGGAAGTATATTATACCTGCAACAACTTCAATTCTTTTCATCTGAAGGCTCGGTTTAATTGTATAGTTTGGTAAAGGGATATTCCAAGCAACCAAAATACTCAAATCCTACAACTATTTGTAAGATAGTCCTCAAATTCTGTGAGCGTCATCTGATTATGGAATAATATCTTTCGGTAGAATGGATGCGCAGCTTCAGCATCTCTGCTCAACACAATAAAACGTCCTTCTAGAAATATCGAAAACTTTGGTGGAGGCCCAGTTGAACGAATATCGATTCCAGTGATGCATCCCATTGTTCTCATACAGCGAAAGAAAGTGAATATTTCCCTAGCCGTTATTACACGGGTATGCCACAAGGTAAGAGAAATGGGACGTTTATATGTTGGTGTAGAAATGTGGATTTAACCCAGAAGCCGCATTGGGGTTCGCTATTAAGTGCTAATACCGTTTATCCCGCATTACGCATTTGGGCAATTTTTGAATAATGCGTGCGGGATTCTCAAATCTAAACGATAGAATACTGCATTCATCGGCAAAATGAGGGTGCAATTTTTCTATCGCATGATTTGGGTTTATGTATCTGTAATATTCCAATTCCGTTTCACTCCATTGGTCTATAACAGCTACTTTGACGACATTTACCACTTCGTGCTCATAAAATAGTTTGGACTATTTAGGGCTTACTGAAAAAGTCGTTTTGAACTCTGAACTATTTTGGACATGTACACAACTTTTCGAACAAACTTAAAATATTGTATAGCGATACTTGCCCGGCCAATTCGACTCGGTTTAGTACCAAAAAAATGGAGGCTATCCAAGATTGAGAAGTATCGCTGAGTCTTGCTCTTATTCTATCAAGACCATATGCTGTTTTGGCCTGACCAAATTTTCCTTCTATTGGATTTCGCTCTCCCAGTCTTACGTGTTCTTTTTTCACTGCCGACGGTCTTCCAAGGGGTTTTGCAAGGAGTTTTATATTCAACTCTTTGAGCTTATTTATATTCGCTCGCGTGCAATGAATTTGATCCGCCAGCTCTTCTTCTGGATAGTATCCAGTCCTTTTTTTTGTATGGATTAATCGACTCCATCAGATAAGTTCCTTCGTTGAATGCGTCCCACGACAACCCATCTACAAAAGCAAATCCATCTATCAAGCTTACTTGTATTTTAGCACCAAATTCTACTTTGGACTTTTGCTTCCCTCTAACGATGAGCCGCACATGCGGCTGATGAATACTCACAATACGATCTGAAATAGTATGTGAGTGATCGTCCCACATTTTCACTTGTTGACGGTAAGCTTCATGAGCCACACATAGGTATTTCTGTGTTTTGGCAACAAGTGGAAACTCTTGATATTGATCTAACAACTTATCTATGCTGCTCAAATTTCGCTTAACGAAGCGCAACTGTTGAGTATTTACTTTCTGATTGCTTTTTGGGTTTTAACTTTTTTCTGAGCCGTCTGCAAGTATTGTTTTCGTGACTTCTTCCTATATGTTCAGGGCTTGCTAAAGTTGTGTACTTGATTGTCGTAGATTTCATCTATGATTTGCTCTGTCTTTTCTCTCGAATCGTTGAGAATTTTGAGACCTATGGGATATGCAATATCTTGAGGGCAGGCAGTAGCATCCATAAGCAATCTACCCACCCCAATGGTTGATTCTTCGGTGGTGTTCAACTCCTTCGATTCATGTGGCTAATCGCTATTTGAATCAGGATCGGTTTTATCCAATTCCTGCTTTTCAACATTGCGGGCAACACTGAGTTCCACCATTCTTTCATTAATTGCACTTATCTCATCAAGACCAAGACGTTTTCTGATTTCTACAAACAAGGACGAATCGAAAGGTGGTTCATTGCTGAAACTAAAGTAGCCAATGAAGTACTGCATATACATGTTTTCCTGAATTTGCAATACAGTCTCCTCATCACTCAGATTACACATATGCTTTATCATCAATGCCCCGAGAATTACCCGGCCATTGATATGACCAGCCCCGGTAACATTATTGCGCATCCTTTTATCGTAAACACACACAATTTGACCCCAAGGAATTTTATTGGCCAATACATACCATCGGTTGTGAGGATTAAGTTGCTGAGCAAATGGAGACTCAAAACCAGGGAAATTCAATTGATGAGTACTCTGATAAACTTGCTTTGATGCACGGATTCTTGATGCCTTTTCCCTAAAAGTGTGCGTTTGTTTGGCGAAAAGTAATAAAATCACCAGCATAATCAATAGGTGAGGGTTTTTCAGCAGGCCCTATTGAATAAGCGAAATTGATATTAATCTGTTTTTTATTTTGGGTTGTTCGGCTGAGAAATTAGTATTTTTACATATGACGAAATTTTTTTAGTTCAATTTTGTTGGAAAAGAAAAAGTTAAGCTGGGGTTCTTTAAAATTGGATTAACTTCCCAAGGTTTATTGGTGGATCTAAATATAATGGTTTAATTCAGCATCCTCACACCAAACATAACATCCTTTCATCCCACGCGTCATCAATGTCCTGTATGTATTCTTAATAATCTGCTTCGCCAAATTACGTGCGCGATTGGGATCATTTTGCAGCATGGTTTTATATCCTTTTAACGTGCTGTCACCTTTGGAGCGCTTGGCAGGGTTTACCAATACCTGTCCGTCGCGCCAAATCAAGTCTTGTCCGATGATGACGCCGACATAATCGAGTTCAAGGCCCTGGCAAGTGTGAATGCAACCGACTTCACGCACACTGTCTGTTTTGATGGACCAGAGGTAAGATTCGTTTGAGAAGTTCCAGGGTTGATGAAAATTGAATTCTGGAAAGTTGATATCGGTTTTCTGGGTGTTCGCTTTGCTGATCCAATCATAACAATATCCGGCCACCATGCGCGCTTTATTGTCTTCTTTGTTTTTTTCTAAAAGAAGTAAAGTCTGAAGAACACATAGTGATCATTTATGATGAAATTTGGAATGCTGCTAAAAGAGCTCTTGCCATTATATTTTCGAATTCCGTTGCTTTGGAAGTTAGTAACAATGTCATTGCGAAATTTGAAGAAATTAATCCGTTGAGGAAGTATTTGTCCGACTTGGAATCTTTTATAATAGAATCGAAACTGGAGGATTTTTACAACGAGAATGGGGAAACAATATTCGTTTCAACCATACACAAAGCCAAGGGAAAGGAGTTTGATAATGTTTTTCTATTACTGGAAGATTTTGCAATTCGCGACGATAAGGCCAAAAGGCAGTTATACGTTGGTATGACACGTGCGAAGAGTAATCTGACCATTCATTTGAATCAACCTTATTTGAATGACATTGTTGTGGACGGAGTTGAAAGAATTCAAGACAAAACAAATTACGGAGATCCGGGAATATTAATTGTACAACTAGGCTTGTCTGATCTTTTTCTGGATTATTTCATGAATTGTCAAGTTGAGATTTCTCAATTAAGCAGTAGTGATGCTTTGACCTTGTCGGAATTCGGATGCACCAACATATATGGAAAACCCGTATTGAGATTTAGTAAGAAATTTCTTGAGCATGCGTCAAAATTAAAAGGTAATGGATACCAACTAAAAAAGGCTCAGGTTCATTTTATTGTTCATTGGACGAAGGTCGACACCCATAATGAGATAAGGATTGTATTACCGGAAGTTGAGTTTGAAAGGAATAGGTTATGACATCAATACTGCCTTATTGCTCTAATAATAGCCTCCATCGGTGTTCAAGTTTTCTCCATCATACCGCAGGGGTGCTTTTTTTTGATAAGAAGGCACATACACGCTTTTGCAAAATTAATATCCCCCCGCATGAGCGATCGCAGCAAAAAGCCCTCTTCGCTGCGCAACCAAGTGAAGCAGCGAAGAGGCTTGGAGCGTAGAGCGCGACCCCTATTGGGAGTCTGGGAAAAAGATGAGTGACGACAGTGCAGATATGCACGTGTTATATCTGAAGGGGGCACGCCCAAATAATACCAATTCTGCTTATTATAGGATCCAAACTATGTTATAAGCATTAACGGTATAATACAGCACCTCGTTAACCTAGAGGTTCATAGCTGATTATTAGAGAAAAACTTGTGGAAGTGAAGGACCGCAAATATTCAAACTTCGGAATAGTACTATGAACTGCTGAACTCTCAATCTTGAGACTCGTGCACCCCTCACTTCTGCTCCCTGAACTCGCGCTCCCTGCTCTTTAAACTTATCCCCTCACCACCTGCACTCTACTCACCTTATTTCCCGTTCTTAACTCCAACACATACACCCCTGAAGCGAGATCTTCGAAGGATATGCGAAGGGGTCCGGTAGAAGTGAATGGCTTTACCGAGCGAACCGGACGGGATTGTAGATCACAAATACGATAACTTATATCGTTTGTATTAGAAAATAGTATATCCACATAAACTTCGTCGATGGTGGGATTTGGATAGACAGTTAGTTGGGGAGAGTGATCGAAATCTTGAACGGAGTTGGAAATATCCACAGTTCGATAAATTAGGGCATCACCACCATTGTCAGAGTATACGAGGTGATAGAGTGGTCCAGTGCCGGCTAGTTCCGGACGTTGCTGATGACCGCTGTCGTCGGAGGTGATCACCATGTATTCGTTAAGACTAAAATTGCTGGCTGTCCACGAAAGTGCAATGTCTTTTTGACCGGAATCATTTACTTCCCATGCTACTAATCCATAGCCATAGGAATATTCGCGCGCCAAACTGGGATAATTCTGTGTTTCATTTTCGGTGGTAGGATGTATTTCAATGATGTTAACGGCGGATCCGGGACCGAAGCCGTGCTGAGAATGGTATACACGACTTTCTCCAGTGGCATCACTCATCCAGATCGAATAAATTTCAAATCCATCTATTACTCCTCTCGGACCTGATGCCGGACAAGCATCGATTTCCCAATCTAGAGGATCGAAGTCGATGAAAACATCAAACGTTTCTCCTCCATCCGAAGATACGGCTCCACGAATATCGCGGAGGTTCTCGTCGTTGTTGCGGTATAATATGGCAACATAATTTTGGTGTACCAAAAGATCTGCGGGACAACAATCGCAAACGGTTTCAACAATCGCATTGGTGGCAGATACCTCAGCGCTAAATGTCTGTCCTTCATCTTCAGATTTTACAAGCACCCACTCGGTTGCCATCGTATCATAGTTTTCGAGCATGTAGGCAACATAGACTTCCCCGTCACTTCCTGCGGCTACTGAAGGCATTCTGGCTGCAATGCTCTCGGAAGACGAAACAAGCAATGGCGAACCCCAACTCATACCACCATTTGCAGAATGGACGAGATAAATATCACCGCTACTCTCTGGCAATTCTTTATACACGACATATATATCGTTACCATTGGCCGCAATCTCGGGACCGGACCAATCATATACGGCCGCCATAGTTCCTTCCGGATTTAACTGTACAGGATTCATAAACGTATTGCCCATCAGATGGGTAGCATATACTTTATGAGTTGCATTGTCGGACCACACAATCACGGGATCACTACTCGCATTTTCAACCACACGAGGACGTAAGTTGCCATTGTTCTCTTGATCGGACACCACAACAGGATCACTAACTATAATGTACTGAGCGAAACAAGGTGTGGTGAGTGCAAGTGAAATGAGGGAAAGTATTGTTTTCATCATACAACGAACATACGAATAAATAATTTGATTTTATTTCTGCTTCTTTCGGTCGTACTGACAACAATCGGGAAGGTTTTGATAAGCCTCATCACTGGCTTTTCGCAGAGAGGTATCGTAACCAACTCGCGCGATGGCTTCATGGATCTCTTCCAAAGATAATATTTGCGGGCGGTAGGAGACGGTTAACAGAAATGCGTCCTTATCGTACAACACGCTGCGAACTCCTTTGATGTCGCACGCGGATTCAATTCGCGTTTTGCACATATCACAGTCGGAGTTAACCCAAAATGATTCGGTGTTGTACTTCGACTTCTTTTCTTTCTTGCTTGTTTCCTGCGCTTGAATGGGGGCAACAACAATAAGAAGTGCGAGCATGAGACAAGAGCGATAAATGTATTTCATGCTTACTCGGGTTGGAAAGCGGGGTTGTTTAAAAATTCTGTGTCGGTGAGAGTTAACAGAAAAGCTTCGATGGCTTGCATTTCCTCCAAATTCATTCTTCCCTTAACTGAAGTGGCCAAGTTGCCATCGAGGTTGGCGGAATAATGAAATCCGGTGTTGTAGTGTTCAATGCATTGCATAAGTGTTGAGAATCTTCCGTCGTGCATGTAGGGGCCAGAAACTTCGATGTTGCGCAGGGAAGGTGTTTTAAATCGGCCCTTATCGCTTTCGAAGAGGGTGATGAGGTAACGTCCTTCATCAACCGGAATCGAATCAAGACCTGTATTGCGATAGCCGAAGTCGCTAAACGTACTTCCCAATACGTGGCAATGATTGCAATCGCCTTTGGACATGTCCGTAAATAAGTTCATACCTTCTAGTTCGAGTGCGCTTAATACAATATCACCACGCACGTATTGATCGTATCTAGAATTTCCGCTGATCAAAGTGCGCTCAAATTGCGCGACGGCACGCATGAGGAAGGGAGTTGTAATCTCATCGATGCCAAAAGCCGCTTTGAAGAGCGATGGATAGTCGGGATGGGCATTCAGCTCAGCAATGCAGTTGACAAGGGTTTCGTGCATCTCCACCGGATTTTGAATGGGTCCTATCACTTGCGACTCGAGGTCCGTAGCTCCACCATCCCAGAAGAAGCCGGGTTGCCATCCAAGGTTTGTGATAGGCATGCCATTGCGCGTACCCGCTATACCGTCTATCCCAATGCTGAATTGCAACGGGTCGGTAAATGAATGTGCTGCCTGATGACAATCACCACAAGATTGAGTATTGTTTCCGGATAGAATTTCATCATAAAACAATTTTTTCCCCAAAGCCACTCCTTCTACTGTCAGCGGATTGTGTGAGGGAATATTCATGTTTGGTAAACCATCCGGAATAACGAGCACATAGGGGGTAGGGCCAGTTGCTTCGATCGTTTCTTCATCTTTTTTACAGGCCACTAATGCCACAATAGATATCAGGACCAGAGAGATCCAATGGATTTTTTTCATGTTCGGTTAAATTACTGTACGTCGACCGAAAAAGCTTGAGTGAAGTTTTCTTTCAAATCGTTAATCCATGGAATATCTCCGGCACCGCTGCTTTGATGAGCATTGTTGCCTTCAAATACTACCATGTTGGGATCGGCATACAAGGCATTTAGGTTGAAGTGTAAGTCGAGATTCACTTCATTGCCCGATCCGTGAAAAGAAATGGGCTTTTCCACTGTCACAAAGGCTTCATCTGTGCCATAGTGATAAACAATTGGGCCATTGTCGCCCATCGAATTGATAAAAGATCCTTCGTGTTTGAAAAAGATATAGCCGGTATCCCAAGTCCATATCATACCGAAGATCGGGTCGAGTTCTCCTTCCTGATCGCCTGTATGGTTGTGAGATTCTTCGATTCCTAAATTAAATCGCAAACTTACATAATGGGCATTGGGCACATTTGTTTTGGCAATGATGAGGCTTGTGGGATCGGCGACATCAATGAGATCGTGATCGTTGAGGGCTACTTCGTTGCCATTTTCGTCGATAAGGGTAATGTGTCCAATATAGTATTTGAGCAGATTTACAGTGTAAAGCTCTCCGTTGGCATTGGTATAGTTGCCATTTCCAGGTATAATAGGAGTGCCATCCACTTCGTTGCTCACATGGATGTTTACTTTAGGAATGACCGTAGAAACAACGGCTTCGGTGGTTTCGTCTTTTTTGCATCCAAAAAGGAAGAGTGCTGCGAGTAGGAAATATGAAAATTTGTTATACATGGTTTTCGATTATGAATTGACTAAAAAAAAGAATTGAATAAATGGTCAGACAAACCCGAAAAAAATCGAGTAGGTGATCATCTCACAATCGAAACGTATCTAAGCGCAAATAGAGGGGCAATCCCCAACTCAGAGGAGGTGGCTCAATGCGAGTTTGACTTAGAATTAAAGAATTTGCAAAGATTGATAACTCGCGCATTTGAAAGGATGAAGCCGGAATGGCAAATGCAAAAAATTCGGGCGCAGACGCTGGCGATGGTCGCATCTGTTCGTCGCTACTTTGAAGGTTGATGGAAATGTCTTTACAGCATTTTTTGCCACATGATTTTTGCCCACCGCATCCTTCTACTTCGGCCCAGATTTTAAATTCCACTAATCTGCCCTTGCAGAAATGCATGTTTACAACGGCTCCGCTATTGGAGACGAAGTAGAGCACGGCGAAGAGTATGGCAAGGATTTTTTTCACGAAAGTCAAAAGTAACGATTTTTTTGATGCACCCTATCACAAATCGCACGAAATCATTTGATTTGCAAGATTAAATGCAAATTCAGAAAACATACTCTCTTCAAGAGGCCCTGCAACGCATGAAAACTGCCTGCGATAAACGTGAGCGGACACATTGGGAAGTGCGCGAAAAGCTTATCAAATGGGCCCTTGGGACCAAAGATCGCGAAGATGTGATTGCCACCTTAATCTCCGACAATTACCTCAACGAAGAGCGTTATGCCATTGCTTTTGCCAATGACAAATCACGTTTTTTTAGTTGGGGACCAAAGAAAATTATGGTGATGCTGCGGTTAAAGGGCATTTCTGAAATCAACATTGCAAATGCCCTCAAGCAGCTAGATGGACAGTCGACTCAAGCCCTGATGAAGGAACTGTACGAAAAGCAAAAGCGGAAATGGCCAAAAATCCCTGAAAGACAAATGAAATTGAAGATGGCGAGGTTTCTCATAGGAAAGGGCTATGAATCCTCGGAAGTATGGTCTTTGCTGAATAATCCCGAATAATGCAGTTGATTGAATACATGAGATTTAATACCAATTTTAATGAATAAATGGCACATATTGCATTGCGCATTGGAAATCTGTTTTGGGTAATGCGCAGCAGGATGACGCGGAAAATCCTGTTGTGATTTATGTTAAGTTCAATGTAGTGAATCGAAATTGGACCATTGCATAAATCCAAACGGGAATAAGATTGTAATGGATGTTCGGTCTCTGGTTCGTTCAGCTAAAAACCAATGGTCGACGCTGAGAGGTGGACAAAGCCCATGATTCTGAGTCTCATTTTTACAAAATCAGTTTAGAGAGCCTATTCTAATTCGAGGCAAAACATGGAAGCAAGATTTCGTCTTTTAGTCTAAAGTTGTTACAGTGGACCAAAAAATCACAAAAGTTCTTGCTGTAAAATCGAATGTTTGTCTTGGTATGAACGTAAGTATTTATATGAATAGACGGCTCTCCCTCTCCTTTGGAGGAGGCAGGAGTGGGGCTGTCACACGATTTGGCGACGTTATCCAAATCTCGGCGATTCATGGAAAACGATATATTAGGAGCCATACAAAAAATCGAATTTCAGTGACTACCTTCGCGGCCGTAAAATTGAAGTAAACACACACATTCAGCATGGTAACAACCGATCAAATCATAGAGCTGAAAAAGCGCCTGGCTGCGCTTAGGGGGTATCTTTGACGTCGACAATAAGTTAATTCAGATCCGCGAGGACGAAAAGCATACGGAGGATCCCGGTTTTTGGGATGACCCTAAGAAAGCAGAACTGGTGATGAAGCAAATTCGCAACAAGAAGTTGTGGACAGAAGCTTTTGCCAAATGCGAAACCCAGATTGACGATCTCCAGGTTTTATACGATTTTTTTAAGGAGGGAGCTGCCACAGAAGAGGAGTTGGCCGAACAGTACAAAAAATCGGAGCACGAACTGGAAGAACTCGAATTCAAAAACATGCTCAGTGCCGAAGAAGATGTATTGAGCGCCGTAGTTCAAATTACCAGTGGAGCAGGAGGAACGGAAAGCTGCGATTGGGCCGGAATGCTGATGCGCATGTATCTCATGTGGGGCGAAAAAAATGGATACACCGTTCGCGAAATTGATCTTCAGCCGGGAGATGTGGCGGGTATCAAACAAGTTACCTTAGAGTTCGATGGCGAATTCGCTTTTGGAATGCTCAAAGGTGAAAATGGAGTACACCGCCTTGTCCGAATTTCTCCCTTCGATTCAAATGCCCGTCGACATACCTCATTTGTGTCCGTGTATGTGTATCCACTCGTAGACGATACCATCGAAATAGACATCAACCCATCTGATTGCACTTGGGATACTTTCCGCAGTGGAGGAGCAGGAGGACAGAACGTAAACAAGGTAGAAACGGGGGTAAGGTTGAGACACAAACCGACGGGCATCATCATCGACAATACCGAAACGAGGTCACAACTTCAAAATAAGGAGAAGGCTATACTGCTTTTAAAGTCGCGGTTGTTTGAGATGGAGCTTTCCAAAAGAAATGAGGCGCGCAACGCAATTGAAGCGGATAAGAAAAAAATTGAGTGGGGTTCGCAAATTCGAAACTATGTAATGCAGCCCTATAAACTGGTGAAGGACGTTCGTACCGGCTTTGAAACTTCTGATGTAGATGGAGTAATGAATGGAGAGATAGATGAGTTTTTGAAATCGTTTCTCATGATCAACGGAAGTGCAGCAACAACGAATTAATTGATATATCAATAAAATAAATCAAACGAAATGTATCGCATCGAAAAAGACACCATGGGTGATGTGCAGGTTCCGGCAGACAAATATTGGGGAGCGCAAACAGAAAGATCAAGAAACAATTTTAAGATTGGCCCATCAGGATCAATGCCAATGGAAATTGTGCATGCTTTTGCCATACTGAAAAAGGCGGCGGCCCATGCGAATTGTGATTTGGGTGTCTTGCCTGTGGAGAAGAGAGATGCTATATCAATCGTATGCGATGAAATATTGGCAGGCAAACTAGATGATCAGTTTCCACTGGTTATTTGGCAAACCGGTTCGGGCACTCAGAGCAATATGAATTTGAATGAAGTGATTGCCAACCGTGCACATGTGTTGGCTGGGGGCAAGTTGGGAGAAGGTGTGCCATTTTTGAACCCGAATGATGACGTGAATAAAAGTCAAAGCTCGAACGATACTTTTCCCACAGCTTTGAATATTGCCTGTTATAAAATGGTGGTATCAGTAGCGATGACGGGTGTGGAGCAATTGCGCAAAACACTTCGCCTGAAATCTTCGCTCTTTAGCAATGTTGTAAAAATTGGTCGCACACATTTGATGGATGCTACACCACTTACACTTGGACAAGAATTTTCGGGTTACGCATCCCAACTTGATCATGGAATTAAGTCGCTACAGAATACGTTATGGCACATGTCTGAATTGGCACTCGGGGGCACAGCGGTTGGAACCGGCATTAATACTCCCGCAGGTTATTCAGAACTGGTGGCCCAAAAGATTGCGGATTTTACTGGACTTCCATTTATTACTGCTCCGAATAAATTTGAGGCCATGGCTGCCCACGATGCCATTGTAGGCACACATGGAGCATTGAAGTTGCTAGCAGTATCGCTGAATAAAATTGCCAATGATATTCGCATGATGGCAAGTGGTCCACGTTCGGGTATTGGCGAAATATTGATTCCTGAAAACGAACCCGGCAGCAGCATTATGCCCGGAAAAGTGAATCCAACACAATGTGAAGCCCTTACCATGGTTTGTGCTCAAGTGATGGGAAATGATGTGGCCATTACAATTGGAGGAACACAAGGACATTATGAGTTGAATGTTTTCAAGCCCTTGCTTGCTGCCAATTTCTTGCAAAGCGCTCGCTTAATTGGCGATGCATGTGTATCGTTTGACGAACATTGTGTATCGGGGATCGAACCGAATCATGCGCGAATCAAAGAACTCGTTGATAAGTCATTGATGTTGGTTACAGCATTGAACACGAAGATCGGCTACTATCGCGCTGCGGAAATTGCAAAAGCGGCGCACAAAAACGGGACAACGTTGAAGGAAGAAGCCCTCCGTTTGGGATATGTTTCTGATGAACAGTACGACGAGTGGGTAGACCCGAAGAAGATGGTGGGAGGAATGTGAGGAATTACTAAATGTGGGAATGAGTGAATTAATGAATGAGGAGATTAGTGAATTAGTGAATGTGGGAATTAGTGAATTGGTGAATGAGGAAATTAGTGAATTAGTGAATTAGTGAATGAGGAAATTAGTGAATTAGTGAATGTGGGAATTGGTGAATGTTGTGAAAAATTGATTTCCTGATATGACGTGAGGCGTCCCCTCTCCTTTGGAGAGGGCTGGGGTGATGAAACAAAGAGTGAGAATGAGGAGGCGGTAGTGAAGCACCTGAGGCCGCACAGAGTAAGAATGAGCAATCAATCACAAAAAAGCGAACCCAAAGTCACCCCCAAATCCAAAAACATTTTCCCTTAAATTTATAGCTCAAAATCTATTTCATGAAAACGATTGTTTCATTTCTGGTTTGTGTGATAGCAAGTCAAACATCTTATGCACAGGATTTCAAAACGGAATTCAGAAAAGTGTTTAGTGCAAGCATCAAAGGATTCGAATCGAATAAAGGCATTGCCGTTGGTGGGGGTTGGTCGACGGAGGAAAAACTCGCCGGGTACACAGATGTGATGATAAAAACGGATGAGGATCTAGGAGTTTTGTACGTGCAGTTTTCTATCATTTGTGCCAATGCCGATGATGCGAAAGTTTTGTTGGCTAGCAAAGAACTGGAAGTTGTAGATGCTCTTCCCGCAGGACAATACAACCAGACAAAGACGTATGATGCGGACTACCTGACATCAATGAAAACGATCTTTGAATTTAATACTCCCAAGATGGCAGACCTCCAGAAAAGACCGTCCATAGAAATGGGCGCAGTTGATGTCTATGGAACAGTGATGGTGGTTCTGAATCTCTACGAACCCTACTTCAAAAATCAGTACACCCCAGGGTTCTAATTTGGGTTTAAGGGGACCTCTAAAAACCTGTTTTATGTTTTGCGCAGACAAATCCCGCATGATGGATGCACGTATTAAACGATCTGTCTTATCGCGGGATGCTCAAATCTAAGTGGTAGGAAAGTCTTTATGATACGCGAAAACAAACTTTTATTCTATCACTTGATTTGGGGACATTTACGGCGAAGACAAGTTCCTGACCTTATTCAGTAATGGCGTATAGTTGGACACTCTGTAACTGAGATTTGGTGTAGTATTCGCCGAATTTTGGCCCGAAAGAATTTATACATCTTTGTCATAATTTCGAATTTGGTCGAAACGTGAAAGAGGTTTTTAGAGGTTCCCTCAAATAATTTCCTTCAATTTGTTGATCGCTGGCGACGGAGGATCAATGGGTAGATTTTTTTTGGCCTTGCGAATGCTTACATTCAAGTCAAATCCCAAGAGTAGAATCATACTGTTGAAATTCATCCATATCAGGAGCACCATGAGTGTTCCCAGCGATCCATATAATGAATTGTATTGAGCAAAGTTGCTGATGAACCAAGCGAATACCACAGAGGTGAGAACAAAAAACGATGTAGCGAAGGTGGCGCCGGCGTTAAAGAATCTCAGTTTTTTAAGTCTTCTTCTTTTTCCTGTTCCAACATTGTAGAGCGCTGTGAACACTGAGTAAACGAGCATTACAGTTACCATCCACTTTGCCGTGTTCAGAATAGGTATAAAACTTCTGTCGCCGATGATATGCAGTTCAAGGAGGTATTTGAACAAGGCTCCGCTGAATATCATGGTAAGAACTGCCACGATCATAATGACTCCGAGAACAAAGAATAATATGAGACTCATTATTCTCATGAGCACAGCATTGGCCCTTTCATCCAGGTGATAGCTCTCGTTGAACCCCATGAGTATAGCATTGATACTGTCAGATGCGTAATACACCATCAGTATAAAACCGATGCTCAAGAGGGTGTTATGTTTTTTATTGATGAGGTCATGCAAGGTATCCTCGATAAGTGAAAATGTATCTCCCGGAAAATAGGATTTGATGGCATCGAAGAGTTGCACCTGAAAATCGTCGATGGGGATCAGCGGAATAATAGAGAGGAGAATAATGATTCCTGGGAAAAATGCCAGAAATAGTCGGAACGAAATGGCCGCAGCCCGAGTGGGGATGGAACCTTTGGATACACCTTCAACAAAAAATGTCATCACATACCACAACGATAATCCTTGAAGTCCGGGCGGTTTCACACGCTGAAGCCATGCTATGAGAGCTTTCAGCCATTTGAGATTCAAAAAGTATTTCCAAAGTCGATTCAGCATAAGGGCGCAAATTATACCCAAACGGTATTAGGGAGATTGATCGAGACTCGAAATAACGCACATCCTTGTTTTGATTGACATCCCTTCTCTTTATTTGACGGCCTTTAGACTTAAGTCAAGACTTTTCACGCTATGTGTGAGGGCTCCCATAGAAATGTAGTCAACGCCTGCTTCGGCATATGGCACTATATTCTCCTCCGTTATCCCGCCTGAAGCCTCTGTTTCCATTCGGCCATGAATGAGACCAACTGCTTCGGCGATAAGCGAGGGATTGAAATTATCGAGCAGAATTCTGAAAGCTAGTCCGTCTTCAAGAATGATTTTTACTTCATCGAGATCTCTGGCTTCAGCTTCCACTTTGAGATCGAGTCCCGTTTTTTGTAAATAGGATCGTACATTAAGCAGTGCATTCGATATTCCTCCCGCGTAATCCGAATGATTGTCTTTGATGAGGATCATGTCATACAGACCATAACGGTGATTTATACCACCACCAATAAGGACAGATTTTTTTTCAAAGAATCTCATTCCGGGTGTTGTCTTACGGGTATCCAGCAGCTTGGTTTTTGTGTGTGCAACGAGCTTACTTACATGAAATGTTTTGGTAGCCACACCACTCATTCGTTGCATAAGATTCAGGGTAAGTCGCTCCGCCGTTGTGATACTAATGGAACTACCACTCACCTCAAAAGCTATGTCGCCATATTTTACCGAGTCACCATCTTTGAGATATGCAGTGTACTTTAGAGAAGGGTCCACAAGTTGAAAAATCATGGGCGCATATTCCATGCCGGCAAGAATTCCATCATCTTTCACCAAAAGTTTGGCACTTCCAATCGCTTCTTTTGGAATACAGGCTAACGAAGTATGGTCGCCGCTGCCAACGTCTTCAGCTAATGCAGCGGATAAAAATGCGTTTACGTCAAATGGAGGATAGTAACTCATATTGCAAAGGTCGAAAGAATTTGAAGTTTTTAGAGTTTCTCTTAAAGGGTACTTCTAAAAACCTGTTCAATGTTTTATTGGGACAACGTCCATCGAAGCCAAATGCCCTGTTTCTATTAGGAAAGGTGCATAGATGGGGCTCTCTACTTTTAAATCGAGTGACAGAAAGACAAAACGAAGTTAGAGGTATTATAGAACAAATTTTACCATCGATTGGATAACTTCGATTCGGCGATGACTTCGGCGAAATTTAGCTCGAAGTTTTTATAGACATTGATCGTTCATTGAGCTATCTCACTTGTAGTGCGAAATAAGCGAACATTATCTCGTGAAGTAGTCAAGATTCACCATCTCTCGAATTGACCGAGCATTGGTTGTGAATTGTGTAGGTTATAAATGATATAGTGTAATGTTTAAGCATTAGTTTGATTGGTTCTTTGCTGAGTAATAATTCCATTACACCCTACCCGCAGATTGCGGGAAAAACTGCAAAGATGAAAACACTCGTATCTAATGAACACACAGCTCAAAGAAGTAGAATGCAATTGGCCAATACATATTGGTTCAATGCAATTCTGGCTTTTTCTCTAGGACTATTTCTTACCACAAATATGACCGCTCAAACCGGCGATGTTGAATATCTCGATCACTTTCGAGAAATGCAAGTAAGTGCGGTGGGTGCAAGTTATATAAGAACAAACCACGTAAATCTGGATAAACAATATGTTGTCCAGATCAGTTCTGTTCTTTCAGGCAATTTGATAATGTCGGGGACCTACAGCGATTCTGAATTGACTGTGGAAGAGGGAGTGTTCCATTACTACTTCGCAAACGGGGAGCAAGAATCGATAGGAAACTACGAAGATGGTGTGAAGAAAGGAAATTGGAAGCGTTGGGATTGGTTGGGCGTTAGAAAACCTGATAGGATATATGCAAAAGTGAGCAGCGTAGAATTGTAATTGATTGTGCAAGGAAAGTTGATGAAGAGATATTTGCTTAAATAGTCGGATCCGCTGAGATAGTTGAGTTGATCTTGTTCTCAAGAAATTACATAACTTTCACACAAATTGAAAGTAGTCATGTATTTCAAAACACTCTTACTAACTTTATTACTGTTTAGTAATTATCTCACTGGTCAATTGCAGATGCCATCTTCTTCATTAGGAGATTGGAGTGCAATTGAGAGGATATCGGAAAACATGGGTCAGATCAAAGAAAGCGACCTGCTTGGTTTACCGGTGTACCGCTTGAGGGATGGATACTTCGTTTCACTGTATGGCAAAGCGAAGCCCAATGCGGATTTTTCAGAATTGAGTACTTACGGTGTAATTGTGGGTAGTCGTGTTGGCGACATTCAAACGCTGAAAGTTCCGCTAAGCAATTTTTCTTCTATCGGTTACGATCTTTATTATAGTTACATCGAATTACCCGGTAGAGTCGCTCCCGATCTACATAAAGTGATTGTGGATGTGCGTGCTGACAGCGTTCAACAAGGGATCAATTTGCCAGAGGCATTTACTGGAAAGGATGTAATCATCGGTATTACAGATTGGGGTTTCGATTATACTCATCCCATGTTCTATGATACATTGTTGCAAGAAACCCGCATATTAGCAGCGTGGGATCAGTATAAAATGGTAGGTCAGCAACCGACGGAATTTGCTTATGGAGCAGAGTATAATAGTGTTGATGAATTATTGAACGCACAGAGCGACACGGCAAATATATACAGTTATCACACGCATGGAAATCATGTTGCCGGTATTGCAGGAGGAGGGGGCGCAGGGTCCGAATACCGCGGTATGGCACCTGAGTCGGAGTTTCTGTTCACTACTTTTTTGGTAGATGCCGCATCTGTTCTAGATGCATTTACTTGGATGAAGCAGATTGCCGATGAGCAAGAAAAAAGACTTGTGGTGAACATGAGTTGGGGTCTGTATTACATCGGCACTCTGGATGGCACGTCATTGCTTTCTCAAGCCATTGATGTTTTATCTGATGAGGGGGTAGTGTTTGTGAGCTCCGGGGGAAACAATGGTGATAATAATTTCCACATTTCAAAAACCTTTGACAACGATTCTTTTTCATCGCGAATAGCCTTTGATTCCTATGCCAATCCAAACATGTGGGGTCAAAGTATATCTATGTGGGGTGAAGCAAATAACCCTTTCGATATTAGAGTACAAGTATACAGTGGAGCAAATGTTTTACTTTCCGAAACTCCGCTTTATTCCACCGACGACGGGCAGTTTTATTTGGATTCAAGTCTGGTATTTAACAATGATACGGTTTGGTACAATCTCGCGGTTGAAAGTGCTCATCCACTAAATACTCGTCCACATATGCGCTTGCGTGTAAAGAACACGAACACTTCATATAAGGTCGTATTGCAAGCAAGCGCTCAGACAGGGACTGTACATTTTTGGAATGTGGTTGAATTAATCAACGGAGTTGGGAATTGGGGTTTATCGTTTATCTCTTTTGGTGATGACGGCATCAGTGGTGATGCTCAAAACAGCATAGGAGAGCCAGCATGTACCAACAGTGTGATAGCAGTTGCCGCATATAATTCCGGTTACTTAAGTTCGGGTGGTGATTGGCTTGGCGGTCAACTCGCCGGATTTTCCAGTATAGGTCCATTGATCACAGGCCAAATGAAACCAGATATTGCAGCACCTGGCGTAAATGTTGTGTCTTCCATTTCATCATACACAGATGCAAATTATACAACCACTGCAAGCATAATTTTTGAAGGACAAGAATATGACTTCGCGAAATTCTCTGGAACATCAATGTCGTCGCCATGTGTAGCGGGAATAGTAGCCTTGCTTTTAGATGCAAATCCGGAATTGACGGCAGACGAAGTGAAAGAAATACTTCAAACATCAGCTCGTGAAGACGAAGAAACTGGAGAGATTAATCCGCCCGGAGATACACGTTGGGGGTATGGAAAAGTGCATGCGTATAATGCAATTGTGGCTGCCTTGCAATATGCCAATATAGGATCGCTCAATATTATAGGCGATGAAATGACGGCTTATCCAAATCCATTTGCAGATGAACTTCAAATACGGACTACGAGAGATGAACAGGTTTTGGAGATTAAACTTTTCAGTGTCGAGGGTCAATTGATCCAACGTGAAAACAATAGTTCATATCTTGATTGCACAAACTTATCGAAAGGAATGTACATCGTCGAAGTTCGAACAACCAAGGGAAGATATCGGAGCAAAGTGTTGAGGTCTTGAAGATTGTCAATTTAAAAATCCTCATCGGCCTCAATCGTAAGTTGTTTGATCTGCATAGCGACACCCGTTTTCTTCATGAAAAAAGTAACCCTGAATTCACCGTTTGCCGTTTGAAGTTCACCAATGCGAAATTGATCGTCGAGTTTGCTGGTACCTTGATGTTTAATTTCAAAAGACTTCACAGGATTTTGAGAGAAAAACTTGACAAGAGAAGCAGTAGCCACCTCGCGCGAAAGTGATTCTTCTTTGCCTTTAATATTAAGGTCTACCGAAGGCATAAAGTGAGAACCTAGGCTTGTTCCATCACCTTTTTTGAAGGCGTCCACAACCTTTGGAGTAATGTCTCCTTGCCCAAAAGCAAATGATACAAGCATTATAAGTAGGGACGTAAGAAAAAATTTCATTTTGTTCATGTTCAGTGGGTATCTGCAAGTAGCAATCATCAGGCCATTATTCTTGCTAACTTGTGCCAAATTAGGGAAAAATCAAGTCGATCCTACAATAGGATACGTTGAAATCCCGTAAAAGATACAACATTGAAAGTGAAGCTGATAACGGTAGGAAAAACCCGCCAGCGATATATTTCGGAGGGCTTAACTGAATATCTGAAGAAGCTAGGGCATTATTTGAAGTTTGAATATATTGAAATCCCCGACGTTGCTGCCGGTAATGCTCAAGTGGAAACGGAGGGAAAGAAACTACTCGCCCGCATTTCACCCGATGATTTTGTCGTTCTTCTCGATGAAGGGGGCCAGGAATATTCTTCGGTAGAATTTAGCCGATTTTTGCAAAAGAAGATGAATGCAGGTACTAAGTGCATGGTTATGCTCATCGGTGGACCATTTGGATTTTCGAACGATGTAATTGCCAGAGGGGATATGAAGTTGAGTTTTTCAAAAATGACTTTCAATCACGAAATGATCCGAATTTTTGTACTTGAACAATTGTATCGTGCGCATACCATTATAAAGGGAGAGCCCTATCACCACGCTTGAACGGAGTATGTATATAAACACATTCGTATATGGCAAGATTCCAATAGAGATATGGGAGCTTCCTGCTTTGTTGTTTTTATTTTTCCTAGTTTTAGTGGTAGGTGGTATCATAAAGCGACAAAAAATTCGCAAGTTTCCGGAGTATGAGTTTTACCTCTGGGGATTGTGGGCGAAAATTTTTGGTGGATTGTTCTTTGCAAGTATCTATGTTTTTTTTTACAGGGAGGGAGACACTTTCAGCTATTATGAGTGTGCACTGGCGTTCAAGAATCTCCTTTATCACGACATATCAGATTTTTGGTATGTGTATACCTCAGGTGGAACTCAAGAGGTGAAGAGTTTTTTTACTCCCGATACGGGTGAGCCCTTGTGGTATATTTTCTCAGAGGACAAGACAAGATTTGTTACTAAACTTTTAGTACCTTTTGTTGTGTTGAGTGGAGGTAGTTATTTTATCACTACTGTTTTCATTTCAATTTTCACATATGGAGGTCTATGGAGTTTGTATCGCGTATTTGTGAGTCATTTTCCGGAGTATCGAAAAAATCTGGCAATTGGGGTTCTTTTTATGCCCTCTGTTTTGTGCTGGGGCTCAGGTATTCTCAAGGATTCTTTTACACTGGCCGCAACTTGTTATTTTATTGCGGCTACCAATCAACTTATTTCCAAAAAGGGTTCTGTATTGTGGAATGTACTCATCTTGTTGCTTAGCGGATGGATGATATCATCGGTCAAAGCATATATACTGATCATCCTATTCCCAGGGACTTTGGTCTGGTATTTCTATTCATACATCAAAGGCATTCGCAATGCTCTTCTTCGAGTTCTGGCTATACCATTTATTTACTTGGTGGTAATTTTAATTTCGTTTGGGGCACTTACTCAGATGGGTGATAGTCTAGGGAGATTTAATCTGGATAATATGTTCGAAACCGCCGTGGTTACGCAACAAGATTTGAAGCAAGATTATTATGATGGAAATAGTTTCGATATCGGTGACTTTGACGCGAGTACAATGGGTGTATTGAGCAAATTCCCTGCGGCCGCGGCCGCTGGATTGTACAGACCTTATATTTGGGAGAGTGCCAATGTGGCAATGTTGCTTTCAGGTTTAGAGAATCTCTTCATCCTAGGTATTACGGTTCTCGTTTTATTTTCTGTGAAGCCAAAAGTGCTCTATAAAATTATTGCAGATAATCCGATTGTTCTATACAGCTTTATTTTTTCAATTTTATTCGCATTTATGATTGGACTTACCACGAGTAATTTCGGTGCTTTGGTGCGATTTAAAATTCCTTTAATCCCAATGTATATGGGATCAATAATGGTTATGTACAGCCAATTGAATGCGCTTCGAGTGAAACGACGAGGCAAAGGATTAGTTATTTGAGTATAATTTTATTCGGGCTTTATCTTTGGTTTTACCACCGTAAATACCCGAGAAATATTGAAGCCAAAGTGCACATCGCCTTTAGACCACTTACCTGTGGTTTCTCCAATAAAACCCTTTTCAATCATAGGAGTAGAATTGGTGAAATGCAACTGGAAAACGTGACCACCTGTTTCAATATCAAATCCAAGCGAAAATGAATTTGTATATTCTGGGGCGAGTTGATCCGGCATCACATAGAAGTACTCAAAGTTGAAGGAGGTTCTATTACTTAGTTTTTGACGACCACCAATTCCCAATGCAAGAACATCGTTTTTTTCGGTGGTAGTTTGCACCAAATTGCGATGCACAAGGGTGGGCGACAATTGAATGGACAGTGATTTCGAAAATTTTCGTGCTATCAGAAGTTGATGGGTATAAGACATTCTCGAGGAAAAGAAATTTTCTCTATCGGGGTTTGCCCAAGCGATGGTTTCAACTGCAATAGAGCTAAACGCTGAAAGTGATATAGGCATTTTTTTGCCGCCTGTGCTTTGTCTAATCAGCTTGAATTTGGCGAATCCGTCATATACTTTGTTGAAGGAACTGCGACCTAAACCAACCATTAATCGATCGGTAACTCCATATTCAAATCCCATTCGAATGGTGGATACATCCAAACCATAGAGCTCGGACCCACCGCTGTTGATGCGCCCAAAGCGGTGCGAAATCCTAAAATCCATTACACCTTTGGCGGCATTTTCGTTGCTATGACCGTTTATTACCCTGGTAGACTTAAAGGTAAAAGCTGCATAGTTCACCTCATCATCTTCACCCAATAGGTCCATCAAACTCGGTTCATCCTGTGAATAGCTATAAAAAGGAACCGCCATGAAAATCATGGCGGTTATTCTGATTAAATATTTTTTCACAATACAATATTTATTTCTTCAATTCTTCGAGGTTCAAAGATACAGACACATCAATTTTGTCTGATATGTTATCTTTTACAAGGTTTGGAATTTCAATTTTGTAGTCATTGGGATTAACAACAAACTTGGATGTTGCATTGAGCTTACCTTCTTTTACAGTAAATACACCATCTACAGTGATGTTTTTGGTAACCCCGTGCATTGTCATATCGCCCGTTATTTTGGAGTTGTAGGTTCCATTGGTTCCGAGTTTAATAGCGGACATGTTATTCACCTTACCCTTAAATGTTGACTTCGGATAGGTGTCGCTTTCCATATAATTTTCATTAAAGTGCTCTTGCATCAACGCTTTCTCAAATAGAAAAGATTTGATGAGAACTGTAAATTCGATATCCCCAGTTGTGGCATCCAACACAGCAGCCACTTTGTTGTTTTCAGCCGCAATATTTTCCATGGTTGTGGCAGAAAAGAAGGAGATGAATCCAGCGCGGGTAAAATATTTCTGTGCCTGAGTAGCTGGCACAAGGGCTAGAGCGAAAAGGGCTATTACAATTATTTTTTTCATTTTTACAGTTATTAAATTATATTTTTATTTGATCAGTGAACAGTGTTCAATAACTACATCCATGGCAAATCCTTTACAAATGCCTTTTAAAGTTATTACTTGTTCTGTGCTGATGTTCAATTCTGCAGGTTTTCCGTTTACCGGAGAGAATGAGCAGGAAACAGCGCCCAGGGCACTTTGTGTTTCCAACAAAACGACTGTGGTTCCATTGGGTTCAGAGGCAAGCTCCATCACTTTTCCACTCACTTGAATGGTTTTGTCGAGATAACTTGTGTTTGAAGTAGCTTCATCATTTTCATATGCCACATATAATTGAGTGGCGGTAAGAGTTGCCACCGGCTTTTCACCTTCAGCAGTTCTGTGGTCTTTACTCCACATGAACTTCCAAACACTAAAAGCGGCAATTGCAATTATGATAAATGCGATGAGGGTGTATTTAATGTATTTGTTCATTGGGTTCTTGTATTAGGCAAATTTAGGGCCGTCTTTGTCCAGTTTTAGTCCTGTTCGGAGGCAGATTTTACCCGTTGAGCAGGTTAACAAGGGATTCTGTGAGTATTTTCCTAGAAAAACCAGTGATTTCAGACCGTCTAGGATGAATCTCCGATGTCTTATGGGTTTCAAATAGACTGTTTATATGGCTTTTTATACCCGCTATATCGTCGAAATGGAATGTGCTTCCGGCCGAGGTAGTAGAAATTACTCCGGCTGCATCCCCATTAATTGGACCTATACAAAGGATGGGCCTTCGTGCTCCCAAGTATTCAAATAGTTTACCCGTAAGCAGATATTCTGAGTTGTCTACGCGATTTATCGAAAGAAGCAGGACATCCGCGCGAATTTGAGCCGCAATAGCAATTTTATGGGGTTGATAAGGAGTGTAACTGAGATAACTTTTTAATCCGAACTCCTCTATACTTTCTAATATGCCATGATCTACTTCCCCTGTTAATTCAATGCGCAAAGCTTTTCGAAAGTTTTCGTTTTCACGTATGAGTTTGTTTAGTGCTTGCCACAAAGAATGGGGATTCTGAGTTGGACTCAACACACCAATATGCCCAATTATAAACGTTTCCGGATTGTATGCGTGGATGGCTTCGGTTTTCTCGTAGTCCTCATGGTCGTATCCATTTGTAATTACACATATCGGTTTTGGAGTATGAATGGCGAACATTTTTTTCATTGTTTTACCCACCACTACAATTTGATCGGCACTTTGCAGAACTGATTTTTCAAGTTCGAGATGTTTCCTGCGCGAACGCACGGATGGCTTCATCGCATCGAAATAATAGATTTCAGTCCAGGGATCTCGAAAATCGGCTATCCATCTTAAGCCTGTTTTGGCAGCTACTTTTTTTCCAATAAGATGAAGGCTGTGCGGAGGGCCTGTTGTAATCATCGCATCGAAGTGATGCTGCTCATGTAGTTGAATAATTTTTCGACTAGCCGGGTTTACCCAAAATATTCTTGAGTCAGGAATAAACCAGTTGCCTCGAATCCACTTCACTAATTTGAAGGCCATGGATTCTTTTTTGGTAGAAGTAAAGCCGATGTTGGGTTTTCCAATGGTAGATCCAAACCATTTATTATATATGTCGTTTGGGTCGAAAGCTTTTAACCGATGCACTTCAATGCCTGATAATGTTTCTTCCTGAAGACTTTCGTCGTTGAGCTGATACTGCGGATTATCTACAGTAAATATGATCGGTTGCCATCCGTATTCAGGCAGGTACCTTGAAAACTTGAGCCAGCGCTGCACGCCGCTTCCACCTCCGGGTGGCCAGTAGTATGTAACGATAAGAACTTTCTTCACTTTTATTTTTTGTGCCGATACAAACGTACATCAGGTTAATAGTATATCAAGTAAGTGTTGGAATATTGATTATGAAAGACAGTACTCGCAGTATTTATTGCTTTGATTGTGCCCAAAAGATCTTGGAGCTAACATTTCTTCAATAGTCTGTTGTACCATTTGTTCGAATTGCTTAACATCATCCGAATCCATGTAGGGTTTGTCCCCAAATTCACCGCAAACATTGCCGCGCTGCCATCGTTGTAAGCTGATCATCCTACCTTCAATGTTTTCAGGAGAAATTTTTAAACCTTTACTCATAAGTAGGATGTAGGTCATTAATTGAATGATCTTATTTTTATCTTTCTTAAATGCATCCACTATCTTACTCACAGAAAGTTGTTTGGCCTCAACTTTTCCAGTTTTAAAATCTATGATCGTATAACCGGAAAGGGTTTGATCAATGCGATCGAGTTTTCCGCGCATATTGATGTGAATGTTTTCTCCCCTAAAATTTATTTCTATGGGTAAAATGATTTCTTTCTCTACAAAAAGTATTTTCCTTTGAGGGTGATTCACCAAGTCAGATTTTTCTGTTTGAAGAAACCTCCGCAACATTTCGCATAACACGTGCACAGAAAGATAGTTTCTGCCAAAAGCAATTTGTTTTAATGAGTAGATTTCACCATATTTTAATTTTACTATATTTTCGAGATCACCAAGGATCGCATCATAATGGTGGGCTGGCGGAAAGGAACCTAAAAATGGTGTATAAAACTCTTCAAGAATGGCATGCGCGATCTCTCCTAATGTGCTGGAAGTAATGGTTTCCTCCATAGCGTCTCTCTCTCCAAGACGAAGTACATATTTATAATAGAAGTCCAACGGACAATTGAGATAACTAGCCAAAGCGGAAGCAGACAAACCTCGTTGCAAATAGGCTAAAATGGTTTCGACAGATTTTTCATTCTGGTCGAATTCTTTGCTAATGAGTTGCGACTGAATTTCAAATCGATCATTCACATTTACAAGTGAAACAAGAGGGGCATTTTCCTTTAATTCAAATTGCAATTGTGTAATGAATCTACTCTGCTCATTGTTTCCAAAATCTTTGGAAATAGTGCTGTGAAAAACGTGGATTTCTTCAGGACGTTGCAGCATGCGATAGAAGAGATAGGCTTGATGTTGTTCGGTCTCTTCTGTTGCAGATAGTCCGAATATTAACCGGATATCTCTGGGGATAAACGAATGGTTTGTTCCCGCTCCCGGCAAGTCGCCTTCATTAGCTCCCACAACAATAAGACGATCAAAATCGTGACCAAGGGATTCTCTCAACGGTAGAATTGTGATTGTTGAATCAGCGCTTTGTGTGAAAGCAAGGAAGTGTTCGTTGATGATTCGTGACCAAACTAATTTAAGACTCCCAATTCCAATTGTATAACTCCGAAGTGAGCAAAATTCCATACACTTATCTAAAACTACAGCGGCTTCAGTAATACTACTTTTTTTGAACGGATCTGTTTCATTTTTATCGAGGAGTAGCAACAATTGATTGATTAACTCACTCATTTGGGTAGCCGTTTCTAGACGTCTATACAAGAATGGATATATACAATTGAACTCTCCGAATTTTTCGCAAATTTCTTTTAGCTCTTCTTCGCCCAAGTAGACCATGTGGTGTTGGATCATGTACTTCTCTATTTGATCCGCTTTTTTACCAAGAAGAATACTTATGGCGCGAGAATGAATGAGTTGAGAGATTTCTTTGTGAGTCCAACGAATGTGTGTTTGACCCAACTCGAGATTTCGCAGGTGCATATCTAGGCAGGTTCCGATAAGTTGGAAAAGTGGAGTAAGGTGTATGGGATACCCCCCAGAAATGGAAACGTTATCTATATGCTCTTCTGGCAAGTATTCTAGAAGAGGTACAAGTTGATCTTTATGCGTGAAAACAATGCCGGTTTTCTGTGTGCTGTCGATCAAAAGCAGGGCAGTCTTAGCACTTTCACCAATAAAAGTATTGCTCTGATGAATGGCAATGCTTTTAGGCTTTTCGGTCCAGTAATTTCGTTTGCCTTCACGGACTTTTATTTCATACAAATTTCTTTTTAGAAAAATGGAAGCTTCATGAATTGTATTTTTCTTGTAAAAATCATCTTCATCCGAAAAAACGTGCAGTTTATCTTCGCCCTGAAGAAATTTGAGCAAATTGCGCTCAGCTTTTTTTAAGGGTTGACCAGCAATATAAACTAGCTTTTCTATTGGCTTAATGGAGGCCGTATCAGAAGAGAGATTGGAGATGAGCAGACTATATGAAAAGAGTCCTGTTTCATTTTGCCTACGCACAAATGCATCGAATACTTGTCCCATAGTCCTCCACAAATGCAAAAAGTTCTCCTGCGAATTGGATAGTTCATCAAGTGCAAAACTCCAGTCTTCAATATCTTTGATATTCCTCAAGTCATCAAATAGAACATTCGCTCGTGCTTGCGACAACAGTACATCATCAAAATCGTGGAGTAATGTTTCTCCCATTGAAGAAAACTCTTCGAAAGTCATTTCGGTTTGTGTAACCTCACCATACGATTCAAAGAGCAGGGCAAGCAACTGCAACCTGGAGGCAATGGGTCGATCCGTTTGTTTCTGAACGAATTCGGGGAGAGTTAATATTTGGGGTGACCAAAAGACTTTAGACACAATGGCACTAAGCGACTTTTGTAGAGCTTTTCCGGTTTGTCGGGAAGGAACAATTACAATGAGATCCTCTGGAGAAGGACCAATGAGTTCAATTATTTCAGGTGCTATTTCGTCTAAGAATGCGCGCATGTATTCGGTCTCTTTATAGTGGAAGGCGGCTGAAAAGTACAAAAAATAGCGAATCTTCGCAGCTCACATCCCATTCTTTCCGAGTGTTTTCCCATCTTTGGCAGATGAATATGGAAGTAACTTTTCCGATCTATCGCAAATCCGCTGGGGGCAACTCTTTCTACGAAATATTGAACGAAATTAGTCTGCGTGAGATACAAGTCATAGGCAGTAAATACGTTTGGCACAACCTCGAGGCCAAAATTTACCCGGAGAAACTGTTCATCAAAGATTTAATCGAATTATCGGGAGATAGCTTTGTAGGAATAAGTCGCGACGAGTTTCTAAAATTTGTAGCGCTTTGTTCCTCAACCAAAATGGAATGGATATCATAGTTGGCCCGGTTGATCTTCTCATAGGTTGGTTTCAATTTTTCAGGACAAAAATTTCTGTTTAAAAGAACTGAATTTCGACGAGGGAACGAGTACTTACATTTGCCGACATATGTCGATTCAGATTTCTGAAAATATTTCGTTGCGTCACCTAAATACATTTGGGATAGAGGCAATGGCAGAGAAATATCTAAAGTTTAACTCACTCGATGATCTGCAAGAATGGCGTGAGATTCCGGGAATGCTAAAGAGTAATGTTTTAGTGCTTGGTGGCGGGAGTAATATTCTTTTCACTAAGGATTTTAAAGGAGTGATATTGCACAATCAGTTGCATGGGATAGAGCTCATTGAAGAAGATGAAAATCACTTTTATGTTCGTTCGGCTGCAGGTGAACCATGGGATTCTTTTGTACAACTTTGCGTGAAGAATAATTGGGCTGGAGTTGAAAATCTTTCATTGATTCCAGGTAGTGTGGGAGCGGCTCCTATGCAGAATATCGGCGCATACGGCGTAGAGATCAAAGATGTTTTTCATTCCCTTGAGGCTTTTCATATCCAGGAGGGGTATTTGAAAACATTCGATCTACAAGAGTGCAAATTTGGTTATCGGGAAAGTGTTTTCAAAGGTTCTGAAAAAGGAAAGTGGATTATTAGTTCTGTCACGTTTAGACTTCTGAAACGTCCGGTTTTTAAGACGAATTACGGAGCAATTCAAGAGGAGCTGGAAAAGCTTCGTCCCGACCGACTCAGTATTAGTGATATTAGCAGAGCAGTTGTCAATATTAGAACATCGAAATTGCCAAATCCAGCTATTTTAGGTAACGCTGGCAGCTTTTTTGAAAACCCGGTTGTGAGCATGGAACTGGCAAACACTATCAAGCAAAAGCATGCTGACGCGCCTATTTATCCAGTAAATGTCGAGGTGGCGAAAGTAGCCGCGGGTTGGCTCATCGAGAAGTGTGGCTGGAAAGGAAAGGTAGTTGGAAACTGCGGCATGCATGCAAAACAAGCACTTGTTTTGGTCAATTACGGAGGTGCCACGGGCGCTGAGGTACTGGCGTTTTCGGAGCAAGTAATGTCTAGTGTCTTCGAAACATTCGGTGTTCAATTAAAACGAGAAGTGAATATTGTGTGATCAAAATTTTAACTCAGCTCCATCCTCTTGCGGAAAATTTTAAAATTTCGCACAAGGCATAATTCGGCGTCTTTCGGTTCTTTGATTGTGTTTGTTCGCCCATTGATATACCAATGAAATTTCATGTGATCCGGCCGAACTTCCTATGCCGAGAGTCGAGATAGTTACATCGTAGCTATATCCAATTTTGTAGTTCGAGGCTTGTATCCCAAGTAATACGGCAACGGCATCTTGATTGGGAAATCCATATCGGTTCGCTTTTGCAGGAAGACCACGGTACCACAGACCAAGCACAATAGGACTGAATTCATAGTAAAAACCAAAATCCATTTGATCAAACTCTTGCATCATCTGAAAATGTGAGGCGAGTACAATGTGATGGTCAAGTTTGGCGAGTGAGTTTCCTTTGATTCTTATCCGAAGTCCACCATGTACTGAAATGTGTCTTGGTAAAATGGACTCATCGTTTGCATACAAAGATTCATTGGCTGAATTGAGGTGTGATGCGGACATACCAAGCCAGAAATTCGGTCCGTAGGTGAGCAGTCCAGCTCCAAAGTCAAAGTAGTTTACAGGTTTGAAAATGGGTTCTTCTAGTGTAGGCACATTACCATCTCGAATCATTTGATCGTAGAAGGTAAGTTTGGTGAAGTCTATATTTTTTGTAACATATCCAAATTGAAGTGCGGGCCTAAAGAACCATTTGCGTGTAATCTTGGCTTCGTATGCATATTGAAAATTAAAAGAAGTATTTCTAAGTGCTCCTGAGCCAGCGCGATCATGTTCCACTAAAAATCCAATACCGCTCTTGAGATTTGGCATGTATTGATCGTAGGTGAGGTTCACAGCTTTGAAACCACCGGGAATTGCCCCCCATTGATTTCTAAATTGTAAGCCTAGTCTACTCTGAACAGAAGCACCGGCAAATGCGGGATTCATGTGAGTTGGTGAAGCATAGAACTGTGTAAACTGCTGATCCTGCGACCAGCCTGCAACACATCCTATGAGAAGAAGTAAAGTTAGGTAAATACGTATCATCAGGGTGTTAGTTAGGTTATTTCACGAGTAGTGTTACATCGCCGGATTTTATTATTTCTTGTCCATCTACAAATCGTGCTTGGGCTTTCCAGACATATACATCTTGTCTGCACAATTGGTCGCGGTAATATCCGTTCCAACCAATATTTACGTTTTTGCTTTCAAAAAGAAGTTCTCCCCACTTATTGAATATTTGCAATCTATATTCTAGCACACCTCGGTGCATCGGGAAAAAGGCGTCGTTGTCATAGCCAAACGCGTCGTAGCTTCCATTGCCAGGACTTGTTGTATTGGGGGTAAATGCATTCGGATAATCTAAAAGCCCAACGGCAGTTGCATATACAGCATCAACAACGGTCATGGTATCTGGACAATTGTATTCATTGTTGGCAATGAGCGTTACACTATAAATCCCTTCATCACCAAAGTAGTGAATTGGATTTGTTTCATTACTTGTGTTTCCATCGCCAAAATTCCATTCATATTGATTTGCATTCTGAGATAGATTCAAGCAGTACACAGGTTGTCCGGGTACATTCACTTCGTTCGGTGTTACTGTGAATATGGCTAGGGCCGAAGGGTACACTTCAATGATGTATTCCTGTATCATTACATCTACAGAGCCATCGTATCCCGATACTTCAAGTGTTACAGTATATGTTCCAGGTTGCCAATAAGTATAGATTGGGTTTGTAGCATTGGCCTGACCACCATCTCCAAAAGACCAAAAGGAGGACAGTGCATTTTGCGAGAGGTTGTCGAATTGAACAGTCAATGGCACACAACCCGAAGCGGGTCCCGTGAAATCGGCGATAGGTGGAGGAGGTAAAATATCAATTGTCTGATATGCGGTGTCGCTGCAATATCCATTTGTGCCAATGAGTTGAATTGTATATTCTCCCCAAGTGGAATAGGTGTATGTGCCGGGTTCTGCTGCATATAATTCAGTGCCGTCGTTCATATTCCATTCGTAGTTCAAGCTTCCACCGATAGTTGTATTATCTAAAGTGATAGTAGCAGCAGGCCACATCTGAAGATCGGGATTCGCATCGAAGGAGACGATAGGAGTTGGGAATACTGTAATCGTAAAATCCTCGTTATCCGTGCAACCTGCGCCATTTTGAATGGTAAGGGTAACGGTGTATGTGGTGTCATTTGTACCCCAATTGAAGTAGGTATGTGTGGGTTCAAATTGGTTGGAGTAATCACCATCTCCAAAGTCCCAGGAATAACTAAGGGCACTTGAGCTATTGTTGTCGAATGTTAATGTGAGCGGCGTACAACCTTCATTAATCACTTGAAAATCGGCCTCAATTACTGGCGATACACTCACACTGAGAGGAACTGATGAAGTGCAGCCATTGTTCGTATAAGCGTTGAGTGTAATTTGATATGTTACAATTTGATTTCCAGGATTGAAAAAAGTGAACATATGAAATTCTTCTGATGTGGTAGAAGTTTGTCCTGTTCCGTATACCCACAGATATGAATCCGCACCGATAGAGGCGTTCTGGAATGTTACCTCGAGGGGGTAACAACCGGCTAGGGAGTCTATAAATGCTGATGCTACAGGTGTATGATATACTTCTATGGGAGCGTATACTGTATCTGTGCAGCCATAGGCGTTCGTAGAAATGAGACTCGCAATAAATGATGTATCATTTTCAAAGTCTGTTGTGTAAGTGACGGTGGGATTGATAGCCGATGAGAATTGTCCGTTTCCAAAGTCCCATTGATATCCGATTGCATCAATACTTTGGTTGACAAAGCTTGCCTGCATGGGCGAACATCCTACCGCGTTTACCTCGAAGTCTGCTACTACTTCAGGAAACAGAGTGAATTGCGTGGACTGTTGGTCAGTGCACCCCTCTGCGCTTGTTGCAGTGAGTAATATGGTAAATGCTTCTTCGTTGTTTCCGGGAGCTTGGAATATGTGTATATGAGTTTGATCCGCAATGTTCGAACTTGTGCCATCTCCATAGCTCCAAGAATAGGATGATGCACCAATACTATTGTTTGTAAGAAAAAGTGGGGCCGGTTCGCAAGCTGAATTTTGATTGCTGGTAAAAATGGCTTCCGGCGATGGATTGATTGTGATTGTATCGGAGAAATAATCAACGCAACCGTTATTCGAAAGCACATTCAATTGAATCACAAAACTTTGTGGTTCGCTGCTGTTGTTAATATAACTAGTAGTTGGATTAAAGTCTTGACTCTGTAGACCATTTCCAAAATCCCAATCGAAATAAGTTCCATTTGAACTGTTGTTATTCAAACTTATAATTGCTGGAGAGCAGCTTTCACCGGGAATCTGGAATGAAGCAATAACCTGGGGATACACGCTGATATTCGCAACAAAAGAATCTGAGCATCCATCTAAAGTTTCAGTAATGAGTTCAACGTCGAAAGTCTGAATACTGCCTGTGAGATTCACAAAAGTATGCGAATGAAATTCATCTGTATTTTGGGATGCTGAATTGTCACCGTAGTCCCAAGAGAATATGTCTCCCTCAAGTGAAAGATTTTGGAAATTCACTGTAAGTGGAGAACAACCCTGAAAAATGTCTGGAAGGAATTGAGCAACAGGCGAAGGATTTACAATAACAAAACTCACAGCAGTATCAGTGCAGCCAAAAGGTGATGTGGCTACAAGTGTTACGGTATAAGTTATAGGTTCGTTTGTGTCATTGCTAAATTGGTGGGTTGGATTAGGCAAGGTGGAGAAGCTTCCGTCACCAAAATTCCAGTTGAAAGATTGCGCACCCGAAATGAATGGCATATTTACTAAAAGAGGAGCGCAACCGCTATCCGGACTAATATCAAATCCGAAATCGGCCAATGGGTAGATCACTAAAATTTGAGTCGTCGTGTCGTTACATCCATTGGGATTATAGGCGTATAGCGATACCAAGTAGTTGGCTACAAATCCGGTTGTGTTATTGTAAAGATGGCTCGGAGATACTTGAGTACTTGTCGTGTTATCTCCAAAATTCCATAGATAACTCGTAGCCCCGGTAGATAAGTTGGTGAAGTATGCGGCAATAGGGCTGCAACCAGGAGCTGCATTGTTGTCATCGAATGCCGCATTGGCCGAAGCAAAAACTGTAACATAGAGAGTATCGGACGCGCTGCAGCCGAATGCATTTGTCGCCGTCATTATTACCACGTAAGTTGTATCGTAAAGCGTATTGTTTGTAAACACATGCGATGGTTCAAGAAGGCTGCTGCTGTTGCCATCTCCGAATGTCCATACGAATCCTGCGGCAAATTCTGTTTCATTTGTAAAGTGGACACTTAGTGGGGAGCAACCACTTGATATATCAAGATTAATATCTGGAATTGGTGCAGGCTCTACCATTACATCGCCTGTTATCGTATCCGCGCAATGTAAAGTTGATACAGCGAGTTCTATAGTGTAGATTCCTGTGCCGTTGTATGAATGGGTTGGGTTTGAATTGTTGCTTCCTAGTCCATCTCCAAAATCCCAGTCATAGTATATGATCGGGTCGGATGCCAAGAATGTGCTCTCGTCTATAAATTGAGCAATTTCGCCCTCGCATAAATTGTCAACACTGAAGTTGGCTATTGGCGATTGATATACGAGCACCACTTCGGTGTCAGATCCAGGACATCCATTTGCAGCAACAACATTTAATGTCACGTTGTGAGCGCCAATTCCGTTATAAAAGATCGGTGGGGGATTTGGGCCATTGAAAGTGAAAGGTGATGCATCAAATATCCAATTCCAGGAAATGGCATTGATGGAATTCTGAGTATAGTTTACTGCTAGTTCGTCGCAACCTTCAGTAATATCCGGAATGATTTGGACGAGGGGATTGGGCAATACCACAATCGTGACAGATGCTGTATCGCTACATGAGGAAGAGGACCCGGCAATGGCCACTGCATTTTGTACAGTGAATGTTCCTGGTGTATTGTATACAAAAGTGATGTTGCCACTTCCGGTGGGTATCCAACCAAATCCATTACCAAAATTCCATGTATAAGAGTTTGGACTTCCCGTGCCCTGCTGATAGAACGTTATTGATTGACCTACACAGATGGTATCGTTGCTTGCTCCGATACCTGCAATTGGAGGTGGTACAATTTGAATGGTGATGCTTGTGGTATCTATTCCACAGAAATTACTATCCAGCAATTGTACAGTATAGGAACCTATTCCTGGATAGTGAAGGGTATGTGGAAACGTGGGTGGCCAAGGCGTCCAGTCTATAATACTGTCTTGACCGGCTCCCCAATAATCCCCAAAATTCCAATACTCATATCGCTGATAGATATTTCCCTGGAATAGACAATTGCGTTCAGTTGTATTTGTAAATATTACAGTAGTATCAGGATAACATAAAAGGGTGTTACTAGCAGAAATAGCAGCGTCGTCCAAATCCCAAATTCTAATGGGATTAAAAGTGGCTTCTGAAGCGCCCCCTTGAACAATGTTGCAGTAATTTTCCGCATATAAAGTCACTTCGGTTTCGCAATCCACAGTTCCCACTTCATAAATATGTGAAATCATTTGATTCCAATTTGTATAGTCGAATGTTAACTGAGGACTACCATCTCCAAAATCCCAAGTGAATGTGGTGGTTTCAGATACGTTTGTGGAAGAGTTGATAAATTCCATCAATTGAGGAGCACATGCCTGTGTAAGACCTCCCACCGGAATTTGAATACTGGCACTTGATGCTTCCTCCATGATTACCACACCTTGTACCACGCAGCCGGTAAGTGTTTCTGTAATAGTCACCGCAAAAGTGTCGACTACGGATGTATAAACGTGATTGATTGCCAATGGACTATTCCATGTAGCCCCTGATGTAATCGGAGTTCCATCACCCCAGTCTATTGTATATGCGCCCCAGTTATTGGGCGATTGTAGATTGAAGCTATAGTTATTTCCTGTGCAACTGTACCAGTAAGGCGTATCCGGAGTCATTCCATAGAAGTCGTACACCTGCGGACACTGAGCCAATGATACTTGTGATACAACAAGTATCGCAAAGCCCGTTAGCATTTTTCCTATCATCCGCGCACAATTCATAAAGGTTATACGTTGAGGCATATGGAGAAGGTGTCGTTTTTACACAACATTTAGACTAACAAAGAAATAGATACTTCGAAAGGTTGTTTTATTTGTCTGTAATAGGGGATGAGTTCGATCAATATTTTGAACATTTGGATAAAAAGAGGGATGTTGAGATATGAAAGATCATGAAATGAAAGATTACATTTGAACCGAAATGGAAGAATTCGATATTAGAGATGAGGCTGAAAAGTCTTCGGATAGAGACCTAGAAAAGGTTCTTCGGCCGAGGTCATTCGACGATTTTACAGGACAGTTTCAAGTGCTTTCCAATTTGCAGGTCTTTGTAAAAGCGGCCGTACTGCGAGGTGAAGCGCTGGATCACGTGTTGCTTCATGGCCCTCCGGGTTTGGGAAAAACTACTTTGGCAAACATAATAGCTCAGGAAATGGGGGTGGGTATAAAAACCACATCAGGCCCTGTATTGGATAAACCCGCTGATTTGGCCGGGCTACTCACTAATCTGGAGCCAATGGATGTTTTGTTCATCGACGAAATTCATCGACTTAGTCCCGTGGTAGAAGAGTACTTGTATTCCGCTATGGAGGATTATTGTATCGACCTCATGATAGACACAGGGCCGAATGCGCGTTCGGTGCAGATTAAGCTCAATCCATTTACACTTGTGGGAGCAACCACAAGATCGGGATTGCTCACTTCTCCTTTACGCGCACGTTTTGGAATAAATTCAAGACTTTCCTATTACGACAGCAAAACGCTTACAGGAATTGTTGTGCGTAGTTCCGGAATATTGGGTATTCCGATTCAGCCAGAAGCGAGCGTTGAAATAGCGGGCAGAAGTCGCGGCACACCTCGTATCGCGAATGCACTTTTAAGGAGAGTCCGGGATTTTGCACAAATTCAAGGGGATGGAACGATTGATCTTGCAATAACCCGAATCGCTCTAAATGCGCTGAATGTGGATCAGCGAGGTTTGGACGAAATGGATAACAAAATATTACTCACTATACTCGACAAGTTTAACGGCGGTCCTGTCGGTCTTACAACCATCGCTACGGCCGTAAGCGAAGATTCTGGAACAATTGAAGAAGTGTATGAGCCTTTTTTAATTCAAGAGGGATTTCTGATGCGATCGCCTCGTGGAAGACAACTCACAGATTTGGCGTATACACATCTTGGAAGACTAAAGAATCCCGGTCTGGGTCAATTGTTCTGAAAACACACATTCCAGAATTTGATATTCTGAACTTGTACTCAAACAAAAATATGATTGAAGCGAAAGTACTATGAATGCCAGTGATGAAATAAAGGCGATGTCTTTGAAGCATGGATTTTCGTATTGTGGAATTGCGCGAGCCGAATTTTTGGAGGAGGAAGCAGTGCAGTTGGATCGTTGGTTAAAGAAGGGCATGCACGGAGAGATGTCTTACATGGAACGTCATTTCGATAAAAGGCTCGACCCGCGATTGCTAGTGCCGGGAGCGAAATCGGTGATCTCATTACTTTTCAATTATTACTCAGGGGAAGGACAATCTGAAAACAATGTTCCTCGAATATCAAAGTACGCTTTTGGAGAGGACTATCATTTTGTAGTAAAGGATAAACTACATCTTTTTCTGGCCGATATAAAATTTCGATTTGGCGATATCGCAGGAAGAGTCTTTGTTGATTCGGCTCCGGTGATGGATAAAGCTTGGGCTCGACGAGGTGGTCTAGGCTGGATAGGAAAGAACAGCAATATTCTGCGCAAGGGAGAAGGTTCGTTCTTTTTTATTGCTGAACTTATTCTTGATTTGGACCTCGAATTTGATGGACCGGCTACAGATCATTGTGGAACGTGCACAGCTTGTATAGATGCATGTCCGACTGAAGCTATTGTAGAACCTTACGTTGTAGATGGGTCCAAGTGTATCAGTTATTTTACAATCGAACTGAAGAATGCAATTCCCGAATCACAAAAAGGCAAGTTTGAAAACTGGGCTTTTGGTTGCGACATCTGTCAAGATGTATGTCCATGGAATCGATTTTCTCGCAAGCACACCGAACCGCGCTTTGAACCGAAGGAAGGTCTGATGTCATTGACAAAAAATCAATGGGTAGAAATGACCGAGGAATTGTTTGATGAATGGTTTGTGGATTCACCTCTACAACGCGCAGGATATGAGGGATTGAAGCGCAATGTGAAGTTTGTAACAGAGTAGTTTCATCCCAAAATGCTTGAGTAATTCCGTTTAGATTTCTGTAAGAGTCCAATTTCATTTCACTACATTGAACTAAGCATAAATCACAATGGCATCCTGCAGCGCATTACCCAAAACAGACTTCCAATGCGCAATGCAGGATGAACCATTTAGTGAGTATCAATGGAATAACATTGGTATAATTTGGGAATTCTATTTCAACCCAGAATGCGCATTGGAAATCTATTGCAGGGCTAAACCCCTTTGAGATCAGGCACTTTCTCGCTTTTTATTCTTGAGGTATGAATATACACCATCAAGTAAAAATCTGGCGAGAGCACCTGTTATCTGTGGGGTTTATACCAATTCATAGCGAATCCCAATGCGGATTCTGGGTTCAATATTCATCTATTACATTTTAGGAAAATGCGCGATAAAAAAAACCCCTCAGTTGAGGGGTTTGGTTAAACTTCTTTGTTTTTTTGTTACATCATAGCCGGTCGAAATTCGCTGAGAATAATTTCGCGGTATTGACTTCCAAAGTTCTCAAGGCACCAATTTTTCAACTGCACCAACTCCATCTGCTTCAACCAGCGAATCGCTTTCTTCAGTTCCTTTCTAAACAAGATCTGATCAAAGCTCACTTTGGTGAGCACTTCTTTGCAGAATTCAAGCATATTCTTTAGGGTTTCAAATACAATTTAAATCTACTTCACTTTTCTAAACTGGCCAAGTAAAAGAGTGTTAACTTATTCACTTTTTGGAGTTATTCACCGTGCCAAAATTTCTTGCGGAAGAGATCGTAATAATTAAACGAAGACTAAAAAGGCATATTGTATGACAACGATCATTTTTTGATCGTTTAAATTCGGGCTTTAAGCGGTATTTTTGCCGCCGAAATCTTCTGTCAGAGATTTTTTTCGTGTATAAAATGCAATTGTACCTACGATGAAACTGCACAACACCATTGACAGGAGGGTTTTGAAGGAGCGCATTGCCAGCAACCCCTCCCCACGGGTAACTGTCTCATTTTATGCGTATTACAATATTCAGAATCCATCCTTTTTCAGAGACTTCCTATATATTCACTGGGACAAATTCGGAGTCCTCGGCCGCACCTATATTGCCTCTGAGGGTATAAACGCTCAAATTTCTGTTCCCGAAGCATCCTTTGGAAGATTTAAGGAGCATTTGTACAGTATTTCCTTTCTCAATGGAATCCGGTTGAATATTGCAGTGCAAAGTGATCCAAAAGCATTTTATGCACTAAAAATTAAATTGCGAAGAAAAATCGTGGCAGACGGAATCGACGACTCAACTTTCAATCCTTCAAGCACAGGTGTGCATTTAAAAGCGAAAGAATTCAATGAATTGGTTTCAAATGAGGGAACCATACTCATCGATATGAGAAACCATTACGAAAGTGAAGTGGGACATTTTGAAGGAGCAGTGCTACCTGATGCAGATACTTTTCGCGAGGAAATTAATATGGTAGAGGGTATGCTGAAAGGCAAAGAATCCGAGAATATAGTGATGTACTGTACAGGCGGTATTCGATGTGAGAAAGCTTCTGCATATCTCAAGTGGAAGGGATTTAAGAATGTTCATCAACTCGAGGGAGGGATCATTAAATATGTAAATGATGTCAAAAAGGAAGGACTTGACAATAAGTTCAAAGGAGTAAATTTTGTTTTTGATGAACGTTTATCTGAAAGAGTTTCCGAAGATGTGATAGCCCAATGTCATCAATGTGGAGAGCCATGCGACACACACATCAATTGCGTCAATTTGTCTTGTCATATTCTATTCATTCAATGTCCAACTTGTACAGCAAAGTATGAATCCTGTTGTTCTGCAGAGTGCAAGGATGTAAAGCACTTGCCGGAGGAGGAGCAAAAGTTATTGCGAAAGGGAAGACCTGCCCAGCGAAATGTTTTTCGAAAGGGTAGAAGTGAAAAGCTATTGTTCAAAAAGACAGGTGTAAAAGTTCTTCAGAAAGAAGAGAACACGGAAGATTCATAGTTGACTTTTGCTCTTTAAAACACACACTATGAAAGGAATTTTCTTTACTGTAATTATTTGCCTGTTTAGTACTTTTCACGGACACGCACAAAGTGATGCATCCAAACAAAATGGAATTGAAATAAAATTCCCTCGATTGGAATTCGCCAATGGGGACACACTACAGCTTATAATAACAACAGACCATATGGCAGAGATTGAATTTGCTATACTCACAGATTATAAACTCCTGCATCATCAAGTGATTAGCACGTCGGGCGAAAATGTGATTATTGAGGTTCCAATTTTTGAATACCCAATTGGAAAAGTAAAAGCTCTCCTAACGTCAAAAGGGCTGCATAAGGAAGTAGATATTTTGATAAAATAGTATTACCTATTCATGATTTCTTCAATGTGATCTGCTTCAATTGGGAACGCTGCAAATAAATCGCGATGTCCTTCAGTAGTGATTAAGATATTATTCTCTAATCGTATCCCGAGGTTCTCCTCCCTGATATAAATACCGGGTTCTACTGTAAATACATTTCCTGCTTCCACCGGTTTAGTCCAATTACCCACATCGTGCACATCGAGCCCAAGAAAGTGAGATGTTCCGTGCATAAAGTACTTCTTGTATACAGGCCATGCAACATCTTGTTTTATTAAATCTTCTAAAGATATCAATTTAAGATCAATCAATTCTTTTGTCATGAGTTCTCCTACTTGCATTTGATACTCGTGCAGCAAAACTCCCGGTTTCAATAGACTCATTGCACCTTTCATTACACGGAGTACAGCGTTGTAAACATTTTTTTGGCGCGGCGTAAATTTTCCACTCACCGGCGCACAGCGAGTCATGTCTGCGGCATAGTTTCCATATTCGGCACCTACGTCCATCAGTATTACGTCACCACTATTACACTTGGCGTCATTAGAAATGTAATGCAAAACACAAGCGTTAAAACCACTTGCAATTATGGGAGTGTAAGAAAACCCACGTGAACCTTGACGAATGAAATCATGGATATATTCGGCTTCAATTTCATATTCCATTACACCAGGTTTGATAAAGCCGAGCACTCTCTCAAAACCGGATTGAGTAATGTCCATTGCTTTTTGCAATTGAACTATTTCTGCTGGTTGTTTGGCAGCTCTAAGGTTATGCATTATTGGAGCACTTCTCTCAATATTGAAATGCGGGTAATGTTCGCGAAACCATTTTGAGAATCGCATTTCGCGCGTTTCTACCTCCAATACTGCACGGGTATGTTCGTTGTTGTTTAGATAAACTCCTGAAACTTCAGAAAGCACTCCGCGAAGAATTTTTTCAAATTCAGACAACCAGTAAACTGTTTGTATTCCTGTTTGCTCTTGTGCTAGATCCTTGTTGAGTTTTGCTCCTTCCCAAATAGCAATATGTTCATTGGTTTCACGAACAAACAAAATTTCTTTGTGATGTGGATGAAAAGAATCAGGGAATATTACGAGGATGGATTCCTCTTGATCTACGCCACTCAAATAGAAAATATCCGAAGCTTGTTTGAAAGGCATACTGCCATCAGCACTCGTTGGCATGATATCGTTGGAGCAAAAAATGGCGAGATGGCCAGACTTTAAATGTTTGGCAAAACGCTGGCGAGCGCCTGCATAAAATGTAGAAGGTATCAGATTGTAACGCATAAGGCAAATATAAAGAATACTGAACTAGATGACCTTGAAGTGTGCTCAGTTTGGTAATCCGTTGAAGCTTTTTTGAAAGTGAAAAGAGGCATGCAAACGCACACCTCTTTTCTGTTTTTATACCGATGGTGCATATAATCCCAATTCTGCTTATAAAATATTCCATCCTGCGTTGCGCATTGGAAGTCTGTTTTGGGTAATGCGCTGCAGTATCTTGCATGCAGCGGCAAAGGCCGCTGGAGTGGCTGTACTAGGCCAATGGAGTGAAACCGTTTTGGGATATTACAGATACCCATATGGTATTACTTAATGCCTACTTTTTACTGCCGGCTCATCAGGCGTTTGCCCACATGCCTCTTATTCTTTTATTCCAGCTAGATCAAGCATAAACGCATATTCCAGCGCGTATTCCTTCAGTGCGCGGAATCGACCACTTTGTCCACCGTGTCCGGAGTCCATATTGGTATGCAGAAAAAGTCTATTGCTATCGGTTTTCATTTCGCGCAGTTTGGCGACCCATTTCGCGGGTTCCCAATACTGCACCTGACTATCCCAGAAGCCTGTTGTAACCAACATATTTGGGTAGCTTTGAGCCTTTACATTATCGTAGGGCGAATAGGTCATCATATAGTCGAACTGCTCTTTGATTTTTGGATTACCCCATTCGTCAAATTCTCCTGTGGTAAGGGGTATTGTTTCATCAAGCATGGTGTTTATCACATCTACAAAGGGAACAGCAGCCACTATTCCTTTCCAAAGTTCAGGACGCATATTTACCACGGCACCCATTAAGAGTCCGCCGGCACTTCCACCCATTGCAAACAGGTTGTCTTTGCTTGCAAACTGCTCTTTTACCAAGGCATCAGCACAATCAATGAAGTCGTTGAAAGTGTTCATCTTCTTAAACATTTTACCGTCTTCATACCACTGTCTTCCCATTTCGGATCCACCTCGAATATGTGCTATCGCAAAAACAAATCCGCGGTCAATAAGCGATAGTCTTGTGGAGGAGAAGTAAGCGTCTGTTGAAGATCCGTATGAACCATAAGCATAAAGCAAACAAGGAGCTTTACCATTTTTCTCAAAGCCCTTTCTGTATACTATCGAAACAGGAACTTTTACTCCATCTCGAGCAGTAACCATAATGCGCTCGCTGCTGTAGTTGTTTACATCATAACCTCCAACGATCTCTTGCTGCTTCAATAGGGTCCGTTCCTTCGTGGACATGTTGTAGTCGTATGTGCTGTTAGGGGTTACAAGTGATGAATAACCATAACGAAGGACCTCTGTATTGAAATCTGGATTTGTGCCTGTGTATGCAGTATATGCGGCATCTTGGAACTCTATGTAGTGCTCTGCTTTTGAAGTCCAATTGATGATGCGCAATTGATTGAGTCCATTTTTTCTTTCGTCGACGACAAGGTAATCTTTGAAAATTTCTATCCCTTCAAGTAACACATCATCTCTATGTGCTATCACATCTCTCCAATTTTCTTTGGTGGTTTTATCTAATGCCGTTTCCATCAACTTGAAATTTTTCGCATTCCAATTGGTCACGATATAGAATTTGTCGTTGTAGTGATCAATGCCATATTCATGATCGCGTTCTCTAACCTGAAACATTTTCCACTCTCCATCGGGAGTATTAGCATCGAGGATACGATATTCAGATGAAACAGTCTGATTGTTTCCAATTACAAGAAACTTGTCGCTCTTCGTTTTGTATACAAATGTGTTAAACGTTTCGTCATCTTCTTGATATATCATTTGATCTGTACTCTGATCTGCTCCTAGTTTATGTTTCCATACTTGAAAAGAGCGCAGACTAGTTGGATCTTGCATTGTGTAAAACACGGTTTTATTGTCTGCAGCCCACGTAATTCCACCGGTTGTATTAATTATTTTTTCACTATATTCCTTTCCGGTTGCTAAATTTCTAAATTGAATAGTGTATTGTCTGCGACTTACTATGTCTTCACTAAAGGCAAGAATTTGATTGTCTTCGCTAATACTCATTCCACCAACTGCCCAATAGTCCTTTCCCTTAGCTCTTTCGGGTCCGTTCACCAAAACCTCTTCTGTGCCGTTTTCCATAGAGTCTTTCTTGCGACAATAGAAGGAATAATCCTGACCTTTTTCAAATCGAGTATAGTACCAATATCCGTTGTCTTTATAGGGAACGCTTTGATCATCCTCTTTAATCCTGCCTTTCATTTCTTCAAAAAGTTTTTCTTGAAAAGATGCAGTATGAGCAAGGGCAGCTTGGGTGTATTCGTTTTCAGCGTTTAGATAGTCTCTTACAGCTTTGGTTTCAGGCAAAGAGTCGCCTTTTTCTTTCTGTTCATCGCTCAGTCTCATCCAGAAGTAGGGGTCGCTGATTGAGAGACCGTGTACTTCGGTGATATGTTCTAATTTCTGAGCTATCGGAGGTTTAACCGAAAGGGTGTCTTGCATTGTTTCTTGTTTTGAATTGGCATTTCCGCCACATGAAGTCGCGAAAATAGCAAGTAGAGGAAGGAAGAATAGATATTTGTTGTACATAGTGGTTTGATGAAGCCAAAGTATTTGAAAAATCGTAAAGTAAGTGGCTGTCTTTTTCGACAGGTTGTAAATATAGTTTTTTAGATTGAAAATTGCCTTGTTGAGTTAAACGGAAGTGGGCTCTGCTGAGGAGCAACCTGCCAGGGATACACTCAATGCGACGGATTATTCTCAAAGTGCTGCCTTCGATTAGATGTGCAGCACTTTCTTTTGGAGAATAATCCAGAGCCGATATGCCTTTAAAA
>Ga0209591_10000489_pt1 | contig 51193 bp, 46 predicted proteins | sample MAT01_FD_187207 | JGI IMG/M metagenome (GOLD analysis project Ga0209591, IMG submission 187207) | Freshwater microbial communities from Lake Fryxell liftoff mats and glacier meltwater in Antarctica - MAT-01 (SPAdes) (version 2) | ecosystem: Environmental > Aquatic > Freshwater > Ice > Liftoff...
GCGGTGAGGATGGGGAAAGGGGTTTTCATGAAAAGAGGATTCTAGCGATCTAACGCCGGCTGGTCACCGCAAGATTTGACCAGACCAGCGCATCTTTTGCGAGAACGGTGTTGGGGGGATTAATTTATAGCCGTGTTTGAGCCAAAGGCGAAAACGCGGACCACGCCGCGCTCAACCGCGCTTTCGGGCTGCGCCCTCAAACGCGGCTACACCTTGCGCCCGACTCAACCGCGGCTACAAGGCGCGGCCAGCGCGGTCGGGCGTTTGTGCCGTAATTTCGCGCGCGAACGACTGTGCTGCAGTGGGCGCGCTTGTGGCGTTGACGCTCGGTCATTCGCGGCGTGATTCTCGATTTATGAAAATCACCTATTACGTGGAAATGCTTTCGTCGTGGTGCCATTGGGTCGAGCCGGTCTGGGTGGAGTTGAAAACACGTTATGCGGGACGCGCTGAGTTCGAATGGAAGATTGCGCTGATGAATCGGGAGAATTTTCCCGTCTCGCAGGTGCAATGTGATTGGTTCTACCGGCGTAGTGGCGGCACGGTGATGAATTCGACTTACATGCTCAACTCCGGCTGGTTTGAAGCGTCCCGGCAGGGGCATTATGAAGCGCCCAATCTCGTGGCCGAGGCCGCGAAGGATTTCGGTTTCACCGGCGACGAAATCCGCTTAGCCATCGCGCACGCGGCGCTGCGCGAGGGCGCGAAAGTCGGCGATCTGGCGGTCGCAGTAAAGGTCGCGGCGAAGGTCGGCAAGATTGACGCGAAGAAATTGCGCAAGACGGCGGAGTCAAAAGCAGTGGCCGATCGCGTGGCGGCCAGCACGGCGGAATTTCTCGCGCACCAGATCAGCCAGCGTCCGGCCTTTATTTTAACCGATGCCATCGGCGACAAAGCAGTGTTCTCCGGGCTGGTGCGGCTAGCGCCGCTCACGGCGACGATCGACGCCATGCTCGCCGACACCGCAGCCTACGCCGCGCACAAGGCGCACCACGGCACGCCTCCGAAAGCGTAGTCGAGGTTGGATGGATTGAGTGATTATTTAAACGCGAACCACTCGATGCGCGGGAGGTGCTTCCTTCCGACGTGTGATCGCTGCGTTGGTCAATTCCAAGTAGGCCCTGAGGTGGCCTTCGACGGTCCAGTTCTCCAATACGGCGGCATGGCCGCGTTTTCCGAGTGTGTCGCGCAAAGTCGGATCGGCCAATAGGCGCTCCATCGCCGCGCGGCATTCCACCGGCGAATCGAACAAGAGGCCACCGCCGCTCTGCTCGATCAACTCGGCGAGCGCGCCGATGCGACGGGCGATCACGGGTGTGCCGTAGGAGAGACTTTCGGCGGCGATGAGGCCGAAGGTTTCGTAACACAGCGAGGGTGTCAGCAAAGCCGTGGCATGGCGGTAGAGAGTGCCGATTTCCGAGGGATGGACCGAGCCGACGAACTTCACGTTGGGCAGATGGGTCGCCTGTGCCTGCAGCACTGCGGCGTAGTCGCCGTGACCCACGATGAGAAAATCGGCGGCGCTGAGATTCGCAAAGAGCGGCAGCACGTCCTGCACGCCTTTCAATTTTTCCAAGCGACCGACAAATAAAAAATAGGGACGACCGCCGTTGGGGTGCGGCTTCGATTCGATCTCGTCTTTCGGCAGCGGCACGAAGTGTGGCAGCACGCGCATGGGTGCCTTGAGCCCGCCGTCGCGCAGTTTTCCGAGCGCGAATTGGCTCGGTGCGATCAACCAATCGACTTCGCGCAGGCAGCGGTTGATCAGTCCCGTGTAACGCCAGAGTTGCGGTGGCCGGTGCGAGTGCAGGGTGCAGCTCAGGCATCTTTTCTCCACGCAGGCTTCGCGGTCAAAAGTGAACAGCACGTGCGTGGGGCAAACCAGCCAGTATTCGTGCGAGGTGTAGAGTTTCACCGTTCGGCCCAGCCGCAGCACGCCGGGCCCGCCCATCAGCGAGATGTTGTGAAAATGAATCACGTCGTACGCGCCCGCGTCGAGGATGCGCCGGATTTTCCTCGCGTAGCTTGCCGGGCTGCCGAGTTGGTGCGAAGCGAGGGAGGCGAGCTTCGGATGCTTCGAGCGCAGCGGATGCACCGTCACATTGGGATGATGCTGGAACGCGATCTCGGGTTCTGCCGAATGCTGGAGATGATAGGCGTCGGTCGAGTGGATCACGTCCACCTTGTGCCCGCGCGCCGCGAGCGCCTCGGTGAGCCGGTAAACAAACACCGCATCTCCGCCGAAATGATACGGCGGGTAAAAGGTGGTCACCATGCAGAACCGCAGTGGTCTATCCGGTGTCACGGCCTGCCTCCTCGAGGATCGTCACCATTTTCCGTGCACCGCTTTTCCACGAAAACACTTCGGCGCGTTTCAGCCCTTTCGCCCGCATGTCGGCGCGCAACGTCGTGTCGGTGAGCAGTCGTGACACTGCCGTCGTGATTTGCGCCGGGTCCAACGGATCGAAGAGCAGGCCTGCGTCGCCGACGATTTCCGGGATCGAGTTCCGGTTGCTCGCCGCCACCGGCAGGCCGCACGCCATCGCTTCGATCACCGGCAGGCCGAAGCCTTCGCTGAAGGAGGGCAACACGAGCAGCGTGGAAACATTGCAGAGAACGACCAAATCTTCATCGGAGATAAATCCGGTGAAGGTCACGCGATCAGCGAGGCCGAGCGTGCGCGCGAGTTCGAGCACTTCCTGGTAGCAGCCGAAAAATCCATCCTTCTTGTAGTCGCCCACGAGCACGAGATGCCACGGGAGATGCGCGACACCGGCGGTGCCTTTGAGCAGGCCCTGAAGATTTTTGTGCGGGCTGATGCCGCCTACATAAAGCATCAAGGGCACGCCGGCCGGAATTTTATGCTGGGCGAGGAGGGTCGGTGCGGCCGGTGGATTTACTTGCGGTTGAAAACACGGGTCCGGTCCCTCGGAAATCACCTCGATGGCCGACGGCGCGATTTTGAATACTTCGGCGAGTTGCTTGCGGGCATCCTCGGAAACCGTGACTACGCGTTGGGCGCGGCGGCGGGCCAGCCAGCTTTTCAATTGCCAGAAAAACCGGGAGCGCCAGCCCGGGAAAATCAGTTTCGGGTGCTGCTCGGCGATGGCGTCGTGAAAGACAATCGCCGCCGGCGTGCGGCAGAACAGCGGATAAAACGAATAGCTCGTGGGGAAAAAGAACGCATCGAATTTCAGTCGCGACACCGCGCGGCTCAGTTTCCAGAGATCGCCGGGTCCGCGGGCACCGTCGGCCGAGGCCGCTTCTGTCGGTTGCTGGTCGAGTGGCACGACTACGATTTTGGCGCGCGCGGGGAACTGGCATTGCGCGGCCGTGTGCTGGTCGATCACGAGCACGAACTCATGCTGCGGATGATCGGCGATCATCGTCGTGACGAGCATTCGCGTGAAGCGGCCGTAGCCGCGGCGGTTGGCCCAAGTGCAGGCGTCGATTCCGATGCGCATGATTATTTATTCTTCGGCGTTGAAGGTTGGGCCGCATCCCGGCGCGCGTAACCGACTGCTTCGCCCGCCGACCACGCGCCGAGCAGCAAGAGCAACGCGGGCAAGCCCAGCAGCAGAGGCAGCCAGCGTCCGGGTTGCCGGGCCAGCGTCAGCCGGATGATGCGCCACAGCAGCACGAGTGGCACGAGCGGGGTCATGACGACCAGCAGCGCGCGTTTCAGCGGAGTGGCGTGAAATTTTCGAAACTGGCCGAAGTGTTTTCCGCCCGTGTAGAGATGGTCCATCGCTTCCCAAAATTTCATGCGTAGCCGACTGCTCACAGTCGCATCGGGGAGAAGGTAGAGCTGGTGGCCGGCGCGGCCGAGCGCGGCGTTGACGTCGGTCTCGTAGAAAACCGTGGCCCAGATTTCGCGGCAACTGTCGAGTGTGGCGCGGTCGTAGGCGATGTTCACGCCGGAGAGAATCGAGGTTTCGCCGGCCGGCATCGGCGGCAGGTAGATGCCGTACTCGACAAAATAGAGCGCCCATTCGTAGGCGGTGGCGGGCTCGCCGTTGTCGATCGGACCGCCAAAAATTTTCCACCCCTTGGCGCGGGCCGTGGCGAGCGATTGCGCCCAACCCGGTCCGACGGCTGCGTGATCTTCCAGCATCGCCATCGTGCTGCCCGTCGCGGGCAGCGCGGCGAGTGTGCGCAGCACGAACACGCTCGCATCGGCGGGACCGGCGATGAAACGCACCGTCGGATAACGTCCGCCGAGCGATTGCGCCAGATCGGTGACGCCGCGATACGCGACGATCACCTCGGCGTCGCCGGCCTGCGGCAGCACGCTGTCGAGGCAGCGCACGAGTGCGGCTTCGCCCGACCACGAGGCGATGGTGATGGAGAGAGCCGGCGGATTTTTTGAGGAAGCGGTCTTCATTCGACGCGGGCGAGACTGTCACCGGGGCCGCACAGGGCGCCAATAAATTCGCCCCAAGCCCAGCTTAGCAAAAAAATGCTGATGACGGGCACGGCGAGGAGAAACTCTTTGGTTCGCCGGCCTTTGCGCCGGATCGTCGTGGCCATCCGCCACATGAGCATCGGTGGGAGCAGCGGGGTCGCGCCCGCGTACACGAGGCGGCGGGAGAGCGGCGCGCCTTGCAGGCGCATGCCGGCGAACGACCGGGAGTAGTGGTAGCGCTGCGACATGAAGTAGCTGAAAGGGAATTCGCGTTTGTGGGAGACGGTCATTTCCGGATCGCAGAAAAACTGCACGCCTTCCTCCGCCATGCGCCGGTGGATGAAAGATTCCCAGACCTCCTGGCGGATTTCCGGGCCGACGAGATCGAGGGCCTGCCGGTCGTACACCGCGCAGTTGCCGGGAATCTCAACGCCCACGCCGCCTTGCACCGGCGGCATGAACTTGGCGTATTCGCAGAAGAAGACGCCCCAGTCGATCACGCGATCAACCGCGCCATTTTCCACGCCGCTGCCGATCGCGCGGTGTCCGGCGAGGTGGGCGTGCTCGATGGATTGAAACCAAGTCGGCGGCACGTTGCAGTGGTCCTCGAGAATGCCGATCATGCGTCCGTGCGCGGCGGCCATGCCGATGGCGCGCAGCTTGGGAATCGAGGGATAACCATCGACCGGCATCACGCGGATTTCCGACTGCGGGAATTTGCGGCGGATTTCCTCGCGCACTTTTTCGCCGCAACGGTCGAGCACTAGTATCTCGTAGGCGATCCCGCCGCGCTGGGTGGTCAGGGCGGCGAGGCACGCGCCAATCCACGGGAAGCCGTTGACCGAGGCGATCACGACGGAAATGAACGGCGTGGCCGGAGTGGGAGTGGCGGAGGAGGGATTCATGCGGAAAGGTGATCGGGAGCGGTCCGGCTCAGGTAGCCCCAAAGTTCGCCCAGCGCCCACGAGCAGACAAACAAAAGCAGAAGGGGAAGCGACGCGAGAAATGGCAGGATATACGCCGGCTTATGGGTGAGGCGCGTCATGATTTTTGCCAGCAGCACGAAGGGAATCAACGGGGCCAGGACGATTCCCGCCACGCGAAAAAGGGTCGGCTTGCCGCGCAGGCGATTCCGGCCGAATTGCCGGCCGTGATGGAGGCGTTGCGAACAAAACCGGGAAAGGCCGAAGGAGTGTTTCTGCGTGACGCGGATGCCGGGCACGAAGGTGAGAGTTTTTCCCTCGGTGAGTACGAGGCGGTGAAACTCCGGCTCCCAAAATCCGACGCGGATCGATGCGTGATGCGCTTGGAGCGATGCGCGCCGATAGGAGGCGTTGTCTCCGATCAGATCGTGAACAGATTGTTCGCGCGGGTAAACGAAGCCGGTGCTGTAGCGCAAAAAATACGTAGCCCAATCGCCGAGGCTGCCGCCGCGCGGCGGATCGATGGGGCCGCCGATGCCGGCCGAATCATGCCGGTGGTGGGCGGAGCGAATTTGCGCGATCCAGTCGGGGGCGGGCAGAAAATGCGCCGTGGTGATCGCGACGATTTCGCCTGTCGCCGCCGCCATGCCGAGCGACCAGAGATTGGGAATGAGCGCATCCGGGGGCGAGATCAGCCAGTGGACCGTTGCGTGATCGCGCGCGAAATCCGCCGGGACAGGCAACGGGCTCACGACGAAAATTTGTATTTGCGCATCCGACTGAGTTTGGAGTGAGGCCAAGCATTGGTTGACGCCGAGCGTATCCGGCCACGCCGCCACCACCACCGAAATGGAAAATTCGGCAGTGCTCATGGCAGGCTGAAGTGGATCGCGGAACACATGGAATGAGAGGGAAAATTGGCGGTCAGCCCACTACATGTCGAGCCCAAGGGCGGTAAGAGCCTATCCGAATATTCCATGCACGGAAGTGCTTTGAAATTCCTTTGGAGGGCCGAGCTCCTGCGAGGCCGTTATACGCGATGAACCACGGCTACGCGGGAGCTCAGACCTCCATGCGGCAGGGTAAATCATCGTTTGTTGGGGGCGTATTCGGATAGGTGCCAAGTCGAGTATAGATCCAAGGATCAAGCCCCGGGGTATTTCACAAGACCACTCACGGCCCCAGGCAATCATCATCATATCATTCTGTGGTGGGAGGGGTTTTGTATCCCGACTCAAAATCGTCGCGGTATATGCCCGATTGTTTTTGTAGGGCCGCCCCTTGTGGGCGCGCCGTCTTCGCAAATTCCGGCACGGCCACAAGGGCCGGCCCTACAAATTTCATCCTGACTGGGAAAAAGTGTGATGCATCCGCTAAGCGAAATTAGGCAGTCGGACTCAAATTCCCGAATGAGCAGAGGAAAACTAAAAAGGGGGCGCCGATTCTGGCCGGACCGTCTTGTCCGTCAACGCCTCGGCGACGGACGTAGCCGGGCGAAGGCTGATCCGCATCGGGCGACAGAGCGTCGGTGTGGAAACCGACGCCCACCCACTGCAGACAGAGCGCTGGTGTGGAAACCTTCGCCCACCCACTGCATGATCCCGACTCAGGGTGCCGCGCGCCCGCGTTCGGAATAAAAAATGGAGAGTGGCTTACTTCGGACGCTGCGCGGAAACGTAGAGCGAGCCGTAGCGGTACACGAGGCGTCCGCCGCGACCGAGCACGGTCTCGCAGGTAGAGAAAAATTCATCGCGCACGGCTTTGGTTTGCGCGGGCGTGGCTTGGGTGAGGCGTTTGCGCGCAAAAGTGGAGTAGGTGGCTTGCAGTTCCCAAAACTCAGCGGCGGTTTTGAATTCCGGCGCGAAGCCCCTCCAAGAGCGCTCTACGTTTTCGAAACCAGCGGCGCGGACCAGGCACGGGAGAAATGATCCCGGGTGACCGGAGCGGGTGATCTCGGCGGTCTCGGTTTCGGCCTCGGCGGGAATATGCTTGCGGACCAGATCGTCGAGATACGCCGGGGCGGCGAGCCAACGACCGAGGCCGCGCTCGATCATTTCCCAAGCGCGGCTGCCCGCGTAGCCGATTTGCGCGAAGGAATCTCTGGCCGGCGAGCTGCCCACGCCGATCACGACGCGGCCGCCGGGTTTCAAGACGCGGAACATCTGGGCCACGGCCGCATCGGGATGCGGAAAATGCATCAGGCCGAACAGCGAGAGGACGACGTCGAATGATTTGTCCGGCAGTGCCAGCGCTTCGGCGTCGGTTTTTAAAAACTCAATGGGAAAGCCGGCAGCCGAGGCTTTTTCGCGGGCGGTGGCCAGCATGCCGTCGGACAGATCCACGCCCAAAATGCCGCCGGCCGGCCGGTGCTTGGCGGCGATGGCACGGACGACGACGCCCGTGCCGGTCGCGACATCGAGCACGCGATCAGTTGGCTGAATTTGGGCCAGCTCCACAATGCGGATCGCCAGAGGCGTGGTGAACGCTTCGGTGAAATGATCGTAGGACTTTTGCACCGGATCGTAACTGGCCGCATCCTGGCGTTTGTATTGATCGTCGTTGGTCGGAGGTGTAGCCATGGGAAACGGGACGCGGTCAGAGGGCACAGGTCACTGCTTCGCATCCGTGGCGGTGGGCTTCACGCGCGTGGGGACGAGGCGCAGGCCGCTTGCGCCGGATTCGCTGGGGGCTGAGCCGCCTTCGTGGTACTCGGCGTCCTGGTTGACTTGCCAGAGATCGTAGACGGGTTTCCCGGCCAAGATGTTTTCCGCGCAGAGCATCGCGGTCATCATGGCGTGATCCTGGTTGTTGTATTTGTGCATGCCGTTGCGGCCGACGAGATGCAGCGAGGGATAATTGACTTCGAATTCCTTGCGCAAGGTCTCGACATGCTGGGCATACTCGTCGTCGTAAACCGGGTAGGCTTTTTTCTGGCGGACCACGCAGCCGTCGGTGACGTCGGTCGCCTTGGCGAGGCCGATTTGCTCGAGTTCTTTTTTGGCGAGCTTGATGAGATCTTCGTCGGAAGCGGCCCAAAGGCCGTCGCCTTCGAAGCAGAAATATTCCAGACCGTAACAGGTCATGGCTGGATCGGGAATCATCTCGGGCGACCAGGATTTGAAATTCTGGATGCGGCCGACCTTCACCGAGGGATCGTGGATGTAGATCCAGTTGTCGGAGAAAACATCGCGATCCGGCAGAATGAGTGCGACGGTGAGGAAATCGCGGTAGCGAAGTTTGCCGGCGGACTGCAGCACGGGCGCGGGCAGGCGGGGCGTGATGGCTTGGGCGAGTTCGCGCATGGGCGCGGAAGAAATGACGTGTTCGGCTTCGAGGGAATCTTCGCGGCCGGCCGAGTCGCGCAGCTTGAGCGTCCATTTTTTGGTGGCGGCATCATAGTCGCAGCCGACGACGGATTGGCCCATGTGAAGGGCACCGCCTTGGGCCTGTACTTTGGTGGCACAGGCTTCCCACATCATGCCGGGGCCGCGCCGAGGGTAGTTGAAGGAGCTGATGAGGGATTTGACGACGTCGCCTTTTTTGCCGGAGGATTCACCGCTGGAGAAAGCGTTCTTGATCGCGGTGCCGAGGGAGAGGCCCTTGATGCGTTGGGCGGCCCAGTCGGCGGAAATTTCGCGGCAGTCCATGCCCCAGACTTTTTCGGTGTAGCTTTTGAAGAAGATGCCAAAGAGGCGCGTGCCGAATTGATTGCTGACCCAGTCTTGGAAGTTCGTGGGATTTTTGACCGGGAAGAGGCGCGCGTGCATCCACGAAAGGACGCAACGGGTGGACTCGAACACGCCGAGTTTCGAGAGAGCGTCGAAGGGTTTCAGGGGGTACTGGAAAAAGCTGCCGCGATAAAAAATCCGGGAAGAGCGGGGGCGTTGCAGGAAATCATTGGGCAGAATCTCGCGCCAGAAATCTTCCACGGCCTGCGACTTCGAGAAGAACCGGTGCCCGCCAATGTCGAAGAAATAATCCTTGTAGCGCACGGTGCGAGAAATGCCGCCGACGTAAACGGGATCGGCTTCGATCACGGTGACGTTCACCCCGCGCTTGGTGAGCAGATAGGCGGCGGTGAGGCCGGCGGGTCCGGCTCCGATGATGGCTACAGTGGTTTTTTTCATAGTCGGTGAAAGCGGTTGAATTTCTGGAACAGCCGGCGTGCCTCAGTCGAGGCTCAATATTCCGGTCGGAACATGAAGCAGAGCGTTCGTTTTCGCCGCCCAAGGACGGATAGTAATATCCATCGGGCATTGCTCATGCCGAGGCCGGGTCGATCAAATGTGCGTGGGGGTGTTCAATCAGTGGAATGGAAGCCGCATTCTTATCCAACGTCTGAAAATTATTCAACCCCCATTACGTGAAAACCTTTTCTATCGTGAAACTTGAAACCGTTGCCCAAACGGTTTTATTGAGCGGCATGAAATTAATGACAACAATCCGGAGAATTGCTTGCGGAATTTTTATCTGGTCCGCCGCCGTGGTGGTCGGTGCGACTCCAGTCGAAGTGACTCCTGCCCCAACCGGGGGTGCGCTCCAGCCTCAAGTGTCATGTGACGATCAGGGGCGGGTGTTCGTGGTTTACGGCCAGGGCAACGATATCTTTGTCGCCGTATCGCAGAACACGGACCTTCATTTTCAAGCGGCGAGCAAAGTCGGAAAGCTGCCCAAGCTCGCCCTGGGCATGCGGCGAGGGCCGCGGATCGCGACGAGCGGGCGCGCGCTGGTCGTCACAGCTATGAATGACAAAGACCTCTTCGCGTTTCATTCCGAAGACGCCGGCCGCACGTGGTCGGCAGCGACGAGAATCAACGGCGTGGCCGCTTCGGCGCGGGAAGGGTTGGGCAATCTCGCGGCTGGGCCGGAGGGGCGTTTCTACGCCACGTGGCTCGACCTGCGTTCGGGTGCCGCTGAAATCTATGGAGCCCTCTCGCGGGATGGCGGAAAAACCTGGGGGGCCAACGAGCGAGTCTATCGCTCGCCCGATGGGCATGTGTGTGAGTGCTGTCATGCGTCCGTTGCCTTCAATGCCCGGGGCGATCTCGTGGTGATGTGGCGCAATGCCCTGCACGGGGCCCGCGATCTCTGGACGGTGGTTCGTCCGGCGGGGAGCGAGCAATTTGATCCGCCGATGCGCCAAGGAGTGGCGAGTTGGAAATTGGAAGGGTGTCCGATGGACGGCGGTGTCGTCTTTGCGCAGGCTGACAATTCGTTTGCCAGTGTGTGGCAACGAGAGGGAGGGGTGTATCTCTCGACCGGCCCCGGAAAGGAAAGCAATCTTGGTGACGGCACACAACCCGTTGCGCTGGCCGCGCGTGGGGTCGTTCATGTCTGGTGGCAACGGGGGGCGAAGCTGATGCATACCACGATCGGAGCTACGGAAGAGCCCGCCGTTTTTGCGCAGGAGGCCAAGTTTGCCTCCGCCGCCGTGTCGCCGAAAGACGGCGCAGTGGTGGTGGCGTTTGAGCGCACGGTCAGCGGACGGAAAACAATTTTCGCTGAAGTGCTTCGGTAAGGAATGGAGACTGCCGCTCTTGGCAGCCGTTGTCGGTGTTTAGAGGGAAACTCTGGGTTTCTCTCTCGGAGGATTGGCCCGCGAAACAGACGAATTAACACGAATGAGTGCCCCGCTCCGAACAGTCCCCAATTAAAGCCCCGGCGTTTGGGCCGGAGATCTATTCGCGCTGTTTCGCGTGCTTCGCGGGCAAACCTGAGCTCGTTGAGGTCAACTCACTTCATCTGGCAGGCTCAGCTCGTTTCCTCGTTCCTCCTCTCTCCACGGACTGGGCTCAGGATGTCTGAGGCGAATGGCGCTAAGTTAAGGAGGTTGGTCGTCATGCTACCATGCATGATCAGGCCAACTGTTTTGCATGAGGAATGTAGGGCCGGCCCTTGTGGCCGTGCCGGAGTGCGCACCTGAAACGGCTCGCCCACCAAGGGCGGCCCTACGAAATTCCGCAGCAAATCATCGCAGACGAAACGTCAGGCAGGCGACGATCATGCTGCTTAACTTAGCGCCATTCAGGTCTGAGGCTGATTCACATCGGCGACAGAGCGTCGGTGTGGAAACCGACGCCCACCCAGGACATTATCCCGCCGGAGAATCCGCCGCCCGCGAAAAATTATCGGGCCGCCAGTTGCTCGCGCGCATTGAGGTCGGTCGAGCGGGTATTCGCCGGCAATGGCGGCCAGGGCGCCAGCATCGCCCAGAGCATGATGACACATTGACTGACCATGCCGAGAGCCACGCCCCTGAAGCCAGCGGACATCCAAGGAGGAAAGGGAGCCGAGAAAATCCAAGCGGTCAAAAGCAAGACCCACTCCCAAGTTTGCATGGTGGCAAGTCGCGATCGAATCGCGACAAGCAACAGGGAGATCGCGATAATCGTAACATTGCTGTATGCGATGCGAGTGATCGGCAGGAGGGTTTCAACAAACAAAACCAATCCCAAGGTCATCACCGAGCAGTAGTCGAGAGGCACGCCTCGCCGCCTGAGGCGGAAAACATAAATGAACCAAGCGACTGTACCGGCCAATATGAGGCCCAGAAGCAAGAGAGAGGAAGTGGGCGAGTGAAAATAGAATCTCACGGCACCCTTTACCGTGGTATCCATCATGCCGAATTGAGCGTAGGTGTTCAGGTTGGAACTCCCTTCTATCACGTTCGGTAAATCGATTTTCACCGGCTGCACCGTCCTCGTCACAGTTGCTGGCGCATTGGCTGAGAGCGGCGCCGGAATGTATGTGCCCATGGCGTGCACATAGTCCGGCCAGATCGTTTTTGAAATTAAGGTCGGAACCAAGAGTCCAATGCCGATCCCCGCCACCGCCCCCAAAACCATGTGCCATTTCCGATACACGAGCAGCGGCCAGCCCAGAAAGATCATCTGAGGCCGCAGACAGACGAGCAGTCCGAGAATAAATCCACCCCAAGGGTCGCGACGGGCGGACTTCCATGCGAAACTCGCAATGTACAAGACGGCAAAGAAGACAAAAAGAACGTAGGCTTGTCCCCGTTCCACATGCAGGCGCCAAAAGGTGGAACATGAAAACATGATCCCGAGCAGCAACACCATCGCGCGGGTCTCGGGATTTTCGGCGCGCCGCATCGCCAGCCAGATCAAACCACCCAACAGGGCCATTTGCACGAAAAGCCAGATGAACTTCTGCTGGGTATAGGGCAGGTCGGCAATAACGGCCTGAATTGCCAGGACAGTCGGCGTCACGGTCACCGCACTCCTCAGCCGGTTTTGGCTGAAGGGATAGAGGTCGAGCAGCTTGTCCGATTCACCGGGATGCCAGAGATAGTTATAGGGATTCTGATCGAGCAGCATTACCCGGGCCCCCACCACTCGGTTGCGCAAATCAATCTGGCCAAATTTGACCGTGTTTAGGATATCCACCGCTCCTCCGAGTAGGGCGATGAGGACAATGATCAGCAAACCAGCCCGCACCATCCGCTGATGATTCCGAACTCCTGCCTGAGTGAGGAAATGATTCAGTCGTTCCAGTAATTGGTGCATATCATCAGGGGCATTTTTTGTGTGGGGCACCCGCCGCTTGTGCAAAAGAATAATGACAGAAGGCTTGATTAATCGATGTAGCAAAGGAATAGATGAAAAGGCTGGTTTAGCCTGTTTTCTGCTCCGGTCCGGCGCGGGGTGGATCATTTTCGCCCACGAGTTCATCCGCGCAAATCGCTCCCCTTCTCTATCGAAACAATCCCGACATTTTCCATCGTCATTCCGGTCTACAATGGCGGGGCGGTCTTCAAGGCCTGTCTCAAGTCCGTCGCGGCCGCGATAAGACCGGGCGATGAAATCATCGTCGTGGCCGACGGGGAAAGCGACAGTGCTTATCGGATCGCCCCCAGTTTCGGGGCGACCGTCATCAAATTGGAAAAAAACGGCGGTCCGGCCCGGGCCCGGAATATCGGGGCCAAGTCCGCCAAAGGGGATATTATTTTCTTTGTCGACGCCGATTGCACGGTCCGCCCCGACGCGCTGAAGCTGATCGAGGCGACCTTTGCCCGGGAGTCTGACGTATCGGCACTGATCGGCTCGTATGATGACACGCCGCATCACACCACCTTTGTCTCGCAGTATAAGAACCTCCTGCATCATTTCGTTCATCAGCACGGCTCGACCGAGGCATCCACGTTTTGGGGCGCGTGCGGTGCGATCAAGCGGGACGTTTTTCTGGCCGTGGGCGGATTCACGGAGAGTTACACTCGCGCCTCGATCGAAGATATCGAGCTGGGCTACCGGCTGACCTCGGCCAATTATCGGATCCGCCTGTTGAAGGAGCTGCAGATCACTCATATGAAACGTTGGGAAGCAGTCGGCCTGATCAAGACCGAGGTCCTCCTGCGCGGTGAGCCGTGGACCAAATTGCTGTGGAAACAAATGTGGCACCGCGGCCAGGTAGCCGCTGATCTCAACCTCGATGCGAAGCACCGCTACAGCCTGATCAACTCGGCGGCTCTCGTTGCCCTGATGATCGGGGGACTATGGTTTCCCTGGTTGCTGCTGGGCCTTGTGCCGTCGATCGGGTGTTTCCTGTATCTCAATTCCCCGGTGTTGAAGTTTTTTTATCAGAAACGCGGGCTGAAATTCATGCTCGGAGCGGCTCTCTGGCGCTACATCTATGATCTCTATTGCTGGGTGGGATTTCTTTATGGCTCGTCCGGTTCTGTCACCGGAGCGGCGCGCCGGTTGATCAATCTCACTATTACCGGATTGGATCGGGTCGCGCTGGGTGTCGCGGTTGGCGCGGTGGCCAGTCTCGGCCTGACCACCGCCACCGTCATCCTTCTGCTCAAAAGCGGGGACCGCGTCGGTCATACGATGAACGTGCTCGGGCAGTTTCTTCCCGGGTATTCCGTCTCTTGGCTCGGGGCGTTGCTCGGCCTCCTTGATGCTTTTGTTTACGGTTACGCGTTCGGCTGGGCCTTTGCGGTCATTCGCAACTACTCGCTGCGTATGCTTCTCGGCCGGGAAAAATTCAGCCGGGCGATCAAACGGATCATCGAGAGCCGCGCAGGCCAAGCCAATGTCACCACTCCGCCCATGCCCAACCGGTAATCTTGTTGTCCCCGCCATTTCGCCAACCTCACCACCATGATCCCGAATCCCGCCAACCCGCCGCGCGCCACATTGGAAGCAGACCAGGCCAGCCTCAACACCATCGTCGATCTCAACGCCCAAGTGCTGGGAATTACTTTGGGGATAATGTTTGGACTCGGTCTGTTTCTCGCCACCAACTTCCTGATTTTAAAAGGAGGTCTTCATGTGGGTGCTACTTTGCAGCTGCTGGGCCAGTTTTTCTACGGATATAAAGTTACTTTTGTCGGCAGCTTTATCGGCGCGATTTACGGATTCGTCCTCGGCTATGTCTCGGGTTATTTGATCGGAGTGATCTATACTTGGGTCGCGAAACTTCGCAGCTAATCACCACACTTTTATGCGCTTTGGACTGATTGGAGCAGGACTCATCGGCCGCTTGCGGGCCCAAGCTATCGCCAAAATTCCCGGAGCCCGCCTGACGGCGGTCACCGATGTGAACGAAGCGGGTGCCCGCGAACTTGCGACCAAACATGGTGCGCGGGCTGTGCCCACGCTCGATCAGCTCGTGGCGGCGGATGATATCGATGCCGTCATTGTCTGCACGCCGCCGCAATTTCACGAACAGGCGGTGCTCGCCGCGCTGGCCGCCGGCAAACACGTGCTCTGCGAGAAGCCGCTCGCCAATTCCTTGGAGGCCGCGCGCCGCATGGTGCAGGCAGCGGCCCGGCATCAGAAAATTCTCACCACCGGTTTCAACCACCGGTATTTTCCCGCGATCCAGTTTCTCAAAAAAACGATCGCCGACGGCACGATTGGCAAACTCAATCACGTCCGCGCCTATGCCGGCCACGAAGGGCTTTCCCAGTTTCGTTCGGCTTCCGAATACGATCCGAAGGTCATCGGCGGCGGCGCGCTGCTCGATGTAGGCATTCATCTCGTGGACCTGACCGCCTACGTGCTGGGCGATGTGAAGGATGTTTATGGTCAGGCGACCGGCAGCGTATGGAATCTGCCCGGGGCCGAGGACAACGGCTTTGCGTTGCTGCGCAGTTCGACCGGGACGGTTGCGACCGTACACGCCAGTTGGTCCGAGTGGAAAGGCTACCATTTCTATCTCGAAGCCTATGGTGATCGCGGGATGGTACGCGCGTATTACGCGCCGATGATGCATGTGTTGATTTCCATGGATAAACCCGGTGGAGTGCGCCGGCGCAGCCGCTCGTTTTATCCGCTGATGATCATCAAGGAAAAACTCTTCGGCTGGCAGCATACCGTGATCGACACCTTCCGCCAGGAGCTGACGGATTTCATCTCGCTCGCAGCAGGTAGAACACCGGGGAGTATCGCCGATGGATTCGCGGGTTTTCGGGCGATCGAAATCGCCCACGCGGTATACCGCAGCACCGCGGAGCAAAAAAACATCGGGCTAACCGGACGATTCTAAGTGGAATCGGGCCACCACTTGATCTGCTTTCGCTAGGGTGTGCATCCGAAATCAAAGAGTGGCCAATCGCCTTTCGTCCGCACCGCACACCCGCGTAACCATGGAAAATAGAACGCATCAGTCTGGGGCTTCTCCTTGACCCTTGGGCTGATCATTTGTCTATGCTCTTAGGCACAGCCTGACTTTTTCAAGATATGGACATCCCATAAAATCAATTCTGCAATGCTCGCGATTGTCATTCCCATTTTCAATGACTGGTCCTCGTTTGCGGTGTTGGTCCGCGTCTTGAACGATGCTGCGCCAACCATGGCGCAGCCAGTGACTATCATCGCAGTCAATGATGGCTCTACCTTGCCGGTCACCCCGGCAAAAATCATGGCTTCGCCGCACATTCACGCCATTGAGTTGATCACGCTCAACTGCAATGTCGGACATCAGCGAGCGATCGCTATCGGGGTAGCCGAATGCGTGCGGCGCGGCAATTTCTCGGCGGTGCTGGTGATGGATAGTGACGGCGAAGATGACCCTTCCGATATCGGATCCATGCTCTCGGCCCTTAGTTTGCATCCGGGGTCGATCATCGTGGCGAGCCGGGCCAAGCGGTCGGAAAAAATGCTCTTCCGTTTTTGTTACTCCATCTACAAACGGGCCTTTCGTTGCTTGACTGGTGAATTCATTGATTTCGGAAACTTCTGTCTTCTGTCCATCGAAGACGCCCGGCGCATCTCGTATATGCCCGATTCGTGGAATCATTTCGCCGCCACCATTGTGAAGTCGCGGGTTCCGTTGCGGCGGATCGCCACCCAGCGGGCCCAACGTTACGCGGGGCGCTCCTCAATGAATCTGGTCAGTCTGGTAATGCACGGCTTGAGCGCCATTTCTGTGTTCAGTGACCGCGTATTGACCCGACTGTTGTTGCTGACGGGTCTAACCGCATTTGTTGCGATCGCCTCGGGCACCGCCGCCGTATTATTGCGCCTCTTCACTCATCTGGCCATACCGGGTTGGGCCACCAATGTGATCGGATTATCCGCCCTGCTTTTTTTTCAATCTCTTACTTTACTTGCGGTTATCATTTTCACCAGCCTGAACAATCGTTCCAGTGTGCCTTTTGTCCCCGGAGCGCATGCGTCCGTCTTTGTCGCGCAGACCGCCGAATTCCCTGTTTATGGAGACGCCTGAATATGAGAACCTCGAACGCGTTGAGAAAAATCATTGGTACTATACCGGAAAGAGGGAAATTGTTAAATTTTGGATCAAACGATGTAAGCCTCTTGGCTCCGCTCAAACCTTGCTCGATTTTGGAGCGGGCAGCGGGCTCTTCGCGAGTGAGTGGCTTGGTCACTGCCAGGTGAAAGTTTATGACTCCTATCCGCAGTCTCAGGAAATTCTCCGTCGCAGATTTCCACCGGAGTGCGTGTTGGATGCCAGCATGCCTGGCATCCCTTTGCCCGACGCCTCCATTGATTGTCTGACCGCGCTCGATGTCCTGGAACATCTTGCCGACGATGCCGGTACCGTACGAGAATTTCACCGCGTGCTCCGCCCCTCCGGCCTCGCGGTGATCACCGTCCCGGCTGACATGAAGCTCTGGAGCGATTGGGATGTCGCCCTGCTTCATTATCGTCGTTATGATCGCCGTCAATTGACGGAATTGTTCGACGCAGAGAAATGGGAGATCATCCGGGTCACTTACAAAAACATTTTTGTCTACCCCGCCGTCTATCTGCTCCGCAAGCTGCGCCAGTGGCGGATTATGTCCACGGCGAAAGGCAATCGAGCTGAGGACCGCGTGCCCGCGCCCTTGGTCAACCGGGTGCTGCGATTCATGTATTCGGCACCGGCCAAGACCAAGTGGTTTCCCGCCCCCTTCGGAGTGAGCCTGCTGATCGTCGCGCGAAAACACTGAGCTGGATTCAGGTGCTGATGCGGTGGACGCCAAGCGGCGCACGGCTTTGGATCTCAATTGCTACGTCTGGTTTCGGCCTGCGTTTCGGCACCGTTTCCTTGGCTCCATCAAACGAGGACCATATCGGTGACGCCGTACTATTTACGGATAGAATGAAGTCCGTAGAATATGGAGATACACCCGTTGCGCCACCCCTTCGGATCCTCGATCCAGTCTTTGGCGAACAAAATTCTGGGACATTCGGGCAGAGGTGCGACAATCAAATCGAGGTTTCCCTGCCGAACTGCAGCCCGGATCTGTTGATCGCGTGCGTGTACCGCTTGATGGTATGGAATAAAACGATCGTGAACCAAATCGGAGATCACGAGTCGCATGTTGCCGGTTAAAACCAAGCAGAGCGCGAAGGCGAAGAGCATCGTGGAGGCTAGTGGTCGCAAAACGTCAGGTGTCAGCCAATTTGGGGTTTTCGCAAAACGACTGAAAACAAAAAGATTGATGAACCATCCGAGAAGGAAAAACGCATAGGTTCCATTCAGAGTGCGACCGGCCAGGTCATTCCCTGTCATCCAGGTCCGTGCCAGAAAAGGGATGACCAGCGTGACGATCCACATTGCTGGTAGTAACAATCTCCACGGAATTTCAGCCCATCGCACCCAAGTCGGATGCCAAGAGCGTATTTTGGGGTGCAAGACAAACAGTAGACTGGCCAAAAGCAATTTGGGATCGAACGCCCAATCCATCGCGCAGGTCAGTATTTGTTTCCCAACAATACGGACTGTGAACATGAGCTTGTAGGCATTTTGATAGGTGTTGGCGCGCGCGAAGTTGCCCGGAGCAACCACCACCAGCACGAGGCCGAACATTGCCGCAGCTGTTATGAGCGCCCAATACCATCGAGTGGTATGTTGTACCCGGAACGAAATAGCGGTTCCAACGGCCAGAGTGAAACAGAGTAGCAGGCCGAACATCTCGTGCAGTCCAGTGGCCACGAGAGCGAGTACGAACAAGGAAATTAGCAGGCCGACTCGCCGGCCATTCAATGGCTGTGTGGTCCCGGATTCGAGGCCGAACAACCCGGCGAAAATCAGAAGAAACAAGGCAATGCTGAACAGGTTTTCGACCCCGCCGGTGAGCCAATAAAGGCCTTCACCAGGGGAGGGCATCGCGGTCCAAAACAAAACGACAAAGACGATGGTGGCATAGGTGATCGCCTTCGCCGAAAATAAGGGGCGAAACACCGCCCGCAGGAAGATATGCGTGGATAGCACATAACAGCCCGCGAGCAGGGCGAGCGGGATCCAATAATAGCGGGTCGGATCGGGCTGAAGCATCGCGATTTCAAGGCCCATGGCGGACCATCGCCCCGTCCACTTGAAGTATTGTTTTTTGAAGTATGAAAAGGAACCGGGTTCGGAGGGGACGATGGCGGTTGCTGTATTGGTGTAGCAGGAATCGTTGCTGACTACGGGGGCCGCTCGGCAAAAATCATCACTTGTCGGAAAAGCAAAACCGAGCAGCGCGATCGCTATGAAGGTCACGATACCACAAGCCACAGCTAGCGCGGTGGTCGACCACCGATTGAAGAGTGCGGCAGGTAAGCAGTCCCCGTTATTGCCTGACTCTTCGGAATTCGGGTGATTTTGGCGCATCATGGAATAAATTGATCACCATCAGAAAATCAGACTGATTCCATTGGTACAGCAATAAAGAGTGCAGATTCGTGGTTCGTTTGAAGGCGCGTCCTCAAATGATTTTTTAGCGCGATAGCCGCCTGTGATTTTGAAGACGTGCCATGGGCGGCGAGGCGGAGCCCAATCAGCATGCGGTGTTGCCCGGGTCTCCCTGATTTGCTTAGTGCCTATTCGGATAACTCCTGCTTCTCAGCGACGTGGGCAGCGAGCTTGGTCGCGTTCAGGGGGAACGCGGCGCGTGCAAGCACGCTGGCCCACCTCAGGGCAGGGTTATCCGGATAGCTCTTAACGGACTTCACCCAATTCAGCACTCCTCTATTCCTCACTCTAGCTGGATGATATTACTTCTCTTCGGGAAGACGGGCGACTGAACCTAGTCCGAACGTTTGGCAACGAACCGTTCGTCGACTGTAATGTTTGGGAGATGGCTGGCGTATCTTTGCAACATGCGGAGCCGGGGCACGTCGATGGGATAGAAATAATTCATCGAATCGACGTTGGAGACCGCGTAGTTGATGCCGATGGTGGAAAAATAAGTCATCGTGACCTTCGGCCGCAGTCTCAAAAGCAGCAGTTCGTTTGGAATGCCGCTCCGAAAGACGTGTGTGTTTTTGAATCGGGTGTATTTGTTGTCGCGGCCGAGAATCTCGTTGGGGTGCGGTAGGATTAGCGTTTTGCGCTCGCCCAAAATTTCTTGGAGCATGCGTTCTTCTTCTTCGCGGCTCATGATGTCGTCGAAGTTGGAAAGTGGCTGTCCAAAAAAAACCGCGTCATAGCCGGCCAGTTCATCGATGGGTAGCTGAGCGGTCAGCACCTTGGCATAATGGGCGAAGCTTCTGCTGCGGTAGAGATCCGTGATTGGCTTGAGTTTCCCGATATGGGGAGAGTCGGCATAGATTCCTTTGACGTGGACATAAAGGACGTCGTAGTCGTGCTGGTAGGCGTAAGCGCGGGAGAAGAGGCATCGCCCGATTCGTTCCATAAATCCGTTTCGCTTGGAAGGTGCGAAGCAACGATCAATGGCGAGACTTTCCGCGTACACTTTAACGACGTTGCCGAGCGCCTTGTTGTGCCGGACAATGAATTTCTGGACCGGCGTACTGATGTGGAATAATACCACTTCCGAATCGGGGGTGAAAAAGCGGCGTAATGACAGATATGGATTGAAGTAGGTGTGTAAGAAGTGATGAACGTCCGAATATTTGCGCGTCGGAATTCGTAGGTCGAGGATGGCGGTGAATTTGTCCCGCACCGCCGGGAGCACCGCATCGTAGTTGTAGCCGTGTTGATGCAGCAGGATCAGGTATTTGCGGCAGTTCGGATAATACTCGTCTGCGATGGCGCATGCCATAATCAGACGGGGTACACCATTGACGTAGAAGAATACGTTCATGGGGAAAGTCAGGGAATTGCTGGAGCGGTTGCTGCTGCGGAGTTTGGCCGCGCCAATTCTCGCCGGCACACGTGGCGTTGTGCGATCAAAAGATACAGTTCGCCGAGCAGCATGCCTAGCGCAGCTCCCGTGATGCCGAGGAACGGGATTAAAATCAGCCTCGAGCCAAGATGTACTCCGCAGCTGGCGAGCGAGAGTCGAAAGTCGCTGCCCCGGCACTCGCGGGCGAGCAAGACTTGGCGATAGTGGCGGCCCATAATGTTCGCCAACCATGCCAGACACAACAATTGCAGGGCAGTCGCCGCCGCACCAAAGGTTGGCCCAAAAAGCGTCCGCAGCAGCGGGGTCGCGGCCAACGCAATTCCGCCGGCCGCGATTGTCGCCGTCGGTAACACCAGTTTAAAGGACGCGCCCAGTTCGCGCGCCATGGCAACATTGTCCGGCTGCTGGGCGATTTTAGGCAGCAGGATCACGAAATACGCTGTTCCCAAACCGAGCATGAAAGCAAAAATCTTAAATGCTGCGGCAAAATATCCTGTTTCATCGCGGCTGACGAAAAAAGCGAGAATGACCAAATCTGTCCCGAGGGCGAATCCGCGCACCAATTGCGTACTGGCGATGGGCATGCAGTCCAGCGCGAGGCGACGGAGATCTTTCCACGGTAACGGTCGCTCCAGTTTCCTGCCGAATCTTCGCAGCCACAAAATCAGGCCACCGGCTATAAGCAGTTCGGCGAGGATTTTCGATCCCGCCACAGCGGTCAGGCCTCCGCTGGATTTAATGGTTAACCAAAGGAGTGAGATGGAGACGGCCTGTGTGAGAACGTTGGCCAGGGCGAACACCCCGCTTTCATGTAAAGCTTGTGGCACCCAGGATGTGTTCAGGGCGGCGGGTAACAATGATAGGCCAAAGAGCGCGATTATCGTCCATCGATCTGGGTAGGCCAACGCAGCGATAATCACTAGAGTCGCGTAACAGAGCACCCCAAGGCCGAGTCTCACGACAATGACACTGGAAACCATTCGGTCCAATGTTTCGGGTGCCGCTGCCACTTTTTGAATGGCGTAAAGTTCGGTACCCCCGGTTGCAATGATCAGGGCATACGCGAGCACCGAAGTTGCCAAGGCGACGTCGCCCAAGCCACCTGGACCAAAATGCGAACCAATGATCGTGGTTGTAAGGAACCCCATTACACCCGCAGAAAAATTCGCTGCAGCGAGCATCGCATAGCGAAATTGAACTGAGGAACGGCTCATGATTGCTTCGGTTGGTTTGATCGGCCAAATTCAACGGCAAACAGATCGTTTGCGGGCAGGTCGACTTGGGGGAAGCCAACGCCAATTGATTTGGTCCATTTATGCCGGTGGGTACGTTCTATCATCGCCTTAGTCCTGCTCGCAAGGTCGAGCAACGAAAGCAGGCTAATCGGCGCTCGTCCGGCGAGAGGATGGCCAATTGTGATGGATTTTTTTTCATGGGCAGGTGTTTTTAGAAAAGTTTTTTGGCGTGCACCGAATAGGGTTTCTGTTGCCCGGAGGGGGAGGGGTGCGCAAGCTTTCTTGAATTCATGAGCATGGCGGGCGCAGCGTTGCCATGGAGCAAAAAACATTGGTCTCGTCGGACGAGGTGTAGGTTAATCACATCTCGGCTTGTTTGGATTCTGTCTCAAGCGCGTCTTCAAGGGTCTGCGCGCGCTGGGGCTGGGTATCAGTTCCTGCCTGCTGACTGGGTGCTGGGGCCCATTGTCGAGAGAGGGGAGCATCCCCTCTGTAATAATGACACTCGGAGCATTTCCGAGGCATCGGGTGATTGACAGGGCAATTAATCGTGAGTTTATCGGCAGGCTGTTAATGAGTAATCTAAATAAGATAAAATCATCTCAGTCGGCAGTCGACGCTGGAGCTGGCTTAGCAGTTGCCAAAGCCGAAGAAGAAAGCCGTCGTCGCTTTTCAGGGTTGCCGAGAGTGGTTCTGATTTTTGTCCAAGTGGCGCTGATCGCAGTTATCGTTTGGTCATTTCATCTGGAATCGTCTTCGCTCCGCCGGATCGTCTACCTCGCCGCCGGCGGATTCTTGGTCAATCATCTCATGCCCCGGCAGTATCGTCTGGCCTTCTTTGCGTTATTTTCGCTGGCGATTACTTATTGGGTCGTGGGTGGCAGTGCGAGCCATGCCATTACGGATGTAGCGCTGGCGGTTCCTCGCACAGCGGCGCTTTTACTCTTGGGTGGGACGATGATCGCCCTGTGTCGGCTTCGCATTGGTTTCTGGAAACGGGTGGGATTGCTGTTGGTCGTTGGTTCTCTCGCGGCATTATTCCGTGCCGGGATCTGGCCGAGCGGTAACTTGGCCGGCATTTGGCCCATCTTCGCCGGCATGTTCATGTTCCGCGTGATGATCTATCTGTATGACGTATCAACCTCGCCTAAGCCCCCAAGCATCAGCCAATCCTTCTCCTATTTCTTTCTCATCCCGAACGTCAGCGTCCTGCTCTTTCCCCTCATTGATTTTCGCACGTTCTGCAGCAAGTACTACGATGAAGAGGCCCTGGTTATTTATCAGCGTGGGGTGAAGTGGATGACACGAGGTCTGATCCACCTGCTTCTCTATCGGTTGATAGATCGGCAGTGGGGCCTGACGATTGCGGACGTCGCGAACGGCACCGATCTCATCCGTTATGTGATCTCAAATTCATTTTTGTATCTCAAGGTGTCCGGTATTTTCCATTTTTGTATCGGCCTGCTCCTGTTGTTCGGGTTCAATTTGCCTGAGACCAACCATCGCTATTTTCTCGCCTCCAGTTTCACGGATTACTGGCGACGCGTGAACACCTATTGGCGGATGTTTATCATGAAGGTCTTTTATTATCCGGCCTTTTTTCGTCTGAAGAAGCTGGGTCAGTTGCCGGCTTTGATCCTCGCCACCCTTTGGTGTTTTGCGGTCACCTGGGCGCTCCATCTCTACCAAACGTGGTGGCTGACCGGCACGGCGGCGTTTAGCGTGCCCGATATTCTCTTCTGGACCATTCTTGCTTTTCTCGTGCTGGCCAACTCCATTTGGGAATTGAAGAAGGGGCGGCTGCGGAAACTCACCACCAGCCGGTTCAGCGCGCGTGACGCCTTTGGTTTGGTGGCCCGCACCATGGGCACTTTTGCTCTCATCAGCCTGCTTTGGTCCCTGTGGAGTGCGCCCAACCTCGGCCAGTGGGTGTTTGCCTTGAGCTTGGCGGACATCCACACCTTGGCTTGGGGGAGTGTCGCGTTGGGCGTTGTCGCCATTGCGACGGTTCTCTTCGAGGCTCCGTCTTTATTTAGAGTCAAATCAGCTGCGGTGGGCGCGAGCGGCACGGCAAAAGCTCAGCCGGCTTTTTGGCGTGAATGGAGCGGGACTTTTGCCTCCTTGGTCATTCTCTGCGGCCTCGGTTATTTTCTCCAGCACACGTCGCAAGACCGATTCGAATCTTTCCGTCGCGCCTTGATGCAGTCCGAGATGGTGCCAAGAGATAGGTTCGCTCGACAAGGCCGCGGTTATTATGAGGGTCTGACGGAAATTAATTGGGCCAACCGACAGCTTTGGGAAACGCTAAGGCGAGAGGAATTTCCCTTCATGCCCCAGCATCAGGTAAAGGACTATCGCTGGAACGAACTGCTGCCGAATCTGAGAGGGATTTTTGGCGAGGTGGATTTTCAAACCAATCGGTGGGGAATGCACGACAAGGATTATGAGCTACAGAAGCCTGTTGGCACCCGGCGTATCGCGGTGCTGGGCTCTTCCAATGTCGAGGGATTTGGCGTGCTGGCCGAAGAGGGGTTTGAATCGCTGATCGAAACCCGGCTGGCCGGCGAAAATGCCAAAGATGGTCGGTTTCAGCTGCTGAATTTTGCCATCGGCGGCTGCGGGCCGCTGGGCCAAAGCACGGTGATGGAGAAGAGTGTGGTGAAGTTCAGTCCCGACGTGGTCTTGCTCGTAACGCATATGAAAGACCTTTCATGGATGAATCGCGATGCGCGAGGCGGCGCGAGGGAGAAAGTTCCAGATAATTATGAGTTCATCCAGCAGGTGTTGCTGAAGACTGAGGTGGACGAAAACCTAACCGAGAAAACGGCCAGTCAGCGATTGCGGCCCTATGAGGGTCAAATGTTGGAATTCGCCTTTCAGCAAATTGTGCAGCGCAGCCATGCGATAAATGCGCTTCCGGTATGTGCGGTAATTCCTCTGGCCATAGAGCTCCCGTTGCCCAAGGCGCAGGTGGCCGAAGTATTGGCGCGGGCCAAAGCAGCCGGGTTCATTGTCTTGGATCTCACCGAGGTCTTCGACGGAAAGGCCCCCAAGCAACTGAAGCTGCCTGATTCGGGCGGCCACTGGAACAGCAAGGCCCATGCGCTCATCGCGGCGAGACTCTACGATCAATTGACAACCAATCCCGAGATCAACCTGCTGGGCAGCGAACCACGCGCCCCGGCTGGCCCGACCGTCCCTGCGGTGGGGTCTTCACATTAAACTCCTGTCTCACCTCTACCTCCATGACCACTCCGCTTAATATCGAACAATCACTTCGGGATTTTCTGATCAGCGAATTTCTGCCTGATGAAGATCCCTCCCAGCTGACCGACACCACTCCGTTGATCAGCGCCGGTATTCTCGATTCGATCGCCACGCTCAAGCTCGTGGCGTTCCTCGAAAAGACCTTTTCCATTTCCATGGCCGCGCACGAGACCGACGCCGAGCACCTCGACACGATCGCATTGATCGCCCAACTGGTCCGCTCGAAAAAAGGCTGAGCGCCAATCGTGTGTCCGCTGGTACGCCTCGGACACTCATGCCAACTAAGTGCCGGTAAGCCCCAATAAAAATAGCGACAGGTAATATCCATGGTACTCCACCACATCCTCGACGCCAACGTGGCCCAGCGCAGTGCTCATCCTGCCGTGATTGACGGCGGCGGTTCCGGACAGATCGACTACGGTCAACTGGGCCAGCTTTCAGATCGCGTGCGCGACCGCTTGGCGGCTTTGGGGGTCAAGCGGGGCGACCGCGTTGGTCTCTATCTGAGGAAAAGTTCCGATGGGGTGGCGGCGATCTTCGGGATTCTCAAGGCCGGAGCGGCCTATGTCCCGGTTGATCCGTCGGCCCCGGTCGCCCGCAGCGCTTATATTCATAACGACTGTCAGGTGAAGGTCGTCTTTGTGGAAGAGCGATTCGTGAACGCCTTCCGCGAAGAGCTGGGCAAACTGGGGGCCAGCCCCGCACTCATCGTGCTTAAAGCGATTGGTGGCGGCGTGCATCTGATGGCGGCTCTGAGCGCGCTCGATGCCGCCTCCCCCGCTGCCACCGTCCAGAGCGTGGCCTCCGCGCCCGACGATCTCGCTTACATCCTCTACACGTCGGGTTCCACGGGTAAACCCAAGGGCGTGATGCTATCCCACCGCAACGCCACGGATTTTGTCGACTGGTGTTCGGCGACCTTTCAGCCGCAGCCTGCGGACGTTTTTTCCTCGCACGCACCGTTCCATTTCGATCTGTCGATTCTCGATATTTATGTGCCCCTCAAGCACGGTAGCAGTCTGGTGCTCGTGCCTGAAGAAGTGGGCAAGGACCCGCAAGGACTGGTTGAGCTGATCTCGCAGCGACGCATCACCGTGTGGTATTCGGCTCCGTCCACGCTGAGCATTCTCGCGCAATCCGGCAAAATCCCGCAGCACGATTTTTCCGCGCTGCGCCTCGTGCTTTTTGCCGGCGAGGTATTTCCGGTCGTGCATCTGCGGTCGTTTCAGCGGCAGGTACCGCAGCCGCGCTATTTCAATCTCTACGGTCCGACGGAAACCAACGTCTGCACCTACTACGAAATTCCCGGCATCGTGCCGGACGACCGCGTTGATCCGTACCCGATCGGACGCACTTGCGAAAACCTGGTCAGCAAAGTCATCGACCTCGACGGCCGGCCCGTCGCGACGGGTGCAGAGGGGGAATTGTGCATCGCGGGACCCAACGTGATGCAGGGCTACTGGAATCTGCCCGAGCAGACCGCCCAGGGTTTTTTGCCGGAGCCAAAAACTGCGGCCTGTTGGTACAAGACCGGCGATATCGTGGTCGAGGAGTCCGGCGGCAACTACCGCTATGTCGGCCGCCGGGATCGCATGGTAAAGAAGCGCGGCTATCGGGTGGAGTTGGGCGAGATCGAAGCCGCCCTCTACCGGCATCCGCTGATCCACGAGGCGGCGGTCGTGGCTTTGCCCGACGAGGCGGCGGGGCTGAAAATCAAGGCCCACCTCAGCATTAAGGAGGGGAAGCGCCCGTCGCTGATCGAGCTCAAAACCTTTTGCTCAAAACATCTGCCACTCTACATGGTCCCCGACGTCTTCGCGTTTCATGAGAGCCTGCCGAAAACTTCGACTGGGAAAACGGATTTTCTGAAGCTGAAGGCGTTAGGCTGATGTGAGCGCAAGCGCCGTGCTGCTAAAATAATTCACCTCATAAACCATCATGGATCTATCCTGGACCCCGGAGCAAAAAGAACTCTTTGCCAAAATCGAGCAATTCGCCGCCGCTGAATTGAACACAGACTTGATCGCGCGCGATCGGGAATCCCGCTTCAATCGGGAGGGATTCAAACGGTGCGGTGAGATGGGAATTCAAGGTCTGGCCGTGCCGGTGGAGTACGGCGGTCGCGGCCTGGACCCGCTTACGACCGTCGGTGCGCTCGAACGCCTAGGCTATGCGTGCCGCGACAACGGGCTGATCTTTTCCCTCAACGCCCACATGTGGACTGCTTGCGCGCCACTCGTCGGCTTCGGCAATGAGCAGCAGAAAAAGAAATATCTGCCCGGTCTGTGCAACGGCGAACTCGTCGGCGGGAATGCGATGACCGAACCGAACAGCGGCTCGGATGCCTACGCGATGACGGCCACTGCGGAGAAAAAAGGCGACCGCTACATTCTCAATGGGCGCAAGACATACATTTCCAATGCCCCGGTGGCCGACGTCTTGGTTGCCCTCGCCACCACGGATCCGACCAAGGGCGCAGCCGGGATCACCGCGTTTATTGTCGAGACTAAGTTCAAGGGGTTCTCCGTGGTCCGTTCCATCGACAAGATGGGATTGCGCACGAGCCCGATGGGGGAGCTACTCTTCGATAATCTCGAAGTCCCAGAGGAGAATCGTCTGGGCCGGGAAGGGGCTGGCAGCAGTCTCTTCACCCATTCGATGACCTGGGAACGCGGCTGCATTCTGGCCAGTGCCGTCGGCACCATGGAGCGTTTATTGGAAACCTGCATTCGTTTCGCGAAAAAGCGGAAGGCCTTCGGCCAGTCCATTGGGAAATTTCAACACGTGGGCAGCAAGATCGTGGACATGAAACTTCGCTTGGAAACCGCCCGGTCGATTCTGTACCAGAGCGCGTACCAGCGCAGTATCGGCCGGACGGCCATTCTGGAATCCGCCTTGTCCAAGCTGCACATCAGCGATTGCTGGGTCCGGTGCTGCGAGGATGCGATCCAGATCCACGGTGGCCTGGGCTACATGACCGAGGGCGAGATCGAGCGCGAGCTGCGTGATGCGATGGGCAGCCGGATCTATTCCGGAACGAATGAAATCCAACGGAATCTCATCGCCTCAATGCTCGGGCTATAATTGATCACGATGGGATCTCCCGCCGAGTGTGAAGAAAGCTGACTGAGTGACTGAGGGGGAGTGACTGAGGGGGTCAGGCTTGGTTGTTTGCTGTAGTCGCAACGTCTTCAATGATCCCAGCGGCACGTCTCGTGCCAGCACAGCTGACACTCGCCCTGCTTCCTCCTGCGTTCCGTTGGTCGCTCCGTCCGGTGGAGTCCAGCCCCACCGGCGCAGGCGCTTGTGCTCCGAAGGATCGGAGCACGAGCCGCTCGTTAGCACGAGCTCCGAGTCCGGCGTAGAGTGCCCGGCGGGGCAGTGTTTAAAGAAGCTGAAAAAGGGGGTCTGGCTTGGATGTTTGATTCTGCGCCACTGACACTATCATAGGACTAAGCCCGACCGGTTTATTCGATCCTTTGAGTCTGAATTTCGTGATCAATCAAATCCTGAGGGATCTTGATGTGAGAGGGGCTTTATGCCCGACATGGTGCTGGAAGCAAAGCCAAGCCGCTGGAGCATCAGGGAGGTTCTGAGCGCGGTAGCCCGGTTCATTTGTCAAGATTCAACATGTGACCCCTTCGGAATTGTCCGAAGAGCGCGGCATCGACGGTGGTGAGGATCCGGTAAAACGTGGTTTCCTTCGGGGCTTGATAGCGGCCGTCCCGCCCTTTGCGACAGAGTAGCGCACGCCGTTGCGCCTGGCTCAGACCGCTGGCGAAGGCCGCCAGATCGCGCTGACCGCACACGACCCGGCAGAGCGTCGCCAGCACGATCATGGCCAACAAGCCCGCCAGCGGATAGTCCCGGCCCTTGCGGCCCCGCCAGTCAGGGACGGCCCGACACCGCGCCACCAGCGCGTGCAACGCTGGGCCCGGCACCGCGGCACGCGGGAGGACTTTGTCTTCCACCGCCTGGAGGGCGAGCGGCAGTACGGCGGCGCGCAACGTCGCCCGCGCGTCGCTGACCAGCTCGCGCACCCAGAGTTGCTTGGGCCGCTCGTGCTCAGTGTAGTAATCCTCCGCGTGCCGGCTGAAACCCTGCGTTGGGCCCAGCAAGGTCCAGCCCTGCGCTTTGTAACAGGTGCCGTGAAACAACTGGCCGTCCGACGAAACTCTCGACGAGCAGGATCGGATGGCCGTAAGCGCGCTCCCAGTCCGCGCTCAGACGCGCGAGGTTGAGCGCGAGGACCCGCGTGGCGAGATTCGCACAAACCACGCCAGGCAAAATCGCATAGCGGCTGTTATTGGCCATCAGTGCGAGCCGGCGTCGGCGGTCGGTCTCGCTCCAACCAATCCAAGCGTCGCGGTCCTTGAGGTGATAAGCGGCGGCACTCCGACTCACCAACGCGAGCCATTGCCCGTCGAGCACGGCCACGTAACGCAGCCGTTCGCCCACCAACTGGCTGTTATGCAAATAATGGTGGGACACCATCAACGCGTCATAACGCGCGCCCTGCGCTTCATCCTCACCCAGCAGGATGACTTCGACGCGGCTGAGGATCGCCTGTTCAGACGGCGCTGGTTTTCGAAAACAGATTGTCTCCATGCGCTCAACCCAAACACTGCCGCAGGAAAACGTTCCGCCTATTCTTTCAACCTTCTGCCCATCACCGATCAACCCCGCTGTAGAAATCCGCCGTGCCTCCACACCTCCCCGAGTCTTTTGACTCTTGCCCAATCATCCAATCCCTGAAACCAATCCCTTACCGTCGTCTACGCAGAACTTTTAACGACAGCTGGGACATCCCCCCTATCCATGAATGAATCTTCAACACAGGTCACGCTAACTGCGGTCGAAGGCGTTTTCGATCCGATCTGGCGGTGTCCCCGGTGCCGGGGCGGACTCATCGTTGCGAGCGAAACGCTCACCTGTCATTCTTGCAGCGCGGCCTACCCCAGTATCGAGGGCATTCCCGATCTGCGCCTGCCGGGGGCCAGTTGGGTTGATCACGAAGCGGACCGGGCGGAAGCCCGACGTCTGATGGTCGAGACACGAGGTTTCACGGCTAAGCAAATGGTCCGGCATGTCTACGGATGGCGGACGGAGCGCGACGCCGCTTGGATGGATTTGCGCACGGCCCAAGTCATGGCGGGAATTCCCCGCATGACCCGGGAGATCGCAGGCTGGCTTGATGACTCCACCGGGACCAATGGAGTGTTTTTGGAGGTGGGATGCGGCAACGGCCAGTTGCTGGCGGCTGCGAGCCTGCGAAATCGCAGTGGGATCGGGATTGATGTGCGGCTGGTTTGGCTGCTGGTCGCAAAGCGCCTCATCGAGGAAGCCCATGGGAAAGCTGTGCTGGCTGCTGCTATGGCCGAGGCACTGCCGCTGGCGGACGGCACCATCCACGGCATCGTTTCTCTCGACGTGATCGAACATGTTGCCGACGTTCCGATCTATCTGCGTGAAATCGAGCGGGTGGCGGCTCCGGGCGCACGCGTCGCGTTTGCTACACCCAACCGGTACAGTCTCACGGCGGAACCGCATGTTTACATCTGGGGGGTGGGTTGGATTCTGCGGCGTTGGCAAAAGGCCTACGTGAAATTCCGCAAAGGCATTAGTTATGAATTTACCCGCTTGTTGAGTGTGCGCGAAACCCTCGGGTTGTTCCGGCAACATACAAAATTCCAAATCCGCATCCTGATCCCGCAGGTTCCGCCGGAGGAAATTTCCCGTTACCCTGCGATACGAAAAATGGTCGCGCGCGCTTACAATACTCTTTCCACTTGGAAAATCTTTGCTCCTGTTTTTCGCTTGATCGGCCCGTTTTTCCGGGTTGTTGGCTATAAAGTTAGTGCGGTCGCGCTCGATTTCGCACTACGAGGCATGGAGTTGGTCGAAGCTAATCTTCTTTTTCTGCCCTTCAAATCGGTGGCATAGGTCCTCCAATTGCAATGTCGACCGGGGGCGATCCTTTGGTGCCAGGCGGGGGAGAAAACGGACAGTCGAAAAAGTCAGGAAATTTCATGGCGGAGATCACTCGTTGGCGATTTACTCGGATCTTCCGAGTTCATAAGTTAAATTCACAGTCATGATTCGTCTCGCCATCGCCGGCCTTGGGGCCGTCACCCGCAATATTCATCTGCCGGCTTACGCTCAGCTCGGGGCTCGCCTCACGCTCGTCGGCGGTTGCGATGTGCAGCCGGAAGCGCGCGAGCAGTTGAAAAAATCCCATCCGGCGATCCCGGTCTTCTCCGACTACGCGGAAATGCTCAGCGCCACCAAGCCCGACATGGTCGCGATCTGTACTCCGCCGTTTCTCCATCGCGAACAATCGCTCGCGGCCTTGCAGCAGGGCTGCCACGTGTTTTGCGAAAAGCCGTTGGTCGAGACGCTCGCCGAGGCCGATGTGATCATCGCCGCCGCCGAGGCCGCCGGCCGTCACGTGGTGGTGAACAGCCAATTTCCGTACATGCAGATCCATCTCGCGGCGAAGGCGCGGATCGGCCAGCCCGATTTCGGTCGGTTGCTGTTCTTGCACGCTTCGCAAACTTTCCGGCCCACCGCGCAGACGGAAGGCACGTGGCGGCGCGAGATGACGCGGCGCCTCGGTTTCGAATTTGGCGTGCATGTTTTCGAACTGATCCGCTTTTTCTTCGCGGAAGATCCGGTGCGCCTCTGCGCCCACATGCCCAATCCGGTCGGCAGCAAATCCGATGTGCTGAACATGGTGAACCTCGAGTTCGCCGACGGTCGTTCTGCCTCAATCATTCTGGACCGTCTGTCGCGCGGCCCCGAGCGCTACCTTGATCTCCGGCTCGATGGCGAACACGCGGCGATCTCCACGTCGATCGGCGGCGAACTCTCCTTCGAGGCCGGCCTACACACGCGCGAACGTCGGCCGTTTTTCAATCTCCGCTTCGTCAAGGGCGGCAAAGCGCTCTGGCAGGATGGCAATAAATCCCGCGTTCTCGCCCAAGACGGCATCAACCCGTTTGCCAGCTCGACGGCTTATCATCTCGGAAGTTTTCTCGACGCCCTCGAACAGAACCGTCCGCCCACCGGCAGTGCGCGCGATCACCGCAAGACGCTCGGACTGATTTTTGCGGCTTACGATTCTGCCGCCGAAAAGCGCTGGGTCGAACTCGCGCCCTATTTCACCGCCACCGGCGTCACGCCACCGACGCCCGTCCGATGAAGCACCGTGTCGCCATCGCCGGTGCCGGCCTCATGGGTTTCTGGCACGCCAAAACCGTTGAACATCTCGGCGGGATCGTGGCCGCCGTCTTCGATCTCAACGCCGCCGCCGCGCAGCGCCTCGCCGCCAAATTCCCGGGGGCGCTCGCCGGCACGAATCTCGTCGCTCTGCTGGAGGAAAATAAAATCAACGTGCTCCACATTTGCACGCCGACGGCCAGCCACTACGAACTCGCCGCCGCCGCGCTCACGCGGGGGATTCATGTGCTCGTCGAGAAACCGATGACGCCCACTGCGGCCGAAACCGAACGCCTCTGCGCGCTGGCTGCCGAACACCACGTGCAGCTCTGCCCGGTTCATCAGTTTCCCTTTCAGCGCGGTGTCTTGCGGGCGCAGGCGGCGTTGGGGAAAATCGGGAAGCTCCGCCATTTCGAGGCCCGGTTTTGTTCGGCCGGCGGGTTGGGCAAAACCGCAGCGGAGCAGGACGCGATCGTCGCCGATATTCTGCCGCATCCGCTTTCGTTGATGCAGGCCATCGCCCCTGGCCGGTTGTCTGAAAACGGTTGGAACGTGATCCGGCCCGCGCCCGGCGAATTTCACGCCACGCTCACGTCGGCGGGGATCATTTGCTCGATCTTAATCAGCATGAACACGCGGCCCACGACGACTTCGCTGCACCTGTTGGGGACGAATGGCACGATCCATATCGATTTGTTTCACGGCTTCAGCGTGGTCGAGCCGGGTGAAGTCTCGCGGTGGCGGAAAATTATTCACCCCTTTGACCTCGCGACCCGCACGCTCGTCGCCGCCGGCATCAACCTTGCCACGCGGGCGGTGCAGGGCGAGTCCGCCTATCCCGGCTTGCGAAATCTGACCGCGCAATTTTATGAAGCGGTGGATGGCAAAGTCGCCGCTCCGATCAGCCCGGTGGACGCCCGGACCGTGGCGGTTGTCCGTGACCAGTTGATGATCCGCCGGGGCGCAAGCACAGACAGTCGCGGTACCACTCCGGCAAAAAATCCGTGAGCGCCCCCCGTGCAACTCCCCGGCCAGGGTTGCCCTCTCACGCGCTCCGCGTGCCGATCCTGACTTATCATTCGCTGGATGATTCCGGCGCGGTTACTTCCGTCGCTCCCCGCGACTTCGCCGCGCACCTGCGCTCGCTCGCCCGGCGCGGTTTCACCGGTATCAGCCTGTCGGATCTGCTCGACGGCTGGACCGGGCAGGGGACGTTGCCGTCGAAACCGGTGGTGCTGACCTTTGACGATGGCTTCGCCAATTTGCTGCCGCACGCCGCGCCGGTGCTCGCGGAATTTAAATTCCGCGCGACGCTCTTCGCCGTCAGCGGGCGCTGCGGCCAGACCAACGATTGGCCCGACCAAGCGCCGGGAATTCCCCGCCTGCCGCTGCTCACATGGGCAGAACTCGCGGAGATGTCGGCCGCGGGTTGCGAGATCGGCGCGCACACGGTCACGCACCGGCAATTGAGCAAGTTGTCGCACGACGAAGCACGGCGCGAGATTTTGGAATCGAAGACCGAGATTGAAAATCGCCTCGGTCGCGCGGTGACGACCTTCGCCTATCCCTTTGGCGCGATGAATGCCACCAGTCGCGAGTGCGTGCGGGAAAATTTTCGCGCCGGGTGCAGCGTGGAATTCGGCACGGCTGCGCCGCAGGGGGATCGGGCGGCCATGCCGCGCCTCGATGTTTATTATCTTCGGAGTCCGGCGATTTTTAATTTCTTCGGTACGTGGACTGGTGGTGCTTACCTCGCCCTGCGCGGCGCGGGCCGCCAGCTCAAAGCGCGACTGAATGGATGATGCGATGAGCAACGCTGAGTCCAATCCTCTCTTTCTCGAATACTGCTGCCCGCGTTGCAAAGGGCCGTTGGCGTCGGCGGTGGAAAAATACACCTGCACTGCGTGCGCCGCGCATTTTCCCGTGGTGCTCGGCATTCCGGATTTTCGCGTTTTTTCCGATCCGTACCTCAGCATCGCCGACGACCATCGGAAAGGCGCGCGGATCGCTGAGCGCGCCGCCGCTGGCGCGAGCTTCGAGGAATTGGTGCGTTATTATTGGTCGATCACGCCGGACGAGCCGCCGGAGATGGCCGAGCGCTTCACGGCGCTCGCGGTGGCGGCGGCGGAGCGCGGCCGCGATTTGTTGAAAGCGCAGCCGCGAGTGGATGCGATACTCCGGCGCAGCACTCCGGCGCGCGTGCTCGATGTGGGCAGCCGCACGGGTGGACTGCTGCTCGCGGCGGCGGAGCGCGCGCCTGAAGTCGTCGGCATCGACATTGCATTTCGCTGGTTGATTGTCGCCCGCAAACGCCTCGAGGAAGTCGGTCGGCCCGCGCAGCTCGTGTGTTGTTGCGCGGAATTTTTGCCGTTCAAGCCGGGCTCGTTCGATGTCGTGGTCGCCGAAAATGTGCTGGAGCACACGGCGCGGCAGCAGGACTTGATTGAGGAAGCCCATCGCGTGTTGATGCCCGGCGGCGTGTTTTTCGCGACGACGTGGAATCGTCTCGCGGCCGCACCCGAGCCGCATGTGCGGTTGTGGGGCGTGGGCTGGTTGCCGCTCGCGCAGCGGCAGCGCTACGTCAAATGGCGCAAGGGCGTGAGTTACGATCACGTTCGGCTCCTCTCGGTTTTTCAGCTCCGGCGCATGGTTCGGCACACGTCTTTCGGGTGCTGCGCAATCAAGCTGCCGGAGTTTAGCGAGGCGCAACTCGCCTCGGTTTCAGTCGGCCAACGGGCCGTGGTGAACGTGTATCACCGGATCAAAAACTGGCCGGTGATTCGCGGGCTGCTACTGCTGGTCGCGCCGGTTTTTCACGTTGTCTGTGTTCGCCGTTCGAACATGGCGGCGGACATCGTTCAACCACCACCAGCAACCGAACGGAATTCCTCGTCCGGACGCTGAACCTGCGATGACAAACAATAGGGGATCGTCCGGCAGACCAAATCCATCGCGGATGATCCAGTTGGATCTATTGCGCGGCGTCGCGATATTGCTCGTGCTCTTCGCGCACTCGATTGTGCACCCGGACGCGTCAGGAGCGTTGCGACCGGTCCTGACCTATCCGCGCTATCTCGGGCAGGGGCTCTGATCGCGGTTCAGACATACTGATCCAGCGCTCCCGCTTGTCCGTCTAGCCTTGGCGAAGTCGGAAGGTCGCGCTCCACCTGGATACTGTTCATCCGGTTTGCGCCCTTACAGGCTCAGCTCGTTTCCTCGTTCCTCCTCTCTCCACGGGCTGGGCTCAGGATGACTGAGGCTGTGGCGCGTGTCTTAAAACGTGAGAGTTGGGATGCGATCGTGGGGTGACGCTGCGCGCCCCACCCGTTTGTTACTGAATCAAATCCTGCACCAGAGGCTCAAGCGTCGGCGCAGTCGCGGAAAACTTGATCGCGTCGCGGAGGATCGCTTCGGCCCGGGCACCGCGGGCTTCATCGTTGAAATGCAGCGTGCAAAGCCGCGTGCCGGGCGCGACGGGTTCGCCAATCTTGACCAGGTTGCTGAGGCCGACGGCAAAATCCACTTTGTCCGTCACGACCGTGCGCCCGCCGCCGAGCTCCATGATAGCTTCGCCGCATTTGAGTGCATCAACTTCACTGATGAAGCCAACGGCATTGGCCGGCGCGGTGATTTCAATTATCTGCCTCGCGGTGGGGAGCCGCGTGTAATCATCGATGACCTCTGGGTTGCCGCCTTGCGCTGCGCACATGTCGCGGAATCGGGCGAGCGCCAGACCACTGGAGATGGCATCATTCATTTTCTGGCGCGCCTCGGATTCGGTTTTCGCGACGCCACCGAGAATCAGCATGTGCGCGGTGAGGGCGTAAGTGACTTCCATCAGGTCGGCGGGGCCGCGGCCTTTGAGGCATTCGATGGCTTCGATGACTTCCGTGGTGTGGCCCGCCGCGCGACCGAGTGGTTGGTCCATGCCGGTGATGAGTGCGCGCACGGATTTGCCGGAGGCCTTGCCAATGTCCACCATGGCCCGCGCGAGTTCGATGGCTTGGGCTTTCGATTTCATGAACGCGCCCCGACCAAATTTCACATCGAGCACGAGCGCGTCGATGCCTTCGGCGAGTTTCTTGCTCATGATGCTGGAGCAAATGAGCGGGATGCAATCGACGGTGCCGGTGACGTCGCGCAGCGCGTAAAGTTTTTTGTCGGCGGGCACGATTTTGTCGGTCTGTCCCAGCATCGCGCAGCCGATCCGCTCCAGCATGAAACGAATTTCCGGCGGGCTCAGCATCACGCGGAAACCGGGGATGGCTTCGAGTTTATCGAGTGTGCCGCCGGTGTGGCCGAGGCCGCGTCCGCTCATCATCGGGACTTTAAGGCCGCAGGTGGCGGCGAGCGGCGCGAGGATCAGCGAGACTTTGTCGCCCACGCCACCGGTGGAATGTTTGTCCACCTTGGCTCCGCGAATGAAACTCAGATCCATGATTTCGCCGGAGCGCATCATGGCGTCGGTGAGCCAAGCGGTTTCCTGCGACGACAGGCCACGCCAGTAAATTGCCATGAGCAGGGCGGTCGCTTGATAATCGGCGAAGCGGCCATTGCACACGCCTTGGGCAAAAGAATCGATTTCCTCGCGGGAGAGGGCGCCGCCGTCGCGTTTTTTCGTGATGATGGATTGAGGCGAGAAAGCGCTGTCGTAGTTAAAGGGAGATTTGGTGGGCCGCAGCTTGTAGATGGAGGGCGGAGGTGGGGGCGGCATGGGTCTTTCCCAGCGCTGGGGGGCGGCCTTGACATATAAAAACTCGATCATTCCCTCGGTCTTGCGCCGATAATAGAGCGCCATGCCGCCTTGATAGAGCACGGCCACGAGTAGGACAGTCCCGTACAGCCCTATCGTAACCAGTCGGACGAGAGGGATGAGGTTGTCCTCGGTCAGGCTAAAGGATTTTAACAGGTCATCAAAACTTACCCCGAGTACCTCGAGCAATGGTTGGAGGGTGGCTCGCGCATCAGGAATGGCCTGATCCCGCAGATAGTCGGCATTGAAACTCACCAGTCCTCTGACGGCATAAACGGCCAGCACGGTCAGCAACAGCAACTCCGCACGCACGAGCCAGCGCATGCCCCAGGCATCACGTTTCTTTTTCAGCAGACGCCGACCATGCAGTTCCATATAACCGGAAACGACGATCAACACGCCGACGCTCAGGCCAACCAGATCGCCCATGAAGAAGGCGAGAATACTGGCCAGGCCGGCGATGATGATGGCGCTCCAGCCGTTGAGGCCGGACAGCTTCAGGATGCGGGAGAAGGTTTTTTCCGCAGGGGTAGGAGTCGCAGGAGGCATTTTTCTGTTTCAGATTCAGGTTACTTCGTTTCAAGATGACCATGACACGCACCGCCATGTCGTCACGTCCCAAACAGTCGCCTTCTTTCCGCATTGAGTTCCCTCCCGAGCTGCCCATCAGCGCCCGGGCCGATGAAATCATTGGTCTTTTACAACGTCATCAGGTGCTCGTGCTCTCCGGTGAGACCGGATCGGGAAAAACCACCCAGATTCCGAAGATGTGTCTGGCCGCCGGCAGCGGCACGCGCGGACGGATCGCCTGCACCCAACCCCGGCGCGTGGCCGCAGCGTCGGTCTCGCGGCGCGTGGCCGAGGAACTGAATGTGACCTACGGTCGCGAGGTCGGTTGTAAGATTCGTTTCGCCGACCAGACTTCCGATGCGACGCTGATCAAGTTCATGACCGACGGCATGCTTTTGGCCGAGTTGCAAGGCGACCCCGAGTTGCGCGAGTACGACACGATCATCGTCGATGAGGCGCACGAACGGTCGCTCAACATCGATTTCATTCTCGGGCATCTGCGCCGGTTGCGTCTGCGCCGGCCCGATCTGCGGATCGTGATCACTTCGGCCACGATCGACACCGAGGCGTTTTCGGCCGCGTTCGATGGCGCGCCGATCATCGAGGTGTCGGGTCGGGTTTATCCGGTGGAGGTGATTTATTCGCCGCTGGAGGAGATGGCCTCTGAAGATAGGACGAATCCTCCAGATAAGCCGAAGAACGCGGCTCGTCGGGACGACTCGCCCTACCCCAAACGCAAGCACGACGAAAGCTACACCTACATCGACGCAGCGGAGGAAGCGGTCGAGCGCGTGCTGCATGAAAGTTCGTTCGGCGATATTCTGGTTTTCCTCCCCACCGAGCGCGACATCCGGGAAATGCGCGACCTGATCGAAGGCCGAAATCTCCGCAACCTCGAGGTGGTGCCGCTTTTTGGCCGCTTGACGAATATCGAGCAGCAACGCGTCTTCGCGCCGACGCAGAAACGAAAGATCGTCGTCGCGACCAACATCGCCGAGACCTCACTCACGATTCCCGGCATCCGCTTCGTGATCGATACCGGACTCGCCCGGGTGAGCCGTTACGTGCCGCAGAGTCGGACGCGACGGTTGCCCGTCGAGCCGGTGGCGCAGAGCAGCGCTGACCAACGCAAGGGCCGCTGCGGGCGCGTGAGCGATGGCGTGTGCATCCGGCTATATTCCGAACAGGATTTTCTCGATCGGCCGCGGTTCGCGCAGCCTGAGATCCAGCGCAGCAATCTCGCGGATGTCATTTTGCGGATGAAGGCTTTCGGTCTCGGCGACATTGAGGAGTTTCCGTTTTTGAATACTCCACCGGCGAAAGGAATTCGCGCCGGCTACGCGTTGTTGCATGAGCTCGGGGCGATTGATGACGACGGCGTGCTGACTCCTCTCGGCCGCGAGTTGGCACATCTGCCCGTCGATCCGACGGTGGGCCGGATGATTTTGCAGGCGCGTAACGAGAAATCGTTGCGCGAAGTGCTCATCATCGCGGCGGCGCTCAGCATCCAGGATCCGCGAGAACGTCCGCTCGACCAGCAGCAAAAAGCCGACGCGGCTCACCGGCGTTTCACGCATCCGGATTCGGATTTTCTCACGTTGCTCGCCATCTGGGAAATGTATCACGACGAGTTCGAAGGGATGTCGCTCGGCAAGCTGAGGAAGTTTTGCACGACGCACTTTCTCTCGTTCATGCGGATGCGCGAGTGGCGTGATGTGCATTCGCAGATCGAGGATGTTTTGCGCGAACGCGACGGCTTCACGCGGACTTCGATCTACGATGGCGTGAAGAAGATCGAAGATGTGAAACTCGCGCCCGGGACGCCGGCGTATCGTTCGATTCACCGTTCGATTCTGGCCGGTTTGCTGGGCAACATCGCCACGCTGGCTGACGATGGCGATTATCAGGCCACGCATGATCGGAAGGTCGCGTTGTTCCCGGGATCGGCGTTGTTTGAGCGGAAAGAACAGAAGAAAAACCCGCCCGGAGGTCGGGCTCCACCTGTTAAAACAAAAGTCGCGAAATGGCTCATGGCGGCGGAAATTATGGAGACGGGGCGGATCTACGCCCGTACCTGTGCGCGGATCGATCCGCAATGGCTGCTCGATCTCGGGGCGCACATTATCCGCTCCTCACACAGTGAACCGTTTTGGAATGCAGAAGCGGGTCGGGTGTTGGTGAAGGAGCGTCGCCGGTTGTATAATCTGGAGTTGGAGACGCGCTCGGTGAGTTACGGCAAACTCAACCCGGTGGAGGCGACGGAGATTTTTATCCGCGAAGGATTGGTCGGCGACACCATCACGTGGCCCTTTGCTTTCATCGCACACAACCGACGGCTCCGGGAAAAAACCGAAACGATTCTCACGCGCACGCGCAGCGCCGGCTACCTCGATCTCGATGAAGCCGCGTACCGGTTCTATGCCGCGCGGCTGTTGTCAAAGGGTAGGGCGAATTCTCCGGATGAGCCGAAGAAAAAACGCGACGAGGGCGCCGCGTCTCCAATGGACGTTATCAGCAGTGTCCCCGAGCTGGTCGACTTCGTCCGTCACCGGCAGATGACGGAACCGCAATTTCTGTTCATGGCGGAAAACGATTTGAAGCCGCCGGAGGAACTCACCGAGGCCGCCAAGGAATTTCCCGAGACACTGCCGCTGCAAAACAGCGCGCTGCCGCTGAACTACGCCTACAAGCCCGGCAAGGAGGACGACGGCGTCACTCTTCAGGTGACCGTGGATGAAGCGGCGACGTTGTCGGCCGCCGCCTTGGATTGGGCGGTGCCGGGACATTTGCAGGAGAAAATCGAGTTGTTGTTGAAAGCGATGCCCAAGGAACAGCGACGAACTCTCATCCCGCTGACGGAGACGGCGCAGATAATAGCCGGGCAGATCGGGCTGATTGCGGCACGGGCCGTGCCGCCTACTCTCGCGGAAGCGTTGGCGGAAATTCTGACCGAGCGACTGGGCGTGAGGATCGATCCGCGACTGTGGGCCGACAAGCCGTTGCCGGATCACCTGCGGGTACGCGTGGAAATGATCGACGATCATGGCAAGGTGCTCGTCGCGAGTCGTGAACTCAGCGAACTGCAAAAACAATTGGGCGCGCAGCAACGGCAGTTGAGTCAGAAAGCGGCGACCGACGACAACGCCGCGTGGCGCGCCGCCCGGGCGAAATGGGAACAACCGCCGGCGCTCGAATGGAAATTTGGCGATCTGCCCGTGACGGTGGTCATATCGGAGCACGCCGGGGTGCCGGTGCTCGCGCATCCGGGTTTGCAGGCGCGTGAAGCGGGCGTGGCGGTGCGGTTGTTTGCCACGGCGGAGGAAGCGCGCGTGGCGTCGCGGATTGGTTTGGCGAAACTTTTCGAAACGCAGCTCCGCTATGAACTCGGCTGGCTCGGGAAGGATCTGAAGGACTTGCGCGCGCTCGGTACCTTGACGGCGACTTTGGCGCCGATGGAGCAATTGCAGCAGGACGCGCTCGGCTCGATCGTGCGCTGGATTTGCACTCGCGAGGTGGCGCCGTTGCACGAGAAAAATTTCACGGAACAGCTCGATGCCGCCAAAAGCGATCTGCACGGATTGGTGCCGAAGCTGGTCGACTGGTTGCGCGAAGCGCTCGCGCTCCGACTCGCGCTGCAGACCCACAAGACGCCCTTTCCCGGGATGGAGTCGGATCTGGCTGCGCTGGTGCCGTCGGATTTTCTCCGGCAAACGCCCTTCGAGCGGTTGAAACATTTGCCGCGTTATCTGAAAGCGATGCAAGCGCGCGCGGATCGGTGGAAGCGCGATGCGGCCAAGGATGCTCAGCGCGCGGCCGAGATCGCGCCGTTCGCGGCCGCGATTAAAAAACACGGACCACCCGCCGATTCACTCCGCTGGTTGGTGGAAGAATTTCGCGTGAGTCTCTTCGCCCAGGAGTTGGGCACCGCAGAGCCCGTCTCAGTCGTACGGCTGTCGCGAGCTCTCCAAGAAATCGGCTTAAGTGGCGGAAGCGCGAAGCAGGCAGCGCCGGCCCCGGCGAAACTCGCCGTGCCACTGCCGGTGAAAGGCAAGATGGTCTTCAAAAGCCTCGACGCCTTGGGCAATCTTCCTCGTTGAGAGAAATTCAAAGTAACCCAATAGGTTACTTGGGCATTGGGGTGCGGAATGTTTTTCTCGTTGCGCTGAAGTTAAGCTAGTGGGCGGAGCTGGGCGGATATTTCGGTGTTGTCGTGCGCGGGATGTGGGGTAGTTTTCGCACATAACCCAATTACCTCATGAATACGTCGATTGCTACGTTGTTGGAAAGGAAAGGCGGTGCCACCCGGACTGTTGCGCATACGGTCACCGTGGCAGAGGCCGTCCGGGAAATGAACCGCCATAAAATTGGCGCTGTCCTTGTGATGAATGGTACGACATTGGTCGGAATTTTCACCGAGCGCGATGTGCTGAGCCGAGTCGTCGGCGGTGAACGTGATCCTTTGACGACGCCGGTGGCTTCCGTGATGACGAGCGAGGTGTTGACGATCACTCCTGAAACCACGGTGGATGAAGTGATGAGCTTGTTTCGCGACAAGCGCTGTCGCCATGTCCCCGTGATGAATGGTGGAGAACTGCAGGGTTTGATTTCCATCGGCGATGTCTCGGCTTGGATTGCGAACATGCATCGCGCCGAAGCGGAAACGCTGCGGCAATATATTTCGGGTGATTTGTCGGCGTGAGGGGCGTGGCGTGCGAGGGCGGCGATGAGTGATGAGTGCGAGCATGGTTGGTCGCCTCGTTTGAGGGCGCAGCCAGAAAACGGGGTCGAGGGGAATCCACACTTTCGCTGCGCTCAAGTGCGGCTACGAAGCCGATGGAGTGACGCGTCTGGCTTATTGAGGCAGGAGTGGTAGATGGCGCGCTGGCCGCGCCACGTTCATTCTGCTGGCCAGCAGAACGAGACAAGCTCGCAACCTACGCAATCACCCAAGTCCGGAGGCCTTTGGCAAACTTGCCGTGGAGCGTGAAGGAGTTCATAGCTTGCGCGAGAAAACCTGCTGGCTAGTTTGGCCGAATGAATAAAAACATTCTCTCGGGGTTGCTTGGTTTGATGGCTTTGGCGGTGGTCGCTCAAGCCAAAATTATTACCAAGGCGGTCGCGTATGAACATGCTGGTGTGAAACTGGAAGGTTGGCTCGCGTATGACGACGCGAAGGTGTCGGTCAAAAAAACCGGCGCAGGGGTGCTCGTGGTGCCCGAGTGGTGGGGGCTGAACGATTACGCCAAGGGGCGGGCGGAACAGTTGGCGAAACTCGGCTACATCGCCTTCGCGACGGATATGTATGGCGCGGGCGTGACGACTGACGATCCGAAGAAAGCGGGAGAGCTCGCCGGGCAATTTTATGGCAAGCCGCTCATGGCCGAGCGCGCGCAGGCCGGGTTGGATCAATTGCTCGCGACCAAGCTGGTGGATGCGAAACGCGTGGCGGCGATCGGTTATTGTTTCGGTGGCTCGACGGTGCAGGCGCTCGCTTTCAGCGGTGCGCCACTCGCCGGCATCGTAAGTTTTCACGGCGGACCCATTCCGGTGCCAGCCGACGCAGCGGCGAAAACCAAGGCGAAGATTCTCATCTGTCACGGCGCGATCGATCCCTTTATCAGCAAGGAGCAGATCGACACATTTGTGAAATCGTTGAACGACGGCAAATTTGATTACCAATTCATTGGTTACGCCGGGGCGGTGCATGCGTTCACGAATCCGCAGTCGGACGCGACGGCGAAGCGAACAGGTTTGCCCATCGCCTACAATGTGGCGGCAGATCAGCGTTCGTGGGAGCACATGAAATCGTTCCTCAACGAAATCTTTGCGGTCAGCAAATGAGCCGGTTGACGCTCTATACGCTGCGCCAGTGCAGCACCTGTCGGGCCGCAGTGAAGTGGCTGGGCTCGCGCAAAATTGATTGTGAGGAGAAAGCGATTCGCGAAACGCCGCCCACACTGGCCGAGCTGCGCGCGATGCTGGCGGCGTATCAAGGTGAGGTGCGCCGGCTGTTTAATTCATCGGGCATGGAATACCGGGCGCTCGGCCTGGCCAAGAAGCTGCCCGCTCTGACGACGGACGAGGCGCTCGGTTTGCTGGCGGGCAACGGCCGTCTGGTGAAGCGGCCGTTTGTGATCGGTCGCGGGGTGGCGCTGGTCGGGTTTGATGAGGAGGCTTGGGCCATAGCGCTCGTCAGGTAGGGGCTGTTGCGCTCAACGGCCATGCAGAAAATAATCTATAGCGATTGGCGGTTGAGGGCAACCGCCTCTACCCTGCAGGTCCGGTAAGTCTGACAAACAACAATCGTTGTTATTAAATCCATCCCGCTTTATTTATGAAATCACTGTTTAGTTTACTCTTCCTCGTGACCCTCTTGGTTTCCCCGGTTTTGCTCCAAGCCAAGATTACTCGCCTCGTGGAAAAATCCTTCAAGGTGCAGGCGGGAGGTTTGCTGAAAGTCCAGACATACGGGGGCGATATCACCGTCCTGACCGGCACCGGTAATGAAGTTAAAATAACCGCCAAGGAGTTGATTGACGCCTCATCCGAAGAGAAAGCCGACGATATGGTCAGGGATCTCGCGCTGATGATGGATCAGAAAGGGGATAAGGTATTCGCGATGGCAAAATATCATAAGCGGGGTGGCTGGATTTGGAGTTCCACGCCTGTCACGGTGAGTTTTACCGTCGTGGTTCCGGTCCGCTATAACGTCGAGCTCGAAACTTCTGGTGGCAACATCAGGGTCGCGAGCATCGAAGGCCAAGCGCGGCTACGGACGAGTGGGGGCGATCTTAAGCTTGAGCGAATTAATGGCGAAGTGGATGGCGGTACTTCCGGGGGGAATATCACGCTCCGCGAAGGGACGGCCAAAGTGCGGCTGAGTACTTCCGGGGGAAATATTCACGTTGAACGCGCCGGTGGTGAAGCGGATCTCTCCGCCTCGGGCGGAAACATCACGATCGAATCCGTGCGCAGTCGCGTGAAGGCCACGACTTCCGGGGGCGATATCAAAGCGACGCTTGAGGGGGAATTGACGGGGGATTGTACGCTCACCACTTCCGGTGGCTCGGTGGTCGTCACGGTGGATAACATCGCCGCCTTTGATCTGCGAGCTCGCACCAGTGGCGGAAACGTCGATGTCGAAGGCCTCACGATTGCGATTGATCATGGTGGCCTGCGCAAGAGCAGTCTGTCGGGCAAGGTCAACGGAGGTGGACCGGTGTTGAATCTTGGGTCGAGTGGCGGAGATATTCGGATTCGGGCAAAATGAATTTTCTGCTTAGCGCGAGGTGGGACGGGAGTTAATGAGGCCGGTGCGAAAGCGCTGGCTTCCGGCTATCGGCGGCGTTCAATGCTGGGATGGGTTTGATTGATACGCATACACATTTGGATTCCTTCGCCCGGCGCGGCGAGTTGCCGGCGGTGTTGCAGCGCGCGCGCGATGCGGGACTCGCGGGCATGATCGCTATCGGTACCGATGCGGATGACTGGACGCTCTACCACGACATCGCAGCGGCCAATCCAGGTTTCGTGGACTATTCAGTCGGAATTCATCCGTGCAATGTGGACGAACCATGGGCGGAGCGATTCGCGCAGCTGGAAGGATTTTGGCAGAGAGAAAAACGGCCAGTGGCGCTCGGCGAGATCGGGCTTGATCGGTTTCATTTGCCGAAGGATGACGCGGTGGCGGCCGAGAAAATTATCGGTTGGCAACGCGCGGCGTTTACCGAGGGTTTGATTTTGGCAAAGCGACTGAGTTGTCCGGTGGTGGTGCATTCGCGCGGCGCGTTCGCGGAATGCGTGGCGATGATCGATGCTTCGGGGGTCGATTGGGCGCGGGTGGTTTTTCATTGTTTCACGGAGACGGTGGCAGAAATGGCCGAGTTGACGAAGCGCGGCGGATTCGGGTCGTTCACCGGTGTGGTCACCTACAAGAATGCGGAAGCAGTGCGCGCGACGGCGCTGGCGCAGGGGTTGGACCGGCTGATGATCGAGACAGATGCGCCGTACCTGACGCCGATGCCGCACCGGGGAAAACCAAACGAGCCCGCTTTTATGCGGCATACGGCGGAATATTGCGCAGGGTTGTTTGGCGTGAGCTACGAACGGCTGGCGGAAGTCACGACGGCGAACGCGCGGAAGTTTTTCGGAATTTAGCCCACGGAACCCACGGAACCCACGGAACCCACGGAATACACGGAATACACGGAAAAATTAGAAAACAAAAAAGCCGGTCAGGGACCGGCTTCAGTTTCTGTGGATTCCGTGTGTTCCGTGGGCAACCAGTTTTACGCTTCGTCGAATTTCTTGGCGAAGAGGGCTTCGAGTTCGTCGAGCATGTGGGGGGCGTCGGCACCGGTGGCGATGAACTTCACTTTCGAACCCTTCGCGGCGGCGAGCATCATGAGGCCCATGATGCTTTTGCCGTTCACTTGCTCGTCTTCCTTTTCGACAAAGATCTCGGCCTTATATTTGTTGGTGATGCGCACGATCATGGCGGCCGGGCGGGCGTGGATGCCCATCTTGTTTTGGACAAGAAGCTCCCTGGTGAGGGTGGCGGCGGCGGCGGTGGTATCACTCTTTTCCATTGCGGTAGGTCGGTGGGTTCAGATTAAAGGATTCGGAAAAAACCGGACCCGCTCCAGCTCTGCAACTATAAAGACCCTAGTATGCCCGCCTTCGCCATCATTGTGCCCTGTCGCCTCGAATCCACTCGGTTTCCTCGAAAACTGCTGCATCCGATTAAAGGTAAGCCACTTGTCTTGTGGGTCGCCGAGAGAATCACCGAGCAGGCTCCCGACCTGCCTTTGTGGTTCGCGGTGGATCATCCTCTGTTGGCCGAATGCATTGAAGGCGCGGGGTTTAGAGCGATCATGACCGACGCCAATCACCCCAGTGGAACGGACCGTATTGCCCAGGCTAATCGCCGGGTGCGGGCGAGCTACGTAATAAATGTGCAAGCGGACGAGCCCTTGGTCACGGATCGCCAGATTCAGGCCTTGGCGCGGATGATCCAGGGCGAGTGCCCGATGGCGACGCTCTGCACGGCGTTTAAACGCGCGGAGGATTTTCTGAATCCCAACCAAGTGAAAGTGGTGATGAGTAAGACTGGGCGCGCGCTTTATTTTTCCCGTTCGCCGGTTCCCTATCATCGCGACACGGCTGGCCAGGTGGACGATGCGTGGGTGGCCACCAATCCCTGTTTCAAGCATCTCGGACTCTACGCCTATCGCGCCGATTTTCTTGAAAAATTCGTGACGCTCCCGCCCGGCAAACTGGAACAGATTGAAAAACTGGAACAGCTCCGCGTGTTGGGTGCGGGCCAGCCGATCGCGATCGAAGTGACGGAAGATCCGAGCCTCGGTGTCGATACGGCGGAAGATGCGGCGAAGTTCGAGGCGCTCTTGGGGTGAACGCTGCGCCGAACACTCGAAAACTTCCGGTTGCCCTATTCTTCTCTCTAATTACCTCCCGGAAAACCGGCCCACTCGCATGGCGCATCGCGCCAATCGGAATCGCGCTTTTGCTGGCCGCCCGTACCGGGTCATCGCGGCATCCCAAGGCGACGGAGAAGATCACGCCGGTTCGCATTCCGCTCCGACACCTCGCCCCGTGGTGGGTACGTATCGCAATTATGCTGGATTTGGCGCGGCTTTCGATGGTGTGATCCCTGCGGCCATGAGAATATTTCCGGACGGTTCTGCGAATTGGCCGACGGTCAGGTGGGTGAGTTATGCTGATTTCACTCCAGACGGGATGAAGGCGGTAGGTCCGTATCCTGAAGGGACCCGGTACGTCCGGCAACTTGTCGTGCGCGACGGGATACTTTGTGCGCAGGATGGCGTGGCGGAGCCCTTGTTCGTGGCGTACGAGGTTGATGCGTTGACACTCGAGAAGCGGAACAGAGGCTATACCCGAATGGCGCTAAGATAAGGCGGTTGGTCGTCATTCTACCACGCGTGATCATGCCAACTATTTTGCATGAGGAATGTAGTGTCCCGCCCTTGTGGCCGTGCCGGAGTGCGCACCTGAAACGGCTCGCCCACCAGGGGCGGCCCTCCGAAATTCCGCAGCAAATCATCGCAGACGAAACGTCAGGCAGGCGTCGATCATGCCGCTTATCTTAGCGCCATTCGGCAATACCCCAACTCTTCCTGCTCCCAGCCTGCCGCCGACGGACCGGAAACGAGCGGGTCCAGTGATGATTTCCGTTCCTTTCGAAAACCATCAGGAATTCGAGTCCAAAGGCGCATCTTTCCATGAGTATGAATTTAATCTCTTCGAGCGTTGGCGGGACGGACCGCCGGCCAACGCCATGCCCATTCCCGTACCACAGCCGGAGTTCTTGGTGGCGGGCAATCATCTTGGACGGGTGTCCCTTGAGGCAAGTGATGCAGACGAAGACGACATAACTTTCAGCCTTGTCGACCGCCCCATTCATGGAACGTTGACTCTGGAAAGGGAGAACCCGCTTCAGACAATTTATTTATATCATCCGGTGCTAGGTTATCGGGGCGCGGATCGTCTTAGCTTCAAAGTGAGCGACGGGCGCGGAACGTCCGCGCCTTGCGAACTCAAGATCCACGTGTTGGAGCCAGCGCGATAAATTCCGCTGGAAGCGAGAATGCCGCTCCTTGGGACCTGATAAATCAACCGTTGCGGGAGCGCAACCCGTGCACGAATGTCCTCGCACGACGATCAACTCGGTGCTCTTGGTCGACGATCTGCGCTATAGCCGTCTGTTGCCCACGCCCGTGACCCACAAGACTTCGCAGGAGCCGCCACGGGTGTCCTCGCGGGATAGCGAGGAGCGCCAGCGGTAACCATCGGGATCGGCAACCTCGACCAAGTAGCCTTCCAGCGTGACGACGTCGTGACGTTTGACCTCGAGCAACTGGAGACGCACAGCATCGTCGGCGGGGAGGCAATGGGTATTGGCCGAGTGAGTGGCAATCAGACTGGGGTCGAGCGGAGGTTCCCCCTGAAAACGGTATTCATACCAGCGGCCGGATTGGCTGATATCGAGTTTGTTGACGACGGCGGCGACCGACATCGGGCCCCACCCCAGGGCAAGATCGAGCGGGGAAAGTTCGGCGGCGCGGTCGTTGCGATAACGTTCCCGGCTCAGGACAACGGCGGTCACGCTATAGCGTGCGAGCGGAGTGACGGTGTGGCCCTTAAACGGGAAAGGCTTGGGTAGATCGGTGTTGAATTGGCGTGGATCATGGGCGGCGGGCATGCCGCGCCATTTGGCGGCGGGCTGATGAAAGAAAAACCATGCGCCTGCCCCCAACAGAATCAAGACGAGCAGCTTTTTCACGGAGGGGTTGTTGGCTGGGGTTTAGGGGAAAGCAAGCACGAGAAAAGCCCCGCCGACTTACGAGAGTCCATCCCTCAGTCGACCGCATGAAACGTTTGGCTCAGATCTTCCCAGCTTGGCGCTTCTCGATCTTCCGATTGAAGTTGGTGGAGTGTTACCCGGCGTCGCCCGTGATCATGAGGGTTGCAGCCTCCGTTTTTTATCCGCAATAGCAGACCCTAATTGACGATACGTCCGATATGGCTGACATAACGCACCTGCGAACGCTGACGACCATTCCTCTGCCTGCGACCCAGGCGCTCCGGAAATTGGGTGGGATCTGGCGTTGGCGCGGCGGAAGCGGGTAATTTCCACCGCCGACATGGCGGCTCGGCTGTTTGTCAGCCGCGACACGCTCTGGCGGTTGGAGCGTGGCGATGCGACGCTGGCGATCGGTACTTTGGCGGCGGTGGCTTTTGTGCTGCAACTGCATGATCGCTTGGCCGCGCTGGCTGCACCGGCGAGCGACGGGCTCGCGCTGGCTTTGGACGAGGACCGCTTGCCGAAACGGATTCACCGCCGCCGCGTATGAACCTGGAAGTCCACATGACTGGCTGGGAAAAACCGCTTTGGTTGGACGGCTGTTCACGACGGAGAAGGGGGCGCGGTCACGTTTGAATACGCACGCGAATGGCTCGCGCAGCCGGGTTCGTTCGCCATCGATCCGACGGGTTTGCCGCTGCAACGAGATCCTCAGCATCGCGGCGCGCTCTTTGGTTTATTCCAAGATTGTGGGCCTGACCGTTGGGGGCGCGTGCTGATCGAGCGGGCGGTGCGGAAAAAAGTTCTGAGTGCGAAACCGTATCGCGACATCGATTACGTACTCGCGCTCGACGACTTCTCCCGCATCGGCGCGCTGCGCTTTCGCGTGGGCGGGGAACCGGCGTTTCTCGCGGCGCACTGGGGCCGGTTGCCTCCCTTGGTGCAGCTCAAGGAGCTTATCCACGCGACGGATGCGATACATCACGAAAAAGAAACGGTGGAAGACCGGCGATTTTTCCTGGGCGAAGGTTTGCCACTCGGCGGAGCCCGGCCGAAATCGGCGGTGCAGCTGGACGGGGCGTGCTGGGTATCGCGAAATTTCCGAAGCCCGACGATGTGCGCGACATCGCCGCCGGTGAAATTCTCGCGCTCGGCTTGGCCATGGCTGCCGGCATCAACACAGCAGAGCACCGGCTCGTGTCGGTGGGGAAGCGTAGTGTGGCGGTAATCACGCGCTTTGATCGCAAAGGGGCGAAACGGATTCCGTTTATCTCGGCGGCGACGTTGCTCGGGGTGTCGGCGGGTGAACCCGGCTCGTACACGCACATGGCCGACGGCATTCGGCAATTCGGTCACGAGGTCGCCGGCGATCTGCGGGAGTTGTGGCGGCGGCGGGTGTTTTCCCTGCTGGTGAGCAATTACGACGACCATCTAAGCAACCACGGATTTCTCCTGGTGGAGCCGGTGCGTTGGGCGCTGGCGCCGGCTTACGATGTGAATCCGGCGCCGGAGATTGATCGTGCGCAGACGAACAAAACTCCGATCACCGAGGAGTCGGGCGAGTTGTCCATTGAAACTGCCATGGCTGCGGCGGCGCGGTTTGGGCTCAAGCCAAGCGAGGCAAAAGCAATCTTGCGCGAGGTATTTAAGTCGGTCGTGCCGTGGCGTGTGGTCGGACGAAAGTTGCGGCTGAAGGCGAGCGTGCTCGATGCGTACGAGAGTGCGTTCGAGCATCCGCTCTTGGCGGAGGCCAAGGCGCGGGTGGGGTGAGGGCGACCCGAAACGAGAATATGCAGGAGGTGGGCGTCGGTTTCCATACCGACGCTCTGTCGCCGATGTGGAAATCGGCGAGCACCTTTCAGTTTGAGACGACATCGAAGACCGTGTTTTCGGGCTGCGCCCTCAAACGCGGTTACTGGAAAATTGGCTGCTCA
>Ga0209591_10000490_pt1 | contig 51152 bp, 42 predicted proteins | sample MAT01_FD_187207 | JGI IMG/M metagenome (GOLD analysis project Ga0209591, IMG submission 187207) | Freshwater microbial communities from Lake Fryxell liftoff mats and glacier meltwater in Antarctica - MAT-01 (SPAdes) (version 2) | ecosystem: Environmental > Aquatic > Freshwater > Ice > Liftoff...
GCTTCCTGCTTGAACTCGGCGCTGCAGATCCGTCGTGTCCGTTTCGTCGACTTCATCATCGTCACACCTCCACGCCGATAATCGATTCGGAGTTCGCTTGGTGTCCGTTTTGCCGGGTCAACCCCAGTCATGCAACATGCACGTCACCGTTTGGCCCGTGTCCAGAGCGCAACCACGCCGCACGAACCGCCGGCCTGGTTGAATTGTGTGGGAATTTCGCTGGCTCCAACGAAGACCTCAACCGCTTCCAGCAGATCGACCGCAATGCCATCAATAACGCTTGGCGGCGCGGCGCGAGCGCTGCGGGCGGGCGTCCCGATCGGCGGCGCCGGGGGTGCCCCGCGTTCGTCGTCGATCTGCACGCCATCAAGATAGATCGACATTGGACAGTCGCTCAGGCCTGCGGCTCGGCGCGTGCGCGGCACAAAGCCACTGCCTGACGCGACCAGTCGCAGCGACGGCACGCGTCGCAAGAGATCACTGGTCTGTCGTGGTGCCAACGAATCGATCATGCGTCGATCAAAGACGTGTCCGCGGGAGGTCATGCGACGCGCGTCGAGACCGGGAGCGTTTGAGGTCCGCGCGGTACTGAGCACCGTTGGCAGTGGTTGCGCGTCGGCTGCGCGTACGAGTTCAATCGGCAATTCGAATGCGCCGCCGATGGTCAACTCCATGCGTTCTTCAAACAGGAGGTATCCAAGGCGCGCGACACGAACGGTGTACGTGCCGAGTGGACGGTCGGCAAACCGTGCTTTCCCCACGAGGTCGGTGCGGGCCATCCCCGAGCGTTCGCCGTCCACCTCGACCAGCACATCGGACAAGCCGCGCCTGGCGCTATCACCGTGCTGTCGTACCACGATCGTGAGCGCAATCAGGCTGTCACGCGGCGGCTGTGCCGCATACACGCGGCGGGCCGAGCCGGGATGGAGACTTGCCATGGCAAGTCCCAAACCCAGCACGGCCCGCCGCGTGGTATGCACCGATGCAGTCCGGTTACGGCGCGCGATCGGTACAGCTCTTGTATGCCGCGTTGTTCGTCTCGGCGAATGAGGGCACCAGCGTCACGTCGGTGCCATAGGTACCACCCTTGAAGTACGCCCCGCTTGGCCACACCGCCGTGGCGGCGCGGCCATACTGCCGCTGCAAGCGACGCAAGTCGCCCATGCGCGTGGCGTTTAGGTAGAACCAGAACGCACGTTCCCGAAACATCAGATCGATCCGCGAGTCAGGCGTGCCCGGATCAACCAGTGGCGGCAGCACGTCGGCCGTGGTGGCGATCGATCGCAACGTGCGGACGGTCGCATCAGCGCGGGCCTCATTCAGCAGCGCGAGCCACCGCGTGGGGTCGTTGCGGCGAAGCGCCGCTTCGGCCTCGATCATACGTGCCGTTACGCCACTGACGAGCGTGGTTGGCGCAGACCCGTTCACATACCCGAGGACCGTAAAGACTTGCGTCGAACCATCTTGTCCCAACCGTGATGTGGTAGTCATCCGCGCGCGGGGATCGTTCGCCGAACGATAATTGAGGCCGTTCGTCCCCTCGCGATCGGACGGACCGAAGTTGGCGGTATTCACCATCCAATCGAAGATCGAATTGACCAACGTTGTTTGTGAATACTCGACCGCGTACTGCCAACCGGTCGGCACCGCCACCGACGCCGCGCCATCCCCGCCGACCGCCACCGTGGCCGCCGCTGCGTCGAATTGTCCAAGGTTGAGCTGCGCACGGGCCTTCGCAACACGGGCGAGGTATCGGAAGTTCAGATCGGCCGTTGCAGAACCCAGCACGCCCAGCGCACTGTCGGCCTGTACGATCGCCCGTTGGTAGAGCTGCGCCGTTGTCACGGCCGTTGTAGATCCGTTGGGAGTGACATCGTCAACCGATGCCAGGGGAACGCCGTTGCAAAACATCTCGCCACCAATGTTCAGCGTGATCCCCTGCAGCGCATACAGCTGACCGAGATTCAACCTCCGCGTGGCGCCGTCCGGTACAAATTGATTGAGCGCTCGGATGGCGCGCACCGTTTGCGTGTAGCTGTCGGAGAACTTGTTCCACGCCGCTGCCGGAAACACGTTCTCATTGAAGGCGCGCTGATCGATGTGATCTGCACCCGGTCGGGCGTTGATCAGTTCGTCGGAAATGAGTCCCCCATAAATATTCACGCCGACGTTGGTCGTTCCGCTGTAGAACTGCGCAAAGTCACGCAGCGCGCCGGCGCGGATGGCGGAAGCTCCGTTGGGGCTGGCGGCGTCGGAGGGGCGAATCTGATCAGGCGTGTCCACGCCAAGCAACTGCGCGCGTTCGCACGCGGAAAGCGCGCATATCGTCGCGACGGCCACCAGCGCAGTGCGACGCCGTGTCGTGCCTCGGTATCGTGTTGTCGGAGTCATCTTAGTAGCCCAGGTTGACGCGCAACGTCCAGTAACGCAGGAGCGGCGCAGAGAAAAAGTCATTGTTCCCGCCGCCCGTATTTGCGACAGAACCGTTGGTTTCGGGATCGATACCTGGGAATCTGCTCCACAGCAACCCGATGTTTCGACCAACCACAGCCACGGTTGCCGACCGGGACTTGAGCTTGCTCGCCACGGTCGTGGGAAGCCGATACGACACGGCGATTTCGCGGAAGCGGATGAAGTCGTTCTCGGCGAAGTATCCCCAGACGCTGTTACCCAGTCGCGCGCTCGTCGAAGTCACGGCGGCCGCCTGATCGGCGAGGGGTGCCGTTGGGTCGTTGACCGCTCGGCAGTTGCCACTCACACATCGTTGGTTCTCAAAACCCCACTGATTAAAGAAGCCACCGCGATAATCCATCAGCGTGGTGAGTTGCAGCGAGTTCTTGAAGAGCCCGATCGTATTGCTCCATCCGGCCTCGTTGACCGGCAGCGTTGCGCCTTTGAACTCCGCGGTGTCGCCCACGACGATTTCATTTTCCGTGAGAATCCCGTCGCCGTTCGCGTCCGCGAAGCTCTTGATCGGTCTGGCCCACAGGCCGAACGCGGGATAGCCAACGACGTTGCGAGCACCCTGCGTGACGGCCAATTGGGCCTTTCCCGCATTGACCAGCTTGTTGCGAATGCGTGACCCGTTGACGCGTGTGTTCCAGTTGAGCCATGGCCGATCAATCACCTGCACGTCGACAGACAGCTCACCGCCAGCGTTCAACAGTGCCGCCAAATTCTCAAACTTGCTCGCGCCAGCGCCAAAGCTTGGCGGCAGCGGATTCTGGAAGATCGCGTCCTTTGACAGCTTGCGGAAATACGTGGCTTCGATGTTGACGCGGTTATTGAAGAGCGCCGCGTCGATACCGGCTTCGGTTTCGGTCGTCACCTCAGGGCGCAGATCGGGATTGCCGATCGCACCGAGGCGGAGCGTACCGACCTCCGTGCCGCCGAGTGGAACCGTGTTCGCGTTCAGGAATTGCAGCGCGGCGATCGTGGTGGGCTGCACGCCCGCCTTACCCCATGCCGTCCGCAAGCGCAGACTGCTGATAGATTTCCATTCCGGGAACCACGACTCTTCGCTGATGGCGTATGACAGTGACGCGCGCGGAGAAATGGTGTTCTGGGCATTGCTGCCGAACGCGCTGTTCTGATCGCTCCGCACACTGCCGGTGAGGAAGATCCGATCATTCCACGCCAGATCCTGCTGTGCGAAGACGCCGAGGGTGGCGTTTTCTGTCGTGAATTCGCTCGACGTCCGAATGGATGCCGAGTTTGGTGTTTGCGCGCCAGGAGGAAGCGTGTACCCCTGCACCACCGTTTCGTACTGCGTATCCTTGAACCACTGCGCGCCGAAGCTGGTCTTCGAGGTGATCGTTGGCGTCAGTGTGAAGCTGGCGGTGGAACCCAGGTCAACCGAATAACGCGAATAGGTGTTGCGATTCGCGTCTTTACCACCCGTCTGACCCGGCGGTCCCCATCCGGTGATCGTGCCTTCGCTGGCCCGCGCAAAGCGATACGAGTATCCGCCAATCTGATCAAGGCCAACGACCGCCCGGTTGCTGAGCCACGACAGGGGCTGCCAATTCAGCTGTGTTGAGCCCGTGAATCGTTGGTCACGCCGGAACTGGCCGACCGAAAGAATGTCGCCGACGAATTGCGCGGAGTTCCCTTTGAACGCCGTGCGGAAGCCCGGTGCGAAATACGACTGGAAGGACAACCCCGCGAAGAACCCACCGTCGAAAGGGCTCAGCAATGAGCGGTCGATGTACCCGGTGGAGACCGTCATATCCGCCGTCTTGCCAAGCGGAAACGTGAAGTTGCCACGCACCGAGGTTTGCGTGAGCTTGTTGGGATTGATCTGATCGCCCGTTGGTGCGGATCCGCGCAGGGTCGTGAGTCGAGCGATTTCCGCTTGCGGCATTTCATACGGTCCTTTCTCCGCCATGCGTTCGACCGAGAAGAAATACTTCAAGTTCTCATTGCCGCCGGACGCGTTGATCCCAAGCTGGTAGCGTGGCTGCGTCGCGAACGGCGTCGTTTCCGGATTCATGAGCGGATTGAACGTCGTGAGCGAGTCGCGCACACAGCGGTTGAGCGATTGATCGCTGATGCGGCACAGGACGGCAGCAGTGCCGGGCGTGCCGGCGACGACATTGCGCCCCCACGCGCGATAGTTGTCGAAGAACTGGGCGGGCTGACTGACATTGCCGTACTCACTGCTCACCCCCCACCGCGTCGCGCCGACCTTGCCGCGTTTGGTCTTGATGACCAACACGCCGTTGGCCGCGGCCGTGCCGTACAGGGCCGATGCCGAGGGGCCCTTCAGGATGTCCATCGACTCGATCTCTTCCGGATTGATGCCGTTGAAGTTGTTGATGCGCTGCGTCGAGAAATTTCCAGGCGCCGGCGAGTTATCGATGCGCACACCGTCGACGATGATCAACGGCTCGTTCGACAACGACAGCGAGCTCGTGCCACGAATGCGAATTGAGGACGAAGTCCCGGTTTGGCCCGAGCCTTGAATAACCTGCACACCGGCCACGCGACCTTGCAGCAGCTCATTCACGTTGGTCGCGGCGGACTTCTCAGCGAGCGAATCCAACTTGAGTGTTGCGACCACGTTTCCATAGGACTTTCGCGACTGTTCGCCCGTGGCCGTGGTTACGATTCCATCGAGCGTGCGGACTGCGGCGTCCAGAACGAAGTCTGCAGTTGTCTCTGCGCCTGCCACGACTTGTACGGTTTTGGTAAGTGGCTGGTACCCAAGTCGCACGACGCGCAGCAGCGTAGCGCCCGGCGCGACGCCTACCAGCGTAAACCGTCCGTCCGCGCCGGAGAGCACGCCTTGTCGCGTGCCGGTGACGATCACCTGCGCGGCGGACAGCGGCGTATTCGTTCCCGCCTCGGTCACTCGACCTCGAATGGTGCCTTGTGCTTCGGCGAGCGCGGGGAAAAGCGCCGCCGCCATCGATACCCAGTTGCTCCAGTGCCTTCTCATCACGAACTTCCCCATGGGTGGAGGTTCCAGTACACCCGGCGCGCAGCACGCGACGCGGGACAGCATTCTTCGCGAGGCGAATGTGTGACCGCCCCTGTTCGCTGTCAAGACGCAACCACGTGGACGAACATTTCGTCACTGGTGTTTTGGCCGCTCCCGCCGTGGCTCGCGACGGTGAGTTCGCGAATGATATGTGCGCCGGCCGCGTTCGCCCGCGCGAAATGCTCTTCGATGTCATCGACGACCACGTTGAGCGTCTGGTTCACCGCGGGTACGTGGAGCGGACTCACCACCCTTTCTCCGGCTTGGCGGTGCCTACCCTGATCACCGACTCACGATACGTCAGCTCGGCGTGTGCGACGCCGCCGCTTTCATCGGGCACGACGAGGCGCGACTGAAAACTGAAGGCGCGCATCGGCGCGGGAGGGGTCACAGGTACAGGGGCAGGGTCCCGTCGTCAGATCGCCGCCTCGCTCGGCGGTGCCTCTCCCAGGGACGCCGGCGCAAAGAGATCCAGCTTCCGCAGGTCCATCGCTACGCGCCCGTCAGCCCGCGACGCGTTGAACACACTGGAGAACTTCGCGCCCCACACCAGTTCATCGCTTCGATACGATCGACGAGCCGACACGCGCGTAGCAAAGGTGTCGTCCGTGCCCTGCAACAACACGAGCACCTCAGCCTCGCGTGCGTCCAGTTGCGCCTCGGTGAGCCCCCACATGGGACTGTCCGACGTGATGGGATGGACGATGGTCCAGGCCAACGGGAAATAGTTGACCGAGCCGCGTTCGAGCGGGAGCGGATAGTAGCGCCGACCCAACCCGCCAACGCCGTCTTCCAGTATCGAGAACGTGACTTGCGCTTCCATCTCGATCAGTTCGTTGCGGCGTTTGTTGGCAATCCGGAACATCAGCGCGGCGCCATCATTAAATGGCGACACCAGCATCATGGAACTGAATTGCAGCGACATCGTGGGCCGCGCGAAACGCGCAAAGAGCAGGCCGGTAATCAACGCTTGTGCCAACAGTCCGATCAGCGCTTCGACCGTCACGATCGTGTTGGCGATCACGCCGTTCGCGATGATCGACCCGTAGCCAATCGTGGCGAAGGTCTGCACGCTGAAGAAGAACGCTTGCCAGAACCGACCACCCAGTGCAGACACCCCCGGTCCGGCCAAGGCATCCGAACCAAGCAGAAGAAAACAGCAGGCGAAAACAAGGTTGATACCGAGGTAGACCAACGCCGTCCACATCAGAAACCTTGGCCACGTGGTCGTGAGGGCATCGTGATAGAGGCTGCCCGCTTGCGACCAAGGCAATCCTTCGCGGATCACGTTGAACGAGCCGTCAGGATTGAGCAGTCGCTTGCCGCGGGTGTTCGACACCACACGGCCGAGACCGAGATCGCTCTTTTCTTCTTTGGGAATTGCCGGACGATTGGCCATATCGGTCAAGTTACAGTGCGGCGTGGCGTGGCGAAGCAGCCAGGAGCGTAGGCATTGCGGCCAGTCGACCAACAGCTGTTACACGGCTCTCGTCGCTCGCCAGGACCATATTGCCGCTTGACAGGGCGGGAAAAATAGCCATACTCCGCCTCCCGACTTGTGCGGATTCACGTGTGAGTCCACGCCAGCCGGGACCGTTTCAAGACATACGCATTGGTCACTGCCGCCCGACGCCGGGCGGCGGAGTCAAAAGGGAACCCGGTGAGAATCCGGGGCGGCCCCGCCGCTGTGAGGGAGGACAACAGAGCATGCAGCCACTGCGATTTTCCTGATCGTGGGAAGGCGGCTCTCGCGAACGATTCCCAAGCCAGAAGACCTGCCGATGCTCGGAGTCCGCGCGCACCCTCGAGGGAGGATGAGCCGGGGAATTCTGTCGGACCGTGTCAGGTCTGGCGGAGCCGAGGTCTCCTTGCTGGCAGCGTGCAAGGGGGCCTTCTGTTGGCGTGGCGAGATCATCGTACACGCACACAGTGGCGTTTCCTCGGGGGTGCATTTGCCAATTGTGTTGTACCCACCAGGATTTGTATCATGACCGCCTCGCTGGCCCCTTCGATTGGCGTTCGCGCCCCAATCGGTACTTATGCCCCTCCGCCACCGGCCGTCGCCCTCACGCATGTCGTCAAGCGCGACGCTCGAGTCGTGGCGTGGGAACCGGATCGCGTCACTCGCGCCATTGCGCTGGCATTTTTCGCATCACGCTTTGATGATGCGCTCAATCCGCAGTCCGACAATGCGGCAGCGCGATTTGGGCTGGGCTTCGCCGACTTCGCCGAGGTGTGCGCGATCACCGATCTCGTCATCAATACGGTGCAGCGCAAGGGGGCCAACACCCCGCCAACGGTGGAAGACATCCAGGACGTCGTCGAAATGATGATCGCTGCCCGCGGTCACTGGGACATCGCCAAGCGCTATGTGATCTACCGCGCCTCGCGCGCGCAGACCCGTTTGGCGGCGCACGAGGTGAGCGGGCTGGAAGACTATGTCTTCATTTCGCGCTATTCGCGCTATCGCGCGGATCTTGGTCGCCGCGAAACGCCAGCTGAGGCGTTCACGCGCGTCATGGATATGCATCGCGCGCACTTTGCGGACCGCCTCGATCTGCCGGTCCTGGGGCTGGGCGGACAATCGCTGCGCGCGCTGATGGACGAGACCGAGCGTGCGCTGCAGGGTCGCGCGATTCTGCCTTCGATGCGCTCGCTGCAGTTCGGTGGAACGGCGATCGAGGCGAACAACGCACGCATGTTCAACTGCGCGTTCACGCACATGAACCGGCTCGACGCGTTTCGCGAATCGTTCTTCCTGTTGCTGTCGGGCACCGGCGTCGGCTTCAGCGTCCAGCGCCAGCACGTGTCGCAGCTGCCGCACTTCCCGGTGCGTGCGGCAGAGAACGATCTGCCCGTGGTGCACTACCAGGTGAGCGACAAGCTCGAGGGGTGGGCCGACGCGCTGCATGCCCTGCTGCTAAGCTACCTCGATGGCACCAAGCTGGAGTTCGCCTACAACAGCATTCGTCCGCGAGGCGCACCGTTGCGTACGTCCGGTGGACGGGCGCCGGGGCATTTGCCGCTCAAGAAGGCGCTCTCGGCCGTCGAGCGCGTGCTCGATCAGGTCTCCGGTCGAGCGCTGCGGCCGATCGAAGTGTACGACATCATGATGCACGTCGCGGTGGCGGTGCTGTCCGGTGGGATTCGCCGTTCAGCCACGATCTGCCTCTTCTCGGCCGACGACGACGAAATGGCCGCCTCCAAGACGGGCAACTGGTTCGAAACCAATCCGCAGCGCGGCAAGTCGAACAACTCTGCCGTCCTTGTGCGCAGCACCGTCACGCAGCCGGAATTCAGCAAGCTCTTCGAGTTCCAGAAGGAGTACGGCGAACCCGGTTTCTATTTTGTGGACGACGCCGAGTACGGCGCCAATCCGTGCGTCGAGATTGGCCTCGCACCGATGCTCACCGTAAACGACGCCTCGCGCGAGAAGCTGACCGCCTATGGTCACGCGGATGTGCCTGTCGGCACGCGGTTGTCGGGCTGGCAGATGTGCAACCTGACCACGATCAACGGTGCGCAATGCGATAGCGAAGCGCAATTCTACTCCGCGTGCCAGGCCGCGGCGCTGTTGGGCACGTTGCAGGCGGCGTACACCAACATCGCGTATCTGGGCCCCGTGACGCGCGTGATCAACGAGCGTGAGTCGCTGCTTGGCGTATCCATCTGTGGTATTCTCGAGCGCCCTGCACTGCTCTTGAATCCGACCGTTCTGGAGTGCGGTGCGAAGGTGTGTCTCGACACGAATGCCGCCGTCGCTGAGCACCTGGGTATCGCACCCGCGGCACGATTGACCTGCGTGAAGCCGGAAGGCACTGCCAGCCTGGTGTTGGGCGCCGCGTCCGGCATTCATCCCCATCACGCGCGCCATTACTTCCGTCGTGTGCAGGCGGCGCGTACCGAACCGCTGTACCAGTGGTTCAAGGCGCGGAATCCGCACATGACCGAGACCTCCGTGTGGGACCCGGAGACGACCGACGTGATCACGTTCCCGGTCTCGGCGCGCCCGAATGCGATTCTGCGCGAAGAGGTGGGTGCGGTGTCCTTCCTGGATTCTGTGCGGCTGGTGCAGCGTCATTGGGTGTGTGCTGGTCGGCGGCACGAGCAGTATAACCCTGGATTGCATCACAACGTCTCGAACACGGTCACGGTGCGCGACGACGAATGGGACGCGGTCCATGAGTTCATCTGGGACAATCGCGAGTATTTTGCCGGCATCTCACTGTTGCGCGAAACGGGCGACAAGATTTACGCGCAGGCGCCGCGTGAGGCGGTCACCACCGAGTCTGACATTTTGCGTTGGAACGCGCTGCAGTACCGCGCGGTGGACTACACGGCACTCGTAGAGCATGATGATCGCACGACCTTGGCGGATGTGGTCGCCTGCGCTGGTGGGTCCTGCGAGATCGTGTAAGGCGTCGCGGTTTGTGGTACCGAACAACACAGCAGCCGTCGGAGCAGTCTCCGACGGCTGCTGTGTTGTAGACGGCGCTCGCCCGCGCTGACATATTGATCGCGTGACCCTCAACCTGCCATCCCGTCCGCGCCGGAACCGGCGCTCTCCCGTCATTCGCGCGTTTCATAGCGAGACGGTGCTCGATCCGCGCCATTTCGTCTATCCACTGTTCGTCCACGAGAAGTCGACGATCGAACCGATTGGATCGATGCCAGGCTGCTCACGATTGGGCCCCGACGCCCTCCTGTCGGAGGTCGCTGCGGCGCGGGATGCGGGCGTGAAAAGCGTGGTGTTGTTTCCGGCGATCGATGAATCGCTCAAGAATCGCAGCGGCGATGAAGCCTGGAATCCGGATGGCCTGATTCCGCGACTCATTCGATCGCTCAAGCGCGAGTTCCCTGATCTCGTCGTGATGACCGACGTGGCGCTCGATCCCTACAATAGCGACGGGCACGACGGGATCGTGCACAGTGACGGGCGCATTCTCAACGACGACACGATTGACGTTCTGTGCCAACAGGCGCTGGCGCATGCTGTCGCCGGCGCCGATGTGGTTGCGCCCAGTGACATGATGGACGGACGCGTGGGGGCGTTGCGCGGAGCACTTGATAGCGCTGCCTTTACTGACGTGTCGATCCTGAGCTACACCGCGAAGTACGCCTCAAGCTTTTACGGTCCCTTTCGCGAGGCGCTGGATTCTGCACCGAAATCGGGAGACAAGAAGACCTACCAGATGGACCCCGCGAATACGCGCGAAGCGTTGCGTGAACTCCGCCTTGATGAGGCAGAAGGCGCGGACATCGTAATGGTGAAGCCGGCAGGGCCGTTCCTTGATATCATCAGCCTGCTTCGCAACAACACCACGCTTCCGGTTGCAGCATACCAGGTGAGCGGCGAGTATGCGATGCTGAAAGCCGCGAGCGCCAATGGGTGGCTGGACGAACGGCGCGCCGTGCTGGAAAGCCTGTTAGGCATCCGACGCGCCGGCGCCGACGTGATTTTCACGTACTACGCGCGCCAGGCGGCGGAGTGGTTGCAGGAGGTATAGCGCAGCGTTGGCTAGAGCCCAGCGTTCGCGCTGGGTGAGCACCGATCGCGCTCGCTATACCTGCTTGATCTCGGCCAGCAGCTTCCCGAGCGTGCCCTTGGCATCACCAAAGAGCATTTGCGTTTTGTTGTTGTAGAACAGCTCGTTTTCGATGCCGGCGAAGCCGGCGCTCATGCCCCGCTTCAACACGATGATGCGCTTCGCGGCGTCGGCGTTGAGAATGGGCATGCCGAAGATCGGGCTTCCGGGATCTGTCTTGGCCGCCGGATTGACGACGTCGTTCGCACCGATCACCAACACGACATCGGTTCGCTCGAACTCCGGATTGATGTCATCCATGTCGAACAACTTGTCGTACGCGACGTTGGCCTCGGCGAGCAACACATTCATGTGCCCCGGCATGCGACCGGCAACGGGATGGATGGCGAACTTGACCGTGCCGCCACGCTTCTCGATCAGCTCCATCAACTCGCGCACCTGATGCTGTGCCTGCGCCACGGCTAACCCGTAACCGGGCACGACGATCACCTGCTGCGCGTACGCAAGTTGCAGGGCGGCTTCTTCGATGTTCGTTTGGTTCACGGTCAGCCCCTCGGCCAGCTTGCCACTGGACGTACCCGTCGCGCCAAACGCCCCGAAAATCACGTTGCCCAGCGAGCGATTCATCGCCTTGCACATGACCAAACTCAGGATCACGCCCGATGAGCCCACCAGCGCCCCGGCAATGATCAGCACTTCGTTCTGAATGATGAATCCCGTCATCGCACCGGCGATCCCGGAATACGAATTGAGCAATGAGATCACTACCGGCATGTCCGCGCCGCCGATCGGCACCACCAGCAACACGCCGAGCAGGAGCGAGAGTGCGACCACCGCATAGAACGCGCTGTGCGGCGCGTTGGCATCCACTACGAGCCATGCGGTCAGCCCGAGGATTGTTGCAAAAATCAGCCCATTGATCAGCTTTTGCGCGGGGAACGTGATGGGCTTTCCCGACATCAGCTCTTGCAGCTTCGCCCACGCAATAGCAGATCCTGTGAGCGTGACGGCGCCTATCAAGACACCGAGATGGGTCGTGAGCGCCACATCGACCGAGACTGGCGCGCCGCGCTCACTCCCGTGCAGATACTCGGCGATCGCCACCAGCAACGACGCGCCACCGCCAAAGCCGTTTAGGAGGGCGACCATCTGCGGCATCGATGTCATCTTGACGCTGTAGGCCAGCCAGAGGCCAAGCCCCGTCCCGACCACCATGCCCGCTGCAATCACGGTGTACGAGACAATGTCCGCGTCGACCAGCGTGACCAAAATCGCAATCAGCATACCCACGGCCGAGATGCGATTACCGGCGCGTGCCGTTTCCGGGCTCTGCAGTTTCCTGAGTCCGGTGATGAACAGCACGGCAGCCACCAGATACAGCAGACGTTCCCAGACGACGGGAATCACTTGCCGGGCTCGGTTGGGCTTTTCTTGAACATTTGCAGCATGCGATCGGTCACCGCATAGCCGCCGGCGACGTTCATCATTGCGCAGACGATCGCCAGAAAACCCAGCACCGACGAGAGCCTGCCGAAGCCGGCACCGGCCACCAACAGTGCACCCACGACGGTGATGCCCGACACCGCATTCGCCCCGGACATCAGCGGTGTGTGCAACGTCGTGGGCACCCGACCAATCAAGGCTGCGCCAAGATAAGTCGCGAGCACGAACACCACGATCCCGCCGATCAGCGTTTCACTCATGAGGCACTCCTTCCGGTAACGATCATCGCGCCGGTGATCTCATCGGCACGATCGACATGCAACGCACCCTCTTTGGTGAGAATGTGTTGCACGAATGTGAGCATATTGCGACTGAGCATCTGCGACGCATGCTGTGGCATGGATGCCGGCAAGTTGATGGGGCCGATCACTTGCACACCATTCACCGAAATGATTTCACCGGCAACGGTCGCTTCACAGTTGCCACCGCTCTCGGCTGCCAGGTCCACGATCACCGATCCTGCGGACATGGTCTTCACGGTCTCGGTGGAAATCAGGCGAGGTGCCGCGCGTCCGGGAATTGCGGCCGTCGTGATCACCAAGTCCATGGTTGCCAGGTGTGCACGAAGTGCACCTTGAATGGCCGCCTGCTGCTCGGCGCTTTGTTCTTTCGCGTACCCACCGGCTGTTTCCGAGTCGGTCGCGATCAGGTCTTGCGCTACGACCGTCGCGCCGAGCGAGCGGATCTGTTCGGCGGCAGCGGCGCGAATGTCAAAGCCCGACACCACGGCACCGAGTCGCCGCGCCGTCGCAATGGCCTGCAGGCCGGCCACGCCGGCGCCAAGCACACAGCACTTTGACGGCGCCATCGTACCCGCGGCGGTCGTAAGCATGGGCATGAACTTGACCATTGCCGACGCGCCGACCAGGACCGCCTTGTATCCCGAGACGGTCGCCTGCGAAGAGAGCACGTCCATCGATTGCGCTCGGGTGATCCGCGGAACCAGTTCCAGCGCGAACGCGGTCACGCCCTGTGCATCGAGTGCGGCGATGGACTCGGCGCTGGTGGACGGCTGCAACAGCGAGAGCAGATGGCTGCCTCGGGTCATGCGTGCCACTTCGCTGACGGTTGGCTTCTGGACTTTACAGACAAGGTCGGCACCGAATACCGTGACCGCGTCACCGAGCACTGCGCCAGCGCTTTCGTACGCCGCGTCGGGGAAGCCCGCGCGACTTCCGGCCCCGCGCTCTATCGTTACCGTGGCGCCCGCCTTGATGAGCCGGGCAACGCTTTCGGGAACAAGCGCGACCCGCGTCTCTCGGGGGGTGTGTTCTAGGGGAACTCCGATGTTCATGCCACCGTGTCCGGATTGGAGAAAACTGAGTACTGTAGAACGTGGGATGGGAGCGGGCCGACGTCAACCAACGGCGCTCACGTGAAGCGTGCCGGATAAACCATGGTCAACAGGCCGAAGGTACCACCCCACACTGTCACGACACTTTTGGCGCACCGCGGCGTACGATCTTGCGTAGATATCACCCTCACTTCTGATTTCTCCACCTATGAAAAACAACTTCGCGCTCCGGCACCTTGTTCCGACCCTGCTCCTTTCCAGCTTCGTCGGCGGCGTCGCCGGTGCACAGCGCGATACACCCAGAGCCCTCACCGGTAGATTCCTGGGCGCGGCCTACTTGCAGGTGAGTGAGCCCAGGGGGGACTTTGGCCAGAACACCGGGAACGGGTTTGGCATCAACGCATCTGGACTGTGGCGCCTGGACCCCGCCGGTCTCGCGAATGTTCGCGTGGATGCCGGATTCCTTGTATACGGGTCGAACACGCGTCGTATCGACTTCGCCAATACCGGCGGACTCGTGAAGCTCGACTTGCGTACCACGAGCAGCATCTTTTCGATGGTCGGTGGTCCGCAGCTTGGCGGCACCACGGGCGCCATCTCCCCGTATGTCGCCGCACTGGGCGGTTTCTCTGCCTTCTGGACGGAGAGCTCGGTGGAGGGGTCGAACAACAACGTCAACAACAACCAAGCCTTCGCCAGTACCACCAACTCCAGCGACTTTGCGTTAGCCTACGGCATGGCGGGCGGCCTTGCGATTCGATTCGGCAGCAGCCGACCGGTGCGACTCGACCTTGGCGCGCGTTATCTCCGCCATGACGAAGCCAGCTACCTGAACGACAAGCGTGTCGAAGACGGCTTTCGCGCAAACCGCGACCCGACTCCGCTGCGCGGGCGGGCGGACTTCGTGACGTACTATCTCGGGGCGAGCATCGTGGTGTACTAGTGGGAGGTGCAACGGCGATCGGTTTCAGGACGTCACATCCACTGTCGCCAAAGTGTGAGTGACGGGCAAGCCAGTCGGGCTTACCCGTCGCGCACTTCCCGTCAGATGCAGCCGTGGTGCTCAATCATCAAGGGCGACGTTCCTGGGGAGTCATTGGCATGCGTTCGCGCATGCTGTGCGTCATGTAGCGGGCGGCATCAGCACCGAGTCGACGACATGGATCACGCCGTTGCTGCAGTCGATGTCGGTCTTCGTGACATGCACGTTTCCATTGAGCTTCACACCTCCCTGCGTGGTGATTTTCAGCTCGGCGCCGTTGACCGTTTTGGCGGACTTGCCGTCCATCTTCATCACGTCGGCCGCCATGACTTTGCCGCTCACCACATGGTAGGTGAGAATGGACTTGAGCTTCTCCACGTCCTTGAGAAGCGATTCCACAGTGCCAGCCGGAAGCTTGGCGAACGCGTCGTCACTTGGCGCGAAAACTGTGAACGGTCCGTGTCCCTTGAGGGTGTCCACCAAGTCGGCCGCGGTCAACGCGCTGGCCAATGTCTTGAAGCTTCCGGCTGCGATCGCTGTATCAATGATGTCGTTCACGTGTTCTCCAAAAAAAGGTGACGCTCGACGATGCGTAGAGCGTGTCCTGCTACCGGTGCAGATCACCGGTATCACACAGAGGTGTGCGCAGTGGCGCTCCGATGTGCGCAGTGCGCGCACCTTTGCCGGTCTGCGCTACACCGGCGCTGCGAGGTGGCCGGTACGGACCAGCTTGGCGTTGACGAACTCATGAATCCCCATCCGGCCGAGTTCTCGTCCATAGCCGGAACGCTTCACTCCGCCAAACGGCATGTCGGCATCGGCCCAATCGAGGTTGTTGACGAACATCATGCCGGTATCGATTTGGCTGGCCACTCGCTTTCCTCGCGCTTCGTCTATCGTCCACACCGAGCCTCCAAGGCCGTAGTCACTCTCGTTGGCCAGCGCTACGGCGGCCGCCTCGTCCTTGACACGAAAGAACGACACCACCGGGCCGAAAAACTCGTCGCGGAATGCCGGGTTGCTGGGGGCGATATCGGCGAGGATCGTGGGCTGCATGAACGAGCCTGGACGGTCGATGCGTTTGCCGCCCATCAGCAGGGTGGCGCCGGCCTTCACGGAGGCATCCACTTGCGCCAGGAGCTTTACCAACGCGTCCTCGGTAGACAGGGGCCCATGGGTGGTTCGCTCGTCCATCGGGTCGCCCGGCGTTAAAGCATGGAGTGCAGTCGTGAGCCGTGCCAGAAATTCGTCGGCGACAGAATCGATCACGATGAATCGCTTGGCCGCGCAACACGTCTGTCCGGCATTGTACATGCGACCCCAGACGGCCCATGGAATTGTCTTGTCCACGTCGGCATCGTCGAGCACGATGAAGGCGTCGGTGCCGCCAAGTTCCATCGTGGATTTTTTCAGGTTCTGGCCTGCCCGAGATGCGACGGCGCGCGCAGCCGACACGCCGCCGGTCAATGCGACGCCCTTGATGCGCGGGTCGTCAATGACGACATCGGACTGCTCGTACGAGATGAAGAGGTTGGTGTAGGCGCCAACAGGTGCACCGGCATCACGCAGCAACTGCTCGAACGCGAGGGCACACTGCGGCACGTTCGCGGCGTGCTTCACCACAAGCACGTTTCCCGCCATCAACTGCGGGCCAGCCACGCGGGCCAGCTGGTAGTAGGGAAAATTCCAGGGCTCCACGCAGAATAGCACCCCTAAGGGGGAACATTCCATATGCGCCTCGCCGACCTTGGGATACAGTGGTGTCGGGGCGAGGAAGGACTCGGCGTGCTGCGCGTAGTAGGCCAGGATGTCGGCGCTGAGCTTCACCTCACCACGCGCCTCATCGATTCGCTTGCCCATATCCTGCGTCGCGAGACGCGCGAAGTCATCAACGTGGGCTTGCATGAGCGCAGCCGCATTGTTCACGATTACCGCTCGCTCGGCGTAGCTCATGCGCTTCCATCGGTGGAAGCACTCATCGGCGGCGGCGAGCGCGTTCTCGAGGTCCTCACTGGTCATAGGCTCGAATCGCTTGAGCACCATGCCGTTGTTGGGGTTCACACTTTCGTAGGACATCGGAGGGTTCGGTTGGTGTTCGTGAATCAGGCAGGCAGAGAGGGATAGTCGGTATAGCCCTTCGCGCCGGGCACGTAAAAGGTCGCCATGTCGGCGGGGTTCAACGGTGCGTCCTTGCGCATACGCGCCACCAAGTCTGGGTTGGCCAGGAACGGGCGCCCGAAGGCAATCAGGTCACCGCGCTTGTCGACTAAGGCCTGTTCGGCGCGGGCGTGGTCGAAGCCGCCGCTCAGGATCAGCAAGCCGTCGAACGCATCACGCAAGGCGTGCGTGAAATCGGCAGGCACCGGCGGCGCGCCCATGGATGAGTGATCCACTAGGTGCAGGTAGAGGAGGCCCAGTTCGGAAAGCTGCGTGGTCAGGGCCAGGTATTGCGCTTGCACGTCGGGGTACTCATTCGTGCCGTTGAACACGCCGTAAGGAGAGAGACGAATGCCGACCCGGTCAGCGCCGATCGCCGCGACCGTGGCGCGCGTGACCTCCAATGCGAAGCGGTTGCGACCGTCGATGCTCACGCCGTAGTCATCACGGCGCAGGTTGACGAGTGGGTTGAGGAACTGCTCGATCAGGTAGCCATTGGCACCGTGTAGTTCGACGCCGTCGAAGCCCGCATCAAGCGCCAGCCTGGCCGATGTCGCGTGTTCGTCGACGGCGTGGGCAATGTCGGCTTCCGTCATGGCTCGCGGCGCGCTGTGCGGTTGCAGGCCCATACTGTCGGTGTACATCTCGCCAGGACAGGTGGCCGTGCCGGGCCCGAGTACTTCGGCGCCGGACGGCAGATTGGCGACATGTGCAACACGGCCGCAATGCATCAGCTGGACGAAGATGGTGCCGCCCTGGGCGTGGACCGCGGCGGTGACAGCTCTCCACGCGTTCATCTGTGCCGCGTCGTACAGCCCAGGGATGCGCGGATAGCCCAAGCCGTTCGGGCTCGGCGACGTTCCCTCCGTGATGATCAAGCCGGCCGTGGCACGCTGCCCATAGTACGTGGCCATCAGCGCATCCGGCGTGTGTGCTGGCGTCGCCCGATTACGTGTCATTGGTGCCATCACCATGCGATTCGCCAAGTGCAGCGAGCGTGCGGAGAATGTGTCGAACAGCATTGCGCTGAGACCCGATTGGGAGAGATCCTGCCATGGCGAACGGGGTGAAGCTGTACCCGATCCGGAACAGTGGAATACGATCCGTTTTGGTGCGAGTGCTCGAACGGGCTCGTCTTGATAGTGCTTGAGACATACCTCGATAGGTGAAGACGGTGATCGCAGTTCGTCGCTTTAGATATCAGCACACGTTTTGATCTGAACCACAGCGATACGCTTATACGGCGCGCGCGAGTGTACCTTGCATGGTCGGCGACTCTCTCGGTGTGAGGACGATATGCAGGCGATCTGGAACGGCGTGGTGTTTGCGGAGCACGATGACACGCTGCTGTTGGCGGGGAGGTATTACGTTCCGGCGCACACCCGCCGGATGGTGGAGCGCGTCGCATTCTGGAAAGGCATGCCGGTGACCACGTGACGCACTCGGGGTTCGACGTCGACGTCGCGGCCATTGGCACCGGCCAAGCGGCTCCCGCGCTCAGCATCGCACTCGCCGCGCGTGGCGCGTCCGTGGTGGTGTTCGAGTCTGGCTTAGTGGGCGGCTCTTGCGTGAACGTGGGATGCACGCCGACGAAGACGCTGCGAAAGACCGCGCGGGTGGCGCATATGGCACGGCGCGCACACGAGTTCGGCGTATCCGTGGGAGACGTGCGTGTCGACGTTGCCGCCGCAATGCGCCGCGTCTCGCAGATCGTGTCCGCGTCACGCAACGGGCTCGAGTCGCGGCTCGATGGCACGGCCGGCCTGCACCTCGTGCGCGCGCGCGCGTCGTTGGCGGGACGCCAAGGGGACCGCTTCGTGATCGACGCGGGGCAGAGCCGATACCTTGCCTCACGTGTGTTTCTGAATGTGGGCACCAGCCCGGTCGTGCCACCGATCCCCGGTCTGTTGGACTCGGTGCCGTTTACCAACGAGACTATCCTTTCCCTGACGAACGCACCGGAGCACCTCATCGTGATCGGCGGAAGTTTTATCGCCCTTGAGTTCGCGCAGATTTTCCGTCGGCTGGGCTCGGCCGTGACGATCGTTGAAGTTTCAGCGGCCGTGGTCAGCCGCGAGACGGCGGACATCTCGGCCCGAGTGGCGGCGATGCTCGAAGCAGAAGGGATTCGCATTCTGACCGGCGTGTCGGTCGACGCCGTGATGCGACAGGCTGATGGAGCCGTACACGTTCGACTGGCTTCCGGCGAGATACTTCACGGTAGCGATATCCTCGTCGCCACGGGTCGAACGCCGAATACTCGCGGACTCGGACTGGAATCGGTCGGGGTCGAGCTCGACGCGCAGGGCTACATTGCCGTCGATGGAGGGCTGGCCACCTCTGTACACGGGATATGGGCGCTCGGTGACGTCAACCGACGCGGGGCGTTTACGCACACCGCATGGCAGGACCACGAGATCGTCCTCGCGAACCTCGATGGCGCCAGTCGCACGGCGGACGGTCGCGTCACCACGTATGCCATGTACACCGATCCGCCGCTGGGCCGGATCGGCATGAATGAGACCGAGGCGCGGGCGGCACAGGTGACGGGCCGGCGCTTTCTGTTCGCGGAACATGAAATGGCGAGTGTCTCCCGCGCGAAGGAGGAAGGCGAAACGACCGGCGTTATCCGCATCCTGGTAGACGCAGACACCCATCGCTTCGCGGGCATTACGATGCTCGGCATTCACGCGGACGAGATCGTACAGGTCATCGCGGCAATGATGGCTGCCGATGCACCGTACGAAGTGTTGCGTGACATGCTTCCCATACATCCCACGGTCACGGAGTTCTTCCCGACGATTCTGGGAAAACTGAAGCCCCTCGTCTCATAGCGTCGCCAACAGCACACGCGGTGGCCTGGCGCCTGTCATCTCGCGAACGTGAATCCGCGTGAAGGCCGCGTCGCTCTCCGCGTGTTGGGGCTGGCTGGAGCGGCTTGCCATGCTCGCGCATACGGGGACAGACTTCATGTCGTGACCACTGACTCTCCAACGCACACTGATCCCGACTGGTCGGCCGACGTCCATCGTCTGCTGCACGCGGCAAACGTCCGCCAGATCGCCTTCGTCCCCGACGCCGGCCTGGCTCGACTCATCACGCTTTGCGAGGCGGACGCCTCGATGCGCGTGGTGCGACTGACCACGGAAGAAGAAGGCGTCGCGTTGCTGGCCGGTGCGTGGCTGGGCGGCGACAAGGGCGTGCTGTTGATGCAAAGCAGTGGCGTCGGCAACTGCATCAACATGTTGTCGCTGCCGGCTGGTGGCCGCTTTCCCCTGCTCATGCTGGTCACCATGCGCGGTGAACACGGCGAGACCAATCCAGCGCAAATGCCGATGGGACAGGCCACGCAGCGCGTGCTTGAAGCGATGGGCACGACCGTCACTCGCGCAGAGAGCGCAGACGATGTCGCCGCGTGTGTCGAAGCGGCGCTCGATCGCGCCTACGCACATGATGGTGTGGAAGCCGTGCTCATCGCCCAACAGGTGCTGGGCTTCAAGGCCTTCAAGTGAACGCGCTGCTGAACCGACGCGAGGTGGTGCACCGCCTGCTGCGCGATCGCGGCGATCTGCTGGTGATCGCGGGTCTTGGTGCGCCCGCATGGGATGTTGCGGCCGCCGGTGATCATCCACTGACGTTCCCGCTCTGGGGCGCGATGGGAGGCGCGGCGATGGTGGGACTTGGCGTTGCGCTCGCGCAACCCGACCGCCGCGTGGTGGTCATCACGGGCGACGGCGAACTGCTGATGGGGCTTGGCGCGCTGGCCACGATTGCCGTGCAGCGGGTGCGCAATCTCAGCATCGTGGTACTCGATAACGAACGCTACGGCGAAACGGGGATGCAGCCAACGCACACGGCGTACGGCGTGGACCTCGCCGGCATGGCGAAGTGCGCCGGGTTTGCCCACGCGGTGCGGGTCGCGTCACCGTCTGCGGTGACGCGATTGCACGCGCTGATCACGCGTGGTGACGGTCCGGTGTTTGCGCAGGTGAAAGTTGCGTCGGAGCCGCTGCCGTTGGTGTTGCCACCGCGCAATGCGGTGCTGCTGCGGGAGCGTTTTCGCGAGGCGTTGTAGCGCGCCGGATGCGCGGCGCCCTCGGTGATTGGCATGCTCGCCGACAGGCAACAGCGAAGGAGCCGGAGAACGTTGGTTACAAGCTCGTGACCAAATCATGACACAGATGACGCCGGCGTGTTGGAGCGTGTGGGGGTCCAGCGTCGTGCGCCATTGCGCACTCCCTCACCAATACCGTGCCGATGCCACTCCGTCGCTTCGCCGCCCAGCGCCGCCTTGCGCTTGCCCTCCTGACTTGTGTGGGCCTCGCCGCCTGCGAAAACATTGAATCGACACTGCAGCCGATTCCCGCGCCGGCACTCACGACCATCACGGTCAGTCTGTCGCCGACAAGCATTACGACCGGGCAGACCAGCACGGCGACGGCATCCGGATTGGACCAGATCAACTCCGGTATCGGCATCGCCGGTGTTGCGTGGACAACAGGGAACGTCGCGATCGCGACGGTCGACGCGACCACCGGTGTCATCACGGGGCGCGCTGGTGGCACAACCACCGTTGTGGCATCGTCGGGCGGGAAGACCGCACAAGCAACGATTACGGTGACGGCGCCACCCGCGATCCGCATCAACGAAGTCGAATCGAATGGCGGCACGCCGGGCGACTGGATCGAACTGTTCAACCCAACAACGGCCGCGGTCAGTGTGGCGGGGTGGGCGCTCAGGGACAACGACAACACCCGCACTTTCCAGTTTCCCGCCGGCACGACCATTCCTGCCGGTGGCTATCTCGTGGCGGAGGAAGCGGCGTTTGGTTACGGGCTTGGCGCAGCCGACTCGGCGCGTCTCTACAATCAATTTGGTGCACCAGTCGATGTATACGGCTGGGAAACACATGCCACGTCGACGTATGGCCGTTGCCCCAACGGGACGGGCGCGTTCGTGACGATGTCGAGCGTAACCAAGGGGGCCATCAACGATTGTCGACCGCAAGTGAAGATCAATGAGGTGGAGTCGAACGGCGGCACTCCGGGCGATTGGATCGAGCTGCTGAACGTGGGGACGACACCGGTCAACCTGTCGGGGTTCATCGTCAAGGACAACGACAACACACGCACCACCGCATTGCCCGTCGGTACGATCCTTGCGCCGGGCGCATTCTTCGTCATCGAGGAGGCCGTGCTTGGCTTCGGACTCGGCGTCGCGGATGCCGCGCGAATTTTTGATCCGGCGGGTGTGCTGATCGATTCCATAGCGTGGACGGCCCACGCGCCAATCACGCTTGGTCGATGCCCTGATGGTTCCGGCGTGTTCAGCAACACGACGCGTTCCACCAAGGCCGCTGCCAACGATTGCAGCGCGGCACTGCGCATCAACGAGGTGGAATCGAACCTTGGAACACCGGGCGACTGGATCGAGCTGTACAACTCCGGTTCCACGCCGCTCGATGTGTCGGGCTACATGATCAAGGATAACGACGACACGCGTACGACGGCGCTGCCGCCCGGCACGACGATCGCGGCAGGGGCCTTCTACGTCATCGAAGAGGCCGTGCTTGGATTCGGTCTGGGTGCCGCTGACGCAGCACGCATCTTTGATGCAAACGGTGCGTTGCTGGACTCGTACCAATGGACGGCACACGCGCTCCTGACCTACGGTCGATGCCCCGATGGAACAGGGACGTTCGCCGAGACCACCGTGTCCACGAAGGGTGCGGCCAATGTTTGCGTGGGCGGGCCGCCTCCGGCGTCGCCGTGGCCCGGCAGCGACGACGTGCGCGCCGTGGACGGCACCGCCGTGTTCGGTGGCAACCTGAGCGGATTGACCTACGAACGGCAGAGTGGCGGCCAGCCAAACATCCTCTGGGGAGCGAGGAACGGCCCCGGCGCGATGTACCGGCTGATCTTCAGTGGCGGCATCTGGACGCCGGACCCGGCCAACAACTGGGGATCGGGCAAGTTGCTGCGCTACACCGACAGCACGGGTGAGCCCGACGCCGAGGGCATCACGTTTGCCGGCGCGGGCAGCGCAGCCGGGATGTACATCGCCAGTGAGCGCAACAACGGCGCCAACAGTGTGAGCCGCAATAGCGTGCTGCGGTACGATCCATCGCAGCCGGGCACCGTGTTGCGCGCCACGAACGAATGGAATCTGACCAGCGACCTGCCGGTGGTTGGGGCGAATCTTGGTGTCGAAGCGGTCACCTGGATTCCCGACAGCATGCTGGTCGCCAACCAGTTCTTCGATGAATCCAAGGGACGCGCGTATTTGCCGGCAGATTACGCAGACCACGGCACAGGAATCTTCTTTCTGGGCGTTGAAGCCAACGGCAACATCTACGCCTACGCGCTCAATCACGTGACGAACGGCTTCACACGCATCGCTACAATCACGACGGGCTTTCCGGGAGTGATGGGCATGGAGTACGACCGCGAAACCGGTTACCTCTGGGCGACCTGTGACGACGGCTGCAACAACACGACCGGCATTCTCGAGATTGATGTGGCAGCCGGTTCTGCCGCGCGCGGCCGATTCCTCGCGCCGCGTCGCTATGCACGTCCAACGACGATGCCGAATCTGAATAACGAAGGATTCGCCTTCACATCGAACGCCGAATGCGTGAGCGGTCGGAAGCCCGTGTTCTGGGCCGACGACAGCGAAACTGGTGGACGCTCCATCCGTCAGGCGTCGATCACCTGCGGCACCGTGGCACCGTCGATGCCAGCCATGCGCGCGGCGGGCCGATTGCGTCGGTAAGGATCGCGCAAGGATCTGACGGCACGGCCCTCTCGGGTCTTGATAAGACGGGTTGGCACGAACGCACCGTTGCGGCATATCGCAACGGTGCGTTCGTGCGTGAACAGTGTGTGAGGCAGCTGTCCCTCATGGCACTTGCATCGACACGCGACGGCAGCGCAAACCCAGACCCGTAACTTCATCGTCGGTGTGTTTTACCATGATGCCGCTGGCGATCTGACCGTTCGGGCAGTACACCGCCGGATGCCACGTCGAGCAGTTCGTCCGTGACGCCGACTCGCTGGAGCGGAGTGCGTTGATCGTGCCGTCCGTCGACACACTCGCCGAATAGATCCGAACGCCTTTCACGCGATGATTATTGTCGTTGTTGGTGCAGGGCGCGATACCGCGCTCCGCCGCAAATGCTCATTTTCTCGCTGCTGCCAGACGCCTTGCTCTGCGACGGGCTCTTTGACCTCAGGCCGTCGCGATCGCAGTGGCCCCGGTCCGACGCACGGCCTCGCGTCCCTGCTCGTCGCGAACCTGCCGCAGTCCACTTTGGATCATGCCCAGCACCAGCAGCCAAGCGGCTGCACCAAGGGCGAAAAACTTGCCGTACGCGCCAAACACGGGCATCGTGATCCCCGAATTCCACACCATGTGCATGATCATGCACAGACCCAGCACGCGCAGGAACCGTGGGTCCCACAACATCTCCCGGTGGAAGGGCTGATCGCCCCGCACGCGCCACAACGCAGCGCCGGCCAGTCCCGTCCATAACACGTGTCCGCCCAAAACGCTCAACACCCCACGCTGGAAGATGACGTCACGCATCGCCTGGATCCCGCCGTCGCTGAGCGCGGCCCGCAGCGCATACCCGGCCGATTCGAATACGGCGAATCCGGTACCCACCGTGGCGCCCAGGAGCAGACCGTTCAGCGTCCATCGGAACCGCGTCTTGCGAACGACCAACAGCAACGTGAGCACTTTGCCCGTCTCTTCCACCAGACCGGCACTGGCCGCACCAAGCCAACTCGACAGACCGCGCGTCCAGTCAAACAGAAAGAGTGATGCAACGATCGACACGAGACCACCCGTGAGCAACAGCTTGATGATCTGATACAGCGAGATGTTACGCGGCACATTCATCTCGAAGAAGAAGATCAGCAAGGACAGCGGCACCGCGACCGAACCGATCATGATCAGCCCGGGAATCAAGTTCACGTTCTCAAACGTGCTCCAGGCAAAACTGAAGCCCCAGTACAGCGCCAACGACAGCGCACACACACGAAGGAATACCCACGGACGCGGCCACGTGGTGTCGATCTCACCCAGGGACGGCGTGGTAAACGTGGTCCCGACCGTGAAGTACGCTTCGATCTCTTCGTCTTCGTGACGCTTCGCCGCCTCCGTAAACATTTCTCGCGCATTCCACTCGGCGGGCTTCTCGATGCCCGCGGCGTTCGACAGATGATCCCCGACGCGATGGACGAAGTCAAAGACCGACGAGGCGCCCACCGTGGCGTGCACTTCCCAGAGCGATCGCCCCATACGCACCTGTTGCCAGGCGAGGAGTTCCGCACGTTCAACGCGATGGCCATCAACCAAGGGACGGGTTGCAGACAGCGATTCGATGATCACGCGTTGCCCCGAGAGCTCTACCCGTGCGAACGGCCCGACGATATCCGGGTCGTCGGTTAAGAGCTGGCACTCGGGCGTGCTGCCGATATGAATCGCGGCCGTATCGATACGCACCCGCTTGCCCCGATCCGGGCCAGCGATGCACGCCAGGAAATACGACTCGGGCGCCTTGGGCGACGCGGTGGCGTCTGGTACAGGCATCGGCAGTCTCGTATCGTGGTGAATTCGTCGCCTGCTTAACCCGCTTTGGCCTTGGACGACATCATGCGACCGATCAAGCCTCCCGCTCCCCCGCCCACGGCACCGGAAGTCAACGGGAACAGGAGCTGCACGACTTGAAATGCCGGCCACTGTCCCGTCGCCACCGCGGCGATGCCGCCCACCACGCTGCTCACGCCGCCGGCGATAGCGCCATTCGTCGCCGTGGCACCAGCCGTGGCGCCCAGTGAGGCTTTCGCGACGAGTGTGCCGGTAATCGTCGCGAGTGCTGTTCCACAGATGGCATAGAAGTTCGGCATGGTGCCGATCGCCGGCACGAACTTGCCGATCGCGACCATCACCACCTGCATCACGACACCAGTGCCGAGAGACTTCACGAGCGCATTGGATCCCATCGCACAGCTCCGTAAACGAGAAACGTCAGCGAGTGGGGAGTGCGGCTCGCGGTGGCATGCATACATCACGACAGTCCGGTATGGACCAGCACCTGTCAAGGACGTTCAAAAGCGCGTCGGCTACATTTCGCCCCATGCCTTTCCCCTTCGGCTGGACCCACTATCTGGTGGGCGGACTCTGCATCGGTCTCGGTGTCGCGACATTGTTTCTCCTGACGGGACTCATCGGTGGGATGAGTTCCGTGTACTCGTCGACGTGGTCGTTCTTCGTGCGTCGACCGTTCTTCCAGCAGCCATCGCTGGTGGGCAGTCGCAGCTGGCGATTGGCGTACGCGGCCGGTCTGGTGCTTGGCGCCGCGATCTGGTGGACCGTTGCCGGCGACGGCACACGCGTTGCGGTCTCGCTGCCTTGGTGGCAGCTCCTCGGCGGCGGCATGCTGGTGGGGTACGGTGCGCGTCTCTCTCGCGGCTGCACGTCAGGTCACGGGATCTGCGGACTCGCCTCACTCAGTCTTCCGTCGCTTGCGGCGGTGCTCACGTTCATGGCGACCGCCTTCATCGCCGCAAACGCCACCGCGATATTCGGCCGGTGAGGTGATGACGACCTCGTATGCTTCCAGTGACGTGACCGGTACGTCGGCTCGCCCCGTTCCGCGTACGCTGCAACTTGCCGCCGCACTCGCGGCCGGTGCGCTGTTCGGATTCGGACTCTCGTACTCCACGATGATCCGCCCGGAGATCGTCCTCGGCTTTCTTCGCTTCACGGACCTCGGATTGCTGCTGGTCTTGGGCGGTGCCGTGGTCGTGACGCTCGTCGCGTACCGCTTCGTGCCGCGACTGTTTCGGGCACCACTGCTTGGTGGACGTTTCGGCAACCACGAATCCTCGATGTCGCGCAATACGATCGTCGGCGCAGCCATCTTCGGGCTAGGCTGGGGCATCACGGGCGTCTGCCCCGGTCCCGCCATCGCCGGCATTGGAGCGGGCAGCTGGGAGCTGGGCTACGCGATCGTCGGCATCGCGCTCGGCGCCTTGGTGCAGGGTGTAACGAGCGGCGACGGCAAGACCGGCTAACGCGTCCCAGTGATGGTGGCTCCTCGGTAGCTGTTTACCTGCTGGAGAAGCAGATTCTCAGCATGAGACGTCGACTGATCTATGCCGTGGTGGCAATGGTGGGATGCGGTGATCGCGCGCCCGCCGATGCACGCCGACAGGTAGTACCGAACGACAATCGTCAGGCATCGGGCACGCGTCGCGGCGACACGTTGGTATTCACCCTCGACGCGAAGCTCGCGGCTTGGAAGCCCGATCTCGACGTCGACAGTTCCGTCACGGTGCAGGCGTTTGCGGCGGCCGATGGCGTGCCGAGGATCCCGGGTCCGTTGCTTCGTGTGTCCGCCGGCACCGTGGTCGAGATTCGCGTGGCTAACCACCTCGCTGACTCGACGCTCGTGGTGCGCGGTCTCCGCCCCGGCACTGGTGGCGATGATACGCTGCAGGTCCGCGCCGGCGAGACACGCACGACACACTTCGTCGCTTCAACACCAGGCACCTATCTCTACCGCGGTCGCACGCGCGGCGAACGCCTTGAACCCAGTGAAGGGCGCGACGGGCCTCTCTCTGGAGCCATCGTCGTCGATGCGGCCGGGGCGCAGCGGGATACGAGCGAGCGCATTTTCGTCATCACCACGCTCGATGTATTACCCGATAGCACCAAGCCTGAGCCACGCGACGACCTCTTCGACCTTGCGATCAACGGATTGTCCTGGCCACACACCGAGCCGCTGAACTACCACGTGGGTGACACGGTACGCTGGCGCTGGCTGAACGCGACCGCCACGCCACATCCGATGCACCTGCACGGCTTTCACTTTACCATGCTGGCCAAGGGTGACGGACGCGCCGATACCACCTTCGCAACCGATGCGCGTCGAGTTGAAGTCACCGAGCACATGTCCGCGGGCACCACGGCACAGCTGCACTGGGTGCCGACGCGCGGCGGACACTGGCTCTTCCACTGCCACATCCTACCGCACGTGGCGCCGTTTCCCATTCGGCCCGACTCCGGTCGATCACACGCGGCCCACGACGACGCCGCAGCAGTGCATCCGCGCCAATCGATGTCAGGCTTGGTGCTCGGCATTGCCGTCACCGATCCGGGTGTGATGCAAGCGCCGCCGACCGCAGCCGGCACGCGCCGGCTCCGACTTTTCGCGCAGCAGTCGTCCGCGCCGCCGGTCGAAGATACGGCCTTCGCGCGTGGCTACGTGCTACAGCAGGGCGACGGCTCGCCACGCGCAGATTCGATCACCGTCCCCGGCCCCGTGTTGCTGCTGACACGCGGCGAACGCACCGCCATCACGGTAATCAATCAACTCACAGAGCCCACCAGCATGCACTGGCATGGCATGGAGCTGGAGAGCTATTACGATGGCGTGGCCGGATGGAGCGGCGCTGACTCGCGTCGAGCCCCGATGATCGCACCACGCGACTCCTTCGTAGCGGTGATGACACCACCGCGTACCGGCACGTTCATGTACCACCCGCACATGGAAGAAGAAGAACAGCTCACGGCCGGCATGTTCGGCGCGATGATCGTGGTCGAGCCCGGTGAACGGTTCGACCCGAACACCGACTTCATCTTCATGCTGGGCGATGCACTGGTAAACGGGACTCGCGGTGCGACGCTGAACGGCGCGAGAACCTTTGCGCCCATGCGACTGCGCGCGGGCACGACCTATCGCTTGCGATTTCTCAACCTGAATGCCGCGTCAGGGGCTGACGCGCTGCTCCATACCGACTCCGTCCCACTGCGCTGGACGCCTGTCGCCAAGGATGGTGCCGACCTGCCAACCCTCCTGCGCGTCGAGCGGCCCGCGCACCTGACGCGGATCGGCGTCGGCGAGACCTACGACTTTACGTGGCGACCGGTGCGGTCCCAGCGCGCGGTGCTCGAGATCCGCACGCTCGATGCCGACACCCCGTTCCGGATTCCTATCAACGTCCGCTGAGCCGCTCCGGGACAATCGTTTCGCCCTTGGCGATCATGGCGACCAACGCGTGAATTTTCCGTGCCCGCCCCGCTGCCGTCTTCATGCTGTTGGTCCGAAAGGCGAGCGCAAACAGGTTCATGGTGCCGAGCGTCTGGTAGGTCGCCAGGGCACGCGGGTTCGCCTCGATGGCCGCGCGGAGATCCAGTGGTGTGGTGTCACGTGACGCGTGGCGAATCGGCGCGTAGGCGGCGTCCCAACGCCCGTCGGCTTTGGCGGCATCTACTTGCTGTTGGCCGTGCGGTGTCATGCGTCCACTGGCGATCAGTCGTGCAACATGGTCGCGATTCACCTGACTCCAGATGCTTTTCTTTTGGCGCGGCGTGACGCGTTGCAGAAACGAGTGCTCGTCGAAGGATTTCTTGAGCCCGTCGATCCATCCCCAGCAGAGCGCCACATCGAGTGCTTCGGCGTAGGAAATTGAGGTGAGCCCGGAATGCTTTTTGTGAATCTTCAACCACAATTCGGTTTCTGTCGCGTGATGCGTGTTCAGCCATCGCTCGAATGCGGCGTCCGTGGCGAACGCCTTGATCTTGTCAGCGTCTGGAATGATTGGCGGCATCGTTGCGGTGGATGTTGGTGTGGTGGCATCGCGTGCGGTGCCGGTGCGTGAGCACTGACCGCGTGCTGCGGTGCTCCGCGCTACGGAACGACCGTCATGCCGAAATCCCGACCTTCCCAGTGATTCGCGTCAAGCCAGTACAACGTGAAGAGCACCCGACTTCCATCGACAAGCGCGCTCGTGGGAAGGTCTACTGTATGCAGGCCATGTGACAGCTCGTCAGTGTCGTGTTCCGCGTAGGTGGCCCACGCATCGCTCGACCAGCGTACTCGTGCAGGCGCCTTGACGTCGATGCGCAAGACACGCCCTCGCGCCAGCCGCGTCGCTTGATGCGAGAAGCTCCATGCCGTCACCCGCGGCGTGTTCTGCTGCACCACGTAGCGCGCGTGCGGCTGAGGCGGGCAATCGGACACCGCGCCATCCTTGAGCGACCGTAAGAGCTTCACGTACTCCGCGTGCGCCCACACCAGCGGCATGGCCGATCCCGTTGGCCCTCCGTTGCGCAGCTCGCGCGCCACAATGTCTGGTGCATCCCAGACTTGTTCCGGCAACATCCCGCCCGCGTTGGCCTGCGCGCGCATGACGGTGGCCAGTGCCCGCGCCGCGTCCGGGCGACCGGCCGCGAGCTCGTAATGCGCACGTTCTCCCGCCAGCAGTGGCCACCCGCGACCGATCCCCGTGCCGTCGAACGCGCGGCCATCCTCGTGCTCACCGTAGCCGTCTTCGTTGTACCGACGCCACGTGGGGCCGGTGGCGGTGTCGGTCTGCAGCACGGCATCGATCACCCGCACCGTCGCGAGCATTCGCGGATCCAGCGCGGATCGCAGGCCAAACCGTACCAGCGCCAGCGCGTCCACGCTGATCAACTCAGAGGCGTGCATGGGTGCGACGTCAGCGCCTCGATTCTTCACACGCACCAACGCGTTGGTTGGCGACGCGGCGTCGACGGGCAATGCGCTGCCCACGCGCACATAGTGGCCACTCACGCCAAGTCGTTCGGCAAGCCACGACCCTTCCGCGAACATCCAGTGCTCAATGCTGGCGTTCCAGTCGTCGGCGGTGTCGCGAAGGTATGAGGCGAGGCGAGCGTCGCCAGCCAACTCCGCCAAGTCTGCAGCGGCCAGCAGGCCGGCGATTTCGACAGCAATTGTGAATGGCGTGTAGCCCGCGTTTTCCTCCCATCGATCCTGATCGGTGGCCGGACCGTGGAGCGCCACAAACACCGCCGCCCGCTGTACCATCCCCCAACATTGTTCGACTTCATCAACATCGATGGCGTGTGCGCGCCGCGCGTGGTCAACCAAGAGGATCGGGAAGGCCACTTCGTCCAGCTGCAAGCCCGTCCAATAGGGAGCGCCATTGAGCCACATGTTCTGTGGCCATCGCCCGTTGGCTTCCTGCGTGACGGCGAGAAACCGCAGCATCGCTTTCATCTCCAAATGCGCGTCAGCCGCCAGCAGGCCGCCGGCCGTTTCGACCATGTCGCGCGGCCACACCAGATGATAGCCACCAAGATCGCCGTCGCCTTTGCTTGAGCCCCACGGTACCGACAGACTCGCGATCGCCCCACCATCATTGTTCATCGACATGTGCGACTTCATGACGGCGGTGCTGGCGCGATACAGATGCGGTTCACTGTCGCTGGCCAGTTCGTCGAGGGCGTGCAGCGGGGATTGCCAGGCGCGCCAGGCGTGGGCGTAGCGTGCTTCTGTGTCGCCGAAAGAATCGAAGAGCGCCGCGCGTGCGTGGAGGGCGGAGATTTCCGGATCGGCACCAAAGCCGATGGCGATGGTGAAGCTCCCCCCGACGGCGCGCGCGTCTATTTGCGCCGCCAGCGCGATGTTCCCGTTCTCGGCGCGGTCGTAGATGTTGGTGAGCGACCCATGCGCCCGCACGTCGTGCCATGCGTCGTGTGGGCCTACAAAACCCACCGTGCCCTGCGTGAACGGCGCACTGCACGCCACCGCCAACGCCAGCGATTGGCGCTGCGCAAACAGCATATCGTGACCGCGATGCTGACCGGTCCAGCCGGTGTTCCCCGCACCATGATTGCCCAGATGCGGACTGAGCACCAGCGTCAGTGTGTAGTCGTCGAGTGTGCCGACCAGCGGCGTGAACGTGACCTGCTGCAGCACCACATCATACTCGGGCGAGGTGCAGGTGCGCTTCTCAATCACGTATCGCCCCGAGCGGCAACTGTTCACCATGCGGAAGGCCGGCACACCCGGCTCCATCCACTCGACCGCATGATTACAGTCGCGCTTTTCCTCAGAGAAGAAGCCGTCGGCGGCCGTGACCAGAAGTCCCGCGTCACGCAGGCACGCCGTGTCGACCTCCGGGTAATACACCTCGTTGAGGATGCCATGGCTGGCCGTAAACCACACGCGAGATCCATCGCCAAGCGCGGTCCCGACGGCGCTCTTGGCGCTCGACGTCCAGCGAGGTTCTATACCGGGCCAACCCGGGGCCATGCGCGGCGTGCCGTTCATGCGATGTGCTCCACACCTGTGGGTGTGACGGTGTGGGTGACGGTGTGGGTAAGCTGACGTGCCGCCTGGCCGTCAAGCAGCAGCAGCAGCGTGAGGGATTCACGAACAATTCGTGCAAGCGGGGAGCGCATGTCGGACTCCTCGAGCGCTGCACGGACCGCGCTCGACTTGGAGCTCCCAAACGCCATGACGATCGTTTCACGGGCCGCCGTCAACACTGGGAAGGAGAGCGTGAGTCGTGTGGGCGGCGTTTTGGGCGCATTGGTCACGAGTTGTACAGTCTGTTCGCGTTCGGTGTCGGTGTCGGTGTCGGTGTCGGTGTCATGCCTTGGAAAGAGGGATGCCACGTGGCCGTCTTCGCCAACACCTAACAGCACGACGTCCAATACCGGCGGGCGCCCCGCGACGACCGCGAGCTCAGCCGCGTAGTCCACTGCGGCCCGCCGCAGGTCCGCGGCATCCCCGCGCATGAGATGCCACGTGGCCTGCTCGGCGAGCGGCGAACGCGCGATGAGACGCATCGCGGCTCCGCCGTTGGAATCGCTATCGGCCAGCGGCACCGCACGTTCGTCACACCAGAACAGGTGGACGGCGCGCCAGGGCAGTTGGCGCTGTGCGAGCACTGGAAGCACCGCGGTGGCCACCGAGCCGCCGGGAATCGCAAGCGTACAGACCCCACGCAAGGCGACGGCGGCCTCTACCACGCGGCAGAGGTGCTCAACAAGGTGGGCGACCAGCGCCTCTGTGGGACCGATGCGTATCGTCCGGGAGTGCGTCACGACGGTGTCATTGAGCGGGGTTTCGAGAACAGATTGTGCAATACATACTGCGCCACGGGGGAACGCGCCACAGATTCCCCGTAGTACCGCTGTTGGCAGCGGTCGTGTGCCACGAGGTATCCCGTTTACGTCTCACAAGTTCTCCGGGGAAGCGCATGGACATTGGGATGGTAGGGCTGGGTCGTATGGGTGCCAACATGGTTCGACGCCTCCTGCGTGCAGGGCACCGCTGCGTCGCCTATGACCGTTCAGCCGAAGCGGTACACACGCTGGTGGCCGACGGGGCCGTTGGCGCGACGAGCGAGGAGGCGTTTGTCCAGGCGCTCTCCACACCGCGCGTCATCTGGATCATGGTGCCTGCCGCCTTCGTTGATGATGCGATCACGCGACTCACGCCGATGCTCTCGCCGGGTGACATCGTCATTGACGGCGGGAACTCCATGTTTCAGGACGACATTGCGCGCGCATCGCGGCTGGCGGCCACCGGTTTGCATTACGTGGACGTCGGCGTGAGCGGCGGCGTTTTCGGGTTGGAGCGCGGTTACTGCCTGATGATTGGCGGCGAGCAGGAAACGGTGCGCCATCTGCAGCCTGTCTTTGCGACGCTGGCACCGGGCGCGCATTCCGCACCGCCCACAGTGGGCAGGGCAAGCCATACAACAAGCACCGCGGCCGACGGTTACCTGCACTGCGGTGGTGCCGGCGCGGGCCACTTTGTGAAGATGGTGCACAACGCCATCGAGTACGGCATGATGGCGGCGTACGCCGAGGGCTTCAATCTGCTGTCCCACGCCAACGCCGGGCGGGCGTCGCAGACGCACGACGCCGAAACCACACCGCTCCGCCATCCCGAACACTATCAGTACGATTTTGATATCGGCGAGATCGCTGAGCTGTGGCGACGTGGCAGCGTCATTCCGTCGTGGCTGCTCGATCTGTCGGCCCAGGCGTTCGCGGGCGACCCCACGCTCGACGCCTACAGCGGACGCGTCTCGGATTCCGGCGAAGGGCGCTGGGCGTTAGCGGCGGCGAACGATCTTGCCGTTCCCGTCCACGTCTTGTCGGCGTCGCTGTTCGAGCGATTCGGCTCTCGGGGACACGCAGATTTTCAGAACCGATTGTTGTCGGCGCTTCGGCATCAATTTGGCGGCCATGCCGAGAAACCCGTCCCGTGAGCACGAACGAGATCACGGGCCTCGAGTCACCGCCGACGAGTGAGCATTCGGACGCGTTGGTGTTCTTCGGCATTACGGGCGATCTCGCTTTCAAGAAAATCTTCCCCGCGCTGCACAGTATGGCCAAACGCGGGCATCTGTCGGTGCCCATTGTTGGTGTTGCGTCATCGGCGATGAGCCAGGAACAACTCATTGCCCGGGCGCGCGAAAGCGTGAACATCCACGGAGGTGGTGTTGACGAATCGGCCTTCGCCCTGCTCGCGGCATCACTCTCGTATGTGCAGGGCGACTACCGCGCCGCGGACACCTACAATCGGTTGCGTGTCGCGCTTGGCGATACCAAGCGCCCCTTGCATTACCTGGCGATTCCTCCTTCGCTCTTTTCGGCGGTTGTTGAAGGGCTTGCCGAGGCGAGTTGTGTGGCGGGGGCGCGCGTGGTGCTCGAAAAACCGTTCGGTCGAGATCTGGCGTCGGCGCAGGCGCTCAATGCCACGCTGCACACACGGTTCCCGGAATCCTCGATCTACCGGATTGATCACTACCTGGGCAAGGAGGCCGTCCAGAACTTGTTGTACTTCCGTTTTGCCAACGCATTTCTCGAGCCGACGTGGAATCGCAACTACGTGGAGAACGTGCAGATCACGATGGCTGAGTCGTTTGGCGTGGACGGGCGTGGCAAGTTTTACGAAGAGGCGGGCGTGATTCGCGACGTGATCCAGAATCACTTGCTGCAGGTCGTGGGGTTTTTGGCCATGGAACCGCCAAGCAGTTCGTACAACGAAGCGTTGCGTGATGAGCAGGCCAAAGTCCTGCGAAGCATTCGACCAATGAGCACTGACGGGTTAGTGGTTGGTCAAGTTGACGGTTACCGAGGTGAAGTTGGCGTCGCGCCCGATTCGCGCGTTCCGACGTTCGCGGCGGTCGAGCTGCAGATCGACTCCTGGCGTTGGGCTGGTGTGCCCTTTTACATTCGCGCGGGCAAGTCGCTCGCCACCACCGCCACGGAAGTGATCGTGGAGTACAAGGTGCCGCCACAAGTCGTGTTTCAGGAAGCGGCGCCGTCTATGGGCAACTACGTGCGTTTCCGCTTGGGCCCCGATGTGGTCATCGCGCTCGGCGCCAGTACCAAGCGTTCCGGTGACGGCATGACCGGCAAGATGACCGAACTCTCCGTAGTACGGCAGCGCGACGATGATGACATGGACGCCTACGAGCGCCTTCTCGGTGACGCCATGAGCGGCGACGCAACCTTGTTTGCGCGTCAGGACGCGGTTGAGGCGGCGTGGCGTGTCGTAGAACCCCTTCTGAACAGCCCCATCACGCCCGAGTCGTATGCACCGGGGAGCTGGGGCCCAACCGCTGCCGACCGACTGACGCAGGCTGTTGGTGGCTGGAACAAACTGCAATGAAGATTCTCGTGATCGATATCGGCGGCTCTCACGTCAAGATGCTGGCGAGCGGGGCAACGGAGTCCGTCCGCACCGATTCAGGCCCCTCCTTGACGCCACAACAGATGGTGGAAGCGGTCAAGGCGGCCACGAGCCTATGGCAGTATGATGTGATCACCATTGGCGTGCCAACGCCCGTCGTGGCTGACGGGCTCTTGCATGACCCCGTGAATCTTGGTGGCGGTTGGGTCGGCTACGATTTTGGTGCCGCGTTTGGAAAACCTGTGCGACTGATCAACGACGCCGCGATGCAAGCGCTTGGCAGCTACGATGGCGGACGGATGTTGTTTCTCGGACTGGGCACCGGACTTGGTTCGGCGGTCGTGCACGACGGGATGGTGATGCCGCTTGAGCTTGGACATCTGCCCTTTCGGAAAGCGACCTACGAGTACTACCTGGGCTCCGCGGGACTGGAACGGGCGGGCAAAAAAGTGTGGGAACGTCGCGTCCACGTGATCACAAACTATTTACGCGCCGCGATGGTGTGCGATACCGTGGTGCTGGGTGGGGGCAATTCGAAAGTGTTGAAGACACTGCCCGAGCATGCGCTGCGCGGCGATAACGCCAATGCGTTCGTGGGTGGCTTTCGGATGTGGGAGGGCGCTGCGCCCCGAGCGCCGTCCGCACCACAGAGCACGTCTGCTTCGGTATGACGCACAATCCAACCCTCGTCGTCTCGCACGCCGACGTTGAGCGGCTCCTGCCCATGTCGTCGTGCATCGACGTCATGGCCGACGCGTTGGCGGCAACGTCCCGCGGCGACGCACTCCTTCCGCTTCGACAGGTGCTTCGCGTGGGCGGCGGCCGAAGTGCCTTCGCCGTGATGCCCGCGGTGCTCGGCGGACAACACGGCCCGGCCGCGATTGGGGCAAAAGTCATCACGGTGTTCCCCGGCAACGACGCCACGCCCTACGACTCGCACATTGGCGTTGTGCTCTATTTCGACGACGTACATGGTCGACTGTTGGCGATCATCGACGCCAGTTCCGTGACCGCCATTCGGACCGCGGCTGTTTCCGGACTCGCGACACGACTCTTGGCCAACGCCAATGCGTCTCGCCTAGCGATCCTCGGCGCTGGAGTACAAGCAATGACGCACCTCGAAGCCATGCTGGCGGTGCGCCCGATATCTGAAGTCCGGATCTGGAGTCGCGGTGCCGAGCGCTGCGCGTCATTCTCTCGTTGGGCACTAAAACGTTTCGGGCTTACGGTGCAGCTCTGCGAGTCCGCAGAACAGGCTGTTCGCGATGCGCACGTTATTTGTACAGTAACGGCCTCGCGCGAACCGGTCGTGCGCGGAGAATGGTTGGCGCCCGGCGTGCACATCAATGCGGTCGGTGCGTCCATGCCGACGTCGCGTGAACTGGACACGCGTGCGGTGGTACAAAGCCGTCTGTTCGTGGACCGTCGCGAATCCGCGCTGAACGAAGCGGGCGACTTCCTGATCCCGCGTCAGGAAGGAGCCATCACGGATGCGCACATTCTTGCTGAACTTGGCGATCTCGTGCTCGACCCATCCCCTGGCCGCGTCAGCGACAGTGACCGTACGCTCTTCAAATCTTTGGGCGTTGCTGTGGAAGACGTGGCGGCGGCGCGATTCATCTACGAACGTGCGCGCGCCGAGCAATCGGGAACGTGGATCGCGTTGGGTGGACTGCGTCCGATCGACGAGTCGCAAGGCGACCTGTAGGAGGGGCCGCTGGGCGACTCCGGTCCCGCAGCCGTACATTGAGAGCGACCGTCCTTCTCGCTCCTGCTGCGGTACTTCTTCCCGAGTTGACCGTGATTCGAACTCGTCGCCTGTTTCACCTCGCGCTCCTGTGCGCCATTACGCTGCCTGGCCTCGCCCTGCCCCCCGACGGCAGCGCGCAATCCACCTTCCCAACGGACGCGATGCAAGGTCCGCGGTGGCGACACATCGGACCGTTTCGCGCTGGCCGCACCAAGAGTGCGGTAGGCGTGCCAAGCCAACCGAACGTGTTCTACATGGCGGCAACGAACGGCGGCGTGTGGAAGACCAACGATGCCGGTCGCACGTGGAAGCCGATTTTCGATGCGCAATCCACCGGCTCCATCGGTGCGGTCGAAGTCGCTCCGTCAGATCCGAACATTCTGTACGTAGGCAGTGGTGAGGGGTTGCAGCGCCCCGATCTCTCGACCGGCAACGGGATGTATCGCTCCAACGATGCCGGTCGGACGTGGACGCACCTGGGCCTTCGCGATGGACAACAGATTCCACGCATTGCAATTGATCCGACGAATCCGGAACGCCTGTTCGTCGCCGTGCTTGGTCATCCGTACGGTCCGAACAGCGAGCGCGGCGTCTATCGATCGCTCAACGGCGGTCGAACCTTCGAACGGGTGCTGTTCAAGGACGAGAATACCGGCGGTGCCGACGTCGTACTCTCGCCGAACGATCCCAACACGGTCTACGCGGTCCTGTGGGAAGCACGACAGGGGCCGTGGGAGAACGCGGCATGGAGTGGCACCAACTCCGGACTGTTCAAGAGCACAGACGGCGGTGCCACGTGGACGCAGCTGGCCGGGGGATTGCCCACGACCGCCGATGGACTCGGTCGCATTGGCATTGGCATCAGTCCCGGTAATCCGTCGCGGATCTACGTCACGGCGACGGCTGGCGCCAAGAGTGGGCTGTATCGCAGTGATGATGCCGGCGCGACATGGACACGGATAACGAGCGATAGCCGGATCTTTGGACGCGGCGATGACTTCGCGGCGATCACCGTCGATCCGACGGACAAAAACACGGTGTATTCGATGAACGTCGTCGCGTGGAAGAGCACCGACGGTGGCGTATCGTGGAAGTCGCTGCGTGGCGCGCCAGGCGGCGACGATTACCAACGACTCTGGATCAATCCACTGATTCCTACCACAATGCTCTTGGTTGCCGACCAGGGTGCCGTCATCACCGTGAATGGCGGCGAGACGTGGAGCTCGTGGTACAATCAAGGCACGGCGCAGTTCTACCATGTCACGGCGGACAACGCCTGGCCCTACCGCGTGTGCGGTGGTCAACAGGAATCGGGCTCGGCGTGCGTGTCCAGCCGCGGTGACGACGGCAGCATTACCTATCGCGATTGGCGACCCGTGGGGGCCAGCGAGTACAGCTACGTCGCGCCCGACCCGCTGAACCCGGACATCGTGTATGGCGGCACCGTATCGCGCTTTGACCGCCGCACCGGGCAAACACAAAACGTGAGTCCGAACGCCGGACGTGGGCGCGGCGGTGCCGCCGGAGGACCGGACTATTTCCGCGGCATACGTACCATGCCCATTCTCTTCTCGCCTATCAACCCGCGCAAACTCTACTACGGCACGAACGTGGTCTGGAGCACGGTGAACGGTGGCACCACGTGGCAACGCCTGAGCAACGACCTGTCACGGGAGACGTGGACCGTGCCAGCGAGCGTGGGCAAATACAGCAGCGCGCCGAACGCAGCGCCAAGCCGCCGCGGCGTGGTGTATACCATCGCTCCGAGCTATGTCAGTGAGAATACTGTGTGGGCTGGCACCGACGACGGGCTGATCCACATCACCAGAAACGGCGGCGCGACGTGGGCCAACGTCACACCGCCGCAAGTCGGCCCGTGGTGGAAGATCTCGATCATGGATGCGTCGCACACGAACGTGAATGGTGCATACGCGGCGGTGAACACGCTCCGACTTGATGACCTCCGCCCGCATATCTATCGCACACGCGATGGTGGCAAGAGTTGGACTGAAATTGTGAACGGGATCGACACAAACGCCCCGATCAACGTGGTGCGCGAAGATCCTGTGCGGAAAGGGCTGCTGTTCGCCGGCAGTGAGCACCAGGTCTGGTTCTCGCTCGACGATGGCGATCATTGGCACTCACTGCGCGGCGACATGCCGGCCATTTCGATCCGAGACCTGATCATCAAGGACGATGACATCGCCGTTGGCACGCATGGTCGCGGCTTCTGGATTCTGGACAACATCACGGCGTTGCGTCAGTGGAGTGCGGCCGCCGCATCGGCGCCGAGCACACTGTTCAAGCCTGCCACCGCCACGCGCGTCCGGTACTCGATGTACACCGACACGCCGGTGCCGCCCGACGAACCGCGCGCCGAGAATCCGCCCGACGGCGCAATGATCGATTACGTCCTGTCGCGTGATGCGCAGCGGGTGACACTCGAGATTCTGAATGCCAGCGGTCGTGTGGTGCGCAGCTTCTCGAGCGCCGACTCAACGCCCGCGCCGACGGATGCCGGCAATGCCCCGTGGTATTGGTTCAGGCCAGCCGTGGCACCGAGCACGAAAGCCGGGCTGCAGCGGTTCACCTGGGACTTGCACTACGCGCGCCTGAGCGCCGAGTGTGCGCTCCCGATCTCCGCGACGCCGTACAACACCAAGTGTGAGCCGGAAGGGCCGTGGGTGATGCCAGGCACCTACACGGCGCGATTGACGGTAGACGGTGCCACGCAGAGCCAAACGTTTACGGTACGCATGGATCCGCGCGTGAAGACCACGATGCCGGCACTCAAGCAACAGCACGATCTCTCGCTGTCACTGTACGACGCAGCGCGCGAAGCACAAGCGCTGGCGGCCGAGGCGCGTAGCGCAGGACGCACGGAGTTTGCGGGCCCGCAGGGCTTTGGCGGTGCGAGTGCCGCGCATCAGAGTGTGATCGACGTGTTGCAAGACAGCGATGCGCCCGCCACTCGTGTGATGATTGAGTCGGCCACGCAGCGGCTCGCGGCGTTTGGCGCGCTCAAGCGGCGGTGGATGGCCCGGGATAACGGGGCCAGGGGCGCGGCCGGCACGCAGCCGTCATCCAGCGGCCTTCCGACATTCAGCGCCGTGCAGCCGGAGCTGTTCGCCGCCGGCGGCGCGCTGTCCAATGCGTTCGCCGACATCGACAACGACGGGGATCTCGATCTCTTTGTCGGCTTCGGCGGCACACCCAACCGGTTGTATGAGAACTCGCGCGGCGTCTTTCGTGACGTCGCGATCATCGCCGGTGTTGCCGACGCGCGGGCGACGCGCGCCGCCGCATTCAGTGACTTCGATGCTGACGGGGACAGCGACTTGCTCGTCGGCTTTGCCGCAGGCGCCGGGCCGGTGCTGCGCCTCTATCGCAATGACAAGGGGCGATTCACCGACATCACGGCCGCCAGCGGCCTGATCATGGACCGTGGCGCCGTTCGTCAGCCCGCGTTTGTGGATGTTGATGGCGACGGCGATCTCGATCTGTTCGTCGCCTTCCGTGACCGCGCCAACATGCTCTTCCGCAACACCAGCGGTCGCTTTACCGACGTGGCCGCCGAGCTCGGCCTCGCCGACACACGCAAGAGCGTTGGTGCCGTATGGTTTGACTATCAGCAGGACGGCGATCTCGATCTGTATGTCGCGAATCAGGACGGCGACGCCAACGGATTCTTTCGCAACGACAACGGGCACTTCAGTGATGTGGCAGCGGCCAGCGGGCTGGCGTGGGGCGGTCGCGCGGCTGGTGCGGCGACACAAGGGACCGTTCGCCCCTGCGTCGCGGACATCAACAACGACGGCGTCGCCGACATCATTGCCGCGAACTATGGTGCCAACGGGGTGTTCGTGGGCGCCGCGGATGGCAGTTTTCGCGACGTGAGTAAGGAATGGGGGCTGGCGATTGACGGGCGATACGACACCTGTGCCTTGGCGGACATCGATCACGACGGCATGCTTGACCTGTACGTGAACGGAACTGTCTCGTCGACCGAGAGTTTTCGTGATTATCTGTTCATACAGTCGGCGGGGACGTTCGTGGATCGAACACCAGGCAACGTGCTCGCGCTGACCGCGAGTCACGGCGTGCAGTGGGCCGATGTGGACGGCGACGGGGCATTGGATCTGGCGCTCGCCGGTTCACGCGCCGAGGCATCGCACCCGATGCTGCGCAACGTGCTCCCGACCGTATCGGCCAAACGGTCGCTGCAGATTCGTGTCGTGAATGCCGATGGCCGCGCCACGTGTGCCGGCGCGGAAGTACGGGTGTTCGCGAGCGGCACGAAACGCCTGTTGGCCACCCGCTGGGTGGACGCGGGCTCCGGCTACGACGCGCAGAGTGACATGCCGGTGCATATCGGCCTTACCTCCATGGCGCCGGTCGACGTCGAGGTCATGGTGCCTGTGGGCGGCCAACGGGTGCGGACCCTGACGCGACGCGTTGTACCGGCCGACTACTCCGGGCGATGGCTAACCGTGCGTGCGCTCCCTACGCTCAGAAGTGCGCGATCATCACGTCGGTGATCTGGCCGCCGTGACGGCCCCCTGATCGCCCTCCTGTGACTGCCCTCCGGGACTCCCTCCGGTCATGGCACCTTCCCTTTTCACCTTGCGCTACGGCGTGACCCACGCCAATGTCTTCCGACTCTCGGCACGGCGTCGAACAGGCACAGATCACCCTCCGCGTCTCTTTCCTGCACCACATGTCTTTCCCGCACGCGTACATCATCAATCTGGACGGGAGCGACAAACGCATGGTCGAGATGCGCGCGGAGCTCGACCGCGAAGGATTGTCATTTACGCGAGTGCCGGCCGTCGACGGGCGTGGGCGACCAGCGCAGTCATTCCCGGAGTACCGGGCGCGCCGGGCGGTAGGCTTTCTGGACCGCGAACTCCTGGGCGGCGAGGTCGCCTGCTCACTGAGTCATGTGGCCTGTGTGGAGCGGTTTCTGGCGACCGACGAGCCCTACGCGCTGGTGCTCGAAGATGACTCGGTCCTTGAAGAGGGTTTCGCGGCCCGCGTCGCGGATATTGTGGCCGCGCTGGAGCAACAACCGTCGCTGGACTGGCATGTGGTGCACCTGTCATCGCCTGGGCTCAAGATCGCCACGCCACTGCAACGCATCGGCCAACACGCGCTCTATCACGCGCATTACTTCCCTATGCGGACGACGACCATTCTCTGGTCGCGCGCCGGGGCACAAGCATTTATCGATCTCCAGCACGGCATCTTCGCGCCGATCGATATGTTCTTTCGCTATTGGGTCACGCGCACCGGCAAAGGGCTGGCGATCCATCCAGCGCTCGCGCTCGATCGCATGGGCGCGAGTGACATCGAAAGTGTTGGCGATACGCTCACCCGACAGGGCGGATATCGCGGGGTAAAGTACTTTCTGCGCAAGCAGCGACGCATGGCCCTGGGCAAGGTGTTCGCCTATCGACGGTTGCTCTCCATGCGCGTTACGCGCGCGCTGCGCGCGAAATCGGCGCGACGTCCGTCTGCCGTGGCTCCGCGTCAAGCTGCAGCGGTTCGTACAGATCGTGCCGCCAGTCAATCTTCGCCAAATCGCGCTTCAGCCGGTTCAAGCGACTGATCCGCAGCGGCGCATGACGCTTGGCGACCGCAAACACCACGCCCTGCGTGACCGGGTTGGTGCGCAGCCAGTACTCAAATCGATTGTAGCCTTGGCGTAGCGTCCAGTAGTACGCGTCGCTCTGCAGCTCGCCGATGCTCACCGTGCGAAGCGCGAGCTGAAATTCGCTGATGGCCTGCGCACGACGCTCCGGTGTCATGTTGCCAAAGCCAAAGTCCGCTTTCACATGTTTGAGATGGAAGTACAGCAGGCCAATGTATTCCTTCTGCAGCCGCGGTCCGCCAATGACCATCTTTTCGAAGTCATGCACTTGCTTGAACGTGATGTCGCGCGACACCGGGAAATACATAATGTCGCCCGTACCAACGAGGGGCAGATTTTCGTACACCGCGACGCTGGCATCGCCGGTGCGCACCAGATTGATCCCTGAGAAGGTGTACAACTTCCTGGTCCCACGGGCAATGTCCGCCCGCACGTACTGCACCGCCTCGGCGAGCGCACTGGAGATCGCCAGGTGGTCGTCATCCAGCTTGACCACCGTACTGAATCGCGTGCGCGCCATCGTCCAGTTGTAGTAATTGGCGAGACTGTGCACGGACTCGGTTGGCGTGCGATTGTGCTCCTCGCTGTACGGCAGGACTACCGCAGGCAGGTAATGAAGCGGCCTGACCTTGCCCGGATAGCGCTCGGCCAATTCCCACAGGATCGCTTCGGTGTTATCGCTGCACTCGTTGTACGCCGCCACGATTTCGTCGTAGTGAGCGACATGACTCTCAATCGTTTCGCGCAAGTACTCCGCCCCGTTCCGGATGCGCATCATGGCGCTGATTCCGGATGGGCGAGGCTGATCGAGTTCGTGCGCGTGGAACGTAAAATCACTCACTGCGAACGACCTATTTTGGCGCGGCTACGCGAAAGCCGAACGTGCCGTTCACCACGTGTCCGTCCTTCGACATCGTTTTCCACGTCACTGCGTACGCGCCAGCCGGGAGCGGTTTAGAAAGTTTGGCCACCAACGGCGCGTCCTTCGCCGCATCACGGGTCAGCGCCTCGAGCGGAATCGCCACGCCGCTCGACGACGCGAGCGTGATCTTCGAAACGCCCTTTTCCGTTGGCTCAGACAGCCAGACGCGAATGACATCCGGCGATGAGGTGAGTGAGGTGTCCTTGGCCGGGAACGAACGCACCAAACGCAGATGGCGCATGGCCGCACGCGGTGTCGCAGATGCGTGCGTTGCCGGTGCCGCAACGCTCACGGCACTCGCGAACAACAGCAGGGCCAATCCGGAAAATCGAGCGCTATGCATGGGGATGCCTGAGGGTTGAGAACATCGGGTTGCAGAAACGTAACGTTCTGAGGGGACTGTTGCGCGCCCTTCGCGCGCTCTTCGCGCGTTCTTTACGCGTTCTTCGCGCGTTCTTCGCGCGTGCTTCAGCGCCTGATTCAGCGCCTGATTCAGCGCCTGATTCAGCGCTTCGTGATTGCGCCATCCATGAGCAGCCGAACCTGCGGGTCGAGTTGAATCGCCTGCGGTTCACGCGCCGCCGCAATGGTGAACCGACCCGATCGTCCAACCAGTTCTACCCGTTCGATGCGAAGTGGTTCGCCCGGCACGCTGATGCCTAGTTCCACGGGCACGCGGAAGGGGTCCCCGTCGTGGGTCTGGGCGACATCAAGCACCACCTGTTTGGCAGCGGCGTCCCACTGCCAGGTGGCGTCGAGCCTGGGAATACCACCGCGGTAGAGCCACTGTTGAAAGAAGGCCGAGAGATCCTTGCCCGACGCGCGCTCCATCGCCATACGGAAATCGGTGGTCGTCGCCGTCTGGTTGCGAAACCGCGCGTAGTAGTCACGAATGCCTGTCCAGAACACGTCGTCACCAAGCATGGTGCGCAGCATGTGGAGCGTCCAACTGCCCTTCTGATAGGTCATGCCGTTTGACACCTTCGACATATCCGACAGGTTTTCGTGCACCACGCGATAGTCTGGCGTCCTGGCGTAGAAGTCGACGACCGTTTTGCGTGAGCTTCGCAGCCCGTCGGCGAATTCGTCGCGTCCGTATGCATGTTCGATGAAGAGCAGCGTGAAATAGGTGGCGAACCCTTCACTGAGCCAGACGTCGTTCCAATCGCTCTCCGTCACGGCGTTCCCAAACCACTGATGTGCGATCTCGTGGATCACGACGTTGCGCCAACGCAGAGACCGGGTGCCGGAGACACTACCCGCCGAATAGAAAATCGCCGACGCCGACTCCATCCCTCCGCTCACGGAGTTGGATTGCACGTTGGCCAACTTCTCGTATGCGTACGGCCCAATCCACTCGCTGTAAAACGCCAGTACATCCTTGGTTGGCGTCGCGAAGTCATAGAAGCCGGCATCGCGGTCTCTCGCGAAGACCCACGTCTCGATCGGCACGCCGTTGTAGTCGCCCACGTGTTGCACCGCGAACCGCGCCACGCCGAGTGTGTAGAGCCAGGGCGCGATAGGTACCGACTCCCGCCACACGGTGCGGCGATTGCCTCCGGCGACGTCGGTTTCTTCGATGCGCCGTCCGTTCGACACCACCTGATAGTGCGACGGTGCGGTGATGTCCATTTCCATGGTCGCCTTGTCGCCGACGTGGTCTATCAGTGGCAGCCACTCCCGTGCCTTGGTCGGCCAATTATCCGAGAAGAACGTCCGCTCCTGATACTTGTTCGGCTTGATGTACAAGCCCTCGGCGGGGATGCCCGCGTACGCAACAACGAACTCTGCAATCTCGCCTGCTGTGGATGGCGCGTTGAGTGTGATGGCGAGGCGATCGCCGCTGTGCGCGTACGCCAGCGCGATGCCGCTGCGTGTGGCGTCGCTGCGTGTGACGCGCTCAACCACCATGCCACGACCTTGCCGAGCCGGCGTGATGTTGGCCAGGTCCAGCGTGACCGTCTTCACTCCGGCCGTCAGGATGCGGAGACGAATGGTCGCCTGGCCTGCTACGCGGTCAACACTGTCTGACAGCGTGAAGGCAAAGCGATAGTGCTCCACGTCGACAGGCTGGCGCGGATACGTGTCACGCGCCGTGGCCGCGTTGAGAACGAGCAGCAAAGAGGAGAGGGCGGCGAACATAGGGATCCCTGGAAGCGGGCGAAGGAGGCTCGGCGTCGGATTGCCCGTCGTGCCGCGCGGCGGGCAAATGGCGTGCTTCCGAATGTACTGCGCATCGCGCGTGGCGCGAGCGTGCGGCGCGGAAACGCGAATGGGGGCGACGGGAGCCCTGCCGATGGTAGATTTCCGGTCAACCCTTACCTGGAGCACCACCATGGCACGTCACAAGTCTACGCCCATCTACCTTGGGATCGGCGGGTATGTTGTTGCGGTGCAGTCTACGTCTGGCGAAGAGATCTGGCGCACCAAACTCAAGTCCAGCGCCTCGTATATCACGATCTGCGTGATCGACGGCGCACTCTATGCGGGTGCAGGCGGCGAACTGTTTTGCCTGAACAGCGGCACGGGCGAGATTCTCTGGAACAACAAACTCAAGGGACTGGGACACGGCCTCATTGCGTTTGCCGGATCGGAACTCGCGTCCTCGACGGCGGCGATGCAGGCGGCGCAGGCGGCTGCCACCGCGGCGATCGTGGCGGCGACCGCATGATGAAGGTGCGACAGCCGGTGCTGCGACACGCTCACGCAGCACTGTCCGCGATCACGATCACGCTCGCGATGACGATCACGCTCGCGATGACGATCATGCTCGCGCAGCCGCTGCAGGGTCAGCAGTTCCCGACCAGCTGGGACCCGGCGCTCCTGCAGCGCAGCGACGTGAAAGCGGCGATGACCACACTGGAGCAGCAGTTTCCGCAGCAACTGGCGGAGTGGATTCGCATCGCCGAGATACCCGGCAAATCGCGATTGGAGCAGGCGCGCGGCGCCTATGTGAAGCAGGTCTTCCAGAAGGAGGGGCTCGCCGTCTCCGTCGACTCGATCGGCAACGTCACCGGCGTGCGGAAGGGCTCCGGTGGTGGCCCAACGATCGTGATTGCGGCGCACACCGACATCGTATTCCCACCGGAGACCAACACGAAGGTGCGTCGCGTTGGTGATACGCTCTTCGCGCCGGGCATCGGCGACAACACCGCATCGGTGTCCAACATGCTCGCGACGTTGCGCACCATGAATGCCACCAAGTTCAAGAGCAAAGGCGACATTATTTTCATCGCCACCGTACAGGAGGAGCTTGGCCTCAAAGGCATGGAGTACTGGCTGCAGCACAATCCAAAGCCCGATCTGCTCATTGTGCCGGACGGAGCGTATGGCAGCGTGGCGTACGGCGCGCTTGGTATCTATTGGACCAAATACGTGTTCACCCATCCCGGCGCCCACACCCTTTCTTCGCGTAACATCCCCACTCCGGTGAAAGCGGTGGCCGAGGTGATCAATCGGTTGTATGCGTTGCCGTTCCCCGCGCTGCCCGACGGTGCTGTCATGAACATCGGACAGATTCACGGCGGACAGATCTTTAACGCCGTGCCGCAGGAGCTCTACTTTACGGTCGACCTTCGCAGCTCCGATCCGGCGCTGCTGGATTCACTCGACCGCACGATCACGCGTACCGTGCGTGAGGTTGCTGATCAACACAAGGTCGGGCTGCGTGTCGAAATCGAGCAAAAGAGCGGCGCGGGCGGTACGGAACAGCAGTTGGCAGGCGCACGCGCACATCCGCTGGTGCAGACGGCCGTGGATATCAACCGCTTGTTGGGAATGAGCCCCGGCATGCCGGGCGCACGGGAAGCCGTGGCGACGGGTGCGACGGATGCGAATCCCGGCGTCGTACGGAAGATCCCCAGCATCGCGATCGGTGGATCCAAGGCCAACGGGGCGCATCAGCTCACCGAATACGCGATCGCCTCGAGCGCGTTGCCGTCCACCAAGTTGTTGTATCTGCTCACGGCGACGTTCGCAGACGGGATTAAAATAGTGCCGCCCGCGAAGATCGTGCCGTAGCGAACTACGAAGGCTTGATTGGTCGCTTGGCGGTGACCCGCACCGCGTCTTCCTGATGCGTCTCGCTGCGATCATCCGCCGGAAGAATCCCCGCATCGTTGAGCACGAGGCCGAACGCGTCCGGGATCATCGCCGGCCAACTGACAAGTCCGGACAGGCGCACCAGCGGACGCGCTGCGCGTCCCGTACCGGCATAGCGACGTCGTGCCCACAGCTCGTAAGCCATGGTAACCAGCCCCCCGGCAACCGCGAAGAACGCCCATGTGGCGAGCGCATCGACCAAGGGCAAATCGATCAGCATCCACAGCAGCACGCCGTAGCTGAGCACCATCCCCAGGAGACCCATACCTCGGCGCAGTGCCGCGTTGAGCACGACCGACACCGTGGTCCAAAGCAGCACGCCGAAGAGCACAACGGCCCACATGACGCTGATATGGTAGTAGGTCATGCCATGCTCACGAGGGCGGAGTGACGGACGCGTCGAACAATGAGAGCGTGCGGTGGATGTCGAATGTCTACCGCTTCCCGGGTGCGTGCGACAGGGGAGTTGGCTGACACGATGTGGGAGAAACCCTCTGGCGGTTTCTCCGTGATCGCTCGTCGGCGATGCTTACCAGCAGGACAACCAGACTCATCTCACGGCGACTCGGACGCGCCCGCAATCGCCTGGGACGCGCGCTTCAGTATATATATCTGCAAGATATAAACCACGTCGTACTGTCCCTTCTGAGGTGTCTGTGCACAAAACAATCGCGCGTTCTTTAGTGCCCGCGGCGATCACCGCAGCCCTGTTCTCGACGCCGCTCGTGGCGCAAACCGACACCGCGGGATCACGCACGCGGCTGCGGTTCGCCGAGCTGACGTTAGGGATGGACGGACTCGTGCTGCCGGCTGCGCAGACGCAGCTCGGCACTGGCTTGGCGTCGCGTCCGGCTGTCGTTCCGGCGCGCGTTCTGCCCCGACTCACGCTCGGCGGCACGCACTTCTGGGGATGGACGGAGTTTTATCTGGCGTTCCCGATTCCAGCGGCCGCATTCGGCAGTCGCGGACCCACCGATGCAAACTGGTCCACCGGCATTGAAACAGGTGCTCGCCTGTATGCTGCACCGTTGAAGGAAGGCCACGTCAGGCCATTCGCCGCGATGTCGCTCGGCCGCGTATTGGTTCGGGAGCAACGCGACGGCATACGTGGACCCGTCGTCACCTCGCTGCGCGCACTTCCAAGCGTTGGCGCGTCCTGGGCCGTCGGGCGATTGATTGTGGAAGGCGGGGTACAGTGGCTTGGCGGGGGCACGCTGGCGTCGCCAACCGCTCGCAATTCCGAGGGCGCATTCGTTGTGCCGAAGTCCGCGTTCTGGTTCGGCGCCAAGCGACGCATCGAGACGACGGCCAACGCAGGGACGCGGGCCGTTGTTGCACGCGAGCCGGACGGCAACGCACGTTTGCGCCGAGAAGGCGTATTGGGGGGGCTTTTTGTTGGCGTGGGCCCGAGTGCAGCGTGGGCGCTCGCCCGCTCAACGCACAATGCGAGCATTGCCCCGCAGCTTCCCGAGCGAGACCCCAATGCGCGGGCGTTCGACCTTACCGCTGGCTGGCACTTCCGGCCGGCGCGTCTGTCGATTGCGCTCCCCATTCGACGTTTCACGTCCCGCAACGACGGCTTCGGCCTTGAGCAAAGTCGGCGACGCGAAGCGATCGGTGTTGAAGCGTTACGGTTTCTGGGCGACTACGTGGGCTTCGTCCCGTTCGCGGGCGTTGGCGTCGGCGCAGAGCGATACACCGTGACGGAGCAGAACGGCAACGATTCGCCCACCCGCTGGCGTCGAACGCGCACCGCACCATCGGTGGTCGTGGGCTGGGATATTCGCCCGTCGCGCGACGAACGCATAGTGCTTCGCACGAATCTTCGGTATACCTCAGGTGCGCATCTTGACATCCCGGCACGCGGACGTGCGCAGCTCGCAGCGTTTGAGTTCAATTTCATTCAACTCATCTGGCACCTCTGAGGCCCTGACTGTGACACAGCGCCCGACGCCGCGCACGCGCTTTGCCATCCTCGGGGTGCTGGCGATGCGCCCGATGAGCGGCACGGAGATTCGGCGCTGGCTCGATGATCGCATCGGCAACTTCTGGCGCGAAAGTTCCGGACAGCTGTATCCAACCCTGTCGACGCTCACGACACAGAAGTTGGTGCGTTGCAGCACGCGAACCGGGAACGTGGGTCGTGGTCGCCCGGGGTCCGAATACGCCATCACCGCTGCGGGCCGCTCGGCACTGGCGCAGTGGCTCGCCGAACCGGTCACTGCCGAGCCGCGACGCATCGAGCTGCTGTTGAAGCTGTTCCTGTCATCCAACCAGTCGGCGCACTCGTTGGAGCATCTGGCGCGCTGTCGCGACGAGCAACGCAGACTCTTGTCGCAGTACGCGAGCATCGAACGAGAGCTTGATCAGTGGGCCGACGAGCGCCCGGCGGAGACCGCGAAATTTCGCGCGACCGTTCGATATGGTGTCCGTGTGGCGGAAGCGCTGCTCATGTGGACCGACGAAGCGAAAGAGCTGTTGACCAAGGCAGCGGCAGCGGAAGCAGCGCTTGGCCATCGTGAAATCGCATGAGATGACCTGGATCTTGTATTCGCTGGCGTTCCCGGCCTGCAGCCATGGTGTATCCGAGCGACGCCGTCATCAAGGACGGATGCACCTATGCACACTCACACGCCCCAAGTTCGTAATGCGTGCGGCCACCGCATCGGAGAATCCCTGTCCGTCGTGGTATACGGTGATCTTAACGGGTACCAGGAAGTTGTAGAAAACCCGTGTCGTCAGCAGCCGCAAGCCAGTCGTCCGGCAGGGTCAGCTTCCCTTTCGCCGCCTTGATCTCAAGCTCCCACGCGGACGCCGCACTGTAGTACACGGCTCGCCGGGAATCACTGAAGGCGGCGCGTGCTGCGGGCGTGAGGCGCGCGCGGGCATGCAGGGCCCACAGCAACGCGCGCGAATCGAGAAGCAGACTCACGGCGTCTTCGGGCCCGCGCGCTTAGCCGCCTGCTTGACCTTCCCTTGCACTGTGCCTTTCTCTGTACGCGTCGTGTCGCGCGTGCCTGCGCGTTCCGCCACGCGTCGTGGCGCTCGTGGCTCAAGCGCACCGGCGTATAGCAGCGCTTCAGCGTCCGGGTCCTCCGCCCAGCAGTCATCGGATTCCACAACCTGTCCGGCGAGAGACCCCAGCGGGCGAGATTCCTGCGACGCGGCGACGGCCACGAGTCGCACCAATGGCTTCCCCGCCTTCGCGATGACGACGTAAACCCCGGCGACGACTTCGGCGATGAGTCGGGACAGCTGAGTCTTTGCCAGATGGA
>Ga0209591_10000493_pt1 | contig 50993 bp, 47 predicted proteins | sample MAT01_FD_187207 | JGI IMG/M metagenome (GOLD analysis project Ga0209591, IMG submission 187207) | Freshwater microbial communities from Lake Fryxell liftoff mats and glacier meltwater in Antarctica - MAT-01 (SPAdes) (version 2) | ecosystem: Environmental > Aquatic > Freshwater > Ice > Liftoff...
CCCTCACACATTTGCCTGCTATTTTATCTCAGTTAGAACAGAGTTGCTACGGCAATTTGTTGCGCGGACATGATTTTTAGGTTAATATCGGCGTACATTGATAAATAAAGAAGCCTTAAGTTGTTGCATGGATACATCGCCTGGCCCAAGATTTTTGGTCAACAGCGTACTTCTAATAATTCTTCTGATATTAATTGCCTGGATTTTGGTTGTTGTCTCTAGGGCTGATAATCAAGCAGTTGCGGCATTCGCTATTGCAATAGCAACCTTAATTTTCGTACTGATTCAGAAATACGATGCTCAATATGAACGTTATCTTGCACATCTTATCATGACTATCGTTCTCGGTGGTGCTAATGTATTGGCGCTCGGTGTGTTAGTGTTGACATTCATTGTGATTCGCCCTCTTTCGGTGATTGCTGAAACGCCCACATCTTCACCATCGAGTACAGCTACAGCTCCATTGACGACAACTGCGATACCAACTTTAGAACCAACATCGACAGTGACTCCGATGCCGACTCTGACTGAAACGGCAACGCCGACATTTACACCAACTAATATGCCAACGGCGACTTATACGTCAACAGCTACCTTGACCGAAACCCCAACGGCGACCAGCACAGCGACAATGACAGCCACATCTACGGCAACACCGACCAATTTTCTAGCGGTTACAGCGTTCTCTCCATCAACCGAAGAGCCAACCAATTCTCCAATGCCAACTGAAACACCTACACTAAACCCTGTAGGGTCTACGTCGATGCTTTTTTGTCTTTATATCGAACCGATAGGTATACCAGGCTTTCAACCATACTCAATAGTATTTAGAAATACGCCTGTTGTTGGTCTTTCCTTTCCTACTGCGTTACAAGCTCAAGTTACACTTGTAGGCAATCAAGTAGAAATGGAGATATATAATCAAGCAAATTTTACAAGTCAACGAACAGTTCATTCCGAGGCTTTAAATGGAACATCAAGCGTAATTGGGACTTGCTCGAATCTTAATATAAATTTCGCAACCCGGCCGATAACTATTTACCCCGATGATATGATTGTAATTAGCAGCAATTGGGTAGGTGATGTACAGACATCATTAGTTGGAGGAGTAGAAATTAATATATCGCCTTCTTTGCTACCTGTTCAAATATTACAAATCGGTAATGACAATTTGGAAATTCAATTTCCCTTCATCCAATCACAGACTTCTATTCAAATTGATGCAAATGATGGCGTAACATCTTTACTATTTGGCAATAGCAACCTTGCGATCCAATCAAACGATCGAAGTATTGAATATATCTACCAACCATCCGAATTTGTTCGCATCTTACTAACCCAATAAGGCATATTAACAATGATTCAAAAAATGATTCGGTGCTTTGTGACGTTATTTATCTTTAATCTATTCTCATTTTCTGCTCATGCTCAGTCTGGTGCAGCAGTTTGGATATGTGTAGTTGTAACGCCAATTGGCGAACAACCCTACGTGCTTGAATTCAGAAATACAAATATTGTTGGCATGATCGTTCCGCAACAATCTACAGTAATTGTTTTCGGTAACGTTGATGTTGCAACTTATGGATATACAACGGATAACTCAAATGGGAACTATATTTTCCCTAGTACAACACCTAGCCAAACAGGCAACGCCTCGATTGAAAGCAGAGCTTTATTAAGTGAGGAAACTATGGCTGGATGTACTACCCTCACTAGCGAAACTCTTGCAACTCGATCTGTTACGATAAATCCTTTGGATGCCTTTGTAATAACAAGAGTAGGATTTGCCAACTACAATCTGAACAATTTGCTGGGTGTCGTATCCTTCTATTTTGCTCCACCTGCACCTGCATTTCAACTTATTCAAATGAGTGACATTAACTTAAGTGTGCGTTTTATGTCGTTAGTTGAAGAAGTTACAGATTATACAATAATCGCTAACAAGCCAATTGAAGTATCTAATCTTTTTACAATTGAGGTACCAAGCAATTCAGTTGAAGAAGTCAGATATATACAACCTACATACATCTATGATTATTTTATATATACGCTTGATGATCTAAACGATGTTGTAACATTAATGAATGACGTGGTTCGAGTATATCCAAATAGTGGTCGGGAAAGTCAGTACTATCAAGGGGATATCCTAAGCATAGATTTTCTAACGACTAATCCACCCGAACCTCGATTTGAACCCCCATGCAATGCAATAGTTCCTCTAATTGGGGCTGGTGAGAGTTTCGAATTTCTTGTTCCTGACACAAATCAATTGTCCTATCTTTCAAGCGCAGGTTACGTGGGATTTGATACTATGGGGAATCTACTGGTTACAGTCGGCGCAGGTAATAGAATTGTTACTAGGCCGTGGCTTGTGAGGTGTCAATCATAAAACATCTAACGCCACGTATGCGCCCGAAGCGACGGCATTCCAAATCACGGCGACGTTGAATCCATAGTAAAATCATCTCAAAATAGAACAGGGCGCATTCCGGTGCGCCCTTTGAATAAGTTGGAGATTTCCCCATGAGCGACGTACAAGAAAAAGTGCTGTTGACGGGTGAGGATGTGCTGCGGATGCGGGAGGAACTTACATCTGGTATGGAATTGATCGAAGGGGTACTCGTGCCGCGTGGATGGGGAGAAAACGCTGTGCCGACTGGATTACGACACGCTAAAGTTGAAAGCAAATTTGCGCGGTTGCTAGGTAACTTTGTCGAGCCGAATAATTTGGGTGAAATTTTCACGGGCGAACCCGGTTTTTATACACGGGGAGACACCAAAACATTTCGTGCGCCGGATGTGGCTTATATCTCTTATGAACGGCTGCCCAAAGGGGCTGAGGAAGAAGGTTTTTCGTCCATTCCACCCGACCTTATTGTCGAAGTCATTTCACCCGGCAATACGGCGACGGATATGGAAGTGAAAATCCGGGAATGGTTTACTTTTGGGGTGCGCTTAGTCTGGGTGGCGTATCCATCCGTGCGCCGTGTGCATATTTTTACCGCGCCCGATCAATTGAAAATCCTCGAAGTTGGGGATGCGATTGACGGCGGCGATGTGCTGCCGGGCTTTAGCGCACAGGTCGGCGATTTCTTCTAAACATCCCTTTGCGACTCTTGGCGTTCTTCGCGCCTTTGCGTTTAATGACTTCTTTTTTGTTAAACTTCATCGGTCAAATGTGGGATTCTCGCCCGTCCTGTGGGATAACGTGGTATAATCGCTTGCATCGTCGGGCGATGTGAGCGCGGGGTAACACGCATGTTCTGGGGCGAGTTCTCTCACCAATTGGATAAAAAAGGCCGTTTGATTATCCCTGCGCGTTATCGTCCTCAGCTTGCGACGGGAGCCGTCCTCACACGCGGCCTTGACCATAATCTCGTGATTTATCCCCAAGAAGCATGGCGCGGTATCTCCGAACAGATCAATCAAATGCCAATGACACAGCCGAGCGGACGAGCGTTACGGCGGCTCTTGTTTTCCGGCGCTGTCGAATTATCATTAGATCGGCAGGGGCGCGTTTCTATCCCGCCCTATCTGCGCGATTATGCCTCGCTTGATGGGGAAGCCTTGCTCGTCGGCATGGAGACATTTATCGAAATTTGGCAGCCCACTAATTGGCGGTTGGCGCTGGATGACCTCTCAAATACCCTCGCGGGTGCAGAAATGGTCTTGAAGATTGGCTTGTGATTGACCTATGACCGAAACACCCCTTATACAGCATATCCCTGTCCTATTGGACGCTGTGTTAACAGGGCTTTGCCCACCCTATGCTCCGCCAGCGCGGGTTATTGATGGTACACTCGGCGCAGGTGGGCATACACGCGCTTTGTTAGAAGCAGGTGCGCGTGAAGTCCTCGGCTTTGATTTGGATCCCGCCGCGCTGGAAATCGCCCGACAGACGCTTCTGCCGTATGGTGACAGGGCGCATCTCGTCCATGCCAGCTACACGCAGATGAAAGAGGAAGCCGCACGGCACGGTTGGGACAATGTGGATGCTATTTTGCTGGATGTGGGCGTATCATCCATGCAGCTTGATCGCCCGGAACGCGGTTTTTCCTTTATACGCGATGGGGCTTTAGATATGCGTTTCGACCCATCCGGGAATAATCCATCTGCGGCTGAAGTGGTGAACCTTTGGAGTGAATCTGACCTTGCTGATATTTTTTTTACGTATGGCGAAGAACGCAACAGCCGCCGTTTAGCCCGTGCGATTGTCAAAAATCGGCCTTATCAGACGACGACACAGCTTGCCGCCGTTATTGAGCAAAATGCCCCCCGCGAAAAACGCCGCGACGGCAAACGGATTCATCCCGCCACACGGATTTTTCAAGCGCTGCGAATTGTAGTGAATGATGAATTAGGGATGATTGAGCGCGTTTTGCCAAGTGCGATAGAATTACTCAAACCGGGCGGACGATTGGCGATCATCAGCTTTCATAGTCTGGAAGATCGTATCGTCAAGCAGACTTTCAAGGAAGCCAGTGAGGAAATTATCTCGCCGCCGGGAATGCAGCTCGCAGAAAAAAAGGCGATTGTGCGGCAGATTACACGCAAGCCGATTGAAGCGACAGATGCCGAAATCGTGCAAAATCCGCGCAGCCGGAGCGCAAAATTGAGGATAGTGGAGAAACTATAAGCTATGGCGAAATCACAAGGCTGGTTTGAACATGCTATGCGTAGAACAGGATGGCGACCTGAACGGCAGGTTGTGGCGCTGGCAACGCTGGGCTTTTTTCTCGCGCTGATTCTAGGCGCATTATATCTTTCGCAGGTGGCACGAGAAGCGACAATCAATCGCCGCTTAAGTGAATTGATCGCCCAACGCGACCAACTAGAACGGAATAATGAGCAGCTTCGGGCGGAAATCGGGACATTGAAAGCTGTGCCGCGTTTGATTCAACGTGCCAGCGAACTCGGCTTTTCCAGCGCAGGCAGCGCTAATATCGAATATCTGACGGTACAGGGTTATAATCCTGCACGAGGCAATACGGTTGCGCCGATTGAAGCGCAAGAGAATGACTTGGTTTCGGAATATGATGAGACGTTTACAGGTTGGCTTTCGGAACGCTGGGATGCAATGCGTCAGTCACTTGGTTGGTAGAGGAGATTGATAAATAGATGGCTGCTCAAAACCAACAACTCCCCCCCGGTGGGTCTATTCAACAGGATATGCTCAGACGGCGGCTACCTGTGGTGATCGCGGTGATGTTTATCGCGTGTTTGGTGCTGTTATTTCGGGTGATCTCGTTCCAATTCCCGCAAGACCCGCGTGTACTACGTGAACTCGCTGCGCTGCGGGATGCAGGTTATGGACGAACTGAGCGTGTCGAGGCGGCGCGAGGCACAATTTATGACCGTGACGGCGAACCTTTAGCCGTCAATACGCGGCGCTATCGGGTTGGCATTAGCCCGAATCTTGTTTCCGATCCGGCGCGTACCGCCACGCAACTTGCGGCTATTCTCAATCGTGATGAGTTGGAGATGCTGCAAATCGTCAACAGCGACTCGCAGTATGTGTGGTTGGCGAATGTCGATCCCGAAACATGGCAGCAAATCAATGACCTCGATTTGGGGTTGGTTATTCAGGTGGAGCGTATTCAAGAGCGCTTGTATCCACAAGGGGCGCTGGCAGCGCAAGTCCTCGGTTTTGTGGCAGGCGATGGTGAAGATTTTCGTGGCTACAACGGTGTCGAAGGATATTATGAGAGCGAGCTTGCTGGACGTGTCCGCACCCAGGAAGTGAGCAACATTCCCTTTGGGTTGCCTAATGATCCAACAGCAATTGGTGAAGGTGCGAGCCTCGTTTTGACGCTTGATCGCGATGTGCAGTTTTTGGTAGAAACGCAGTTGCAAGCGGCGATTGCCAGCACTGGCGCGAAAAGTGGCACGATTATTGTGATGGATCCGCGCACAGGCGATATCCTAGGCATGGCAAGCTGGCCTACCTTTGACCCCAATGCGATTCAAGACGTGACCAACGCCCAACTGCTCACGAATCCGGGCATTGATGATGTCTATGAACCGGGGTCAGTTTTCAAAATTATCACAGTTGCCTCTGCGTTGGAAACAGGGACGATCACCCGCGATTGGACATATTACGATAACGGCATCATCCAAATTGGCGGCGTATCTATTCAGAATTGGGATCGTGCCGCATACGGCCTCACCGATACCACGAACTTACTTGTGAACTCGCTCAACGTCGGCGCGGCGACCCTCAGCCAGACAATGGGTACGGAGCGCTTTTATAATATGCTGCGTGCCTTTAATTTTGGTGCGCCCGATCGGGTTGATCTGCCCGGCGAAGAATCCGGTCTGTTGTACATTCCCGGTGACGAATTTTGGAGCGAGAGCAATCTCGGCACGAATAGCTTCGGGCAAGGGATTTCCGTTACGCCGCTGCAAATGCTCACCGCGACCAATGCCATTGCTAATGATGGGCGCATGATGCAGCCTCGTATAGTTTGCCAAATTGTGAACGGCGACATCGTGGAAACACCGCGCCCGACTCAATTAGGACATCCAATTTCGGTTGAAACCGCCAACATCGTGACGGAGATGATGGTCGCCGCTGTACGGGATGGGTTGGATGAAGGCGCACAACTGCCGGGATATACCGTTGCCGGCAAAACGGGGACGGCGGAAATTCCGGGACCTTTAGGTTATCGCGGCGATGCGTGGATTATGACATTTGTGGGCTTTTTCCCGGCGTATAATCCCCAAGTGAGTATTCTCATTAAGCTCGATGAACCGACCAGCGCGCGTTGGGCGAGTCAAGTTGCTGCGCCAGTGTTCCGTCAACTAGCAGAGCGCTTGGTGATTATGCTGGAAATCCCTAACGATCAAATTCGCTTCGCACTCGTGGCGGAAGGCGGTAATGCCGATCTTCCGGGCTGTACGCAGCGATAAGCATTTTGAACGACAGAAGCGCGGAAGATAAAGAGATAAAAGTCTACCAATCCGCGCTTTTGCTAAAACTAGTCACTGAAGACTGAGGGATTACTTATGGCTGCTGGACTTCCCCTTGCATTAACGGCTGGCCTCATCACCTTTTTGTTGGGTGTCATTTGGGGGCAGCCTTTTGTCGAAATCTTGCGCCGATTAAAAATCGGCAAACAAATTCAGGCTGAACTCAGCGAAAATCATCAGAAAAAAGTGGGAACGCCCACAATGGGCGGCGTGATGATCGTCATCCCGGTTTTGGGGGTGATGTTTGCGCTCAATATCGCTAATGTCGTCCAGTTCGGTGGTGGGACGAGTACATTTTTGCCGCTGTTGGTGCTGTTTGGATATGCTCTCTTGGGGATGATCGACGACTGGGAAGGCATCAGCCGTTCACGGGGCAGACCGCGTGGGGAGGGGCTTTCTCCGCGTACTAAGTTTATTGGGCAATTGGTACTGGCGACACTTGCTGCTGTAATCATCTCGCTTTATCAAGGTGGTTTCTCCTTCTCTAACCAAATTGTCCTCCCGCTAATCCCGATTACTATTCCATTGAGTCCGATAATTTTTATCCCGATTACGGTTTTCTATATCGTTGGTACATCGAATGCCGTTAACTTCACAGACGGGTTAGATGGATTAGCAGGCATTATCACCTCAAGCGCGTTTGCTGCCTATGGGGTGATCGCGTACTTGCAGGGACAAATCTTCTTAGTTCAGTTGTGTTTTGTCATCGTCGGCGCATGTTTCGCGTTTTTGTGGTACAACGCCCATCCCGCTGCGCTCTTCATGGGCGATACCGGATCGCTGGCGCTCGGCGCGACGCTCGGCACAGTCGCGGTGATGACAGGGCAGTGGCTCTTGCTGCCGATTATTGCCATCGTCCCGGTTGCGGAGACGGTTTCGGTTATTTTGCAAATTGCTTCTGCCAAATACAGCCGTCGTTATCTGGGGGTAGATCGGCGTATCTTCCGCATGGCTCCGCTGCATAATCATTTTGAGTTGGGCGGGTGGAGCGAAACGCAGATCGTCCAGCGCTTTTGGCTTGTTGGCATCTTGAGCGCGATGATTGGAATTGCTTTAGCGCTATTGTAGGAGAGGAAAATGGCTATTGATGAACTCTTGAGCGAACTTCGCAAACTAAATCGTGCCGATAAAATGCGGGCGATGCAGGTGCTTGTCATAGAATTAGCTTCTGAAGAAGAAGCGCTATTGAGTCCAGGAGTCCATTATGAGGTGTGGTCGCCTTATGATGCACCAGACACGGCAAGCGAACTGTTAAGATTACTGGAAGCGGAAGGAAAATCCAAGCATGGTTGATCGGCAGCAATTTTCCTATACGACGACGAGAAATAAGTATGGCGAAGCTGTCCTACGCCCAAGATTGCCAATTATACTCATGTATCATGGAAAGACGGTTGAGACTGTTGGATTATTAGATACAGGCGCAGATGTCAATGTTATGCCCTATTCGCTGTGGATCGAGCTAGGTGCAGACTGGGATCAACAGTCGCCTCTTGCTCAGGTATCAGGGAATCTGGCAGATTCAGGACTTTCGCTTACCTCACCCCCCGGCCCCCTCTCCAATACTTGGAGAGGGGGAGAAAAACGCATCTTGAAGTCCCCTCTCCATGCAATGGGGAGGGGATTTAGGGGTGGGGTAAATGCGTGAGCGAAAGTCCTAAGATTATGAATCACGCGGTCTTATTGTACTCGCTACGGTTAGGTCATTTGTACCTGTTCGATTGGCTTTTGCATGGACACAAACTGATGATGTACCGCTGATTTTGGGACAGGTAAACTTTTTCATGGAATTTGACGTATGCTTTTATCGTTCTCAGGGGCTTCTTGAAATAAAGCCGAAAACCTAGATTTAGATCATCGAGATAAATCATGTTCTTTAGATCACAAGAAGATATTCTCTCAGGTCGCCGGGTATTGGTGATCGGATTTGCGCGGCAGGGACAAGCCCTCGCTCGCTGGCTACCGACCATTGGCGCATCGGTAGTCGTTACGGATAGCAAAACCGCTGAACAGTTGAAGATTGATCCAGCGGATTACCCCAATGTGCGCTTTCTGCTTGGTGATAACCCGGAGGCGCTACCAAAAAATATTGATCTAGTGTGCGTGTCTGGCGGTGTTCCTCTGGATAATCCCCTGATTCAAGAGGCGCAGAAGCGCGATATTCCCGTCACTAATGACGCGCAAATGTTCGTTGAACGCTGCCCTGCACCGATTGTCGGAATCACAGGCAGCGCCGGCAAAACGACGACCACGAGCTTAGTGGGCGAAATCCTCAAACGCGCTGGTTATACGACATGGATTGGCGGTAACATCGGCAATGTGCTGCTCGATGTCATGATGGGGATGCGTCCCGATCACCGTGTCGTCATGGAACTTTCCAGCTTTCAATTGGAATTGATGTTTTCCAGTCCGGCAACAGGGGCAGTTTTAAATGTGACCCCCAATCATCTGGATCGTCACGGCACGATGGAAAAGTATCTCAGCGCCAAAGCCAACTTGATCGCCCATCAGTCTTCACGTAGCAAAGCGATTTTAGGCTGGGACGATATGGGATCGCGCTCCTTAGAGCCGCTGGTACAAGGCGATTTGTTGTGGTTTAGCCGTTACGAGATGATGAGTGACGGTGCTTTCTTGGTTGGGCAGCGCGTGTGCGTCGCTGGTGGCGCTAGTCCTGATGGGGATCCTCATATCATCTGTGAAGTAGGCGAAATTCCCCTGCGCGGCGAACACAATCAATATAATGTGTTGGCGGCTTGTGCCATTGCAGGGTCAATGGGTGTCGCGCCGGAGATTATGACGGAGACAATTCTCAATTTCAAAGCAGTGCCTCATCGCCTAGAAACTGTGCGCGTCGTTAATGATGTAACTTATGTCAATGACAGCATCGCCACCGCGCCGGAACGTGTTTTAGCGGCCTTACGCAGTTATACCGAACCGCTGGTGCTGCTGGCAGGCGGCGCGGATAAAAAGCTCCCATGGAATGATATGATTCTGTTGGCGATGCGGAAGTGTCGTCATATTGTGGCGTTTGGGCGGGACGGCGATATTGTCGTGAACACCGTGAAAAAGTTTGGCGGCGCGGCGGATTTCGTCACCCGCGTGCAGACGCTTGATGAGGCCGTCACCGAGGCCGTAAAGGTGGCGCAAGCGGGCGATGTCGTCCTACTTTCGCCGGGTGGCACGAGCTATGATGCCTATCAGGATTTTGTCGAGCGAGGCGAGGACTTTCGCCGTTTGGTAATGGCGCTATAATTAGCTTTATGCGGTCAGCCATTTGCTGTCAGCTTAAATTACACTTAAAAATTACCTGCGTTTATCCAAAAGCGAAGGAGTTAAAAGCCGTTGACAAAAGCGTTTTGCTCACTGTTAACCGCTAATCGCTATGAGTGACCAACCGCTACAGCAGCCCCAATTTATAGACGACGTTCTCGGTGACAACCTTCCCGCACGTCCGTTGGTGCGAACCCCCCGTTCTGCGCGGATGGTCGCGGGTGCTGAACCCATAACCAAGACGATTGAGCGCCGCTTGTCGTTCATCAACACCATTGATAAGCCGATGCTCGTCATCATTGCGATGCTGGTGGCTTTAGGGTTGATGATGGTCTACAGCACGACCTTTTATTGGAGCGACAGCGAATTTGGCAGTGAAGTCGCGCTTTTGCTGCGTCATGCCGGCAACATCGGTCTCGGTTTATGCGTCATGATGATCTTTGCGCTAGTGGATTACCGTGTATTCCGGCGGCTGTCGATTGTGATTATGTTGATGGCGATCAGCTTTTTGATTGCTGTTTTGCTTTTCGGAGATCGAACATTCGGTGCGCGTCGTGCGCTCATCAATGGGCGTTTTCAGCCCGGTGAATTTTCCGAACTCGCCATCATTATTTATATGGCGGCATGGCTCGGCTCAAAAAGTACGCGCATCCGCAGTTTGGCGTATGGGTTTATCCCGTTTGTGGTGTTGGTGAGCATCGTCGCCGGGTTGGTGATTGTGCAGCCTGATATTAGTACGGCTGCCGTAATCGCCGCGACTTCGCTTACAATGTTTTTCCTTGCGGGTGCAGATTTGCGCCAGATTGCGATTGCAGGCATCGCCGCTGTGATCCTCGGTGTCCTCATGATTCAGGTGTTCCCTTATGCAGGGCTGCGAATCACCTCATGGGCGGCGGGATTAACTGATTTTACCCAAACGAATTATCAAACCCAACAAGCCTTAAGTGCTTTTTTTGCGGGTGGCTGGACGGGTGTGGGACTAGGCTTAGGCCGCCAGAAATTCTTGAACCTCCCCGCACCGCATACCGATTCGATTTTCGCCGTTATCGGTGAGGAATTGGGTGTGGTTGGGGCGGCAGCGGTGTTGGCGCTGTATGTGCTGTTTATGATTCGCGCATTTCAGATAGCCCGCCGCGCTCCTGACCCATTCGGGGCGTTGCTCGCAACCGGGATTGCGATTTGGGTTGCTTTAAAGGCGCTTTTGAACATCGCCGTGATGACTGCGCTCCTGCCGACGACGGGCGTTCCTCTGCCGTTTATTAGTTATGGTGGCTCGTCGTTGGTCGTACTTTTGGCGGGTGTGGGAATCTTGTTAAGTGTGCATCGCGGAACGGTTATCCGAAAAAATACGCCAGAACGGAGAAGCGCCATTGCGAGTTATGATCGCGGCGGGCGGGACGGGCGGACACGTCTATCCCGCGTTAGCCGTAGCCGGGGCGATGATCGCCCAATATCCTGACACATCTCTCTATTTTGTCGGAACTGTGGGCGGGTTTGAACGTCCTTTGCTGGCGCAGTCACGACTTCCGTTTGCTGCTCAGGCGGAAGTGCAGTCCGGGCCAATTCACGGGGTTAACCCGCTTCGGGCGCTCGTCAGCTTAGGCAAACTTTTGCGCGGTACGATGCAGTCTTATGCGCTGCTCCGTCGCCATCAGCCCGATGTCATCCTCTCTACAGGGGGATGGGTAGGTGTGCCTGTGGCGTTGGCGGCGCGTTTGCGCGGTGTGCCTATGCTAATTTATCTGCCTGATATTGAGCCAGGGTTGACGATTAAAACACTGCGGTTTTTTGCGCGTAAAGTGGCGATTACTGTTCCGGAGTCGGCGCAATATTTTCGTAAGGGTCAAACTGTCGTGACGGGTTATCCGCTTCGGGCAGAAGTAGTCGCGGCGGTGGGTCAGCGTGAGCAAGCATTGGCGCATTTCGGCCTCGATCCGGCGCGTAAAACGCTGCTGGTTTTCGGCGGAAGCCGGGGCGCACGGGCGATTAATAAGGCTGTGATTGATATTTTGCCTGCCTTGCTGCAAGATGGCTGGCAAATCCTCCATGTGACTGGCACACTTGATGAGGAACGCTGCAAAGAACAAGTTAAAACGCTAGGTGATATAGCGGGTTTGTCGTGTTATCATCCACATGCCTATTTGCATGAAGATATGGCGCTGGCTTTTGCGGCAGCGGATGTTGTGGTATGCCGCGCTGGAGCCAGCATTTTGGGGGAATTTCCGGCGTTTGGCCTTCCCTCTGTTCTGATTCCGCTGGCCTATAGCTGGCACTATCAGCAGGTGAACGCCGATTATTTGGCGGGACGCGGCGCGGCAGTGCATTTGGATGAGACCAAGATGCAGGCCGAACTACTGCCGATATTACGGGCGCTCCTTAATGACCCGCTTCGTTTGGATAATATGAAAATGGCGGCAATACAATTAGCTAAACCGGACGGTGCGCTCAATGTGGCACGAGTCTTGGCTGAAATGGCGGGAGGATAAGCTGAACCAATGGTACAATTAACGGTGCTGCTGACGATGATGGCGCTGTTGTTCGGCTATATCGGCTTTACACGCGGCTGGAATAAAGAATTGATCGCCACGTCGGGCATTATCTTGGGGCTGTTTACGCTGTTCCAATTTGATGATGTGCTGACGAATTTGCTGGTCAGTTTTCCGCCGGAACAAGCCTTTGCCTTACGCACCATCATTTTTTCGACAATTGTGTTTTTTGCCTATCAAACCCGCGCTTTAATTGGCGAGGAGGCAACTCGCGCCCGAAGCAGTGGGAGCGATGGGCGCGATGGGCGCGATAACTTGCAATCCAGCGTATTGGGTGGTTTAGTCGGCACATTTAATGGCTATCTCATCTGGGGGACGTTGTGGTACTTTCAGCATGTAGAAAATTATCCTTTGTCACCGTATATTACTGCGCCCCAGCCGGGTTCACCGAGCGCCAATTTCGTCGAGTCTTTACCGCTTTATATTTTAGCAGGGGGGCCGGGTGGCGCAGGCAATCTGTTGGCGGCAGCCGTAATCGTGCTGTTCTTAATCGTTTTGATCGTTATCTAGTTTTTAGTCGTTGGTAATGGGTTTTAGCTTGGGGTGCGTGTTTAAATAAACAACGAATGACTAATAACTAATCACTTCCGAAGGAAAAAGACATGGTTCAGCTTTACTCGCTGATGTGGATTTTGGCAATATTCTTCGCCATAGTGGGTTTCCAGCGTGGTTGGAATCGTGAACTTATCGCTACGTCCGGGATTATCTTAGGCTTTTTTGCATTATTCCAGTTTGACAGTTTTGTGCGCGGGACGTTGTTGCTGGCCTTTCCGCCGGAGCAAGCCTTTTTTATTCAAGCCGCGCTGTTTGTGACGATCGTCTTTTTCTCATATCAAAACCGCGTCTTCATCGCAGAGCCAAAGCCGGGAAGATTGAATTTGCAGGCTGGGTTATTGGGGGCGCTGGTCGGATTCATCAATGGCTATTTGATTGGTGGGACGATCTGGTACTTTTTGGATATTAACCAATACCCGTTTGCGCCGTATGTCCTCGCCCCGACCGCGACTTCGCCCAGCGCATCGCAGTTAGGGTCGATGCCGTTGGTCGTGCTGGGCGGTGGCATCGGCGGAACAGGAGATTTGCTGGCAGTCGCGGTAATCTTGCTATTCTTGATGGTTTTGATCGTGCTTTAAGTGATGAGTAATGAGCAATGAGCGATGAGTGTACATATATAGGTAGCAACACACAAACAGGCTATTCTCTGCGTTTCTGCTGTCCGATCAGAAGGGCTGCCGAATGCGCTTAACTCCCGGTCAGCGGGTTCATTTCGTCGGTATTGGCGGCGCGGGCTTATCTGCGATTGCGCGGGTTATGCTCCAACAAGGCTACGCTATTTCCGGTAGTGACCGGGGTAGCAACGCGCAAACCGAGGCCTTAGCCCGTGACGGTGCGACGATCTATAAAGGGCATGATCCCGCGTATGTGCTGGATGCAGAAATGGTGATTGTGTCGTCAGCAGTGGCGACACACCATATTGAAGTGCTGGCAGCGCAGTCGCAAGGCATCCCGGTTTATAAACGCTCGGATATGATGGCGGCGCTTATGAGTGGGCATATCAATATCGCCGTCGCCGGAACTCATGGCAAATCCACGACGACTGCTCTTATTACGCATATTTTGATCGAAGCAGGTCAAAATCCGAGTTATATCGTCGGTAGCTCTATGGGCAATACAGGCACGAATGCAGCGGTTGGTTCTGGACGTATTTTCGTCATCGAAGCCGATGAATACGACAATATGTTTCATGGACTTCAGCCCAATATTGAAATTATTACCAGCATCGAATACGATCACCCCGATTTTTTCCCGACACCGAATGCGTATATCGACTCTTTTTCGCGCTTTATCGGTCTGCTGCCCAAAGAAGGTCTCTTAATCGCCTGCGCTGATGATGTGACTACCAACATTTTCGCGGAAAATCGCTTCATCGTAAATCTGCCGATCATGACTTATGGCATCAGCAACCCGCGTGCGGCGTGGCGGGCGATTCGTTTGCGCCCTTCGGACGGCGGGACGGCATTTGAAGTCGTCCGGCGCGGCGCGGTATTAGGGACAATAAACTTGCCTCTCTTTGGTAGACATAATGTGCTGAACGCGCTGGCTGCCATCATCGCGGCAGATAGCCAGGGTGTGAACTTCACAGATACGGCAGCAGCACTTAAAAAATTTAAAGGGTTGGCACGGCGGTTTGAAGTACGTGGTGAGATGGATGGTGTCATTGTGATTGACGACTATGCCCATAACCCGACTAAGATCAAAGCCACGCTCCAAGCGGCCCGGTTTCGTTATCCAGACGCGCAAATATGGGCGGTTTGGCAGCCGCATACTTATACCCGCACACAAGCACTGCTTGATCTTTATGCTGCCTCCTTCGACAATGCCGATCATGTGATTGTTACTGAAATCTATGCTGCCCGTGAGCAGGCTATCGAGGGCGTGAACGGTGCCGAAGTGATGAAAGCCATCCAGCATAAAGATATTCGCTTTATCGACTCTTTAAGTAGTGCGACGGAGTTCCTCTTAAAAGAAGCCAAACCACCCGCCGTGATTGTCGTCATGAGCGCGGGCGATGCTAACCAGATCAGCGCGGATTACCTGCGCCTGAAATTCGAGGCGAAAAGTGAGGTCTGAGCGATGTCGATGCTTGCGTTGAAAAATCGATTGGGTGGACGGCTTTTACAAGAAGAACCCCTCGCCCGTTACACAGCGGCGCGGTTGGGCGGGGCGGCGGAGTGGCTGTATCTGGCGAAGGATTCGTTGGACGAATTGTGCGAAGTCGTGGCGCAAGCGTGGGCAGAAGCGATTCCGGTGCGTGTTTTGGGCGGCGGCGCGAATGTGCTGGTTTCCGATCACGGTATACGCGGGCTGGTCGTCATCAACGACATTAGCGAAATCCTATTTGGCGATTGGCATGACGGACGCACCGTTTCCGCCACATCGGGGACAAATTTAACTACACTGGCGCATAAATGTGCCTCGTACGGCCTTACTGGTTTTGAATGGGCGGCGAGTGTGCCGGGAACAATCGGCGGCGCGATTGTCAATAATGCCGGGGCGCATGGGACAGATATGGCGGCAAGCATCGCTGATGTCGCAGTTTTAGAACCGAATGGCCCCAAACTTTATACGCGGGAAGAGTTGCAGTACGATTATCGCACCTCAATGCTTAAGTCTCGTGCCGATAAACGGTATCTCGTCCTGCTGGCGACTTTATGCCTGCCGCCGGATAATCCCGAAGCGATTAAAGCCCGTATGAACGAAAATAGTGATTATCGTAAAAAGACGCAGCCGCCGGGGGCAAGTCTCGGCAGCATCTTCAAAAATCCACTGGGGGATTATGCTGGACGTTTAATTGAAGCGGCAGGACTTAAAGGCTTCCACATCGGCAGCGCGATTGTATCACCCGTACATGCCAATTTCTTTATCAATGAAGGGGAAGCTAAAGCCGCCGATTATCGGGCGCTGATTGAGCATGTACAGCATGTCGTCCATTTGAAAACAGGTGTTCATCTCGAGCCAGAAATTGAGTTTGTGGGGGAGTGGGGAATCTTAGGTGATACACAAAAACCTTGATTACTATATGGCATTGCCGTATGAAATCCTGCTCGTGCCTGACGAAAAAGACTTTTGGTTTGCTGAAATTCCACTTTTGAAGAGGTGTCAGGTCAATGGCGAAAGTGCGGAAAATGCGATCTGGTTGATTGAAAAAGCGAAACGCAAGTGGTTCATAAACGCGTTTGAGCTTCAATTACCTATTCCTGAACCGCCCACTCCCGCCGAAAGTGCGACACTTGAGCCACAAGTCAAAAAATTGCTTGAAAAGATCAAACTAGGAGTTGATAATGAGGCCAACGAAGCCCTTATTCAACTTGTATACATTCTTGAACGAAGTACTTTTACTTCCACCAATATTGAGGCGTTTATTCAGCCGGATTTACGCAATGTGAGGGTCAGTTATTTCGCCCAACGGCTCGTGGTAGATGAACTTTTATCACTTATTATGAGTGGACATAACCTTCAATCAAGTTTATTGTGGGCAATTGGTAAAGCCCATCCTTATGTCGCGCTGAAACCCTTACTTCGATGGATTAAACACGCAACGAATTTGGATCGTGAAAGCGCATATCAAACGGTCATTGCTCTGCAAAACTGCCTGCAAGGTATTATATTGGACTTTGATAAAAATAACTGAATTCTTGTTCGATCATTTCAATCTTTTCGATTGCTCATCACGCCCTTCTCATATACCATGTAGAGATAGAAAGTTTCATCCCTGTAACATGCCATCTATGTACGAAAGCCTGAGTTCATGACGACCACCCGTACCCGTCAGCAGCGGCGTAAACCCGCAGACCGCGCCCCCGGTATTTGGCGTGGTGGGCTGCCGTCTACCGATCCTGATGAACGCCCAACTTTAGAGCATGGGACGCGCCGAAGCATTGGCCTAAGCTGGCGCGTCTTAAGCGCCATCATCGCCGTCAGCTTGAGTGGTATACTCTTACTATCTTTCGTCACCGACCTTTTCTATGTGCGCGGCGTAAAGGTCAGCGGGACGGTGTATCTGGATGCGTCGGAAATTTTCCGGTATGCCGATATTGCCGAAACGCATATCTTCTGGGTAAATCCGGCGAAAGTGCGCCAGAATATTCTGGATGCTTCACCCGTGATCGCGGATGCTCAGGTGATTATTGGCTGGCCTCCCGATATGGTGCGGATTATCATCGCCGAGCGCGAACCCGCGCTGGTATGGATGCAAGCGGGTGTCGCGTCGTGGGTTGATCTTCAAGGGCGGGTGCTGCGCCAGTTCCCACAAGATAGCGGCGAGCGCTCGGACTTACTGCGCGTGGTGGCGGATGATACGATAGAAGGGCCGCCCGGTGGGAATGTTTTGGTGGATTCACAAGCGATTGCCGGAGCGCTGCAACTTCAAACGATTTTGCCTGGCTTAGTCGCGCTGCGTTATAACCCCATTAATGGGTTGGGTTTTCAAGAACCTAGTGGCTGGGACGTATGGCTTGGCGTGGGGATGGGGATGCGCGAAAAATTGCTTATTTATGAGGCGCAGGTGGCGGATTTACAAGCGCGGGGTATCCTTCCTATTTATATTAATCTGGTCAACCCAGATCATCCCTACTATTGTGTTGGCGCGGAATTGTGTGGGCGTTAAGAGGTTTGCATGGACGATCTGGTCATTGGAATTGATGTTGGGACTCATAAAATTTGTACGGTGATCGGTGATGTGCGTCCTGATGATATTTTTATCGTCGGTGTCGGTATCGAACCGAGTCGGGGGATGAAAAAAGGGGTCGTCAGTGATATGGCGGCGCTGACGGCGGCGATTTCCGCTTCCGTGCATAAAGCCGAAAAAGGCAGCGGCTATCAAATCGCCCGTGCTTTCGTCAGCGTAGCGGGCAGCCATATCGCGTCGATGAACAGTCGCGGGGTAGCTGGCCTTGCCGGGACGCGTGGCGTGACGATGGATGATCTTGATCGGGCGATGGAAGCCGCCCGTGCGATTGCGATTCCGCATAATCGTGAAGTGCTGCACGTCGTGCCGCGTAGTTATTCGCTGGATGGGCAGGAACGGGTTCGCAGCCCATTGGGGATGCACGGCTTCCGTTTAGAGGTAGAAGCGCACATCATCACAGCGGCTTCTTCCAGCATCGCCAATTTAGAACAAGCCGTACAGGGTGCGGGTGTGTTCGTGGATCGTTTTATCCTAAATCCGCTGGCGGCGGGCGATTGTGTTCTCACAACCCAAGAACGGGAAGCGGGGGCAGTCGTTATTGATATTGGCGGCGGCACGACAGACATCGCCATTTTCATTGAGGGGACGGTGTGGCATACGGCAGTCATCCCGATTGGTGGCGATCATATTACCAATGACATCACCTATTTTACGCATATTCCCTTTGATACGGCGGAAGTCATCAAAGTACAGTATGGTCACGCCATGCCCAAGACGATAGACCCGTTGGAAACACTACTGGTTGAGCCATTTGGCGAAGGGCTGCCGACTGAGCTTTCCCGCCAGCAGTTGGCACAGATTATCGAAGCGCGGGTAGAAGAAATTTTTGAACTGGTGCAAAAAGAGATTAAACGCTCCGGCTATGATGGGCTTTTACGTGCCGGGGCGGTTATCACAGGCGGATGCGCCCAACTCGCTGGCGTCAAAGAAGTGGCGGCACAAGTGATGGGGATGCCCGTCCGCTTGGCGAAACCGGAACGACTCACTGGTATGGCGGACGCGCTCCGCAACCCATCCTATAGCACCAGTGTCGGTTTGCTGCGTTTGGGACTAGAAATGGATTCAGGTGCGTCTGTGAGCGCGGGAAGCGTTAACGGACAAGCGGGGGCAGGTGTTAAAATTGGGCAGTTACTCGGCAGCTTTTTCAAACGTTTACTGCCGGATAGCAATTCTTGATCTGGAGTAGTACATTTGATGAGTTGCCAACTGAATCTTTATGGGTACAATTGTTGCTAATTCGTAACAGGAAAAGTTTTTAGTATTTAGTCAAAATCTTAAAAATGACTTTGCTAAAAACTAACAACTAATCACTTTAATACTAATTGCTAAAAGCTAACCGCTAATTGCTTGCAAACGGGGAGGGATCAGGAATGGACACACTCGCGACAGGGGAAAATTTCGCACAGATCAAAGTGATCGGTGTCGGCGGTGGCGGTGGCAACGCGGTCAATCGCATGATTAACGAAGGCTTAGGCGGTGTCGAGTTCATCTCGATTAATACCGACAATCAGGCATTGATGCTTTCTAAAGCCAAAATTCGCGTCCGCATTGGCGACAAGCTCACACGCGGCCTCGGTGCGGGTGGCAATCCTGAAATCGGCAAAAAAGCTGCTGAAGAAAGTTCCGACGAGCTTTATGAAGTGCTGCGCGGCGCGGATATGGTCTTTATCGCCAGCGGCATGGGCGGCGGCACTGGTACGGGTGCTTCGGCTGTCGTAGCACAAATTGCCAAAGAACTCGGCGCGCTGACCATCGGTGTGGTGACTCGTCCTTTCACATTTGAAGGCCCGCGCCGTTCACAATCTGCCGAGGCTGGGATTGAAGCCCTCAAGAGCCAGGTCGATACACTGATTGTTATTCCGAATGATCGCCTTTTGCAAATCGCCGATAAAAAAGCGAGTTTGCAGCAGGCTTTTTCGCTGGCGGACGATGTACTACGGCAGGGTATTCAAGGTATTTCCGAACTGATTACGCTCCCGGCCTTGATTAATCTCGATTTCGCCGATGTCCGCACGATTATGTCCGAAGGTGGCGCTGCATTGATGGCGGTGGGACGTGCCGACGGTGATGATCGCGCTCGCCGCGCTGCCGAATCTGCGATTAGCAGTGGTCTGTTGGATGTGACGATTGATGGCGCACGCGGCATTTTGTTTAACATCACAGGCGGCATCAACCTCAGCCTGTTTGAGGTCAATGAAGCCGCCGCGCTCATCAAAGAAAGCGCTCACCCGGATGTTAACCTCATCTTCGGCGCTCAGATCGACGAAACCATGGGCGACGAAATTCGCATTACAGTAATCGCAACCGGGTTCGAACAGAGCCGGGTGGCGCGTAAGATCGATCAACAAGCTAACATGCGCCCAACGCAGCCGGTCCCGCGTTCTACCTCGGCACAACCTCAGCCGCAGGCTCAGCGCTCTATGCCGCCCGTTCAGTCGCAGCAGCCTCCCGCCGCACAGCCGCGTCCGCAGCAGCCTGCCCAACAGCAGCCGCCGCGTCCACAGCAAAATGACTTTTCCGCCCGCGTCTATGACGAGGATGATATGGATATTCCGCCGTTTTTGCGTAAGCGGAATTAACGACTAAAAGACAGGTTTTAAGGGGTATGATTGCGAAAAATCATGCCCTTAATTTCTTGGATTTTCGTTTATAAATTGTAATACGTAACTCGCCGTTAACGTCCGTAAAGGTCTAATACAGCGCCCTTATCCTCATTCGCAGGGCATAATTAAACAGTCGCTTAACTTCCCCTAAATCTAAATATAACATTGAGAGCCTCAATTCTCGTTACAAATCTCAACTGATTTCTAACCAATATAAACCGAATTTTAGTGGACAACTGTTCGTTCTGGCGCTAAAATACATTATACATATTTGAGATTATATGTATAAAGTCAGTGTCCATCCCCTGTAAATCTATTGGGGATTTATTGTCCCAAATTGCGTCTAAACGCATCTAAACAGCAACTGAATTCTAGCAATGATTTATGTCTGTCCAGATATAGGACTTGGCTTTATGTTCCTATTCGTCAGTAGTAATTTTTCGTCCTTTTAGCTTTGAGGTAAGTACACTTATGGTGCAATCCAGCCAAGCCAAACGCAACGCCCTGCACGAACTGGGCTATAAAATTTTCTTGGATCGCTACGCCCAGAAAGATATGACCCGCGCTACGCTTGCTGTGGGTGATACGGTCATCGTGGTTGTAAATTCCACCACCGGACAGCGCGAAGTCGGCAAAATTACCGCGCTGAATTTACCCACTGTCACGATTGAACTGCTGGATGGCGAAGTCGTCACGCGTGATATTGAGCATGTCGATAAGCCGCTGGAAACCGAACCAGAACAGATGATGGATCGTGTTGCCGCTGGCATTGCTCAGGTCGAATCGCCGGAAAAACAGGCCGAGTGGACACAGAAATTTCGTTGGCTGCTGGACGATTGGAAGTTCGTCCCCGGCGGGCGCATTTTAGCCGGGGCGGGTACTGAGCAGGTGTTAAGCTATTTTAATTGCTACGTGTTGAAGCTTCCGCATGACTCACGGGGTGGCATCCTTAAAACTTTGGGCGAGATGACTGAGATTATGTCGCGTGGTGGTGGGGTTGGGATTACCCTTTCTAGCTTACGTCCCCGTCATGCTTATGTAAAAGGTGTGAATGGTCGCTCTAGCGGTGCAGTGTCTTGGGGAGCGTTGTATAGTTTTGTCACAGGCTTGATTGAACAGGGTGGATGTTTTGGCCCAAATGAGCGTATTGCGACGAGCATTGGTTTAATTCCTGCCGCCGAACTTGCGGATCGAATGGATTTAGGCGAGGTTTTCTATACGCATACGCACAAAGGTTTACGTCGGGTGACTGCCCGTTTTCGTAACGGCATTAAAGCACTTTATGAGGTTACAACAAAGCGCGGCTATAAAGTCCGAATCTCTGAAGATCATAAAGTTGCCGTTTTGATGGATGGCAAAATTACTACGATGGCACTGAAATACTTGCGTCCTAGTGATGAAATTTTGCTGTTGCTAGGAAAAGGTGTTCAGACAAATTATGCTGCGCTAAAGCCTGTGCATTATGAACGCTCCATCATGAGTACAACACTCAACGAAAACGTGCGTTTACCTGAAATTCTGGACGAAGAATTGGCATACCTCATTGGCTATGCTCATGGTGATGGTTATGTGCAAATTGGTAAGACTGCCAATTGGTCTGCGCCAAAAGCCCTTAAGCTGGCTACAGCGGATGCTTATCCTGAGATTAGAAACCGCCTGGTTAAAGCGATTGAGAATATTTTTGGATTAAAAGCATCTGTACGTGAGGGTGATGGCGCTTGTCAAGAAGTCACTATGTATTCACGTCTCGCTATTGAGTGGATGATTGCTAATGGTTTGCTGAAAGCAAAAGCAGATAAAATTCGTGTTCCAGAAGCAATTTTTCGGTCTCCTTCTTCTGTAATGGCAGGCTTCATTGCTGGCTATTTTGACGCTGATGGTTGTAATCGTGGTCGTAAAGGCGGATATGGAATTGATAGTATTAGCCTAGAGATGCTAGAAGATATTCAACAATTGTTGGCGGTAAACGGCATTGTGTCACGCATCGGAGCGACGGATCGTTCTAAGCAAGGTTGGCAAACTATCCATCGGTTAACTGTGACAGGGGGCGAGTTTAAAAGTCGTTTTGCGGCTTTTGTACCAGCCGTAAAAGTCTCAGACACCCTTGGCAAGCGAGAGATGTATAACACCTACCCTGCCTCAGTATGGAATAACCTTGGTGCGCGTACTAAATATCGTCAACGTATTTATGATGGCGTGTCTAACCGTATTTCATTTGCCCAACTCGGACAAATAAGCGAGCGCTTGTTGGCTGATGGACAAATCGACCACGCCGAACAACTTAATGAACTCCTGAATACGATGCCTGACCAAATAACCTCAATTGAATTGATTGGCGATTCCCAAGTGTATGATTTTGAGGTAGAAGACGTTCATCTTTTAAGTGGCGGGGGGATTTATACGTCTAATTCAAGAAGAGGCGCTTTGATGCTCCTCCTGTCAGATTGGCATCCTGACGTATTCGAATTTATTAACAGTAAGCGCACAGCCGGACAAATCACCAACGCCAACATTAGTGTATCTATTTCCGATAAACTGATGGACGCGGTAAAAAACGATGCAGATTGGCATTTAGTTTTCCCTGATACTGCCGATCCTGATTATGATGAATTGTGGGATGGCGATATTGATTCGTGGCAAGCTGCAGGTCATCCAGTACACGTTTATAAAACAATCAAAGCGCGTGAGCTTTGGGATTCTATCATTCAAAGTGCATGGGCAAGTGCAGAGCCGGGACTGCTTTTCTTAGAACGTTGTAATAAGATGGCTAATAGTTGGTTTTTCTCGCCCCTAGTCGGTGTTAATCCGTGCGGTGAGGAACCACTTCCGGGAAACGGGATTTGCAACTTAGGTGCGATAAATCTGAGCCGATTTTATGACGACAGAACCCATGATGTGAATTGGGATGATCTGGGCGATGCTGTACATTATGCAACTCGCTTCCTCGATAATGTCGTAGATGCCAATCCTTATTTCTTTGATGAAATTGAAAAGCAACAATTGAGTGAGCGTCGCATTGGTTTAGGGACAATGGGCTTGGCAGAATTGATGATTCGCTTGGGGATTCGTTACGGAAGTGATGAGTCCATCGAATTTATTGATAAATTGTATGGCTTTATGACGACAGAAGCCTATCTGATGTCCAGCGAGATTGCCCACGAAAAAGGCTCATTCCCGATGTTCGAGGCAGAAAAATTCCTAGAGAGTGGCTTTATGCAGACTATGCCCGAAAATGTTCGGGAAGCCGTTCAGGAAAAGGGTATCCGTAACGTCACCATTACGACTGTTGCACCAACAGGCACAACCGGGACTCTGGTAAATACCAGCACGGGTGTTGAACCGTTCTTTTCATGGGTTTACTATCGCAAGAGCCGTCTCGGTTTGCATGAAGAACAAGTGCCGCTTGTACGTGAATGGCATGAAGCGAACCCCGGTGTTACCGAACTGCCAGATTATTTTGTCACCGCAATGACTTTAGCGCCCAAAGACCACGTCCGTGTTCAGGGGGCGATTCAACGCTGGATTGACGCTGCAATCAGCAAAACTGCTAATTTGCCTAACGAATATACTGTCGAGCAGGTCAGCGAATTGTATCAATATATGTATGAACTCGGCTGCAAGGGTGGCACGGTCTACCGTGATGGCAGCCGCAGCGAGCAGGTCTTAATGCTCAAGGGCGATGAACGTGCCGAGAGCGAAATGGAAGCTAAAACCAAAAAGGAAGAAGCGCACAAGCAGCCCGCAGCAGAGACGGCAATTGTTGCCGCCGAGAAAGTTGTTCCCGCAGCAGCAGCAAAAGTCTCCCTCGTTCCTGCCGAGAAAAAATCCCAAGTGGCGACTCCGCATCGGGTTTATCCGCGTCCGGCGAAGTTGCAAGGCGTGACGATCAACTGCGCGACTCCCTTTGGGACGGCTTATATCACCATGAACAGCGACGAACACGGCTACCCGTTTGAGGTGTTCATCACCGCGCCGGGTAAAGCTGGAAGCGATCTACAGGCCGACGCAGAAGGGCTGGGTCGGATGATCTCGCTCTCACTGCGGACGACGGATCCGCACAATCGCCGTGAGATGCTCAAACTGATTATCGATCAACTACGCGACATTGGTGGCTCACGTTCCATCGGCTTCGGTGAACGCCGCGTCATCTCGCTGCCGGATTCAGTCGCTCGTGCGATGGAAGATCATTATTTCCCTAAAAATGAACCCAAACAGCTTGGCCTGCCGATGACTGATTTCGCTAATGCGGTTGTTACACTTCCGGCGGCACACGATCACGACCACGATCATGAGGATAATCTCGTCATGAACGGCATGATCTCCGGCGCGGATATGTGTCCCTCATGCGGGACGATTTCGCTCGTGCGGGCGGAAGGCTGCCGCAAGTGCCTCACCTGTGGCTACAGCGAGTGCTAGAAGAATAACTTTAAGAGACGATCAGAAATGGTCGTCTCTTTTTCAAATCGAAAGGGGGTGATGGAATCGAGGAAAGTATACATGTTTAAGGGAATACAAAGTCGGGATGTTTGTAAGTTGGCGTTACTAACATCACAGAAATCCTAATTTTTCGTACTATGGGAGAAGTAGATAAAAATGGGATCTAAAACAAATCAAGGTCAAAAGCCTGGTGAAAGAGCGGATAGATCAGGGCAGTATGTGCCGATTGGTCCAAGAGGAGGACAGGGAGGTAATGAGATAACGGTGGTTAAGAATAAACCACTCCCTCCAACACCCAAACCGAATCAAACTTGGGTAATCACTGACCCGACAGATAATAAGTCGGGCAAAGGTTAGCAGTTGAGTGAGAAGGAGAGAAATAAATAGCGGTTGCTGCCGCTATGTTAACTTGTTTCTCTCCAACTCATCCCATCATGAGATTGACAGAATACCATATCCTTAAGAAATATAGGATTTGTGTTTTGTTATAATTTGGGGAGAATTGAATTATGAGTACAAAGAGTGCAGATTATCTTGTGACAGGCAAACGCTACAATGAGAATCGTAGCCGAATTGCAGCGGTTGAGGTAAGGAGTAAAAGTAAGAATTTGCACGATGCCGAAATATGGAGTAGCCAAAAGGTTATTGACGAAATAGAAAAGCATCAAAAGACATTCGTAACCTCACCAAATGTACTTGGAATACCTCTTCGGGTAGAAGATGTAAGAGTTATGCAAGTTAACGGGATAAAATATCTACGTACTGATAGCAATTCAATTGCATCAGATAACTTAAGTAATCTTCCTGAAGTTTAAGGTCAATGTAGCGCTTATCATCAAGATGTGCGCTACGTTTTCCTGCTGTTTATCTGTATAATGCACCCAGATAAACAGCACGGAAAGCACACATTTCATGAGTAACGCCGATGTAAATTTTGACGAATCCGCCTACTGGCTAGAGCCGGATTTTGTTTTAGCGGATATTGTAGGCTCGATGGTCAATATGATGGAACTGCCGATTGGCATTACGCTGTTCCTCAAAGGTATCGTCTTAACAGGGACGCTCGTCAGTGAGCGCGAGTATCTGGAAGCCCTGAGCGAGATGTTCACCAGTCTTGCCAAACAATCGTTTCGGCCTGCGGGTGTAAAAGAAGCCAAAGAACTGGAACAAGCCTTCAGCTTTACCGAAATGACGGAAAGTCCCTCAGCGGATGAAGAAGAGGCCGAAGACGAGCAAGAATTTCCCTCGCCAGTGCGCCATCTGCATCTCAAAGATGCTTTCATCCTCACGCCGCATCCGTCGATTTCATTTGGGCAAAGCGGTTTCCCCATTACGCGCATTCGCTTAAACGCAATTGATGGTTGGATGCTGGGACAAGCCATGTCGCTGGATGAAATGGAACTCGATATGGATGACGATCCACCTGATGAGATCAATCATCCGCCTCGTAGATTACACTAAACAGCCTGATGCGGTTGCGCTTAAAATATCTCATACGATTTTTGCTGATTGTTTTATTGGTGTGGATGGTCGTCCTCATCGGATTAAGTTTGCGCGTTTACACCTTCGGCAATCAGGATAATGCTCAGCCTTCGGATGTCATCATTGTATTGGGGTCGGGCTTACGGCGTAATGGCAGTGCTGGGGATGCGCTCATCCGCCGGGCAATTTGGAGCGCCAGACTCTATGAAGAAGGGATCGCGCCAGCCATTATTTGTACAGGTGGTATAGGGCGCAGGCAAACACGCAGTGAGGCTTCGGCCTGCCGCGAACTGCTGATTGAACGGGGCGTACCCGACAGCGCGATTTACATGGAAGGCCAAAGCGCCAGTACCGAAGAAAATGCTATTTATGCCCAAGCCATTATGCAAACTAACGGCTGGCAAACCGCCGTCATCGTGACCGACAGCTTTCATATCCTGCGGGCAAGTTGGATATTTAATGGGGTAGGGATTGAGCATGTGACAAGCCCCGTCCCGCGCACTTGGATGCGTACGTTTTGGTATTTACGCTTTTTCACGCGAGAGATCATCGCGCTGCATTGGCAGGCGTTCCAAGATGTGTTGGGATTATCGGTCACACGGGTCGATTTATAACCGGGGTGATTATAAGCTATATTAACCAGAACTTTGGCGCTGATCCCAACCCATCAAATCACCTTCCGGTAGATGCTTGATGTTAAGGCGGTGCATGATATGCAAGATTTCGGCGCGATGGTGCATGTTGTGGGTGATGACATGCCCAATTGCACCGCCCAATGATTTTTGCGTCGGCGGTTTATCAAGTACGTCTGTGAAAAGTGCATCCAGCCGTCCTTCACTCTCGACCTGACGGGCAAAGTCTGCAAATTCAGGATAGCTTTGTTCCAAGCGCTTCAACAAGTGGCGCACACTTGATAGTCCAGAATTTGATCGGACAGGTCGTTCCATCATCAAATCTGTCCATACTTCAATATTGCTAATCATGTGATCGAAAGTTTTGCGTAAAGTCCCCCAACCTACATCAAAAACCTGATCCAATGCGTCGTTATTTAAGCCCTGGCACAGTTGCAGACATTCTTGGGTTGTGGCGAAATCATGCCCTAACAGGCGATCCAGCAGACTCAGTCCCATACCTCCCTATCCTTTTCCCACCATATAGGTTGTTCCTAGAAGATCGCATTTAAAACAAGATAAGCCATGTATATAAGGCTGATGACGAGGAAGAAATTCCAAAGCAAACCGATCAGCCGGAGCATTTCTTCCTCAAGCATAAAGCGCAGATGCCCACTTCCGCGCTCGATTAAACGATTTGCATCGCTTTCCTCGATCTGGCGCTGCTGCATAAAAACATTCCGCAGATTGTCGATATAGTTGGAGTCGCTTTTCTTCAGTTTTTGCTCAATTTTGAACTCGGTGAAATAGCGCTGTGTTTCCGGCAGTTCATTTTCCAAGCAAATGAGCTTGCGATGCCAATAATTGACATCTTCAATGCTGGTAGCAATAACGACTCGTAAGCGCGTCATCACTTGACGGCTAATCCAGGCCGTATACCACAATCCGCCTGCCGCAAATCCTGACTTGACGACTTCATTCAGTCCAAAAACCGCCACGACTAAGACTGTCCCGGCAACGATCAAGCCGGATTGAATAATCAAGTGGAAGGTGCGATACGCCTGTAACTGCACATCCGTCATCGCCGCGCCGTCGAGTAAATAATTGGCGCGATTAATGAGTTCTTCATTCGCTGCTGTGCCGCGTCGCATCATAGCGAAAACGCTCCATTTTTTTATGTTTGCGTGAAAACAAAAATATTATACATCTGATTCAAGGATTTTCATGACGCTATCATGTTGTTCGCGTCAAATGATAGTTAAATGATATTAACAACCCTATCAAGGAGGGGCAACTCATGAGTAACAATAACAATCGCATCTATTACAGCCGTGAAGCAGAAATTCAAGCGCGGCGTGAACGCATGACTACCGTTATGCTCTTTATGGTGCTTGGCTTGGGAATCGGTACTGCGATGGCGCTGCTTTTGGCTCCGAGCAGCGGTAAAGAAATCCGTAGCGAACTCAGCAGTACGCTTGAAGGCGGGTTGGATACCGGGCGTGAAGCCGCCAGCACCACGATCAGCCGTCTTGAAAAAGAATTCGCCGAACTGCGTAAGCGGGTTGAAGAACGCGTGAACGAGCGCTAAATAAAGGCGCGATTCGTCGGTCAGACGCATAAATACTTGAAAAAAGCCCGGAATTAAATTTCTGGGCTTTTTGTTTCTCCGTAAGACAGTGCAGCGTAGGGAAATCGTCGGGCAAAGACCGATTTCGCCCCTTCTTCGTTTCGCTTATAATCATCTATGGGAGACTTTACCCAAATGCAAAGGAAGATCACTATGCGTCGAATAAGCCTTGTCATGATGATGAGCGTTTTAATGATGATGCTCAGTTTGAGCAGCATGATTACCGCGCAAGAAAATCCGTCCGGTACTGGATTACAGGTAGTGGAAAGCGACCCATTAGAAGGCGCAGAGTTGGAATTAGATGCGCCGATTATAGTTTATTTTGATCGTGCGCTGGACTGTGCGACGGTCTCCGATGCGGTAAGCATCACGCCGGAAGTCGCGGGGGAAACCACCTGCGGCGAAAGCGATACCTCTCTGATTTTTACGCCCAGCGCAGCTTATGAGCGCGGGATGACTTACACCCTCACGATAGCGGAGTCGCTGCGTGGCGCGGATGGCACGGCATTAGCCGAAGCCTATCGCTTACAAGTGGATACAGTCGGTTTCTTGCGCGTCACAGAAGTGCTGCCTGCGCCGGATTCGACCAATATCGCCACTGATGCCGTTATTACGGTGATCTTTAACCGTCCCGTTGTGCCGCTTGGCTCGGTTGAAGATATGGAAAACCTGCCGAATCCGCTGACGATAACCCCTAGTATCGAAGGGCAAGGAGAATGGCTGAATACCGCGATTTATACCTTCCGTCCTGATACCAATTGGGCAGGCGGCACAGACTATATAGTGACAGTGGATGGCGGTTTACAGGCCATCGACGGCGCGACGATGCAAGAAGCATTTAGTTGGTCATTCACAACTACACCGCCCGCGCTCGTGGAAGTCAATCCGGCGGATGCGAGCAGTGCTGTTCAGCTTACGCCGTTAATTCAAGCGACATTTAACCAGCCGATTAATCAAATCAGTCTGGAAGAAAACTTTTTTGTACGCGCCAATAGCGGGTCTGCTCCTGCTGTGACTGGGACGTTTGAATGGAATGACGACAGCACAGGTTTTGCCTTTACACCCGATGAGCCGTTAGCGTTGGGTGTGGGCTACGATATTGGTTTTCCTGAAAACGCTGTGTTTGAATCCACTGGCAATATCGCCGTGCCAGCCGAAACATGGTCGATTGTGACTGTGCCTTATCCGGCGATTACGGGGACAAGTCCCTTTGATGGGCAGATGAATGCACCGTCTTATGGCGGCTTGACGCTGTATTTTGCATCCGCGATGGATGTGGACACGCTGGTAGATAAAATCACGATTGAGCCGGAACCTTATTTGGAGCCGGACTATTATTATCAGGACTACGATAACTCGCTCTATGTTGCTTTCCCTACCGAGCCAAGCACTGAATACACCATCATAATTGCGCCGGGAATGGCGGATATTTATGGAAACACGATTGATACAGCGCTGACTTTTAGCTATACAACAGAACCTTACTCGCCAGATATATCCTTGCGTGTGCCGGGTACCGTCGGGTTTTATAATGCGCGCAACCCGGAAACACAGGTATTCGTCACTCATCGCAACGTCTCAAGGCTTGATTTGGCATTGTATGGTGTTGATCTTGCCCAGTTCATCGGCTTGGTAACAGCAGAAGATACCTCTTACTATCCTGCCGAAGATTACGTCCCGAACAGCGATAATTTCTTGCGGTCATGGCAGGTGCCGAATGTCGCGCCGCTGAATGCGATGCGTTATGAACTGCTCGATATGGGAAGTGGTACGACTGTCGATTTAGATGGAGAGCAGGCCGACAGTTCGGACACATCGAACCCCGAATCTACCGCGCCGGCTCCATCGGCAGTTAATCCGACCTGCTTAGGCGCACCTGCTTCACGGGTTAGCTTAGGTGATAGTGTGGTCGTGATTACCGAACCCGATCCGCTGCGGGCGCGGGCTACGCCGCCTGATGGGGAAGTTCTCGATCTTTTGTATCGTGATTACGTGATGCCCATCGTAGGCGGCCCCACCTGTGTAAATGGCACCGTTTGGTGGGAAGTTCAGCTCCGCGATGAACGCCGCGCATGGGTGGCGGAAGGCGACACCACCGAATACTACATTGACGTGCAAATTGCTGGCGGATCGAGCGCGGTGGTACTGCCGAATGTGTCGGCGACAGAAGGCCCCCTTACGCCGGGAATTTACTATATGCAAGTGAGTTCACCGGAAACCGCCCAGCTTGGTTACGAAGCCCAGCGGCATTTTATGGTGGTGGCGACGGCTAATCTGACGGTGAAAGCGTCGATTAACAGCATTACGGTTTGGGCAACAGATGTACAGACGGGGGCGGTGATCCCGAATGCGCCGATTGCCATCTATGACCCCAGCAATACGGTGATCGCGCAAGGCGTAACAGACGCGGACGGCTTGCTCAAAGTCGATATTCCGCGCCTGAGTGATTTGTATATTCCGATTGTGGCGGTGCTGCAAACGGACGATCAATTCGGTGTTGGCATAACCACATGGTCGCAGGGCATTGATCCTTGGCAGTTCCAACAGAGCGATAACTTTTATCCGCGCCAGTACGCGCTCTATATGTATACAGATCGTCCGATTTATCGCCCCGGACAGCCTGTGTATTATCGCGGGGTGCTGCGCTCTAAAGATGATACGACCTACACCCCGCCCGATAGAGAAACGGTTCCGGTCAAGATCACAGACGATCAGGGCGAGGTCATCTTCGAGGGTGATGCACCGCTTACGCCTTATGGCACATTCAGCGGACAGTTTAATTTGGCGGACGATGCTGGACTCGGCTACTACTACATCAATGTTGAACTGCCTACCAGCGGACGTTATCAATCCGAAGGGGGCGGCATTAGCTTTGGCGTGGCGGAATATCGTCTTCCAGAGTTCCAAGTCGAAGTTACACCTGATGTCACCGAGGTCGTACAAGGCGATACAATCAGCCTCACGCTGGACAGTCGTTATTTCTTTGGCGGGGCGGTCACAGATGCTAATGTGGAGTATAACGTCATCAGCCAGTCGTATTACTTCTCGGCGGATACGCCCGGCGGACGGTATGACTTCATCGACTTTGACTATGACTCAGGGCCGAGCGAGTATTACGGCGGTGGTAGCAGCGGGGTGATTGCCAGCGGCAGCGGCACTACAGACGAACAAGGCCGCCTTGTGATTGAAGTCCCGGCTGACTTGGAAGATGATACCCAAAGCCAGACGTTTACGATTGAAGCAGTCGTCACTGACGAAAGTGAACAAGCGGTGGCTGGACGGGCGGAGGTCATCGTCCATAAAGGGCTGATTTATATCGGCGCGAGGCCAGCGGATTATGTCGGAATCGCCGGGCAGGAAACCAGCTTCAACTTCATCGCCGTCGATTGGGAAGGCAACCCGATTGCCAACCAAGACATTGAGGTTCAGATTGTAGAACGGCGTTGGTCGAGCGTTCAAGAACAAGACAGCGACGGGCGCACCACTTGGACGTATGAAGTGGAAGAAATCCCCGTAACAGACGGCAGCGTGACCACCCGCGATGATGGCACGGCTGATTTCGTCTTTACACCGCCTAACGGAGGCATCTTCAAGGCAATTATCACCAGTATGGACGAAGTGGGAAATGAAGTGCGCTCGTCCACCACGATCTGGGTGAGCAGTGAAGAGTATGTTTCCTGGCGGCAGCAAAATAGCAACCGGATTGATCTGATCGCGGATAAGGACAGCTACAACATCGGCGATGTGGGACAAATCCTGATTACGTCGCCGTATCAAGGCACAACCGAAGCCTTAATCACGATTGAGCGCGGCGATGTGCTGACTACCGAACACGTCACGATGGAAAGCAATTCCTATGTCTATGAATTCCCCATCAGTGAGGATTACGCGCCGAATATTTATGTGAGTGTCCTTTTAATCAAGGGCGTGGACGAAAATAACCCTGTTGCATCCTTCCGTATGGGGTTAATTCAATTGGGTGTGGATGCCTCGCGTAAGGAAATGACTATCGAGATCACGCCGAATGTAGAAACCGCCGCCCCTGGTGAAACGGTGACGTATACAGTGATGACCACCGATTATGAGGGAGATCCCGTTCAGGCCGAAGTAGGCGTAGGACTAACTGATCTCGCCTCACTGTCAATTGCCAGCCCCAACAGCGGTGAAATCGCACCTTTCTTTTACGGGCAGCAGGGCTTGAGTGTGCGTACTGGCATGGCACTGACGATTAACACCGATCAGTTGACACAGACCGTTCTGGACACGATCAAAGGCGGCGGCGGTGGCGGCGGCGAAGGTGGTATCTTTGATATCCGTGAAGATTTCGTCGATACCGCTTATTGGAATGCGGCAGTGGTCACAGGTGAAGATGGCACAGCGACCTTTGACGTAATACTGCCGGATAACCTGACGACATGGCGCTTGGATGCTCGTGCGGTGACTTCCGGCGAAGATGGGCTGACGCTCGTGGGGCAGGATACTTTTGATCTGCTCAGTACCCGTCCGCTGCTGATTCGTCCTGTGACACCGCGCTTCTTCATCGTGGGCGATCAAGTTGTGCTGGCGGCGATTGTCAACAATAACACTGAGGCGGCGCAAACCGTTGAAGTCCGGGTTGAAGGCACGGGCTTGACCTTTACAGGCGATCAGGCGCAAACCTTCGAGATTGCGGCGGGTGGTCGTCAGCGCGTGGAATGGCCTGTCACAGTAGATAATGTCCAGTCGGTTGGGCTGACGTTCTTCGCACAGAATGAAGACGCGACCTTTACCGATGCCAGCAAGCCACCATTGGGGCAGGGTGATGATGGTATATTACCGGTCTATCGTTATGAAGCGCCCGAAATCACCGGGACGGGCGGGGTGCTGCGTGAGGCAGGTGAGCGCACCGAGTCGATTGTGCTGCCGCAGCGTTTTGAGGTGACACAGGGTGAACTGCGTGTCAATGTGGATACTTCGGTGGTTGAACCCGTTTATCAGGGGCTGGAGGTGCTGCGTCGCTATGGCTACGAATATAACAATATCGAAGCCACTGTCAGCCGCTTTTTGCCCAATTTGATGACGTATCGCGTATTACAAAATAATCCTGACGATGTGCGCCCCGGTATGTCGGATGCGCTCGATCAGGAATTGAATCTCGCGCTGCAACTGCTTTATGCCCAACAAAAAGCTGACGGTGGTTGGGGTTGGTATGTGCAGGATATCAGCAATCCGGTTGTGACGGCTTATGCACTGATTGGTTTAGCAGAAGCGCAAGCCGCTGGATTCGCCGTTGATCCGGGCGTGATTAGCCGCGCACAACAATTTTTGGGGACACAGTTCATCGTTCCCGGCTTAAATGTTGCGGATTGGCAATTGAATCGTCAGGCATTTATTCTATATGCGCTGGCACGTTCCGGTGCGGCGGATGTGGCACGGACGGCGACCCTGTTTGATTTCCGTGATCGACTGTCCCTTTATACCAAAGCGCTGCTCGCGCAGACTTTTGACTTGATCGGCGGCGATGATCGCAGTCGGATTGATACACTGCTGTCTGATCTGGTAAATGACGCGATTTTGAGCGCGAATGGGGCGCATTGGGAAGAACCCAAGCGTGACCCCTATAACTGGAATACGAATACGCGCACAACGGCGATTGTATTAGACACGCTCATTAAGCTGAATCCGCAAAGCGATCTGATTCCGAATGTCGTGCGCTGGCTGATGGTTGCTCGTACAGCCGACGCATGGGAGACTTCGCAAGAAACGGCTTGGGCGTTGATGGCGTTGGCGGATTGGCTGACGGTCAGTGATGAACTCAACGCTGATTATGACTTTAGCGTATCAGTCAACGGCGAGTCTCAAGGCAGCGGAAATGCCGCCGATACCGACGCGATCCTGACCGAAATTCCCGTTACCGATTTGCTCTCGGATGTGGCGAATCAACTTATTATTGAGCGCGGCGCGGGTTCGGGAACACTGTACTATGATGCCTATCTGCGCGTTTATCTCCCCGTGCCAGAAATCGAGCCGGAGAATCGCGGCATTATCGTGGAACGGCGCTATTCGCTCTTGAGTGATCCTACGGGCAGACTGATTACGGAAGCGCAGGTCGGCGATTTGGTACAGGTACATTTGACGATTATCGCGCCAAATGACCTGCATTATGTCGTCATCGAAGACCCGATTCCTGCCGGTTCGGATGCCGTAAATCCGAATCTGACGACGAGTCAGCAAATCGGCACACAGCCGGGTCTGGTGCAAAATGACCCACTGAGTCAAGGATGGGGATGGTGGTGGTTCAGTAACATCGAATTCCGCGATGAAAAAGTGGTGCTGAACGCGACTTATCTCCCTGCCGGGACGTATGAGTATGTCTATACCATTCGTCCGGGGCTGGCGGGTGTTTATAACGTCATCCCGGCAACGGGAGTGGAATTCTACTTCCCAGAGGTCTATGGACGCAGCGCAGGCAGCACGTTTACGATTACACCGGGCGAGTAATTAACCGTCTATCAATTTGATGAAAAGGGGCGTGGAGGGAACTTCTCTACGCCCCTTTTTGCTGCCTGCGTTATAATGGTTTTAGGCGAGATTTGGCAGCGTTGAGATGCTGCCTTACTATGACATTTAAAGATATTTTTGAGGAGTAAGTCTGTTTTTTATGTCCGATCAACTCCAACCCATCAACGAAGCTCTTACACGCGGGGATAAAGAAGAAGCCCGCGCTTTACTCGAACCAATTTTAGCCGACAATCCAACGGCGGATATTTATGTCTTGGCAGCGAAAGCTGCTGATACAACCACAGAAGCTGTGCCATTTTTGCAAAAGGCGCTGGAACTCGACCCGAATCATCCCCAAGCCAAGCCATTGATGGCGGCACTCGCTCCGTCTGCACCTGCCCGTCCATCCCCTGTGAATCCACCAGTCGCATCGCCCAAACCGCCCTCTCCTGCCGCGCCGACTCCGCCACGCCAGTCGCGTGAACAAATCGAAAAAGCATCGGCTGTAGCGGTTGAACGGCGTGAAGGCGATCAACGCACCAGCGTTGAGGGTGTGTATGAGATGCTGTGGGATTGTAAATACTGCGGCACGAAGAAAAATCTCGGCAAAACGCATCAATTTTGCCCGAACTGCGGGTCGCCACAAGACCCATCGTGGCGTTATTTTCCGGCGGATGATGAAAAAGTCGCGGTGAAAGATCATGTTTACGTCGGGGCGGATGTCACTTGTCCTTCCTGCGGCACGACGAGCAGCAGCGCAGCGGAATTTTGTGGGCGCTGCGGCACACCTTTGAAGGATGTTGCAAAGATCAATGCCCAGGCAGTGCGTTCCGGCGCGGATGGGCAAAAATTCTCGGCGGAAGATGTTCAAGCACGGATGAATGCGGCTGCGGATGCGGCAGTCGGGCGTGTTGCGCCTGCTGCAAAAGCAAAATCTGGCGGGCGCGGCGGCAGTAAATGGTTGTATATCATCGGCGGGATTGTCGTCCTTGCCGTCATCGGTGTGCTTGTAGCTACTTTTTGGACGAGAGAATCCAGCGCTTACGTGACGGGCTATCGTTGGGAACGCGCGATTAATGTTGAGCAGTTACAAGCCATCCCCGGCAGCAGTTCATGTGATGCTGTTCCGCTGGGGGCATACAGTATTGATCGCCGCTATGAGCAGGTCGGGTCGCGCAGTGTGCCGGATGGAGAGACGTGTTCCAATCAGCAGGTGGATCAAGGGGATGGCACGTTTCGGCAAGAACGGGTCTGTGAAACGCGCTATCGTCAGGAACCTGTGATGGGCTATAACTGCTATTATGTGGTAAATACATGGTCATCTTCGCGTACTGTCAACGCGGACGGGGATAAATCCGACGACCCTTATTGGCCTGATACCAATGTTTCCAACTGTTCCACCTTAGGATGTGAACGCGAACAAAATAATGGGCGCAGTGAGAATTATCTATTGCAACTTCGCGCTGGCGAGCGTGATTTTGAGTGCGGGGTTTCATTAAGTGAATGGGAAGAAACGCCGTTGGAGGCGGCATTTACCATTGAGTTTGGTGTCGTACTCAATAATCCGCGTTGCGAGTCTTTAAAGCCGACTCAGTAGCCAGTGTCATCACAAGAAACATACCGAAATTGTACGAATTTGAGATTTTTTTGAAACCTGAATCTTGCAGCGTGTATTTTCGATGTAAGATAAACGGAGTGAGCATATAGCTGCTATGCAAGGACTCCAATGGACGCGACAAAAAAACGACAATTTGGACCCTATCTGATTGTACAAAATCTCGGCGTGGGCGGTGTGGCGAAGGTCTATAAAGCCATTGACCAGCGTGACGGGCAGGTGATCGCCCTCAAGATTCTTCATATCACTTTTGCTGAAGATTCTGATATGGGGCAGCGCTTCAAAAAAGAATCTGAGATTGTTAAAGCCCTCAATCATCCCTGCATTGTGCCGATCTATGATTATGGCTTGCAGCGCGGACGGCCTTATGTGGTGATGAAGTTCATGGCGAAGGGGAGTTTGGCAGGACGTTTTGATACGCCTACAGAAATCACTTCGCAGGAAGTTGTGCGATTGCTACGGCGCATCGCCAGTGCGCTAGACCATGCCCATCGGCGCGGTGTTGTTCATCGTGACATCAAGTTAGAAAATATTTTGCTTGATGAACGCGGAGAAGCGGCGTTGAGCGATTTTGGGTTGGCGCGTGTTACGGACGGGAATCGGCTGACGGTTTCTGGCGATATTATCGGCACACCCGCCTATATGTCGCCAGAACAGACGCGGGGCAAAAAATCGCTCGACTTCCGCACTGATCTTTATTCTTTGGCGATAGTCACCTATTTGTTGACGGTGGGTCGGCTGCCATTTACGGGGGGGCTTTTATCGGTTCTGAATCAGCAGGTCAATTCACCTCCGCCGCTGCCAAGTAAACTTTTTGACGATCTCCCACCTGCTTTAGATGCGGTGGTGCTGCGCGGATTAGCGAAGAACCCGCAAGATCGCTACCAATCGGCGGATGCCCTCATTGAGGCGTATGCGAAGGTAATGACGGATCATGTTTCTCGTCGGGTTTTGGTTGATTTACAAAGCAGTCATCAATCTACCACTGAACAGGACGCAGTGGACGTACCCGCTTTTTGGGAGCCGGAAAAGCCCACCTTGACGGTGGATGATCTGGTGGAAGCGGCGAAAGATGCCATGAACGACGAGGAAGCGCTTGGCTACTTGCGGCGGGCGCTGGAAATAAACCCTTGGCACGATCAGGCGAATCGGATGCGTTTAAAGCTGGAAGGGGCGCATTCGCCCGTTACGACAACAACGAAAATACCCGCTGTCGTCGCTCCAACCCAGCCGCTGCCCGAATTAAAACGCAATATTTGGATGACGGATGCCCAACGTGAGCGTGTTTCTCGGCGCAAGACCCGACGGCGTATTGGGATCATCAGCGTTGTGATGCTGTCGATGGCGTGTACGGCCTTAACATTTAGTCTGGTTGGGATTATTCCCGGTGTGATTGGTTTCACAACGCAGCTTCTAGGCGGAGGTAGGGCGGTGACGCAGATTGACGGCGTACCAATTGAGGATATTCCCAATGCTGCCGCGCTCGTCCCGCCATCAAAAAGTGTGGGTGCGCCGCAGCAGGGGGCGGATGCCATCGATCACGGCTATTCGCACGAATATGTCTTTGCGGCGCAATCTGGTCAGGAATATTACATCTATATACAGTTTATGTCCGTCAGTGCGGGCAACGTTGCTAAGAATGTGGCTGTGCTTGATCCATCCGGTGGTATTGTGACAGACACAGCTTGTCAATCGCTGGGTGATAGTGGTCTGTTAGGGGGAGAGGGCAATACGACGATTACCTGTGAGATCAATCAGAATGGCTTTTGGAAAGTACGCATCTTAGGGGTGCGCGGTGAGAGCGTGGGTGCATATTTCATCGGTGTACGCAGCGCGGATGATTTGAATTAGCCATTAGGCAGCGCATGAAGAAACGTATCAATTCATAGAGGCAGCACTTATGGAAAGATTTATCGATGTCAATAATTTGAGCTTGACGTTGACGCTTGCGGTTCAAGGTGTTGTCATTTTGTTTTGGGTGGTTTCGCCTTTTGTGGGTGGGATCATGGCGAAGGGCGTAAAACGCAGGCCGAATGCTACGCTGATTATTGGTCTATCGCTGCTAGTTTTTAACTTGCTCTTTGTCGGCTTAACCTATATCCTCCAAAAGGCGGCGGGCGACCCGAATTTGAATACTGCCATCAGCGTAAGCAGTCTGGCGATTGCACTTGCCGTTGCGGTGGTTTTAGCCCGCTATCTGAACTGGATGATGAAGCCTGCGCCTTCACTGATGGATGAAGAACTGCGGTATCTCATCAGTCGGGATCAAACCTCACTTGCCCCTTTTGAACAAAAACGACTGGAACAATTGAAAAAATACTATAAGCGAAAATCGTAGGCTGCAACACGCTATAATTGAGTGTAAGATTTTATTGGAGCCGTTAAATGAGCGGCGTGATTGTGATCGAAACGGAAATTGATGGAGATGGCAAACTTAATTTGCAACTGCCACCCGATAGCCCTCGCGGTGTCGTTGAGGTCACAATCCGAGAGGTAAAAGCAGCTTATGTGGTGCCTCAACTTACCCCAGAGGAAGACGCGGCGCTTGATGCTGAGTTGAAAGACCTCTTAAGTGATGAAGGCCTTAAAGGACTTGGGCTAACAGCAGAGGAAATTCTAAAATCACCAGAGATCGGCATGTGGGCAGATCAAACTGATATTACGGATAGCGCTGAATTTATCGAGGATATGCGGCAAAAACGCTGGAAAGTTGTGGTTTGAATAATGTTGATTGTGCAGTTAAAATAAGTTATGTTTAAGTTATTAATAAAAACTGTAAAGGTAGATAATGGAATATCATCACATCCTAGTGGAAGGTGAAATAAAATCTGGGCGTATATACATCGCTCGGAAGCATGTAACAGGTGATGTGTATGATTGGCTTGATCAACGCACAAACCAGAGTTTAAGTATTTATTTCAGCGATGGAACACTAATTCGACGTAATATCGTTATTGATGGTCACAAATCTAATTCATGGCGCTTTAACTGCGGTGTGGAGACATTTAAAAATCTCACATCGGGTGATGCCATTATTGTACGAGCTAGACCTGATGGGAATCTAGAAGTCGAAATTGAGAAGCAAGCACTACCCATAGAGAAGGTGTTACAAAGTCCATTCTTGGAACCTTCTCTTTCCGCAATCTCAACAGTCCACTCCTCTAACCGTATACGTTCAAGACCGCTACTTGGTGAACCGCTTAACTTTCGCGGTTTGCAACATGCTCCGATTAATGAACAGGGCGTGGTTTTCATATTCGGCATGGTTTGCAAAGATTTAGGTTATCTAATCGAAGCAGTTCAATCCGGATTTCCTGACTGCGAGGGAAAGAGGCGTGTCAATAATAATCAAAATAGATGGGAACGAGTTCGCATTGAGTTCGAGTTTAAAAGCTCAAATTTCCAAAAACATGGACATGATATCTCTATGTGTGATTTAATCGTCTGCTGGGAAGATGATTGGACTGAATGTTCCATAGAAGTTTTGGAATTAAGTACTACATTAAAAAAATTAGATTCGTAACTTGTGCTTATGTATACTTTTACTAAGTTCTTTACACTGCGAAATACCAAGAAAATGGTAATGGGGTAATGCTTGGCTCAAACCCACCTGAGAGAAAATGGGTTGGAGCAATTGAAAAATCTTAGTCGAGTAAATTATAGATCTGGAATTTCATGGAAATTAGCCTCGATCAAGAACGAATTAAAACTAATGGGATTCATCTTAATGTCGTGCAAGCCGGCGCGGAAGACGGCGCATTGACGATTTTGCTGCATGGCTTCCCCGAATATTGGTATGGCTGGCGGCATCAAATCGCGCCACTCTCGGCGGCGGGTCTGCGGTTATGGATGCCAGATCAACGTGGCTATAACTTGAGCGATAAACCGCGTGGCATTCGTAATTATCGCATTGATATGCTTGTCGAGGATATAGTTGGGCTGATTCAGGCTGCCGGACAGAAGAAAGCGCGTATTGTCGGGCATGATTGGGGCGGAATGGTCGCATGGTGGTTGGCGTTGCGTCATCCCGAAATGGTCGAAAAATTGGTGATTTTAAATGTGCCACATCCGCAGGTGTTTGCGAAAACACTCCGCACGGATAGTTATCAACTGCGGAAAAGCTGGTATGCCGCCATGTTCCAACTGCCGTTTCTGCCAGAAGCGATTATGAAGCGGGATAATTGGGATGTGGGATTAAAAGCTGTTCAAAATACGGGAAAAGACGACACCTTCACCTCGGCTGATTTGGAAAAATATCGTGAAGCGTGGTCATATCCTGGCGCGATGACGGCGATGCTAAATTGGTATCGGGCTTATGTGCAATATCCACCCAAAGCACCGCAAAGTTGGCGAATTCGTGTTCCTACGCTGATGATTTGGGGCGAGAATGACTTCGCACTCAGTCGTAAAATGCCGCAACCGAGCATTGATTTGTGCGATGACGGGCGTTTGGTGATGATTAAAAACGCAACTCATTGGGTACAGCATGATGAACCGTCGCAGGTGAATCAATTACTTATTGAGTTGTTAAAACCTTGAGATAAATATAAAAGGGAGATGTAGCCTCTCCCTTTTGCCCAACCTAAACAGATTTAGGAAGCTGCTTCTGGATCAAGACCTGCTGACCCTTCAATCGGCGTAAATGTGCCAATTCGGTCAATATAGATTTCAAAGTTGCCTTCACCAGAGACACTGGTAACTTCAATTGAAATCGTCCCATCTTCTTGGACGATGTAGCTGTTAATCAGCGAATCGAGAAAATTTAGATCGTTTCTTGTGCTGCGATGATCGTCGTTTTCTGCGAGGGTGACACCATTTTCATCAAGCAGTGTTATTCTCGGATCCAGACCCTCTGTGACGGCATGAACCGAAACACGAATGACCTCGCCGGCAGTGCCAGAAATATCAAAGTTTTTACTTCCACCCACAACTAAGGTGTCCGTGAGGATTTGGCGTTGTGTGCTGCTGGTTGCAATCACACCATAGCGGGTAACATAGATGCGTACTGTTCCCGTCATAGTGTCGTTGTAGCTGGTCACTTCTAAGGTGTGGGTGCCTGGAACCTCGGTGGTCAGATCAATGCGCGAGTCTAAGTAATCGAGTGCAGAATCGGACGTGGTGAAGTAATCATCGTAGGACTTTCGCTCACGCATTTACCCCACCCCTAAATCCCCTCCCCATTGCATGGAGAGGGGACTTCAAGATGCTTTTTTCTCCCCCTCTCCAAGTATTGGAGAGGGGGCCGGGGGGTGAGGTAAGCGAAAGTCCTGCATCGTTTTCGGCAACGAGGACACTATCACTGTTTAAGACGCTCAGGCGTGGGTCAAAAACTTGGGTATCTTCTGAGATGACGCGGACGGTGACGACTTCATTTGCCACAAAGTCCACATCTTGTTCAAAGCGCCCACCAGCGGCGACTTCGCCCTTATAAGACTCGGTCACGCCGAATCCTATCCTAGAAGTGGCTTGCTCGACAGTCACATCGGCTTCACCCGTGCCAAATCCACTGACTTCAAGGCGATATTCACCTATCGGGAGGAAGATATTCTGAAGGGCGGCATCTGTTGTGGACAAATCGGGTAGGGTCGTTTCATGATCGTCGGCGTAGGAGAGTTGACGATCCGCCGCGGTGTAGAGGATAAAATAGGGGTCGAAATCATCTTTGCCTTTAACGATGATATTCACGACTTGCGCTTCGCTCATAGTGAGCGTTACATTGACGTTAGCGCTGCCTGTGTAGGTCACGGAGGTAGTTTCTCCGGGGGCGATAGTTGCGTCCTGAGCCAAAGTCGTTATACTGCCCAGCATCAACAGTGAAGCAATGATGAAAACAGACATAAAGTTGAAATTACGGACTTTCATTGCGGGATTTACTCCTGTTAGGATTAGACGTATGTGTATAAAAGTTAAGCGGTTAACAAAAAGATTTCTGTTGGCTGAGGTTAAGCGTATTCCTATCCTCAAATGCAGCTTATCTTTTTAAACCGCCTAACCTCTGTTTATCACGTCATCGCTACAAGAACGCTACAAGAACGCTTTTTATGAACACTTCTTATCGCTCTACAACGATTGCTACCAATGGCATCCATTTACACGTCGTACAAACTGGACGTGAAGATGGCATTCCAGTGATTCTGCTGCACGGTTTTCCAGAGTTCTGGTACGGTTGGCGTAATCAGATTGATGCACTGGTTGAGGCTGGCTTTCGGCTTTATATCCCCGATCAGCGTGGCTATAACTTAAGCGATAAACCGCCGGAGATTGCTGCCTATAATCTGGATGTTCTGGCGGCGGATATTGTCGGTTTGATTGACCATATTGGTGTAGAGAAAATTCGGCTGGTTGGGCATGATTGGGGCGGGGGTGCAGCGTGGTGGCTGGCGAATAAATATCCAGAACGGTTAGAAAAATTGACCGTCCTCAATATTCCGCATCACGCCGCTTTCAGCCGAGCGCTGCGCGATAACCCCGTGCAAAAGCGTAAAAGCTGGTATATGGCCTTTTTTCAACTCCCCAAAATTCCCGAACTCCTGATTCGGCTGGGCAATGGGTCGTTATTTGCGAAGTGGGCATTTAAGGACAGTCCCGGTTTTACTGCCGAGGATATTCAACTGTATAAACAGGCATGGGCGCAGCCGGACGCGATCACGGGGATGCTGAATTGGTATCGTGCGGTGCGGAAAACCCGTCCGGCGCGGTTGGCGAGTCCACGCATTCAAGTGCCGACGCTGCTCATTTGGGGCAAGCGCGATGCGGTTTTTGAGCCAGAAATCGCACAAAAGAGCATTGAGTTATGTGACGATGGATGCTTAGCCTATATCGACCATGCGACCCATTGGGTACATCATGACGCGGCGGAAGAAGTAAATCGCCTGCTGATTGAGTGGCTGAAAGCATAATTTGCGTGTGATGTAAAATGAACACGCAAAAAAAGTCTATAAAAATGCGTTTTGAACCGCAAAGGCGCAAAGAAGGCTAGAAAACAACGCTATTTTCGGCACTGATGATCCCAGCTTGAGGTAAAAACTGGATGTTCTTAGTGTCTGCTCTGAAAACACTTTGCGAGCCTTTGCGTTCTCCGCGCCTTTGCGTTTAATCTTCGCACTTTGAAACGACTTTACTTTGATTATAGGGTCTGATGTTATTTTATGGTGTCTTGGTGGTTAATTTGTATTTCTGCCGCGTAAAATTGCCAAAACACGAGGCCAGAGTTCGGTATAGGCACGATAAAGCAGCGGGTATGGCGCGTAATCATACGCCCCAATATGGCGTGTGACCGTCCCGCGAAATCCACGTTTGAACTCATACACGCCCCACATCGAATCGGTTTCGATAAATTCATCAGGCGCACCCCACATATCATAGATGGTGTATCCTTGCGCCTTTGCCCAACGCATCGCTTCCCATTGGAGCGCGTAATTGGGCATCTTTTCGCGCTGTTCGTCGGACGACGCGCCGTAGAAATACCAGCATTTGCGCCCGAAATGAAACAGGATAACGGCTGCCAGCGCAGCACCTTCTGATTCGGCAATTAAGACGTGCGCGAGTCCGGCCTGCATAAAATCACGCCATGCCCGTTCATAATAGGCTGCGGGACGGGTTAGAAAGTGATCGCGTTCTCCCGTAATACGATAAAGTGCGTAAAGTGTTGGCAGATCATCCAATGTGGCAGCGCGGATCGTTACGTCTTTTTTCTCGGCGGTGCGGACTTTGCGGCGGGTGTTCTGGCTCATCGCAGCGAGAAGTTCTTCTTCGCTTTGGGTGAGATCAAGCGTGATCGTGTTGCGGAACTGCACTTGATCGGCGGAAAAGCCCCATCCCCATTTTTTGAGGATTTGTAAGATGGCTTGTCCATCGCCATCGGGCGAATCATCGTCTTCGCCGGGAACGCCTGTTGCGGTGATGATGTCTGGGTCGATTTTGAGCCAGACGGCAAAACGTTTTCGTGCCAGATTTTGCAGTGTGTCCAAAACGGATGCGATTAATTCGTTGTTGGCGTAATCCAGCGCCGGGCCTTTAGGAACATACATCACACACAGCGGCCCGATGCGGCGCGTGAGGATAGAGGCCATCGCCACAATAGCACCATTTTGTTCAAAGGCGAGTCGGGTGGCAGACCAGCCTGTCGTGATGCGCTTAAATTCGCCCCATTCCCATGTTTGCAGGATGTGGGCATAGGGGAGGGCGCGGAGCGTGTTATTCCATTGGTCGCGGTCAGTAATTTCGTGAACGGTGAGCATCAATTAAATATATTCCGGCGGAAAATTCAGACCCATATCGCCGCCGTAGCGGATTTCTTGCTGACGTGCATCGGCATAACGCCAACCGAGATATTGGGGTGGGTTTAAAAAATTGCGATAAGCGATTGCCATCTGACGCGCCGCCTGACGTACAGGTACTTGGCCTAAGCCTGTTCCAAGACCGGGACAAGCAATTGTCTCGATTTTTTGCTCAGCGTTTTTGTTATGATAATGTACTGCCAACAGCATGGCCCACATCGCTTTATAAACATTGTCTGTGCGCCCAATCGTCATGGGAACGCGCATGGTGGGTGTATGGGCGAGATAGGGATGTTTTGGGTGCATCGTCTCGACAATAATCGAGGTGCCAACGGGCTGTTCGCCCAAAAAGTCTTCTACAATACGTTCTTGCACCCGTCGCATGAGCTGATCGCCAAAAAACTTTGTGATGGCTGCGTCGATGCCGCCGTCCATCAGGCCAAACGAATTGGCTGGACTAACCATGCAATCATAGGCAGGAATGTGTTCAAAGCGCCCATGAAAAGTCTCTACATTGGGAAGGTCTTTAAAAAATTCATCTACGGCAGCGATGAATCCAGGGTCTATATCGACAAAAATGATTTTCATCCGCTACCTCTTTTGTAAACTTAATACGGCTTGATAGGCCGTATACGTAAGCCGATTGTACACCTTATCCCATGCGCCGAGGGAGCGCACGACCTCGCCACCCCAGCCGCGTTTAAAGCCATAAACGCCCCACAATCCGTCGTCGCGCTCTTGAAACTGCGCTTCTAAGATGGCTTCATCTTCATCCGGGATGCCCCACATATCATACGTGGTGCAGCTACGCGCCTTCGCCCATTGAATCGCCGCCCATTGGATGCCGTAGGTTGCCATGAGGTTGCGTTTTACATCTGACGATGCGCCGTAGAGATACCACGCCGTTTTGCCGACTGCGAAAACCATAATCCCAGCAAGGGTGTCGCCTTCGTGTTCCGCCAGAATCAGCGCGGCATGTTGCGGCACGAACAGATCATAGGCTTTTTCGTAGTAGCCGGGATCATGTACCCCAAATTCGTTGCGACTGCCTGTGGTCTGCATGATGCTGTTGAATTTGGCGACATCAGCGCGTGTGCCTTCGTAGTAATTGATGTCGTTTTTTTGCGATTGGCGGATTTTACGACGAGTCCCTTGATTCATCCGCGCCAGAATCGCTTCGTCGTCGCCGCGCAGATCAATCAAAACAGTGCGGGGCGGCTGGACGGTCTGTGTCGCGGCGTTGAATTTCCATTGGGAAAAGTCGGGCGGTGGTTCTGTGGGGGTATAGATGCCCGGCTCCCATTTTAAGAAGGTCGCGCGTTTTTGAATGGCGACGCGGTTGATCTGCTGCCATAGAACCTGTTCTTCGCTGGGTGTATGGGCATATGGCCCCATCGCGAGATAGGCCATTTTACCAGCACGCAAGGGGAAATCTCGGAACAGCAATTGTGCGCCCGCCACCATTTGCCCGGTTTCGTTGCCAATTGCCACCCGTTGCACATCCCAGCCATAGGCGCGTTTAAGATCGCCCCAACCGGAAAGTTGCAGCAGGTGAGCGCGAGGCTGCGCTGTAACGAAGGTGTCCCACTGTTCAGCAGTAGGGGAGATGGATTTAAGCATAAAGTTATGAATGTTTAAACGCAAAGGCGCTAAGAACGCCATGTCACGTAAGGCAATTTGAACATTACAAGCGAGAGTTTTTATGTGCCATATCGAAAGGTGTTTGAATGTATTGAACCACCAAGAATTTAAACTTTAATCTTTGTGTCTTTGAGGTTAAATCTTTTGCGATTCTTTTTCGAGACTCTACATTATCTTGATCTTGAGTCTACATGAAATGATACAAATTTGGAAATCAGGCAGAAACAAAAACCGCCGGAACTACTCCCGGCGGCTAACGAGAAAAGGAAGACGGTTTTACGCGCCCTTGCCACCTGCCTGCACCTCGCCGATGGCGACATGGAAGGCGATAACGTAATCACCGAAATACTGACCCTGATAGCTGTTGACAATAAAGTTGAAGTACGATCCCGCCATATCTTCCTCCAGCGGCAAGCTCAACATGGAGTCGTATTGGAAACCGCCAAGTTCGTTGCCGTTGGCACGGGGTACGAAATAACCGTCAAGCGATTCGGATTCTCCCCAACAGAGGTTTTCATTACCAGCATCATCGCAAGCTATCGCATCGCCGTCTTGATCTTCTATTTGTTCAGCATCGCCATTAACGAGGAACAAAAGCGGGTCAAGCGCGTTTGTCACAGAAATGACGTAGGCGGTCACGTTCACTTCAGAGGCGATCATGGGATCGTTAATGAGGACGGTGAAAATATCGCCGATCCCATCCGCCTCGGTTACTGCCATGCCTTCCAGAATCAACACAAATTCGCCTGCCGTATTGCCGAATCCACCGACAACCAAGCGAATATCAGCCATACCACTGTTTTGCCCATTGTTAAACACGACCTGCGAGTTCAGATTTTGGCCTTCGATTTCGCCTGTGGTTGGTAAATTAGCCTGATATTCATCAATTTCGGGGGCATCATCGGTGCAAAGCCCTTCATCATTTTCGCCCAAGACCGCCAACACGGGGTCGAACCCATTGATACCGAGCGCGGTAGCAGTATAGTTGAAGCCAGTCCGCATTTGGACAATGGTGATTTCTGTCCCATTATCGAAGCTGCCGCCGCTGTCGCAGGTGACACTGAGGGTGCCATCGTCGTTTTGTGCGGAGGCTGCGTTAACCATAACCAATAACAAACCTAGCAAAATAAGCAAACTCAACCGTTTCATTGTTTTCCCCCTCATAGAAATCTACTCATATTCATCATTATCTACGAATTTTGCAAACTTGCTTGTAGCATTTTCTTTATTATTGGTTTGAGGTGTGTTAAACTCCCCGCCGTCTACAAAAAGATGGATTCGTGCCAAATCAACAATCAATTGCGGTTCGGATATGGTGATGCTATACTATGCACCGTTTGTGATAAAGAGCGCAATCGAATCATCGGTGACGATTAAGCGTTAAACCGAAGAGGGTTTTTCTTATGAATGTTCTCAACGAATGGGCGTATATTGGGGTGTTTTTCATCCTATCGCCGTTTTTACCCGCGCTGCCGATTATGGCGGCTTTGGTCTTTAGTCCGCGTAAGCCCAACGCCATTAAACAGGCGACTTATGAATGCGGTGTCGAGACGGTGGGGGATACCTGGGTACAGTTCAAAGTCCAGTATTACATTTATGGATTGATCTTCTTGATCTTCGATGTGGAAATGGTCTTTTTGTTCCCTTGGGCGCTGGCATATCGCAAGCTGGATTTCTTCGCATTTCTGGCGGGGCTGCTGTTCATCTTCCTGTTAACGGACGCGCTCGTTTACGCATGGCGTAAAAAAGCGTTGGAATGGGCTTAGGGATTAACTTATGGAATGCGTGAATATCTTTAATACGCTGGCACCTTGTTTGGTAGAAAGCGGCTGGAATTCGGGCTTGGCGGAATTTACCTCCATTTTGTTGGGGGTTGTTCTGGTCGCCAGCTTTCCGCTGTTGGTCGCCATCCTTTTGATCTGGGTTGAACGTAAGGTTGCTGCCCAAATTCAAGATCGTCTGGGGCCGAATCGTGTGGGGCCGTTTGGGCTTTTGCAGCCGATTGCGGATGCACTCAAGCTGCTGACGAAAGAATATATCACCCCGGCAGGGGCGGATAAGCTGCTGTATAACATTTCGCCCGTGATGATGGTAGTGGCGGTGCTGCTGATTTGGGCCGTGATCCCATTCACGCCCTATCATATCGGGGCGGATTTGGAAATTGGGGCGCTCTATTTTATTGCGGTTGGCTCGATTGGGACATTAGCCGTGATTATCGCGGGGTGGTCGAGCAATAATAAATATGCACTGCTCGGCGCGTTCCGTGTGGTGGCGCAGCTCATCAGCTATGAGATTCCTCTCGCGCTGTCGATCTTAATCCCGGTAATGTTGGCGGGCAGCATGAGCATGAGTGGCATTGTGGAAGCACAGGCCGGCATGTGGTATGTCTTCATGGCCCCGGTTTCGGCTTTTCTTTTCTTCATCTCCTCACAAGCCGAGACGGGACGCGGCCCGTTTGATCTGCTCGAAGCCGAATCGGAACTGGTCGCTGGGTTCAACATCGAATATTCCGGCTTTAAATTCGCGCTGTTCTTCGCAGGCGAATTTCTACATGTCTTTACCAATGGCGTGCTGATGGCTGTGCTGTTTATGGGCGGTTGGTGGGGCCCCTTTGCGAAGGACGCACCTCTGCTGGCCTTCATCTATCTGATGCTAAAAGCCTCGATTTGGTACTTCTTGATGCTGTGGGTGCGTAATTCTTTGCCCCGCGTCCGCATTGACCAACTGATGGCCTTTAACTGGAAGTTCCTTGTTCCTGTGGCGATTTTGAATGTCATTATGGTGGCCTTTCTCGTGCGGCTCGTAGGCGAAATTGGCCTCGCACCGTCGCCAGAAGATGCCAATAATTTCTTGGCGAACATCCCGCAGACGATTGTGCTGCTCCTCGGCAATATTGTGTTGGCCTTTGGGGTGATGTCGGTCTTTAGCCGCGATATTCGTCGTGAACGGCTAGCAGAACAGGCTAGGGCGACTACTGTACGTAGCCAAGCAGAAGAAGCGCAGCCAATGGCGCTGCCTGCTGGTCATTAAGTAGAAGGGCGTTGTTCGATGCGGGTTCAAGGTAATATCCTGTTTATCTTTCTGGGCGTGGTGATGGGGCTGTTATGGGGCGAAAGGGCGAAAGTAACGCCTGCCCCTCCCCAGGTTATGCCTCGTGAAAGCCGCACTGTTCATGAAATGTCACCAACATTGCACAAACTGCATAATGCGAAACATTCCATTTATGATGTTGATGAGAGCCTTCTTTATACATATTTATGGAATTTATCACGCGAGCTTATTCAACCGAACATGACTAAGGTTGAGGCAGAAAACGCCGCGCTCGAAATTGGAAAGTTGATGCAGTCTCTCGATAGCTACAAAGAAATTCGCCAGCGCAAAGTCGAATATGCCGGAGAGGGGTGGATTGATGAGCTTACAGAACCGCGATAATTGGAAGCAAAACAATGCCGATTGGAATATGGAAGAAGCATTGAGAGGCTTGCGTAGTGAGATACGTAAGGCTGCTGAAGAAGGAAATTTTGAACTTCTGAGTCGCTTAAGTGATTATGAACGTTTACTGGCACGCGGCTTACGCTTGAATTATGAACGGATGCGCTCAATGTATCATCTTGGCTGGCGGGAAGGCAATCCGGTTGGCTATCTCGCAGATGATTATGAACTGGTTGAACAAGAAGATGAGAATTAGCCATTCTTTTCTTTTTTAACAAAAGTAGGGGGTTTTATGAGTTTTGGAAATTTTACCCCGGAGGCGTTTGCTTTCGGCTTTTTCACAATCTTGACGCTGGGCGGGGCAGTAGGTGTAGTGGCTGCCAAGAACTTGGTGCGCGGTGCCATCTGGCTTATCGTCAGCTTGTTCGGTGTCGCGGGTTATTTTGTACTGTTGAGCGCCCCTTTCTTAGCTGCTGTGCAAGTGCTGGTTTATATTGGCGCGATTGGCATTCTCTTTACGTTTGCTGTCATGCTCACGCGCAGCATGACTAATCTGACTGAGCGCTTTAACGAGCAATGGTGGCTCGGCGCAGCGGCAGGGGTGCTGATGTTCCTGCTCATCACGCTCGCTGTGATTGTGCCTGTCTTTGGTGAGATCGAAGAACCGACTTCACAGATCGTAGCGACGACTGAAGATTTAGGGGTGGCTTTGGTGGATGGCAATCAATATGTGCTGCCGTTTGAAGTGGCTTCGCT
>Ga0209591_10000494_pt1 | contig 50886 bp, 48 predicted proteins | sample MAT01_FD_187207 | JGI IMG/M metagenome (GOLD analysis project Ga0209591, IMG submission 187207) | Freshwater microbial communities from Lake Fryxell liftoff mats and glacier meltwater in Antarctica - MAT-01 (SPAdes) (version 2) | ecosystem: Environmental > Aquatic > Freshwater > Ice > Liftoff...
GGCGGGCTGCTTTTCGGCGGGCTGCTTGTCGGCGGGCTGCTTGCCGGCGGGGTGCTTCGCCGCCGCCAGCTTCGTCTTCGGTGCCGCCATGCCGCGAGCTTAAGGGCCCGCGAGTGGACAAGTCGATCGATGATCGCGGTCGAGGCGCTCGGATGGCAAGGCGACGGTGAGGACCGCAGGGGAGCATCCTCGACGGATGTGACCCGAGGACCGGAACCGGCAACGCGGCCAGCCGGGATGGATCGGCCGCGAGAACGGTCGACTTGTTCGTTCGCGGGCCCTTACGTCGGCGCGCGGCGCTTGGGGCGGCGATCGATCTGCACCAGCGTCTCGGCCGCGCGCTGCTGGTCGGGGGCGTCGAGCGGCTCGACGACGATCGAGAACGTGCCGTTGTCGAAGGGCTGCCCGCGCGCCGCGTCCTCGGGTACCAGGCGCTCGCGCAGCCCGCGCTTGGCGAAGCCGCGCGCGCGAAAATGGCAATACGGGTTGTTGCCGGGTCGCCCCAGGATCGCGTGGGCGGTGAACGTACAGCCACCCAAGCACTCGGCCGCGAAGTCGCAGGTCGCGCAGTGGCCCCACAGCGCGTCGACCCCGCGCCCGCGATTGACGGCCAGCTCCGGCGCGTGCTGCCAGATCGCGTCGAGCGAGCGCTCGCGCAGGTTGCCGCCGACGTAGTGCGAGGTCTGCAGCGACGGGCAGCCCTTCACCGCGCCGTCGGACTCGATGCCCATGACGTACTTGCCGGCCTGGCAGCCGTGCCAGTGATCGCGATCGGTCGCGCGCAGCGAGCGCAAGGCGACCTCCTCGGGCCCGAAGTAGCCCAGGTTGTTGCCGGGCATCACCGTCACCCCCTCGGCGCGCCCGCGCTGCTTGAGCGCGGCGATGCGCGGCACCACGTCGAGCAGATCCCAGGGTTGCAAGATCATCGCGACCCGGTCGGCGGCGCGCCCGAGCGGCGCCGTGAGCTGCACCTGCCAGCCGACGATGCCGCGGCCCCGCAGCACGTCGTAGAGCGCCTCGAGCTCGTCCCGGTTGAGCCGGTTGACGTTGGTGTTGGCCGTGATCGTGATGCCGGCCGCGCGCAGGTTGTCGAGCGCGGCCATCGCGCCGGCGAAGCTGCCGCGCAGGTGGCGCATGCGATCGTGGGTGGCCTCGAGGCCGTCGACCGACACCGAGGCCTGGCCGATGCCAGCCTCGGCCATCGCCTGGGCCAGCGCGACGGTGATGCCGCGTCCACCGGTGGTGAGGCCGACCGAGACCGTGCGGGCGACCAAGGCGCGGACCACGTCGAGGAAGCCGTCGTGCAGGTAGGCCTCGCCGCCGATGAGCACGACCTCGCGGGTGCCGGCGTCGGCGAGCTGGGCGGCGACCGCCACCGCCTCGGCCGTCGACAGCTCGTGGTCGCGCGCGATCCCGGCTCGCGAGCCGCAGTGCGTACACGCGTGATCGCAGGCGAGCGTCAGCTCCCAGACCACGTACACCGGGCGGTAGCTCGACGCGACGACGTCGAGGCGGCGGCGGTGCCCGGTCGTGGTCACGGCGGGGGATCGGTCGCGACCGCCTTGGAGGTGCCGACCGTGGGCGTCGCGTCGGTCGCGATCGGTGCTTCGGGATCGCGCACGCCGTCGACGCCGTCGCAGCTCTGGTCGATGCCATCGCCGAGCTCGTCGGGCGCGCCAGGATGGATCGTGGCGTCCTCGTCGTTGCAGTCGATGACCTTCGACGAGCCGTCGCCGTCGCGGTCGTTGTCGTCGACCGCGCGCGGTCCCACCGGCGGCGCGACCATGCCGTAGCAGGCCATCAAGGTCACCATTGCCGCGCCGGCACCGAGGATGCGCGCGGCCAGGTGCGCGCCGCGCCGCACCGGGCGCGCCTGATCGCAGTGAGCGCACACCCGTCGGCCCGCGGGGACCAGACCGTCACATCGTTCGCAGGCTTCGAGCACCATGGCAGCACAACGCGCGGTGGCCGCGTGCGCTTACATCCTAGCCCAGCCGGATGGCGCCGTCGTCGACGCCGGTGCGCGCTGGTCGGCCGGCGCCGCCGCGACTCGCGGGCCGCCTATCGACGCCGGCGCCGTCGCAGCACCAGCAGCGCGGTGCCAAGCCCGAGCACTAGCGCGCCGCGCGGCTGGCGGCCGGCTCCGCAGCAGCCGCCGTCGTCGTCGGGATCGACCACCTCGACCACGCACACCGATGAGCAGCCGTCGGCCGACAGGGTGTTGCCGTCGTCGCAGCCCTCGCCGTCGTCGAGGTCGCCGTCGCCGCACACCGGCACCACCGGACCGGTGCCGCGCGCGACGATACAGAAGTCGTCGATCGTCCAGCCGCCGTACTGCTGGTCGACGTCGCTGTCGAGCTCGAAGCGGATCTGCACCGAGCCGTCGGCGGCCTGGGCGTCGAGCTCGACGTCGACGAAGCGCCACTCGCGATCGAGCGTGGGCGTCGACGCGGACTGGTCAGGGCTGGCGTAGCTCGCCCACACCACCGCGCCGTCGGCGACGATGCGGGCCCGATCGTAGAAGCCGTCCTCGACCGACAGCCAGCGCTTGAGCTGCAGGCGCACCCCGGTGCGACCGGTGGTGTCGACCGCGGGCGCGACCAAGCGCGACGAGGTGTTGCGGGCGTAGCGACCGTCGGTGCCGAGATCTTGCCCGACCACGCTGGCGCCGCTGGCCGCGACCAGCGGGTCGCCGTTGCTGGAGCTGCCGTGGGGTGCGCCCCACTGCCACTCGTCGGTGCCGGTGGCGGCGTCGTGGCCCCACCCGGCGGCGAACGGGTCGCGCTCGAAGTCGGTGCAGTACAGCGGCGTGAGCGGCCCGACGTAAAACTGATAGAGCGGATCACCGGGGTTGTTGGGGTAGGTGATCGCGCTGCCGTCGGCGAGCGTGGCGATCACGCGGTACTCGACGACGGCGCCTTCGGGCTGGGGCGGGATCGTGGCCGAGAAGGTGGCGCCGGTGCGGGTCATCGCGATCGCGGTCAGCGGGGCGTCGCCGCGCAGCCGCCAGTCGAGGCTCATCGCGCCGACGTCGGCGACCGCGCAGCCGCCGGCCGGCGCGGTGACCCGCACGCTGACCGTGCCGTCGACGCGGACCGGGAGCTCGACGCCGATGCCGAGCTGGGCGTCGACCAGGCCGTGGGGCGTGAACGCGGCGTCGATCGCGCACTTGTGGGGCGTGCCGTTGGTCAGATCGCCGTCGTCGTCGTCGGCCGCGAGCAGCTCGACGTAGGCGCTCGGGATGTCCGATGCGCGCTGCAGCACCGCGTAGTAGAGGTCGTCGGTGGTGCGCTTGCCGGCGGCGGCGCCCAGCTCGGCGACCAGCGCCTTGCGCAGATCCCACAGCGCGCCGCCCAGGATGAGGCCGGTGGTCTTGGGATCCTCGGCGAGGTCGCGCGGCCACTGCGCCTCGCGCCCGACCGGGTCGAGGTCGCGCAGCGGGTTGTTGTTGGCCGTGAAATAGCCGCGGCCCAGCGCGGCATCGTCGACGGTGCTGGCCGCCAGGTAGTCGGCCGCGCCCTCGGACATCGCCGAGTCGAACTGGCCGGCGCCCTCGATGATCGCGTGGAAGTGCAGCGAGTGACCGAGCTCGTGATAGATGAGGTCAGGGAGCCGGCCGGTGTTCTCGCAACCGTCGCCAGCCGCGAAGAAGTGGATGTCGTCGCCGGTCGAGAAGGCGTCGCAGCTACCGACCTCGTTGACGCCGACCTCGAGCTGGCCGTCGAGCCAGGCCAGGCCCGGATCGAGCTCGGCCTTGGCGAAGGCCTTGAGCCGGCTGGCGTGGACGAAGGCGGTGAGCTGAGCGTCGACGGCGGGGTTGCTGGCGGCGCTCCACGCCCCGGTCGCGCCGTCGGCGATCGCCAGCGCGAAGGTGGCGCCGGGCCGACCTTGCGAGGTGACCCGCACCTGGGGACCGGTGACCGCGGCGATCACCGCGGCCGGGCCGGGGCCGAGGTAGCCAAAGCCGCCGCTGGGGTCGGTGGTGGTGGCGGTCCCACCGACGGTGATCGCGGCCCGCGCGGCGCCGACCCGCTGGCGGGTGCCGCTGGGTTGGCGGATCGGCACGTCGTACTCGAGGACCCCCGCGCCGAAGCGCAGGAGCTGCTCGCGGGCCACCGGCTTGCCGGTCGCGGCGTCGACGAAGACGTCCCAGCGCGCGCGCGGCGCAACCAGCTCGACGGTGACCGTGGTGACGACGCGGTACTCGACCGCTGCGCCATCGCGCAGGAGCGGGATGATCGTCAGCCCGGGCCCGGAGCTGCGCACCGTCGGGGTCGCGCCGTAGTCCGAGGCGATCCACGCGACCGCGGCGGCCCGCGCGGTCGGCTCGTCGACGACGGGCGCGGTCGTCGTGACCGCGACGTCGGGGCGCGCGTCGGAGCCGATCACGAACAGGCGATCGCGCTTGAACAGGAAGCTCACCGCGCCGCCGCGAACCGGCAGGCCGGCGTGACGCTGGATGAACGCGACGGTGCGCAGCGCGCCCCGACCGTGGACGACGTTCGACGCCAGCTGCCAGTCGGTGGCGACCGAGCCGGGTCCCAACAAGGCCAGCTGCTCGTCGAGGAGCCCGCGGGCGGCGGCCTCGGCGAGGCTCGCGCGGGCGTTGGCGCCCGGCACCGCGAGGCCGGGTCCCCACAGCCGGACCGGCACGCCGGTGTCGACGTCCCAGCTCGCCGCCCAGCCGGCATGGGCGTCGGTGAACGCCTTCCAGCGCGCCGCGGCGGCCGGCGGCGCCAGGCTATCGACGGTGCGGACCAGCCGACCCCGCGCGCCCTCGGCCAGCTCGACCGGTCGCTCGACTCGGCGGTCCGGTTTTCGGACAGCGGTGGCGTCGCGGGCCGCGCTCAGCGAGACCAGCGCGACAGCGAGGGACGAGAGCCAGCGGCGCATCGACGGCCATGGTGCCGCGACGACGATGGCGAGCACAAGCCCGACCTGCTGCAGGCCGGAGCCTGCAGGGTCGGTTACGCCCGCGCCGCGCGCCGCCGACGGCGCAGCACCAGCAGCACGCTGCCGACGCCGAGCAGCAGGGCGCCCGTGGGGTCCGCGCCCGTCGAGCAGCAGCCGCCGCCATCCTCGCCCGGCGCGGTCTCGTCGACGCAGGTCGCCGAGCAGCCGTCGCCCGACGTGGTGTTGCCGTCGTCGCAGGTCTCGCCGGTCTCGATCGCGTCGTTGCCGCACACCGGCAGCGCGGGGCCGGTGCGCTGGGCGACGATGCAGAAGTCGTCGATGGCCCAACCGCCGTAGCTGCCGCCACCATCGGCGGCGAGCTGGAACGCGACCTGGACCGAGCCGTCGGCGGCCTGGGCGTCGAGGGCGACGTCGTGGAAGCGCCATTCGCGATCGATGTGATCGACGGGCAGCTGGGTGTTGGCGGCCGCGGCGTTGCTCCACACCGTGCCGCCGTCGACGAGGAGCTGGGCCTGGTCGAAGTTGCCGTCCTCGACCGACAGCCAGCGCTTGTACTGCAAGTGCACGCCGGTCTTGCCGGTGGTGTCGACGACCGGCGAGGTCAGCGTCTCGAAGGAGTTGTCGCGGTAGCGCCCGTCGCGGTTGCTGCCGATGCCGAGATCTTGGCCGACCGCCTTGGTGCCGCTGGCCGCCGACGGTGGGTCGAGCTCACCGGCTTCACCGGTCGGCGCGCCCCACTCCCAGTCGTCGCTGCCGGTGCTCGCCGAGTGGGTCCAGCCGGCGGCGAACGGATCGCTCTCGAAGTCGGTGCAGTAGAGCGTCTCGGTCGGGCCGACGTAGAGCTGATAGAACGGATCCGCCGGGTTCACCGGGTAGATGAGCTGGAGACCATTCTCGAGCACGATCGTGACGCGGTACTGAAGCACGGTGCCGTCGGGCTGGGCCGGGATGGTCGCGGCGAAGCGATCTCCGGTGCGGCTGAACGTGGTCGGCGTCGTCGATGACACGCCCTGGACCCTCCACTCGATGTAGGCCTGCCGCACAGATGCGAGCGGGCAGTCGAGGGCGGGCGTCGTGACGTCGAAGGCGAACGACAAGCCGTCGCGGGTGACCAGGCCGATGCCGAGCATCGACTGGGGATCGAGGAGGCCGTGGGCGTTGAACGCCGCGGCGATCATGCACTGATGGGGCGTGCCGTTGGAGAGGTTGCCGTCGTCGTCGTCGGCCGCGATGACCTCGACGTACGTGCTGGGGATGTCGGCGGCGCGCTGCAAGATCGCGTAGTACAGGTCGTCGGCGCGGCGCTTGCCGTCGACGGCGCCGTACTCCTCGATCATCGCCTTGCGCAGGTCCCACAGCGCGCCCGCGATGATGAGACCCGTGGCGTGGGGGTCGGGGCTGATGTCGCGCGGCCAGGTGGTCTCGCCAACTGGCGGGTCGATCTCGCGGAGCGGCTGGCTCGAGCCGGCGAAGAAGCCGCGGCCCATGCCGGAATCCTCGACGGTGGTGGCGGCCAGATAGTCCGACACGCCCTCCGACAGCGAGCTGTCACTGGCGCCGGCGCCCGGGATGATCGAGTTGAAGTGCAAGGCGTGACCGAACTCGTGGTAGACGACGTCGGGCAGGCGGCCGGTGTTCTCGCAGCCTTGACCCGACACGAAGAAGTTCAGCTCGTTGTAGCCGGCGTACGCGTTGCAGGTCTGAGGGATGTTGACGGTGACGTCGATCTGCCGATCGATCCAGCTGAGGTTCGGGTTGAGCTCGGCCTTGGCGAACGCCTTGATGCGGTTGACGTGGACGAACGCGGTCAGCTGGGCGTCGAGGGTCGGCGTCGAGGCGCCGGTCCACACGCCGCTGCCGGCGTCGGGGATCGAGATCAACGAGGTCGCGCCGTTGCCGCCGTTGGAGGAGACGCGGGCGCGAGGCCCGGTGACGCTGGCGAACACCGACGCCGGACCGGCGCCGTTGTAGCTGAACCCGCCGTTGACGTCGGTGGTGAGCGAGCTGGCGCCGATCGTGATGTTGGCGAACGGGACCACGAAGTCCTGGCGCATGATCGCGGGGTAGCGGACCGGGGTGTTGTACTTGAGCGTGCCGGCGCCGAACATCAGGCGCTGGTGGCGCGCGACCGGCTGGCCGGTCTCGGCGTCGACGTACACGTCCCACTGCGCGCGCGGGCTGTCGAGGTCGAGCGTGATGGTCTTGACGACGCGGTACTCGATGACCGGGCCGTCATCGCCGCGCTCGCGGATGATCGGCAGGATCGACACGCCACCCTCGGCGAGCAGCGTGGGCCGGGCCTGGTAGTCGGTGGTGATCCAGGCGATCGCCTTGGCGGTCGCCTCGGTCCCGGTGACGATGTGCGCGGGCTTGGGCGCCGTGACCGACGGGACCGCTTGCGAGCCGATGACGAACAGCCGGTCGCGCTTGAACAGGAAGCTGACCTCGCCGTGCTGCACGAGCAGGCCGTCATGGTGCTGCGCGAAGCCGACGGTGCGCATGGTGTCGCCCTTGCCGTGGACGACGTTGGCGACCAGCTGCCAGTCTCCGAGCTTGGAGCCGGGCGCGATCAGCGCGAGCTGCTCCTCGAGGAGCGCGCGGGCCGCGGCCTCGGCGATGACCGGGCTCGCGTTGGCGCCGGGCACCGCGAGGCCTTCACCGGCGATGCGCAGCGGCACGCCGGTGTCGGCGTCCCACACTGCGGTCCACGATCCGTGGGCGGCGAGGAAGCGCTGCCAACTCGCGGCGGCGGCCGGCCGCGGCTGGTACTCGACCGGGCGAACCAGGCGGCCCCGCGCGCCCTTGGCGGTTTCGAGCGGACGTTCGGACAGGTAGTCCGGGTTCCGGACAGCCGCCGCTTCGTGAGCAACGAGCAGCGCGGGAAGGACGATCGCGAGCGAGTACAGCCAGCGGTTCATGGGACCATGGTGTCCCGCGACTGCCGCTGCGTCAGCAACGATGACGAGCTGACAGCACCCGACAGGGTCGACCTCCCAGGTGCCGCGCCGACGCGTCACCCGTGGGCCGATGTAGGTGTGGCCCTACCTGGCTACGCGAGGCCGCGAATCGACGAGGCCGGAGGCCTCGCAACCGGCTTCGCGGCGGGCTTCGCAACCGGGTTCGCAACCGGCTTCGCGGCGGGCTTCGCAACCGACTTCGCAACCGGCTTCGACGAGGCCGACACGCCGTTCCCAGCGTGCGTCGCGTCCTTGAGCGCGTCGAGCTTGGGCGTCTTCTCCCAGGTGAAGTCGGCGTCCTCCCGGCCGAAATGGCCGTAGGCCGCGGTCTTCTTGTAGATCGGGCGGCGCAGATTGAGCTCCTGGGTCAGCATGCCCGGGCGCGCGTCGAAGATCTGCGACACCGCGGCCGACAGCTTCTCGTCCGAGACGATGCCGGTGCCGAAGGTCTGCACCAGCATCGAGACCGGCTGCGCCACGCCAATGGCGTACGCAAACTGGACCTCGCAGCGACGGGCGAGCTTGGCCGCGACGATGTGCTTCGCGATGTAGCGCGCGAAGTACGCCGCCGAGCGGTCGACCTTGCTCGGGTCCTTGCCCGAGAACGCGCCGCCACCGTGGCGTGCCATGCCGCCGTAGGTGTCGACGATGATCTTGCGACCGGTGAGGCCGCTGTCGCCCTTGGGCCCGCCGGTCACGAAGCGACCGGTCGGGTTGATGTGGAACTTGGTCGACTTGGTGATGAGGTGGGCCGGCACGATCGGCTTGATGACCAGCTCGCGGATCGCTTCTTCGATCTGCTTGTTGGTGATCTTCTTGCCGTTGAGCTTGTCGGCGTGCTGGCTCGACACCACGATCGCCTCGACGCCGACCGGCACGTGGTCGACGTAGCGGACCGACACCTGGGTCTTGCCGTCGGGGCGCAGGAAGTTGACGCCCTGGGTCTGCTTCTTGCGGACCTGCGCGAGCCGGAACGCCAGCTGGTGGGCCAGCTGGATCGGCAGCGGCATCAGCTCCTTGGTCTCGTCGCAGGCGTAGCCGAACATCAGGCCCTGATCGCCGGCGCCCTGCTTGGACGCGTCGCCGCGATCCACGCCCTGCGCGATGTCGGGCGACTGCTGCTCGAGGGCGACCATCACGCCGCAGGTCGCGGCGTCGAAGCCCATGTCCGAGTCGGTGTAGCCGATCTCGGCGACCGTCTTGCGCACGATCGTCGGGATGTCGACGTACGTCGACGTCGTGACCTCGCCACCGACCAGCACGAAGCCGGTCTTGGTGAAGGTCTCGCACGCGACGCGCGCGCCGGGGTCGTCAGTCAGGATGGCGTCGAGGACGCCGTCCGAGACGGCGTCGCACAGTTTGTCGGGGTGACCTTCGGTGACGGACTCGGAGGAGAACAGGTAGCTTGCCATGGAGGTGGGGTTCATACCGACCCGATCAGAGGGTGTCAACGCATAGTCCCGGGGCGGTCGGCTCCGGCTCGACGCAGCGCATGAGCACGCGCGGTCGCTCGCGCCCGCGACGCGGCGCGGGTACGATGCGGCCCGATGCGCCTCTCGCTGTGTCTGGCCGCCGCGCTCGTCGTCGGAACAGCGTGCGGCGGGCATCCGCCACCGCCTCGACGCGGGGTCGCCGAGACCGCGATCTCCGACTGGGAGTTTCGTCGCTTCCAGGAGGTCCTCGACGTCGAGGTGTGGGTCGCCGACAACCGGGCGGTCGCCTACGCCGGCACCTACGTGCACGGCGCGGCCGAGCACGCTGGCAAGCTCACCGACGACGACGTCGTGAACGTGTTCGTCACCCGCTACCAGCGCGACGACGGCGTGGTGCGCGCGACCGTGAAGTTCGTGCGCCGGCTCGCGCAGGAGGCCGGCTACACCGTCGACGAGGACAAGGTCGAAGGCGTGCGTTTGGTCCGGCTTTCGGGCAACGGCGAGCTGTGGGCGATGTGGTCGGCCAAGGGCCACGTCGTCAAGATCGGCGGTCGCGGCCGCACCCGGATCCCCGACGACGTCGTCGAGTGGTACGGCGAGCGCTATCCGTCGACCATGCCGTCGGGTGCCCTCGAGGGCCCGCTGCCGGCCGGCCCCGACGAGGTCCGCCCCACCGAGCCCGACGCGCCCTACGATCCCGACGCCCCCGCGCCCGACTGGGACACCTACGATCCCAGCAAGACCAAGACGCCCGAGCCCACGCGCGAGAGCAAGCCCTGAGCTCGCCGACGCGCGTGCTACCGTTGGCATCGTCATGCAGGAACCTGCTCCGCTGGTCGAGACCGACGACGGCGTCGACGTCACGCTGATCCGCTGGATGCTCACGCTCAGCCCCGAGGAGCGCCTCGCCGTGCTGCAGGGCTTCGTCGACAGCGTTGCCGAGTTGACGCGTGCAGCGCCAGCCACCTAGGTTCAAGGAGGCGCTCGAGGTGCTCGCGCGTCAGCACGTCGAGCTGATCGTCGTCGGTGGCGTCGCGGCGGTGCTGGGCGGCGCGCCGATCTCGACCTTCGACCTCGACATCGTGCACGAGCGATCGCCCGCGAACGTCGGACGCTTGCTGGCCGCCCTCGAGGAGCTCACGGCGCGCTATCGCGATCTCGCAGGACGCGATCTGCGACCCGACGCGCGAGGCCTGGAAGGCGTCGGCCATCACTTGCTGATCACGAGCTGCGGACCGCTCGATGTGCTGGGACAGATCGGCCTCGGACGCGGCTATCATGAATTGCTCGAGGGCAGCGTGTCGCGGCCGCTCGGCCAGTTCTCGCTGCGCGTCCTCGGTCTCCCCGCCCTGATCCGGTCGAAGGTCGAGGCCGGCCGTGACAAGGATCGGGCCGTCCTCCCCATCTTGCGCCGCACGCTCGCGGAGAGCGGCGAGTCGAGCGAGTAGCTGCCTCGCGAGTCGCGCTATGGTCGCGGCGATGAGATGCCTGCACGTGCTGATCGCGGTGGCGGTGGCGGCGCTCGTCGGGTGTGAGGACAAGCCGCCGAACCACAAGGTCGGCAACGTGATGCGCACGCTGCCGACGCCGATCGTGTTGCCGGCGGCGGTGTCGGCGGCGGCGTTGCAGGATGCGGGCGTGGTGGAGGTGAGGTCGACGGATCGGGGCGACGGCGGCGTGGTCGACGAGGTGATGCGCGCGGCGGGGGAGGCGGCGGGGCGTGAGGTGCAGTTCTCGGTGAAGCCGCCGCCGAAGGCCGAGTGAGCGGGTCTCTCCGCGGCATGAAGCGCACGCTCCTGCTCGCGATCCGAGCAAGACCAAGCCCCCGGTCCGCAAGGACGACTGAGGGCGAGGCGCAGCGGTCGTAGCGGGCATGGCCGGGTTTCGCCGGATGGCGTGACGAGGCCGCGGGATGTGGCAGGCAGGACAGAAAATTTACGATAGTTGATCCGCCAGCGGGAAGGCTCCGGTAGCATCGTCCGTACTCGTAGGTTGCTTGCTGCGAGCGGCTTGAACAGGGGGCTCTGATGACGCGCTATGAGTCGAATCAGGATTTCGTGAGCGGCGACGTGCAGATGGACGACGGGGCCGGGCGGGCACCGGGCAAGCGGTCGCTGACAGATCGGATGGGCAGGGGCGGCTACGAGCGAGGACTCAGTATCCCGAATCAGCCGACTCCATCGCCTGCCATCGCGCTGGGATCGATGGACGATCCGATGTCGCTGCACCTGCTGCCGGTCCAGGCCAAGTCGGACAGCGCGCCCGCGCCGCTCGACGGCTCGGGGCTGGCGACCGGTGGTGGCGGTGCCCTCGATCCGGGGGTGACCCTCGCGATGGGCGGCCACTTCGGTGCCGACTTCTCGAACGTCCGGGTCCACACCGACGGCGGCGCCGATGCGGCGTGCGCGGCCAACAACGCCCGGGCGCTGACCTCGGGCACCGACATCTACTTTCGCGCCGGCGCCTACGAGCCGAGCTCGGCGGCGGGCCGCGAGCTGATCGGCCACGAGCTGACCCATGTCGTGCAACAGCACCAGGGCCAGGCGGCGGGGCTGGCCGCGAAGTCGGAGGCGCCGGGCGCGCGGTCGTCGCTCGAGGCCGACGCCGATCATCAGGGCGGCGCGGCGGCGGCGGCGATGAGCAACGCGCCGATCGATTGGTCGACGGTGAGCCACGCGGATCTCGAGGCCGAGTTCAAGCGCCGCGAGGCCGCGGGCGAGACGGTGCCGGTGGCGGCGTCGCCGGAGAAGGCCAAAGCCCACCCGCTGCTCGCCGAGCTGGCGCGCAAGGCGACTCGCGGCGGCACGGTACCGAAGTCGAAGGGCGCGGCGACCCAGGCGGCGTCGGACAGCAACTGGTGGGGCTTCGGCTCCGAGTACAACTACGTCGAGGTGTCGGGGGTGAGCGGCTCGAAGTTCATCCAGCACCCCAACGACAGCACCGCCAACAACAGCTTCGCGGGCAACCTCAAGGCGCGCACCCACGGCGAGAACAGCCGCCGCGCCGGCAACTTCGGCGTGGTCCACAAGGGCCCTGCCGGCGAGGTCGAGCACCACCACGACGACTTCTCGAAGGCCGACTGGAGCCTGAAGACGCAGACCCAGATCGGCGGCGCCGGCTCGCACTCGCTCAGCATGCACAACTGGGCGTTCAGCAATATCGAGGCGAGCGAGTCGTACGAGGTCGTCGATCCGATCGTGAGCGTCAAGCCGGGCGCCTTCGGGTCCAACGTTTTCGGGCTCGACTCGCGCATCCCGGTCAGCATCAACGGGCCGGCCAGCGTGAAGGTGGCGGCCAGCCAGCTCACCAAGCAGTCGGTGGGCTGGACCTCGACGGCGTCGGCGCAGAACAGCGTGACGGTCACCAAGAACATGTCGCTGGGCCTGAGCGTCGGCCTCGGCGTGAAGGACGCCTGGAGCGTCGGCGCCGAGGCGGGCCTGAGCAGCCAGACGGTGTCGACGGTGTGGTCGCAGGTCCAGACCGCGGCGAGCAAGAGCGCGACCGCGGGCGTCGGCCTCGACACCGTGGTGACGCTGCCAGGCTCGGCCGACGGGCCCAAGCAGTGGTTCGTCTATCCGGTGTTCGACGTCGCCAACTTCCTGGTGAACGCCTACCCGCACAACGAGAAGACCGGCAAGATCACCGGCGCGGCCAAGACCTTCACCGCGACCCGGCTGTCGCTGGCGCGGCTCGAGCAGGTGCCGGCCGATGGCGACGGCAAGCTCACGCCGCCGGCCTCGCCCAATCCGATCGAGAAGGCCGAGGCCGAGCGCCTGGCCGCCGACAAGGAGGGCAAGGTGCTCGAGAGCGGCGGCAAGAAGGTGAAGATCTCGCTGCAGCGCGAAGAGCCGATGCGCAAGGACTTCGATCACCAGGACTACACGCAGACCCCGCTCACCGACGGTGCGTCGCGCGAGGTCAAGAAGACCTGGAGCGGAGAGCTCAAGAACTCGTGGGCGATCACCGACTCGGGCGGCCAGAAGGTGTCGAGCAGCGAGGGCTGGTCGCTGGGCGTGAGCGGCGGCGCGGGCGGGCCCGGCAAGGACGCGGTCGGCCCGTCGGCGGGCGCCAAGGTCGGCGTCAGCGAGCTGACCACCACCGCGGCCGAGTTCGGCGACGCGATCGCGGTGTCGGGCGAGAACGTCAGCGCCGCCAACGTGTCGTTCACGACCACGGTCACCGGCACCAAGGATCCCCACAAGGCGACGCAGGTGATCCTGACGCCGATGTTCAAGGAGCGCATCTACACCTACGAGGGCCAGGACGCGGCCGGCACGTGGGTCCCGGTGCCGGTGCGCGGACGCAGCCGCGAGTACTACCCGATGCCGGCGCTCACCCAGCAGGACGTGCCGCGCGGCACCGAGCTCAAGCCCGAGGCGGCGGCGACCCTCGATCCGACCGCGACCCAGGGCGCGGCCGACGAGGCCAAGCGCCTACGGGCCGAGGCCGAGGCCGAGCCCGACCCGATCAAGAAGCAGGCGAAGCTGGACCAGCTCGAGGGCACGCTGGCGAACAACCGGCCCGCCCTCGAGGAGGTCGTGATGCGGGCCCACCCGTCGCTGATCGCGATCGATCGCGCGAAGAACCTCTACAAGATCCGGGTGACGGTGCCGGCGGCGACCGGCCAGGCCGGCAGCCACGTCGAGGAGGACTTCGTCGGCACGCTGGAGTCGCTGCTCGACTTCACGCCGCGCAGCACCGCCAACCACGACGCCGGCGGCGCCCTCGGCACCGGCGACAGCGACAACGGCACCGTGAAGATCGACTCCGAGCTCGGCCTCGGCGGCACCGGCGCCCAGGGCCGGGTCCACAGCGCGCCCGGCGACATGGATCTGTCGGAGACGATCAAGGTCACGGCGCCCACCGCCGACGCCGCGGCCGAAGCGCTGGCCCACGCCATCCAGCACACCATCGAGACCGCGACCGTGAAACGCGACGACGGCAAGCTCGGCTACGTGTTCCTCGAGATGACGGTCGGCGCCTACCCGACCGGCGCCAAGGACGAGGGCAAGACCATCAAGTGGACGCCGGCCGAGGCCAAGGCCGGGTCGAAGTCGTTCAAGGGCAAGGACGGCAAGTCGCACACCCTCACGCTGGCCCAGGCGATCGCGTCGCCCAGCTCGTCGCGCGGCGCCAACACCTTTTGGCGCGGCCCGATCGACGCCTCGGGCACCTACGGCGAGATCACCAAGGTCATCGGCTACGCCGCCGTCGGCAAGGGCGGCGAGCAGTTCTTCTCGACGCCCAACGTGGGCCAGCGCTACCAGGAGGTCGCCAACGGCGACCAATCGGCCCAGCACGACACCGAGCGGGCCAAGCTGCTCGACGCGCTCGGCCCGCAGATCGCGAAGTACATGAAGGAGAAGATGTACGTGAAGGCGCTGAAGCGGGCCTACACCGTCGCCCGCATGCTCAACGACGTGAAGGCGCTGAACGACTTCGCGGTGCTGACCCGCGACGACAATGGCACGCTCAAGACGGTCAGTGAGCATGTCAGTGGCTTCAATGACGACATCGTCGCCGCCGACGGCAAGGCGGTCGAGGCGCTGTCCGAGGCCGACGCCCAAACCAAGGCCGAGAACCTGTCGCACCGGATCCACGCGCTGGCCGAGGGCGGCGCCGGTCCGGGCGAGGCGATGGACCGCGCGATCGCGATGGCGAAGCAGAAGCTGCGCGGCAACCAGCACGTCCACGACTACATCGCGGCCCACGTCGTGAAGCCGCTCGAGGCGCACCTCAACGGAGACACCCAGTTCGCGAATGAGGTCAGCGCGGCGCTGACGGTGAATGGCTACCTGGGGCATAAGTGAGTCGATGCGTCCATGGATCGTCGGTGTCGTGGTGCTCTTGGGCTGTGGTCATCGCGAGAGTCCGCGCCCGCAGCGGACCCCGGGAGACGCGACGTTGACCGCGCCCGACGCGCCCGCGCCGGCCGGCGACTACCTGCTGCTCACGATCGAGCGGGTGGTGGTGATCGATCGCCACCCGGTGGCCGGCGCCGACGCCGCGACCCTGGTGACGACGCCCGAGCATCCCCCCGCGCTCACGATCGCGAGCGACCGGCCGCTCGACGTCCAGCGCGGCACGGTGACGCTGGCCCTGGCCCGCGGGCGCGCGCAGCTCGCCGAGGTGGCGACCCCAGGCGGGCGTACGCTGCTGGTGCTGGCGCGCGGCTGCGGTGGGGCGTCGACCGTCCCGGGCGGGCCGGTCGACTGCGAGCTCGAGGTGATGAGCGACCTGCGCGGCGCCGACGGCGGGGTCGCCAGCGTGCGCTATCTGCAGGTCGGGCCCGACGGCCCGATCCGCTCGCTCGGGGTGTCGCGCGGCGCGATCGAGTTCTTCGACTTCGTGACGGTATCGCTGGCCGGGTTCGCCGCCGCGGTGCCCGACGGCGCGGTGGGTGGTGACAGCGTCGCGGCCGGCGATTTCGGCCTCAAGGAGCAAGCATGGGTGGCGAAGATCAGGAGCCTCGAGTGAGTGGGCCGGTCGACGGCGGCTACGTCGACGCGGCGCGGCTGGCCGCCAACGCGTTCACCGTCCACGTCACGCTCGGCACCAGCCGGGGCAGCGGCGACATCGTGCCGCGGGTCGAGCTGACGATGAGCCGCGACTTCGCGGAGTACCTGGCGGCCGCGCTGCGAGCGGCGCTGGAGACCCCGCCGTGAGCGCCGGCCTCGAGGCGTGGCGCGAGGGCCGGCTGGTGGCGGCGCACCGGATCTGGTCGGCCCAGGTCGCGGCTCGACCGACGGCGTGGACCGCGGCCTACCACCTGGCGCGCCTCGACGGTGCCTTCGGGCAGCTCACCGCCGAGCGGGTCGACGAGCTGCGCCACGCCGGGCTGGCCGAGCCGGCGGCCCGGCGGGTCGACGCGCTCGCCGAGCGCACGACCGGCGAGCACTCGCTGGGCGCGCTCGCCGACTGGGACGTCGACGCGCTGCGCGCGCAGGGCGCCGACCAGCCGGCGCCGTGGTGGCTGGAGCGCGGTCATCGCGCGTGGCAGGCCGGGCTGTTCGGCCTGGCCAGCGTGCTGGTCGAGGAGGCCGGCGCGCGCGACGCCGGCCTCGAGGACGATCTGCCGAGCTGGGCCCACGGGATCGGCGCGCAGATCGACGCCCTGGTCGCGGCGGTCGGCGGCGCGTAGTAGGCGAGCTGGCGGCGGCGACCACCGGCAAGACCCTCAACGCGATCGTGCGCGGCAGCAAGGCCGCCGGCGACGCGAACCTGCGGTCCGCGGTGAAGTCGATCTGATCACTGCATGCGCTGGCGCTGTAGACCCATCGCGCAGGTCGAGAACTCGGCGCAGTCGGTCATGGCGTCGCAGCGCGCGCCCTCGGCCGCCATGGTCTCGAGCTGCTCGGCGGGCATGCTCTGCAGGCTGTGCTCGCACGCGGCGTGGATCGCGGCCGGCTGCGAGTCGGTGGCCCACTCCTCGTTGGCGCGGGCGATGAGCGAGTCGCGGCCGTCGGTCTGGGCGGCCGCGGCGATGCCGGCCGGCTGGTCGAGCTCGACGCGCAGGTCGACGAGCGCGGGGATGTAGTCGGCGGTGCAGGTCTTGGCGTGGGTCAGGAACTGCTCGCAGGCTGCGACTGCCGAGGTCGGCGGGGTCGACGTCGCGGGCGACGCGCTGGTCTTGGGATCTGCCTCGGCGCCGGCGCAGGCGGACAGGGCAAGCGCGAGGACAGACACGGACAGGAATGCAAAGCGGGTCATGGAGTGCCTTTCGAAGGAGCGGTTGCGGTCATAACGACCCCGCGCGCCCTGCGTGACAGCCGATTGCGATTTATGCTCGGCGTGATGTCGCTCTTGCCGGTGTTTGCTCCCGACGACCCTGCGCTGGCGCCGCGCTTGGACCGGTCGACCACGTTCGGGCGCGACGTCGAGGTCGCGGTCCACGCGATCGTCGACGACGTCCGCACCCGCGGCGACGCCGCGCTGCGCCACTACACCGAGCTGCACGATCAGCGCGCGCCCGGCGCTCATGGCAGCTACGAGATCACCCGCGACCAGCGCCGCGCCCGCGCCACGATCGCGCCCGAGGTTCGCCGCGCCCTCGAGCACGCCGCCGAGCGCATCCGCACCTTCCACGAGCACCAGCACGAGCAGGAGCTCGACATCACCCGCGACGGCATCCGCCTCCAGCTGCGGGTCTCGCCGCTGGCCCGGGTCGGGCTGTACGTGCCGGGCGGCACCGCGCGCTATCCCTCGTCGGTGCTGATGACCGCGATCCCGGCCAAGGTCGCCGGGGTCGGCGAGGTCGTGATGGTCACGCCGGGCGCGTCGCCCGAGACCCTGGCCGCCGCCGAGATCGCCGGGGTCGATCGGGTCTTCGAGATCGGCGGCGCCCAAGCCATCGCCGCGCTCGCCTACGGCACCGCCACCGTGCCCCGCGTCGACAAGATCGTCGGTCCCGGCAACCAGTGGGTGGCCGCCGCCAAGCGTCTGGTTTTCGGACAGGTCGACATCGACTCGATCGCCGGTCCGTCGGAGGTGCTCATCATCGCCGACGAGCACGCCGATCCGGCCTGGGTCGCCGCCGATCTGCTGGCCCAGGCCGAGCACGATCGCGAGGCCCGCGCGATCTTGGTGACGACCTCGCCCTCACTGCCCGCGCTGGTCGAGGCCGCCCTCGCCGAGCAGCTCGCGACCTTGCCGCGCGCCGAGATCGCCCGGGTCGCGCTCGAGCGCTGGGGCGCCGCGATCCTGGTCGATTCCCTCGACGAGGCGGTCGCGATCGCCAACCGGTACGCGCCCGAGCATCTCGAGCTCGACGTCGCGCACCCGCATCGGCTGGTGCCGCAGCTCAAGACCGCGGGCGCGATCTTCGTCGGCAAGTGGGCGGCCGAGGCCGCGGGCGACTATGTCGCGGGCGCCAACCACGTGCTGCCCACCGGCGGTGCGGCCCGCTACGCCAGCCCGCTCGGCGTGTACGACTTCGTGCGGCGCACCTCGATCGTCGAGTACGACCAGCAGGCGGCGCTCGCCGACGCCGGCGTGATCGCGACCCTGGCCGGGGTCGAGGGCCTCGACGGTCACGCCCGCTCCGCGCTGATCCGGCGCGGTGGCGCGTGAGCCTCGCGGAGCTGGTGACCCGCGGGCTGCGCGGCCTGACCGCGTACCACGTGCCGCGCCCCGAGGGCCTGCGCGCCAAGCTCGACGCCAACGAGAACCCGTTTCCGCTGCCGCCCCAGATCGTCGACGGGCTAGCCCGCGAGTTGGCCCAGGTCCCGCTCCACCGCTACCCCGAGGCCGACCCGGTCGAGCTGCGGGCGTTGATTGCGGCAGATCTCGGCGTCGAGCCGGGCTCGCTGGTCTTTGGCAACGGCAGCGACGAGCTGATCGCGTTGTTGTGCGCCGCGTTCGGTGAGCCGCGCCCCGGCCGCACCCGCGCCAGCGTGCTGTATCCTGATCCGTCGTTCGTCGTGTACCGCCTCGCCGCGCTCGGCCACGGCCTCGATCCGGTCGAGGTGCCGCTCGACGACGACATGCAGCTCGACTTCGACCTGGTCGACGAGGCGCTGACCGGCATCAGGCCCAACCTGGCGTTCTTCGCGCTGCCCAACAACCCGACCGGCACGCTGTGGGCACCCGAGCGGGTCGCCGAGCTGGCCGCCAACCACCCCGACACGATCGTGGTCTCCGACGAGGCCTACCTGCAGTACGGCGGGCGCACGCTGCTCGGGCGCCTGGCCGAGCTGCCCAACCTGGTCGTGATGCGCACGCTGTCGAAGATCGGGCTAGCCGGGCTGCGGGTCGGCTTCGTCACCGCCGGGCCCGCGATCGTCCACGAGCTCGAGAAGGTGCGCCCGCCATACAACCTGGGCTCGCTCAACCAGCGGGCCGCGCTGTGGCTGCTCCGGCACCACCGGGCTTGGCTCCTCGAGCGCTGCACCGACGTGATCGACGAGCGGACCCGGCTCGCCGGCGCGCTGGCGGCGCTGCCCGGCGTGCGGGTCTTCGACAGCCACGCCAACCTGATCTTGCTGCGCATCGGCCAGGCCGGCGACGGTCAGGCCGGCGCGATCTACCGCGACCTGGCGGCCCGCGGCGTGCTCATCCGCAACTTCGACCGGCCGGGCCCGCTGTCGGGCTGCGTGCGCGTCACGCCCGGCACCCCGGCCGAGAACGACCTGTTCCTCGACGAGCTGCGCGCGCTCCTGGGCGCCGCGCGATGAGCGCACGCCGGGGCTGGGGCGACCTCGCGCTGGCGACGATCGTCGTCGGCGTGGTGGCGATGATGGTGGTGCCGCTGCCGGCGCTGGCCATCGACCTCTTGCTCGCGGTGAGCTTCACGTCGGCGGTGGTGATCCTGCTGTCGTCGGTCTACGCCAAGAGCCCGGCTCGACTCACGACCTTGCCGACGATCTTGCTGGTCGCGACGTTGTTCCGGCTCGGCGTCAACGTGTCCACCACGCGGCGGATCCTCGCGCACGCCGACGGCGGCGAGGTCGTGCGTTCGTTCGGCAACTTCGTGGCCGAGGGCGATCTGGTGGTCGGCCTGGTCGTGTTCGCGGTCATCACGATCGTGCAGTACCTGGTGGTCGCGCGCGGCGCCGAGCGCGTCGCCGAGGTGGCGGCCCGCTTCGCCCTCGACGGGCTGCCCGGCAAGCAACTCGCGATCGACGGCGACCTCAAGGCCGGCGCGATCGACGCCGGCGAGGCGACGGCCCGCCGTCACGCCCTCGAGCAGCAGTCGTCGCTGTACGGCGCGCTCGACGGCGCGATGAAGTTCGTGAAGGGCGACGCCATCGCCGCGATCCTCATCGTCGCGATCAACCTCGTCGGGGGCCTGGCCATCGGCATGGGCGAGCGCGGCATGTCCCTGGCCGAGGCCGCGCGCATCTACGCGGTGCAGTCGGTCGGCGACGGCCTGGTGGTGCAGCTGCCGGCGCTGCTGGTGGCGCTGGCCGCCGCGCTCACGGTCACCCGCATCGCGTCGTCGGACGGCGAGCGTGCGGTCGGCGACGACATCGCGCGCCAGCTGGGCGCCGAGCCGCGCGCGCTGGGCACGGCGGCGATCTTGCTGGCGGCCTTGGGCCTGGTCCCGGGCCTGCCGCACGTCCCGTTTTTGATTCTGGCAGCTGTGTCGGCTGGGCTCGCGCTGGTCGGTCGCGCGGCGCCCCGCCCCGACCGGTCCAATCCGGTGGTGGCGACCGCGAGCGGCCCCAGCGACGGCGCGCGCGCCGACGGCGTCACGATCGCGGTGGCGCCCAGCGTCGCGGCCCGCCTCGATCGCGGCGCGATGGCGCAGGTGCTGGCCGACGCCCGACGCGAGCTGACCGCCCGCCTCGGCGTGCGCGCCCCGTCGATGCGGGTGATCGCCGACGCGGCGGTCGGGGCCGGCGACACCGAGCTGCGGCTGTGGGGCACCACGGTCGACTACCTGCCGGCGCTGGGTCGCGCCGACGAGCTGGCCGCGCCGTTGACCGTCGCGCTGCGCGCGGTCGCCGACGAGCTGGTGCGCGCCGCTGGCGTGCAGGCGATGCTCGACGAGCTGGGCCCGGGGCAGGCCCCGCTGGTGCGCGACGTCGTGCCGCGGGTCGCCAGCCTCGGCACGCTCACCGAGATCCTGCGCCGGCTGGTGCGCGAGGGCGTGCCGATCCACGATCTGGGCGCGATCCTCGAGGCGTTGGCCCAGGTGCCGTCGACGGCGGCTCGCGACGCCGGCGCGCTCACCGAGGCGGTGCGTGGCCACGCCACGCGCGCGGTCAGCTCCACCGTCGCGCCCCGCGGCACGCTGGAGGCCTGGACCCTCGACCCGATGATCGAAGAGGCGGTGCGCGGCGCGCTCATCGCCCGCGACGGCGGCGTGATCGTCGCCCTCGAGCCCGACCTCGCCCGCGACATCGTCGTCGCGGTCCGCGCCGCGGTCGGCGAGCGCGGCGTGCTGCTGGCCTCCGGCGACGTGCGCCGCCATCTCAAGACCGTGCTCGAGCCCGAGCTGCCGGGCATCGCGGTGGTCGCGCCTCACGAGCTGGTCGCCGGCGTGCTGGTCACGGCGCGCGGGCGCGTCGGCGTCGCATGAGGCGCGGGCTCGTCGTCGCGATCGTCGTCGGGCTGGGCCCGGGGGTGCCGATGGCCGATCCGGCGCGGCCCGACCCCATCGGCTCGTTGGTCGCGACCGGCGAGCTCGCGCTCACCGGCGGCAAGCCGCGCCAGCGCGGCGGCGCGGCGGCCACGTTCTTCGTGACCCATCGGCTCGGCGTCTACGCGTCGCTGGCCCGCGCCAGCTTCGAGCTCGACGAGGGCCAGGTCACCGGCGGCGTCGCGTACCGCGCCGCGATCGCGCGGCCCACGATCGAGCTGGTGCTCCACGCCGACGTCGGCGTGGCCTGGCCGACCGCGCCGGTGGCTGGCGGCGGGGTGACCGCCCTGCTGTGGCCGACCCGCCTGCCGATCGCGCTCGCGACCGGCCTGCGCAGCTACGCGATCCTCGACGGGCTCGACCACAGCCGCCTCGCGATCTCACTCGAGCTGGGCCTCGCGCTCGCGCGCTGAAGCTGGGAGGCGACCGAACGCCGAAGTCCGGCTCCGCGACCGGCCGGCTATTCACACGCCCGGCCGCGAAAGAGTCACTCGCAGATCGGATGGACCTGCGACCCGAAGCCGGGCGGCGGCGTCGGGAACGCGCCGAACTCCCAGCCGCAGCGCGCCGCGATCACCGCGCCGGTCGCGACGTCGACGACCTGGCCGCCGCTCGTCGAGATCAGCGCGACCCGGCGGCCGTCGGACGAGAACGCCGGTCGCCAGCCCGGTGCGCCCAGGCCGATCGTCCAGCGGGTCGTGCCGTCGGCGCCGACCGCGACCGCGGTGCGAGTCTGATCGAAGGCGATCAGCACCTGGCCGTCGGGCGAGGCCATCAGGTCGCGCGGTCCGACGATCGTGAGCAGCAGCGCGTCGACCCCGTCGGTCGCACCGAGCAACGACGCACCGAGCAACGACGCACCGACCCGGATCTCGCTTTCACGAAAGACGTAGCTGCGGCCGCGCGGGTCGATGTACATCGGCACCGGCGCGATGCGGGTCTTGGCGATGCGGGCCAGCTTGCTCGACGACACGCCGGCCGCCAGCTGGGCCCCGGTGTACGTGCGAGCGTCGCCCGCGTTGTCGAGGGTGATCACCGCCGGCGCGGTGTCGTCGCGCGCCGGGCCTTCGAGCATCCAGAAGGTCGCGCTGCCGTCGGCGAGGACGTGGGCCGGGCTCCACGGGTCGGGCGCGCCCGGCGTCACCCGCAGCGCCCACACCCCGCCGCCGTCACGCACGCCGAGGACCCAGCCGGTGCGGCGGTCGAGTCGCACCGAGTAGGTCGCGCCGGGTGCGGTCGTGGCCGCCACCAGGGCGCCGCGCGCGGTCGAGTACAGCTCGAGGCTGCCGCGCTGGCTCGCCACCAGCAGGTGGGCGTCGTCGACGAAGTCGAGCGTGATCACGCCGCTGGCCACCTCGGGCAGGTGCAGCAGGGGCGCCGAGCCGTCGAGGGTCTCGACGAGGATCTGGCCGTCGCCGGTGAGCCAGGCCGCCCGCGCACCGTCGGGCGACAGCGCCGCCATCGTCGGCGTCGAGCGCTGGTAGCCGAGGTAGCGGGTCTCGCCGCCGTCGCGCTGCACGAGCAGGTTGCGGTCGGCCCCGCTGGCGATCAGGCCGGGGCCGATCGCGGGCGCCCCCGAGCGCGGCAACGTGCCGGGCACGGTCTCGGCGTCGGCGTCGAGGCCGACGGTGAGGTCGCCGCTGCTGGCGCCGTAGACGTGGAGGGTGTCGTCGGACGAGAAGCCGAGGCGCTGCGGGCCGCCGACCGTCGTGGCCGCCAGGTCCTTGGGCGTGACGTTGGCACCAGTGGCGAGCTCGACGATCACGACCGCGGCCTGGATCGGCACCACCGGCGAGCGCGGCGCGACCTGCTGGTGCGGCGAGCCGGGCGGACGGCGCGACGTCACGGGCTTGGCGGCCGCGGCGGCGACCGCGGCGACCGTCGCTGGATCGGCGAAGTACACCAGGCGCTTGCCGTCAGGCGACGTCGCGACCTCGACCGGCGTCATCGGCGCGATCGCGAGGGCGTGCTCGCGGCCCCAGGTGACCTCGCGGCCGGCGACGGTGACGGCGACCGCGCCGTAGCCGACCCCGCCGTGGCTGACGATCGCGAGCGCGTCGCGCGCGCCCGCGGGCCGCAGCGCCTCGATGCGCAGGCCGGTCGGCACGACCTCGTCGAGCTGGGCGCCGTGCGCGTCGACGAGCACCAGCGAATGATCGGCGCGCACGATGAGCCACGCGTCGGCCGACATCGCGACCAGGCCGATCGCTTGCGGCACCGCGGGCGCGTCGCCGGTGGCGAGCAGGCGGCCGTCGCGATCGAGCCGGTAGAAGTGCGCGGCACCGGCGGGGTCGATGCGCCCGACCACCAGCGCGTCGCCGTCGCGGGCCAGCTCGAGCGCGCGCGCGCCGTGGAACGGCAGCGCGACCGGCGCCAGGGTGCCGTCGAGGCTGCGCCAGACCCGGACGTCGCCGAGGTTGTCGATGGTCACCGCCGCGGTGCCGGTGCGGTCGAGCGCGGTCGCGATGATCTGCCCGGGGTGGGGCGCGATGCGGGCCGGCTCGGCAGCGGGCGGCGCGATCGCGATCCCGGCGTCGTCGGTGCGCGGCGTCGGGCCGGCGTTGGGCGCGGTCGGCCCGAGCGGCTCGAGCGGCCCGGCCGGCCCGGGACCCACGGTTGGCCCGGTCGGCCCGGTCGGCCGGCCGTGGTCGCCACACGCCGCGACCAGGATCAGGAGCGTCGGGATCGCGACCGAGCGAGCGAGCATCGAGGACTGCCAACGCATGAGCACCGCCGATGAGTCTGTCGCGAACCGTCGCGCCCGCGGGCTCCCTCCGGGCTCGCGATCAGTGTTTGTGCCCGGCGCCCTCGGTGTCCGCGCCGCACGGCACCGCGCCGTCGTGGGGCCGGTCGGGATCGCCGTCGTGCTCCTCGGGCTCGACCTCGGTCGGGGTGTCGTCGAGCTCGCCGCGCGCCTCCGCCTCGTCGGCCGCCGCCGCCGCCGCGTCGGTGAGCCCACCGGCCGCGATCAGGCGCGCCGCGTCCTCGGGATCGAGCCCCGGCACCAGGCCCGAGCCGGCCAGGAACCCGACGTAGTACGCGTCCTCGCGCCGCGCCTCGAGCGCGCCCTGGGCGACCTGGGTCTCGAGGTGCCGCTTGAGATCGCCGATGAGCCGCGACGGCGCCAGCTTGAACGAGTCCATGATCGCGGTGCCGACGCCCCCGGGCAACGGCGGCAGCTTGCTGTCGGCCTCGACCAGCGCGTCCATGCGATCCGACAGCGCCGAGATCTGCTCGAGGATCTGGCGGCGTCGGCCCGGGCGCTTCGACGTGATGTCGGCGCGCGATAGATCGAGCAGGTCGACGATGTGAGGCAGCATCTCGCGGTGGAACCGGCGCACCGCGCTGTCGGTCCAGGTGCTGCTGTACTGGTTCGAGCGCAGGTGATGGCGGACCAGGAACCGCACGGTGCGGCGGGTCTCCCGCTCGAACGGCAGGCGCTGCGAGACCTTGTCGAACATGCGCGCGCCGACCTCGGCGTGGCCGTGGAAGTGGACGCCCTGATCGGTGAAGGTGCGGGTCGGCACCTTGCCGATGTCGTGGAGCAGCGCCGCCCAGCGCACCAGGGGGCGCCGCACCGACTGCTTCACGACCTGCTTGGTGTGACTCCAGACGTCCTTGTGGAGGCGATCGCCCTCCTGCTGGAGGTGGATGGTCGCCTCAAGCTCGGGGAAGATGCGCGCGAGCAACCCGACCTGGCGCACCCACTCGAGCGCGACGTCGACCTCGCGACCCATCAGCATCGGCTCGATCGCGGCTCGGAGCTGCGCTGGATCACAGGTCTCGACCAGCCCCGCGGTTTCGCCCGCCGCGTCGGTCACCGCGTGGGCCGGCAGATCGCCGTTACCCTGAGCGATAGCGGTCGCGATGTCCCATAGAATCAATGGGTTGGCTTCAGCCCACGCCCGCACGCGGGTACCGGTTTCGGCATCGTCGGGGGCTCGAAGCAGCTCCTGCAGGTCTGGCGTCGACACGACTTGGCTTCCTACCGGCGCACCGTCGAGAGGTCAAGGCTGGTGGTACGGGACGTGCTCAGGGGTTCCCCGCAGTGCAAGGACGTATTACCGCGCTTCAGCTCCCGCTCGCCGAGAAGTCGTGTCCTGGCATCGGCGATCTGTACCGCGAGCTGTCGAACGACTGTCAGGGCCGTGACAAGCCGGCGACATTTTTACAGCTTCTCTGGATCTACGAAGGGCGCCGAGCTGCCGCGGGTACAGCTCGGGCTGCGAAGAAGCCGCGGCGCAAGCGCTAGTCATCGCTGGCGGATCGATCTGCCAGTGTGCCATCTAGTCGCAGTGCGGGCCGATCGATCGGGTGATCTCGCCCCGCGGGCTTTGCCGATGATGCCAAGTGGGACTGGCCGCGCGATCAGTGGCGTTGTGATCCCATGACCGACCTGCGACGCCCCATCGGCGTGTTCGACTCGGGCGTTGGCGGCCTCACCGTCGTGCGCGAGCTGCGGCGCCGGCTGCCCGGCGAGGATATCGTCTACCTCGGCGATACCGCCCGGGTGCCCTACGGCTCCAAGAGCCCACGCACCGTCGAGCGTTACTCGCTGACCTGCCAGCAGTTCCTCCTCGAGCGACGCGTGAAGCTGGTGCTGATCGCATGCAACACCGCCTCGGCCCAGGCCCTGCCCGCCCTCGAGGCGGCGAGCCCGGTGCCGGTCATCGGCGCGGTCGCGCCCGGCGCCGCGAGCGCGCTGGCCGCGACGCAGAACTTCCACCTCGGCGTGATCGGCACCCTCGGCACGGTGCGCTCGGGCGCCTACGAGCGCGCGCTGTTGGCGACCGCACCCGGCGCGATCATCACGACCCTGGCCTGTCCGCTGCTGGTGCCGCTGGCCGAGGAGGGCTGGGTCGACGACGAGATCGCGGTCGCGATCGCCCGGCGCTACCTGTCGGAGCTGTTGGCCCGGGATCCCGCCCTCGACACCATCGTGCTCGGCTGCACGCACTACCCGCTCCTGCGCGCGGTGATCAGCCGCACCGCCGACGAGCTGGCCGGTCGACCCATCGCGATCGTCGACTCGGCGTCGGCGATGGCGAGCACCGCGGCGGCGATCGTCGGCCCGCCCGCGGATCGCCGCGGCGAGCCTGGCGCGCTGGCCTGCTTCGCGACCGACACCTCGCGCCTCGACGAGCTGGCCGAGCGCTTCCTCGGCGAGCCGGTGTCGAGCTTCGAGCTGGTCGACCTGTAACGACCGGGGCGGTCCGACCTAGATCACATCGCCGCGCGAATGCGGTTGACTCGACCGACGTCGCGACGGAAGAGTCGCGGTCACCAATGAAGCGACTTTGCACGTTCGTTCATGTGCTCGGCCTCGTCGCCGCCGCCAGCATCACGCTGACCGGCTGCGGCGACAACGACACCGATTATACCTGCGGCAGCGGCACCGTCCTCGAGGGCGACATGTGCGTGGCGACGCCGACAACCAATACCAACTGCGGCACGGGCACCGTCCTGGTCGGCGACGAGTGCGTCCCCGACGGCTCGGTGATCTGCGAGCAGGGCACGGTCTTTGACGCCGGCAGCGGTCAGTGCGTCGTCGACGAGTCGGCCTGCGCCGACGGCACCGTGCTGGTCGGCGAGCAGTGCGTCCCCTACGACGACACGCTCACCGCCGATCTCGAAGAGGCCACCGAGCCCAACGACGGCGCCGCCGCCGGCGGCTTCGCGATCCCGGCCCTCAACGCGATGACGACGATCCACGGTTGCATCTCGCCGCGCGACGGCGCCGCCGACGTCGACGTCTGGATCATGACCGCGACCGGCCCGACCGTCGTCGAGATCACCGCCGACGGCGTCGGTGGGCTGGCCGCCGGCTTCATCGTGCAGGACAACGTGATCCCGTCGCTGCCGACCTACTTCCGCGCCGGCATCAACCTCACCGGCGACACCTCGAAGCGCCAGGTCTTCTTGCCGGTCGCCGGCGAGTACCTGCTGGTCATGGACGACTCGCGCGCGATCCTCGCCGACGAGGTCGCCGGTGGTCCCCGCACCTGTTACTTCACGACCATCAAGCAGGTCGCGCTGCCCGCGGCCACGCCGCTGACCGTGCCGACCCAGACCGGCGGCGACGTCGGCAACGTCCGCGTCCTGAGCTACACCGCCGACGCCGCGGGCGACATCTTGCGCACCGTGCAGACCTCGGGGAGCGAGTCGCTGTCGCCGGCCTTCGTGATCATGCGCGGCAACGCGCTGGTCGCGTCGCTGGGCCCGACCGCCGCCACCCAGACCGCCGCCGCGATCTCGCCGCAGTGGACCGAGGGCGGCCTGGCCGCCGGTGACGTGCTGTCGATCATCGTCGACAACCAGTACAACTTCTCGCCCAACCCGGCGCCCTACACGTTCAGCTCGCTCGACCTGTCGGCGCAGGCGCTGCCCACCGACGGCTCGACCATCACCGTCTTGGGTCGCCGCGCCGGCACCGACGGCACGACCGACCTCAGCAAGCTGTCGTACCTGTACTTCGACGTGGTCGGCACCGGCACCATCGTCGGCTGGAACTTCACGTCGAGCATCCCGCTCGACATGTTCATCGTCCGCAAGAACCTGCTGACCAACACCACGTTCCAGGTCTACTCGATCATCGACAACCCCGGTGGTACCGGTCGCGCGACGCCCTTCACCGGCGAGTTCACGCGCTTCCTCGCGCCCGGTCGCTACTACCTGGTCGTGCAGAACCCGCTCGCGACCGCCACGGTCGGCGAGTCCATCATGATCACGTCGACGCTCACCACCGTGACGCCGACGCCGGTGGTCTACGGCACGCCGCTGCCCGCGCAGACCCTGCCGGCCCTCGGCTCGGGCTTCCACACCATCGACTTCACGAACCCGACCTGGGTCGAGTTCGCGGCCACCGCGACCGACTGGGGCACCGGCACGGTTCGCGTGCAGGCCTTCGACCCGGCTGGCGAAGGCTGGCTCGGCGGCAACTACCTGCCCACGTTCGGCGGCACCCAGCTCATCACCGGCGCGGCGCCCTTCGGCCGCATCCTGGTCGGGGAGACCCGCGACTTCATCCTGCGCGTCAACGCGACCGCCCCGGTCGGCGTCGGCGCCAGCTACACGCTCGCGGTCCGCGACCGTCCCCACACCGCGGTCACCATCGTGGCTGGCACGCCGATCGTGCGCACCGCGGAGCCGCTCGCTGGCTCGAGCAGCGGGTCGTCGTCGCAGGCGGTCACCCGCTATCTGGTGACCGGCCCGTCGTTCGGCACCCTGTCCGCGCTGGTGACCCCGGCGCCGACGTCGGATGTCGTCATCAGCCGCCGCGGCGCTGACGAGGCGGTCCTGACCTCCGCCGACGTCGGCGGCGACGGCGATCCCGAGACGCTCACCGCGCCGTTCGGCCTGGCGCCGACCAACTTCGTCGCCTTCACGGTCGGCGACTTCAACCCCGCCGCCAGCACCTTCGACCTGACGCTGTCGACGACCGCCCCGGTCTACAACGTCACCCCCGACGTGCTGCCGTTCTTCGACGCGTGCCCGGCCGGCTCGGTCATCACGCTCGGCGGCGGCGCCACGCCCTCCGACGAGGGCCAGAGCGTCGCCCTCAACCTGCCGACGGGCTGGACCAACTTCACGATGCTCGGTGACTCGTTCACCCAGTTCTACGTGAACTCCAACGGGTTCATGGGCTTCCTCGGCACGCTGCCAGCGTGCGCGGGCGCGAACTGCAGCTACTCCAACACCGCGCTGCCGGCCGCCGCCACGCCCAACGCGATCATCGCGCCGTACTGGGACGACCTCGAGGACATCGTGGTGTGCCGTCGCGACGACATCGCCGCCCAGACGATGACGCTGCAGTGGACCGGCTTCGTCTTCGCCACCTCGACCCAGGTGCGCTTCCAGGCCCGCCTGCACCGCACCGGCGCGATCGACCTGATCTACGGCTCGACCCAGCAGGGCACCGGCTCGGGCGCGACCATCGGCATCGAGAACCTGGCCGGCACCGTCGGCCTGCAGCTCCCGACCGTCGGCGCGTCGCGCTCGTTCACGCTGACCCCTCCCTGAGCTGTTGGCTCCCGCGCTGCGCCCGGGTGCGGGGCGCGGCTTCGCGGTAGCGTCGCGCCAATGGACAACTCCGGCTCGATGCTGCGCGCGCTCGCGTTCGCCTGTGAGCGTCACCGCGATCAGCGCCGCAAGGACGCCGCGGGCTCGCCCTACATCAACCACCCGATCGCGGTCGCGGCGATGCTGTGGCACGAGGGCGAGGTCCGCGACCCGACGCCGCTGCTGGCCGCGATCCTCCACGACACCATCGAGGACACCGCCACCACCGCCGAGGAGCTCGCCGCGAGCTTCGGCGTCGCGGTGGCCGCGGTCGTGGTCGAGGTCACCGACGACAAGTCGCTGCCCAAGGCCCGCCGCAAGGAGCTGCAGGTCGAGCACGCGCCGCACCTGTCGCGCGCCGCGCAGCTGGTGAAGCTCGCCGACAAGATCTGCAACCTGCGCGACATCCTCGACAGCCCGCCGCCCGACTGGCCCCACGAGCGCCGCCACCAGTACGTCGTGTGGACCCAGCGCGTCGTCGACGGCTTGCGTGGGGTCTCGCCTCCCCTCGAGGCCCTGTTCGACGCCGCCCAAGCCCGCTGGGCGGCCCGTTGATGCGCTGCGACGAGCTGATCTCTCAGTAACGGTAGTGGACCGAGGCGGCGAAGCACACGTCGACGCTCATCGACCAGTCCTGTTGCGGCAGCTCGCCGGTCAGGTCGACGTCGACGATGAGCGAGTCGCCCTCGAGGTACACCAGCGCGTCGTGCTGGACGTCGGGCTGCATCGCCAGCGTCCCGCCCGCCGCCGCGCAGTCACCGTCGCACTGGTACAGCGTGAGCGGCGGCAGCGTCGAGCCGTCGTCGCCGCTGCGGATCGCGATGCGGGCCGCCTGCACGAACCCGAAGTCGGTGATGCCCGACCGCGCCATCAGCTCGCCGCGCACGAACGCGACCTGGGCGTCGAGATCGGTGATGGCGTGGAACTGGCTCAGATCGTCGACGGCGAAGCTCTGGTGGATCGTCTGCGGGCCGGGCTCGACCGGCCCGCCCTCGACCGGCCCGCCCTCGACCGCCAGCTCGCGGAACGTCACGCAGACCTCGGGCACGTCGACGTCCACGTCGAGGAGCGGGCACGCCGACAGCAACGACAGGCCGAACCCGAAGACCAGTGCAGATTTGTTCACGGGGTTCCTCACAGGTAGACGACGAAGCCGAGCCGCGCCGACAAGGTCGTCAACGTGACGCTGGGATCTTGGGTGAAGGTGACGGTGACGTCGCTGCTGCCGTCGGCTCCGGCCGCCGCGGCCGCGTCGAGGTCGCGGGCGTGGGTCTGGACCCGGGTGACCCCGGCGTGGAGATAGAACGTCACGCGCTTGCGGCCCAGCTCGAGGCCGAGGTGGGCGTCGCCGTAGTCGTAGCCAACGTGCTCGAGGGCGGGCGACGAGAGCTCCCCGTCGCCGCTGAGCATGCGAGCCACCGGGTTGGCGTCGCGCTCGAAGTAGTGGCCGTAGGTCGCCGACAAGGTCGGGGTGATCCACGACGACAGCGGGATGAGCGTGACGCCGGCGCGAACGCCGGGGCCGATGCCGTTGTGCGAGACGCCGCCGCTGAGCCGCACCAGCGACACCGGGCGGAACACCAGGGCCGCCGTGCCACCGTCGGGCAAGCCCACATCGGCCATCACGCCGACCTTGGGCAGCGAGTCGGCCGTCGCTACGCCGGTCGCCGCAAGGACCACCATCAACGCGCCCATCGCGGTTTTCCTCATCAAGCTTCCGTATCGGCGGTCGACGCGATCCATCGACTCCGCGCTACCCCGTCGATCGCCAGCTACCCCCGCGAGACCCCCAACGGCGAAGCGCTCCCCGTTCCGGTGACGTCCTCGGGTAGCGCGTCGAAGGTTGCCCTGAGCTGCGCTACGCTGTGGGGGTGCTGATCGAGGCGGGCGAGCTGCAGCGGTTGTGCCGGGCGAGCGCGCTGCTGCGCGACGACGCGGCGAGCGCGGCGACGATCGCCGAGGTCGCGCGGGCGGTCCGGATGTCGCCGTTCCACTTCACGCGCCGGTTCGCGGCGGTGTTCGGCACGACGCCGCACCAGGCGCGGATCGCGGCGCGGCTCGAGCGCGCGCAGGCGATGCTGGCGCGCGGGGCGTCGGTGACCGAGGTGTGCTTCGCGAGCGGGTGGGCCAGCCTGGGCAGCTTCAGCGGGCTGTTCACCCGGCGCATCGGCGAGCCGCCGTCGTCGTACCGGCGGCGCGCGATGGTGCAGGTCGCGTGGGCACCGCCCTTCGCGGGGTGCCTGGGCGCGATGGCGTACCTGCCGGCGAGCAGTTTTCGAGAAGCGTGAGCCGCGCGGTTCTGGCAGGGTCGCGCGCGATGAAGATCAAGCTCACCAGCCTCATGGTCGACGATCAGGCCCGCGCGCTCGCGTTCTATACCGACGTCCTCGGCTTCACCAAGAAGCACAACCTCCCGGTCGGCGAGCACCGCTGGATCACGGTGGTGTCCCCCGACGGTCACGCCGACGTCGAGCTGTCCCTCGAGCCCAACGTCAACCCGGCGGCCAAGACCTTCCAGGCCGCGATGTTGGCCCAAGGTATCCCGCTGGCCGCCTTCGAGGTCGGCGATCTCGCCGCCGAACACGCACGGCTCACCGCGCGGGGCGTCGCCTTCACGCGGGCCCCGACCGCGATGGGGCCGGTCGTCATCGCGATCTTCGCTGATACCTGCGGAAATCTAATCCAGCTGTACCAGCCGACGTGACGCTCAGATCGCCTGCAGCCCCCAGGGTGGCGACGCGTTGACCAGCCAGCCGGCGCGGCAGGTGATCCGGACCGGGCGGAAGGTCATGCCGGCCTTGGTCGCGGTGAGCGTGTACTGGCCGGGCGGCACGTTGATGAACAGGACCCCGCCGTCCTCGGTGGTCGCGGTCTCGGCGCGGTCGGGCAAGACCGAGGCGTTGAAGTAGATCGGGCCCTCGCCGGCCAGCGGCGGATCGAGGGTGACCGTCGCGCCCGCCTCACCGTGGGCGCCCTCGTCGTAGAGCGACCTGCCGACGCGGGTCACCGTCGTGACGATCTGGCAGCTGCCGGCCTCGTCGGGCGTGATCGTCAGCATCTCGGCGAGCTGGGCATAGATCGCGTCGTGGACGACCTGGAACGTGACCCGCTCGAGCGGCTCGGTGCCGACGGTGAACGTGCCGGTCTGGATCGGGTGATGGTCGGGGAACTGTAGCGCGAAGGTCACGACCGCGCCCTCGGCGAAGCCGTCGATCGCGAAGTGGCCGTCGATGGCGGTGGTGGTCGTGCGGTCGGGGGCCTCGACGACCGAGACCGTCGCCCCCGGCAGGCGGCCGTCGAGCCCGGTGCCGCCGTTGAACAGGAACGCCTCGCCGCTGATCGCCACCGAGTCGACCTCGCCGCTGTCGCAAGCGCCGGCCCCGCCGAGGGCGAGGGCCAGCGGGACCACCACGCGCAAGGACTTCTTCATCCGTCCTGGGTCGCATGTTCTCGGGCGGGCGTCCACGCCCACGGCCGCCTCGGCTAGGCTCGGCGCCTGGCTTGCGCATCGCCCCGAGTGCGTGGTAGATCGCGCTCCCCAATACCCACGGCGTACCGAGGCTGGCGTTCCGTGTCCCCCAGAGGGATCTCGCCAGCTGCTGACGGCGCCGGAGGCCCAACGGAAAAGGAAAATCACTATGGAAACGATGCAGGAAGCTACCAGCCAGACCCCGATCACGATGCGCCAGCTCCTCGAGGCCGGCGTTCACTTCGGTCACAACACGGGTCGCTGGAACCCGAAGATGAAGCAGTACATCTTCGGCGCCCGCAACGGCATTCACATCATCGACCTGACCCACACGGTCAAGATGTTCAAGGCCGCGTTCAACGCGGTCGTCGAGGCCACCTCGCGCGGCGAGCTGGTGCTCTTTGTCGGCACCAAGAAGCAGGCTCAGGACGTGATCGTCGAGGAGGCCAACCGCTCGGGCCAGCTCTACGTCACCCAGCGCTGGCTCGGCGGCACCCTCACCAACTTCAAGACCGTCAAGGGCTCGCTCGAGCGCCTCAAGTCGCTCGAGAAGATGGAGGAGGACGGCACGATCCTCGCCCTCACCAAGCGTGAGCAGATCGAGATCCACCGCGACCGCGACAAGCTCCTGAAGTCGCTCGGCGGCATCAAGGGCATGAACAAGCTCCCCGGCATGGTCTTCGTGATCGACCCGGCCAAGGAGCACATCGCCGTCGACGAGGCGCGCAAGCTCGAGCTCCCGGTCGTCGGCATCACCGACACCAACTGCAACCCGGACATGATCGACTACGTCATCCCGGGCAACGACGACGCCATCCGCGCCATCAAGCTGTTCACGTCGCGCATCGCCGACGCCTGCATCATCGGCGGCAAGATCTACAAGGAGCGCGCGCACACCCGCGGCGCTCGCGAGGACCACTCGAATGAGGAGCGCGTCATCCACGTCTCGTCGGGCGGCGATGGCCCCCGCGTCGAGATGGCCTCTGGCGGCCGCATGTATGGCGACTCGGAGGCCTCGGCCTCTCCCGACCTGCCCCCGGTCGCGCCCCCCCCGACGACGACCACTCCCTGATTCACCGCTCGATTCGTTCAGGAGACTCCCATGGCTGAAGTCACCGCCCCCATGATCAAGGACCTGCGCGAGCGCACTGGCGCCGGCATGTCGGACTGCAAGAAGGCGCTCGTCGAGAGCGACGCCGACGTCGAGAAGGCGATCGACTACCTGCGCAAGAAGGGCCTCGCGAAGGCCGCCAAGAAGGCGGGCCGCGAGGCCACCGAGGGCTCGGTCGTCTCGTACATCCACGGCGGCGGGCGCATCGGCGTCCTCGTCGAGATCAACTGCGAGACCGACTTCGTGGCGCGCAACGAGGACTTCGTCGCGTTCACCAAGGACGTCGCGCTGCAGATCGCCGCGATGAACCCGCAGTTCGTTCGCAAGGAAGACGTGTCCGAGGACGTCGTCGCGCGCGAGCGCGCGGTGCTCGTCGCCAAGGCCGTCGAGTCGGGCAAGCCCGAGGCGATCGCGACCAAGATGGTCGAGGGTCAGATCTCGAAGTGGATCAAGGAGATCTGCCTCCTCGACCAGCCCTTCGCGAAGAACCCCGACAAGACGATCGAGCAGCTCCAGCAGGAGCTCATCGCCAAGATCGGCGAGAACATCCGCATCCGCCGCTTCGCTCGCTTCGAGCTGGGTGAGGGTCTCGAGAAGAAGAAGACCGACTTCGCCGCCGAGGTCGCCGAGGCCGCTGGCCTCAAGAGCTGATCGCGTTGGTTTCTGCACCCGGTGCGTGATGCGCGAGCATCGACGCACCCTCGGACTGGGTCACGCGGCGCAAGCCTCCGTGACCCTCAGCGGGCTCACCTCGGTGGGCCCGTCGCCGTTTCGGCCGCGAGGGTCAGACCCGCAACCCGACGCGCGAGCTCGAACCCGAGGGCGTGACGCTGCGGTTCCGACCGGCCAGCCAGTCCAGCGATCAGCTCGGTCACAACATCGTGCGGGGTGTCCGCGCCGAGGGCTAGGCAAGCGCAGTCGGCGGCTGTAAGTTCGCGGCGCATGACGACCGACGCGCGACGACCGGCTTACAAGCGCGTGCTGCTGAAGGTGTCGGGCGAGGCGTTGATGGGCGACCAGAGCTACGGCATCTCGCCGGACGTGCTGACGACGATCGCGGGCGAGATCGCGGCGGTCGCCAAGCTCGGCGTCGAGCTGGCGGTGGTGGTCGGTGGCGGCAACATCTTCCGCGGGCTGACCGAGTCGTCCAAGGGCATGGATCGCGCCTCGGCTGACTATGTCGGCATGCTGGCGACGGTGATGAACGCGGTGTCGCTGCAAGACGCGATCGAGCGGGCCGGGGTCAAGACCCGGGTCCAGTCGGCTATCCCGATGTCGCAGCTGGCCGAGCCGTACATTCGCCGTCGCGCGATGCGCCACCTCGAGAAGGGCCGCGTCGTCATCTTCGGCGCCGGCACCGGCAACCCGTTCTTCACGACCGACACCGCCGCCGCGCTGCGCGCGATGGAGATCGGCGCCGAGATCCTGCTCAAGGCGACCAAGGTCGACGGCGTCTACGACAAGGACCCGCGCAAGCACGCCGACGCGCGCCGCTACCAGCAGGTGACGTTCACCGACGCGCTCAAGCAGGACCTCGGCGTGATGGACTCCACCGCGTTCGCGCTGTGCCGCGACAACGAGCTGCCGATGAACGTGTTCGACATGACGACGCGTGGCAACATCGAGCGCGTGGTGTGCGGCGACCTCGTCGGCACCCGCATCGTCAAGGACGTCGAGGGCTCGCGCTTCGCAGACTGAAACCGCCGCCCCGCTGGAGAACCGCATGCTCAACGACATCACCAACGAAGCCGAAGAAGGCATGAAGAAGGCCGTCGAGGCCTTCAAGCGCGAGCTCGCCAAGGTCCGGACCGGGCGCGCGTCGCCGGCCATGCTCGACGGGATCCGGGTCGACTACTACGGTACGCCGACGCCGGTGAACCAGGTCGCGACCGTGACGGTGCTCGACGCCCGCATGATCACCGTCAAGCCGTGGGAGAAGACGATGCTCGGCGCGATCGACAAGGCGATCCGCGCCGGCGATCTCGGGCTCAACCCGGTGACCGACAACGACCTGGTCCGGGTGCCGATCCCGCCGCTCACCGCCGAGCGCCGCCGCGATCTGGTCAAGAGCATCAAGAAGACCTCCGAGGAGGCCAAGGTCGCCGTTCGCGGCTCGCGTCGCGACGCGATGGACATGCTGAAGGACGCCGAGAAGGACAAGGCGGTCACTGAGGACGAGCGCAAGAATGGCGAGAAGAAGATCCAGGATCTCACCGACCGCTACGTCGGCTCGATCGACGAGCTCGAGAAGGGCAAAGAGAAAGAGATCACGGAGCTCTGAATCGATTTCTGAACCCGGTGCGTGGCGCGGAGGGATCGAGGCAGGCTCGGACGGGGTGCCGTGAGGCGAAGGCTCCGAGGCGCGAGGCGAGCGGCGGCGAGGGTGGCTGGCTGGGACGGGGTGCCGTGAGGCGAAGGCTCCGAGGCGCGAGGCGAGCGGCGGCGATGCTGGCGGCGCTGGCGCTGGTGCTGGCGCTGGCGAGCGGCTGCGGTGGGCCCACGCCGAGCGCGCCGCGGCCGATCGTGGTCGATGCCGGCGTGGAGACGGGCCTGCCTGATCCGGCGATGGCGGAGGTGCTGGTGTGGCTGGCGCAGCAGCGCGACGCGACCTGCGCGTGCTCCGACGCGGCGTGCGCCGAGGAGACCGACGCGCTCGGCTTCGACTGGAGCTTCGCGCACCGAGCGCTCCTCGACGCAGCGCGCCCGACCCCGGCGCAGCAGGACGAGGCCCACGCGATCATCGAGGCGACCGAGGCCTGTAACCAGCGATGGCACCACGGCGGCCGGTGATTTCGGTCGGTGCGCGCGGCGCGAAAATCGGGTGATGATGCCCGCATGCGGACCTCCCTGGCGATCGGGCTCTTGATGCTGGCGGCGTGCGACGGCTCCGACACGCCGATCGATGCGCCGCCGACCGACTGGGGCGATGGCGGCACCGCGATCGACGCCGCGCCCGACGACGGCAGCGCGATCGACAGCGACCCGACCGCGATCGACGCCGCGCCTGGTGCGATCGACGCCGCGCCCGGTGCGATCGACGCCGCGCCGGATGCGCCCCCGATGACGACCGGCCCGACGCTGGCTGGGTGTCCGCTGCTGCCGGCCGATCACATCTTCAACACGCCGATCGACGGGTTGCCGGTGCATCCGCAGAGCGGCGCGTTCATCACGACCATCGGCGCGGCCCGCCGGCTACACCTCGACCTCGGCACGACCACCGACCAGCAGAGCGCCGAGTACTACGGCATCCCGTTCAACATCGTCCACGGCGCGTCGATGGCGTGGCGCACCGTCACGTTCCTCTCGACCGATCCCGATCTCGACTGGAGCCCTCGCAGCGAGAGCGACTGCGCGACCGGCGCCGGCCACACGCTGGCGCGACCCTGCAGCGTGGCCGCCGCGCCGGCGCCGCAGCTGCCCATTCCCGACGGCGTCCTCGTCGAGGGCGGCGTCAACCGCGCCGCCAATCAGCTGCCCTACGGCGACCACCACATCCTCCTGCTCGACGCCGACACCTGCTGGCTGTGGGAGACCTATCACTCGTACTCGCCGTCGGCGAACCTGTGGAACATCTTCGGTGCGGCCGCATTCGACCTGCGCTCGAACGCGTTGCGGCCGCTCGACTGGACCTCTTCCGACGCGGCCGGCTTTCCGATCTTGCCGCTGCTCCTGCGCGCCGACGAGGCCAGCACTGGCACCATCCGTCACGCGCTGCGCTTCACGATCGGATCGAACAAGATCCGTACGAGCTACGTGTGGCCGGCCCGGCACCTGACCGGCAACGGCACCGCGTCGACGAGCCTGCCGCCGATGGGCCAGCTGTTCCGGCTCAAGGCCAGCTTCGCGATCCCCGCCAACTACACCACGCAGGCCAAGGCGATCCTGCAGGCCATGAAGACCTACGGCATGTACATCGCCGACGGCGGCTCGGACATGTACGTCACGGGCGACCCCAGCGCCGCCTGGCAAGACAACACGTTCTCGCAGGTGCAGTCCGTCACCGCCACCAACTTCGAGGCCGTCGATCTCGCGACCGTCATGGCCCGCCCCGGCTGGAGCGTCAACTCCGGCCGCGCCCCCTGAGCGGGCGGCGCTCGCGCGGGCGAGCCCGGGGGGTTAAAAGCGACGAACGCGCTGGAGACCGGCTGCGGTGGCAAGCGCCGGGAAGGTCTCGTGGAGATCATCCAGCGTCAGACGTGAAGGCGATTCGTCAGGAGGATCAGGGTTGTGAAACCGCGCCTCAGCATAGTCGCACCGATGGTTGGCCACGCTGTAGACGAAGTAGGTTCCCTCGGGGAGGGCGAAGAGTTCGGACAACGTTACGCCACTCGCATCCTCGCTCCTGACTTCTGCGAGACGATGAGCCTTAAACTCATACGTCTCTTTCGCGCACGGGATGTCTGCGCGCCTCGACCAAAGCACTCCCACCTCGCGACTCTGTAGCGGAACACCGCGCCCGGAGCGGACTGGTTCATCGAACCCGTCCGGTTGCTTCTCGGGCTGGTATCTCGAAGAGATGTATTCCCACCAGCTGTCGCGGTGGCGCTTTAGCTCAGAGGGCGAGAACTTGGTGCCGCGAGGATGCCCCGGGTTGTAGTGGCCCGCTTCGCCGTGGCACCTCGAGCACAGGCCGATTGCATTGTCGAGCGTGTTAGCGCCGCCGGCGGCCTCATGGACAATGTGATGTACCTCCATATCGCGGCCTGCGTACTCGTGGCAGACGCAGCAGAACCGCTCTGACCGGAAAAGTACAGCTTCGCGGACCGCGGAAGGAAACGGCACACTCAACCTTACTGTGCGCGGGGGCGATTTGCGCAGAGTTGCGCAGAGTGGGGATGGAAACGAATCCGAGACGGGAGTCGAGCGTCGTCGGGCGCGAGAACCTCGAGGCACGGGCGGCTCGGCCTTGTCCCGCTGAGGTATGCGGAGATCGCTGAAGTGGCTGGTCGGACCGAAGCAGCCGGTTGCCACGAGGGATGCGCGCGGCGCTCGACGTGGTCTATGCTCGTCGGTGCATGGCAGGAGTACCCGCCGGTTCGGGTGCGCTCGTCGGACAGCGCCTCGGCAACTACGAGATCGTGGCCCTGCTCGCGCTGGGCGGGACGGCGGAGATCTACCTGGCGCGCATCGCGGGCACCAACGGCTTCGAGAAGTACGTCGTGGTGAAGTGCCTGCACGACCACCTCGCCGACGACCGCGAGTTCGTGCAGATGTTCCTCGACGAGGCGCGCCTGGGCGCCCAGCTCGATCACTCGAACATCGTGCAGACGCTCGGGCTCGGCGAGCAGGACGGCCGCTACTACCTGGTGATGGAGTTCATCGCGGGCATGTCGCTCGCGCTCCTGGCCCGTCGCGCCGTCGAGCGCGTCGCCGGCGGGCGCATCCCGGTGCCGCTGGTGCTCGGCATCGCGGCTCAGGCCTGCGCCGGCATGCACTACGCCCACAACCGCGACTCGGGCGGCAAGCCGCTCAACCTGGTCCACCGCGACATCTCGCCCCAGAACCTGGTGATCACGTTCGAGGGCGACGTGCGCATCGTCGACTTCGGCATCGCCAAGGCCGAGGACCGCGAGACCGCGACGCGCAGCGGCACCATCAAGGGCAAGTTCGCGTACATGTCGCCCGAGCAGTGCCACGCCAAGGAGATCGATCGGCGCACCGACGTCTTCGCGCTCGGCGTGGTCGTGCACGAGCTGCTCACCGGCCGGCGCCTGTTCAAGCGGCAATCGACCTACGAGACCTACCAGGCGATCCTCGAGTGCAAGGTGCCGCAGCCGTCGGCGGTGAACCACGAGCTCGACCCCGCGCTCGACGCGGTGGTGATGAAGGCGCTCACCAAGAACCTCAACGATCGCTACCCGCACGCCGAGGCCTTCGGCGAGGCCATCACCGGCTACCTGCACAGCCGCGGCAAGTTCGCCGGCTCGTCCGACATCGCGCTCTTCATCAACCAGCACTTCATGCCGGAGATCGAAGATCACGGCGACCGCATGCGCGAGCTGCTCGAAGGACGCGCGGCGGCGGCCGGCGGCTGGGACGATCTCGCCGCCGGCACCGCGTCGGTGGTGAGCGACGGCGAGGAGCTGTCGCAGTTCGAGATCGTGGCCGAAACTCACCGGCAAGACGACGACGACGACGACGCGCCGCCGCCGCCGGATCCCGACGATCTGCCGGTCGACGCGACGCGCATCGAGATGAACCCGATGGCGGCGATGATGAGCCTCGAGGTGCCGCGCACCGGGCCGGTGGCCAAGCCAGTGGCGATGCCGGCTCCAGCCGTCGCGCCGTTGCCCGCACCGGCGCGGCGACCGACCCCCGCGGCCGCGCTGTCGACGCTGGTCCCCACGCCGATCCCCCCGGCGCGGCGCAAGGAGGCCCTTGCCCAAGCGCCGGTCGCGACGTCAGCGCCGGTCGCGACGCCCGCGCCGGTTGCGACGCCCGCGCCGGTTGCGACGCCCGCGCCGGTTGCGACGCCCGCGCCGGTCGCGACGCCCGCGCCGGTTGCGACGCCCGCGCCCGCGGCGACGTCCGCACCCGCGGCCGTGCGACCCACCTTCGGCTCGCAGGGCTCGTCGTCGAGCATCTTCGGTGCAGCCGTGCCGACGCCGGCCACCGCGCGCCCGCATCCGTCGAGCAGGCCGCCGCCGCCCGATCCGGCGCCCACCCCGGGAAAGTCGATCTTCGACGCCCAGACCGGCAGCCGGCTGATCTCGCCGGTGCACTCCACGACGGTGCCGGGCTCGCTGTCGGCCGCCGCCGCGTCGTCGAGCGCGCGCGCCAGCGAGTCGCCCTCGACGGCAATGCCGGTGGCGCGGCCCAACGATTCGACCTCGCCGGCGAGGCTGGTGGCGACCGGGCTGCCGCCAGGACCCGCACGCTCGTCGACCCAGCCGGCGCCGCCCCCGCCCAGCCGCAGCTTCGGCCCGTCGAGCAGCGCCGGTTTGTCGACGGTGATCGCCGAGCCGACCCCACCGCCGCGGGCACCGAGCGGCTTCGCGGCGCCGCCCGAGGCTCGGACGATGTCGCTGCAGGCGCTGGTCGACGACGAGCCCGCACCGTCGCCGCCCCCGACGCCGACGGTGCGTCCGCCGATGGCGTCGCGCGGGCTGCCGGCGTCGTTCGAGGCGGTGCTCGGCGACGAGCTGGGCGTCGACGATCGCGACCTGATCGCGCGCGGCGCCACCGTGCCGGCGATGGACGCCGTCGCGCCCGAGCTGCACAGCGGCCGGCCCACCGATCGGCCGCTGGCTCGCGGGTCCTTCTCCGATCCGCTGATGCCGGTGGTGTCGCTGACGCCACTGCCGATGCTGTCGGCGCCGTTCCAGTCGGGGCCGATGAAGCCGCTCGACCCTCAACCGTATCCGTCGGGGGAGCTGCTGGTGCCCGCCCATGGCACGCCGCCCGGCACCAGCTCGTCGTCGATGGACTCGCTGCCTGCGCACATGCTTGGCCTGCCGCCGTCGAGCGGCTATCCCAGCTACGAAGGCAGCTATCCGGTGCCCAAGCTGCGGCGCTCGCTGCCGGGCTGGGTGATCCCGGTGGCGGTCAGCACGGCGGCCGCGGTCGTGATCGGGATCGTCGCCGCGGTCGCTGGCTAGTTTCTCATCAGGCCGAGCAAGCGGCTCAGCGTGGTCTCGTCGGCGGGCGGGAACTCGTAGTCCATGAACTCGCGCGACGTGACCCAGCGCAGATCGGCGACGGTGGCCGGGTAGGGCACCGCCCCGTCGGGCAGCGCGCACGAGAACATCACCATGTGGATCTCGTAGCGCGCATAGTCGTGGACGTGCTCGCCGACCTTGGCGCCGACGACGACGGTGATGCCGATGCGACCGGCGACCTCGCGCTCGAGGGCGGCCTCGTCGGTCTCGCCGGGCTCGACCTTGCCTCCCGGGAACTCCCAAAGCAGCGGCAAGACCGCGGTCGAGTTGCGCTGCGTGATGAGGTAGCGCCCAGCGTGCTCGATCACCGCAGCGACGACGCGGATCACCTCCTTGGCCATGGCGCCGATTATCGTCGGGACGCGCGGCTTTGCAACGCTCGACAGGCACGGTGGCGATCGTTATCCTCACCGACCCCATGGCGATCCGCTTCGTCGAAATCCACGCCGCGACCGATCCTGCCGAGCTCAACACCGAATGGGTGGTGCTCGCCAACGACGGCAAGGTTCTTTTCAGCACGCGCGGCTGCGGCATGAGCGTCAGCCGCCGCGGCAAGAAAGGCCACTCGCAGCTCGGGATCATCGATCCCGGCTTCGTCCTCCAGCCCGGCGAGAAGGTCCGCATGCTCACCGGCAGCCCCGGCAGCGAGGCTCAGGGCACGCCGCCCGAGGACGGCGTCGACGGCGTCAAGAACTACTACCTGCTCCTGCCGCGCCCGTATTTGAAGGGCGCCGGCACGGTGCTGACCGTGACCCTGCGCGGGCTGCCGGTGTGCAAGGCCGAGTTCGACCCGGCCGGCGCGACCGGCGTGGTCGGGTCCGCCGCCCCAGCGCGCGCCGCGGCTGCGCCATCAGAGTGAGCGCGCCGTCAGAATGAGCGCGATTGGCCGCCGTCGACGACGATGCAGGCGCCGGTGATCCAGCGCGCTCGCGGCGAGGCCAGGAACGTGACCGTGTCGGCGACCTCTTCCGGCGTGCCGAAGCGTCCGAACGGCAGCTCGCGCGCGACGAACGCGGCGATGCCGTCGGGATCGGCCTTCTGGCGCTTGTCCCAGCCGCCGCCGGGAAACCAGATCGAGCCCGGCGCGACGGTGTTGACCCGGATTCCGGCCGCGGCGTGGTCGCGAGCCAGCGCCTTGCCGAGCGCGATCACGCCGGCCTTGGCGACGTTGTAGCCGGGCGAGCCGCCGGCCTCGCGGCCCCAGATCGACGCGATCATCACCATCGCGCCGCCGCCGGCCGCGACCAGGTGCGGCGTAGCGTGCCGTGCGACTCGCGCCGCGCTCCACAGGTTGGCGTCGAGGCTGCGCGCCAGATCGGCGTCGTCCATGTCGGTGGCGGTGCGCGCGAACGACTTGCCGACGTTGCACACGATCACGTCGAGGCCCCCGAGCATCGTGGCCGCGCCGTCGACGGCCGCGCGCGCGCCGTCATCGCTGATCACGTCGCCGACCAAGATGTCGAGATCGTCGTAGTCGGCCTTCAGCGCGGCCAGATCGTCGGCGCCGCGCGCGACCGCGACCACCCGCGCGCCTTCACGGGCCAGCGCGATCGCGATGGCGCGGCCGATGCCGCGACTGGCGCCGGCGACCAAGGCGCGCTTGCCGTCGAGGTCGAGGTTCATTCGGGCAGGTCCCAGGTGTCGCCCCACAGCGCCTGACCACCGTCGATGCGCAGCGTGGTGCCGGTGATGAACTGCGCCGCCGGCGAGGCCAAAAACACGATCGACGCCGCGACCTCGTCGACGGTGCCAGCCCGCTTGAGCGGCGTGCGCTTGACCGAGCGGTCGATGATCTCGGGCGGGTATTGCTTGGTGCCTGACGACACGATCACGCCGGGCGCGACCGCGTTGACCAGGATGCCGAACTGCGACCACTCGACCGCGAGCGACATCGTCAGGTTCTCGACCCCGGCCCGGGCGGCGCCGGTGTGGGCCATGCCGGGGAAGCCGCGGTAGATGTTGGCGATCACGTTGACGATGCGGCCGCGCTGCTTGGGGATCATCGCCTGGTTGGCGACCTCGCGCGTGACGTTCCAGGTGCCGAGCAGGTTGTTCTTCACGACCGCCGCGAAGCCATTCGAGCTGATGAGCTGGGCCGGCGACGGGAACTGCCCGCCGGCGTTGTTGACCAGCACGTCGATGCCGCCGAACCGCTCGACGATGCCGGCCACCGTCGCCTGCACGTCGGCGGGCTCGCGGATATCGCAGATCGCGGTCAGGACCGCGTCGGCCGACGAGATCGTGGCGAGCTGGGTCGCGGCGGCGGCGAGCTTGTCGGCGCTGCGCCCGCAGATCGCGATCCGCGCGCCGAGCCGCGCCAGCTCGGCGGCGGTCGCCAGGCCGATGCCGGAGCCGCCGCCGGTGATGAAGACGACCTGGCCGTCGAAGAGGTGCGGCGCGAAGATGCGCTGACTGTCGGGGCTGGGCGGCTCGCGCATGGGCGGCGAAGGTGTCACGACTCCTCGACTGCGAACAAGCCGAGCTGGGGCAGGGCGCCCTCATCCTCGTCGTCCTCGTCGAGGCGCAGGCGGCCGCTGTCGTCGCGGTAGCTGGCCTCGAGGCGCGCCGCGCTCAGCGCATCGATCGCGGCCAGGCGCGCGATCACCAGCCGAACGAGGTCGCTCCAGCGCACGGTGCGGGTCGCGCGATCGACCAGCGTGGCCTCGATGTCGCGCACGATCCGCTTGAGCGCGTCGGCGTCGATGGCGGGCCGGCGCCGCGCGATCCGGGCCAGCGTGCGCGACAGCTTCTCGGCGTCGAAGGGCTGGTGGCTGCCGTCGCGCTTCTCGACGCGCAGCCCGGGTGAGCCGACCTTCTCGTAGGTCGTGAAGCGCCGCTTGCACGCGCTGCACACGCGCCGTCGACGGACGCCGTCGGTGCTCACGCGCGACTCGGTGACCGCGGAGTCGCTGCCGCAGAACGGACACTGCACCAGCGCGATCCTACTGTGCGGGCGCGGCGGGGCCAGCTTTCGGCAGCCCGGTCGGGCAACTGAACGCCAGCGCGAGGCTGGGCGAGCCGCCCAAGTCGGAGAATCGGTACACCGCGTGCGCGGGCCCGAAAGCCAGCACCTCGGGGAAGCCGAGGCCGAGGTGCTCGGCGCCGGTCAGGTGCGCGCCCTCGGCGTCGACGGTCCAGCGCCGCACCATCATCAGGCCGAAGCCGTTGTCGCCGGTCCACACCGCGCCGTCCTCGGCGATGGCGCAGTCGGCGAGCTGTTCGGGCGCGGCGGCCCGGAACCCGCGCGTGGCGTCGAGGGTGAAGCGACCGTCGGCGCGGTGCAGGCAGAACATCGTGCCGCTGGACTTGGCAGCGGCGTACCCGTCGCAGCCGTCGGCGAGCGGGCGGGGCGACAGGCACACGCCCTCAAAGTTCGCGCCGCAGTTGACCGAGCCGGGCTGGCAGCGGCTCGTCGGATCGATCGCATAGGCGTCGACGGCGAGGCGCCAGCCGACGCCGTCACGCTGCCAGCCGCGCATCCACCCGCCGCTGGTCAGGCCCCACAGCGTGTCACCGTCGGCGGCGAGGCCCTCGAGGTCGTCGCCGGCGCCGCCCAGCGGCAGCTGCCCGCGCCCGATGATCGTGCCGGCGCCGTCGAGCTCGAGGTAGCGACCGTGGTTGCCGCTGTCGGAGATCACGACCAGCGCGTCGCCCATCCACGCGGCGCCCGAGGCCTCGGGCAGGTCGACCTCGCCCGCATAGGGCAGCGCGGTGCAACCGCCAGTCGCGCTGGCCGCGGTCGGCGCCGGGATCTCGACCACGCGCTCGCCGGTGGGGCGGCGCTCACGACAACCAGCCAGCGCGAGCGCGCAAAGCGCGAGGTTACGCCGTGCGCTCGTAGTCACGGCGACCGACCGCGAACGCCGCGCACATCGCGGCGAACGGCGCGACGAACCCGAGGCACACGCCGAGCACCTTGAGCCGCGCCTTCAAGTTGGCGCGGTCGATGTAGTCTTCGGCCTGGCGCCGGCCCATCGTCTCCTCGAGAGTGACGGTGACCTGCTGGATCTTGGGCAGGGGCAGCACCTTGGGCGCGGTGAAGAACGCGCAGAACCCGACGATGGCCCAGGTCGCGATGAGGCACGCCCAAGCCGCGCGGTGGCCGCGGAACCCGCCGTACACCAGCGCGCCGGCGACGAGGCCCAGCGCCGACAGCGTGAGCCCGAACAGCCAGGGCTTGGCGGTCGCGACCAACACGTAGCCGCCTAGCGCCATCAGCATCAGCGCCGCGACCCCACTAGCGATCAGCGCGAACAGGGTCGGAGGATTGAGGGGGCGCACGATCCGGACGCTAACACGACGGGTCGGGAGCGTCGACTGCGGCGTGGTGGCGCGCCTGGTCGGGTCAGTCGGGCGTGCAGGAGATGCGCCGAAATCGATAGGGGCGGTTCACCGCGTCGGCGCCGTCGTTGTTGTAGGCCTCGTAGCTGTCGTGGTGGACGCGGCCGGTGAAGGTGTCGAGGTTGTAGTCGATGATCGGGCCGTCGCAGGTGTGGGTGCGCGACGTGACCTCGATGCCCCAGACCTTGAGGATCCCGTCGATGAACCGGGCCTTGTCGGTGATGCGGGTGATGCCCCACGACGGTCCGCCGCGCGGACAAAGCGGCGGCAGCGCGGCGGTGGCGTCGCCGTTCCACAGCCGCGTGGTCTGGTCCGCGCCGAGCTCGCCGTCGGCGCCACGGTGGATCGAGAGCCGGTGCTCGTGCCAGCGCTGCGGCAGGTCGGCGAAGGTCTTGGCGATCCACACGCCGACCGCGGGGTCGCCACAGCCGGCCTGGGTGGTCGGGAGGTCGACCGGCGTGCCAGCGCTGCCGGGCGGGGCGCCCGAGACCGCGCGCTGGTCCGCCGCGTCGCCGCCGCCAGCGCCGCCACCGTCGAGGGCGACCTTGCGCTGCGGCGTCGGGCCCGGCACCGACGGCACCTCGCTGGCATCGCGGCATGCGGCCAGCGCGCCGACGACGATCAGCCAACCGCGCGCCGCTGCGAGCCCGCGCATCGTCAGTCCGCGTTGGACGGCTGGGCCAGCGTGAAGGTCGGAGCGCCGTCGGCGCTGCGGCCGACCAGGGTGTAGTCGACCGTGGTGCCGTCACAGTCGAGGTCGCCGTGCGCGACCACGGTCGCGCTCACGCCGTCGCTGACGTAGCTGTACTGGAAGCGATGCGGTCCGTCGAAGGACAGCCCCAGGGCGTTCCACGGCGGCGCTTGCCACACCGCGGCGTCGAGGGGACACCGGCGATCGGCGCCCTCGCAGCACGGGGTCGCCGGCGTGAGCGGCGCGGCAGCCTTGGGGAAGCCGCCGCGCTCGGCCACGGCGGTCTTGAGGTGCTTCTCGGCGCGGCGCAGCTGAAGCGTGGCCTCGGCCGCCTCGGCGCTCGCGACGACGTCGACGCCCGCGGGTGGGGCCGCCACCTTCACCGCCCCGCTGCCCGCGCTCCCGGCGCCGGTCGCCGCCGGCTGGTCGCCCTGCTTGCACGCGGCCAGCCCGCAGACGATCGCGATCACTACCGGAGCTCGCATGACGCGAACGTACACCGGGCCGTGGGAGGTTCGGCGGGTTGCTGGTCGAGCGGCATCGCAGGCCGCGCGAAAGGTCACTTCTTGCGCTTGAACAGCGAGCCCCAAAAGCCGCGCGGCTTGTCGCCGTCGTCTTGGGGACCGGCGATGGTCGGGGCGGTGGGCGCGACCGACAGCGGTGCGGTCGGCACGCTCGGGATCGGCATGCTCGGGATCGGCATGCTCGGGATCGGCGTGCTGCGTCGGGGCAGCGGCTCGAGGTGCGGGCGAGTCACCGGCAGCGCGGGCAGGCTCTGCGAGCTGCCGGCCTGCGACGATGACCCGGGCCCGCCGGGCGGTCGGCTCGGCTCGGTGACCGGCTTGGACTCGATCGGCGCGGTGTCCTCGATCTCCTTGGCGTACTCCTTGCGGAAGAGCTGCCGCATGAACTGCCGCAGCTCCTTGGGGTCGAAGCGGTAGCCGGCGATCAGCCCGTCGAGCTCGGCGGCCAGCGCGGCCGCGCTCTGGTAGCGATCGGCGACGTCACGGGCCAGCGCCTTCTGCACGATGGCGTCGAGCTCGGGCGTGACACGGCGGTTGAACTGCGAGGGCGCTGGCACGTCGGCCTTGCGCACCTTCTCCATCAGGGCGAACTCGGTGTCACCGCGAAACAGCTTCTCGGTGGTCAACATCTCGTGAAGAATGATTCCGGCAGAGAAAACGTCGGTGCGCGCGTCGAGCGGCATGCCGCGGATCTGCTCGGGCGACATGTAGCTGAACTTGCCCTTCAGCACGCCGATCTCGCTGGTGAACTTCATCAGCGCCTGGGCGATGCCGAAGTCGAGCAGCTTGACGTCGCCGTTGTACGACAGCCGCACGTTCGACGGCGAGACGTCGCGGTTGACGATGTTGAGCGGCCGCCCGTCGGTGTCGAGCAGCGTGTGCGCGAAGTGCAGGCCCTCGGCGATGCGGGCCGCGATGAAGACCGCGTGGGGCACCGGGATGCGCTGGTTGGTCTCCTGGCAGCGCCGCAGCACCTGCGTGAGATCGCGGCCGCCGATGTACTCCATGGCGATGTAGTGTCGGCCTTCGATCTTGCCGATCTCGACCGTCTCGACGATGCAGCGGTTGCGCAGGAGCAGCGCGAGCTGGCCCTCGCGGTGGAACATGTCGACGAAGCGGGCCTCGCGAGCGAGTTGGGGCCGCATGACCTTGATCGCGAGGATCTTGCTGGCCGGATACTTCGACTCGGTCGGCTGACCCTCGCGGGCCTTGGCCCGGTAGACCTCGGCCATGCCGCCGCGGGCGATGAGCCCCGACAGCGCGTACTTGCCAAACGGCACCGGCTCGGTCGGGGTGCCGCCCAGCAGCTTCCCATCGGTCGAGGGCCGATCGCTCACGTGCTCGACGCTACCACATCACCACTTGACGACGTAGCGCTGGCCCGGACGGATGCGCACCGAGCGCTCCTCGACGCGGGCCCCGGTCTCGTCCTTCACGACCAGCCGGAGCGCGCGACCATCGTGCGGTACGCCGACGCCGTACTCGGGCGTGCTGACGCCGAGATCGATCATCATCGACGGGTTCTGGTAGTTCTCGATGACGATGCGACCGAGCGGCGCCTCGAGGGCGTTGACCACGATGGCCCAGTCGAAGCGCAGCTCGGCGGTCTGGCCGCCGCCGACGGTGGCGTACTCGAAGATCGCCATCTCGTACCGCCGCGACAGGCACATCGCCTTGTAGCTGCCGGGCGCCACCGCGAGGGCCTTGGTCGGCACGGTCTCCGGCACCTGCTGCGCGTTCACCCACATCTGATCGCAGGGCAAGCTCGACGACAGCTTGAGGGCGCCCAGCGCACCGGGTTGCTTGCCGAGCTCGACGCGCACGACCTCGGCGTTCTTGCCGAAGGGCCGGCGCAGCAAGTACGCGCGGTAGAACGCGAGCTTCTTGTCGCTCGACTCGAGCTTCTCGTAGGTCGCGCCCAGCTCGCGCAGGAAGCCGGGCAGATCGGGCGCGAGCGCGTAGCCGACGTGGAAGCTGACCAGCGCGTCGCCCCAGCGCTTCTTGGCGAAGGCGGCGCGGCCTTGCTTGAACGCGCGCTTGGCCTCGGCGGCGAGCACCGGCAGCTCGAGTCGCTTGGCGTAGGGATCGGGGTTGGCGAGGACCCGCGCGGCCTCGGTGCGGGCCGCGGTGGCGGCGGCGCTGTCGGTGGTCGCGGCGGCGAACGCGGTGAGCACGCGCGCGGCGTCTTCGGCCTGACCGGCGAGAGTCCACAAGGTCGCGAGCTTGCGCGCCTCGGGGCTGGCGGGCCCGCGCGCGGTCGCGAGCGCCTGGTAGAGCGCGATCGCCCGACCGAAGTTGCGCTTCTTGGCGGCGGCCTCGGCGGGCCCGACCAAGAACTGCGTGAGTGACGACCGCGTGGCCACGGTGGTCACGGTGTCGAGCAGCTCGGGCTCCGCGCTGGCGCGCGCGACGCTCCCACAGAGGGCGAGGGCCACCGACATCGCGGCGAGGTGCCTACGCAAGCCCATCAGATTCACCGTAACACGACCGTTTCGTTGTGACGGCTATTCAAGTCTGTTAGCGTTTCCCCGTCGTGCGCGATCGCCGAGGGGCCATCGAGCGGCGCGTGATGCGGGCCATCGTCCTCGAACGCAACAAGCTGGTGGGACGGCGCGTCCTCCGTCACTTCCTGAGCGGCGGAGTCGAAGCCGCGACCGTCGACGATCCGGCGTTGTTGACCGCCGCTGCCGCCGGCGTGCAGCTGGTCTGCGCCGACGCCTTCGACGGCGACGCGGTGGTCGCCGCGGTGCGCGCCAACCCAGGCGCGCGCGGGCTGCTGTGGACCGCCGAGCCGCTCAAGCGCGCGCTGCGTTACATGGCCGAGTGTCCGCAGGTCATGCATGTGCTCGGGCGCAAAGACTTCGAGAGCGCGCCGCGATCGTGGGAGCTCATGATGGTGCTGCGGCGGCTGCGCGAGCACACGGCGCCGCCCGCGCTGTCGGCGTACCTCGACTGGGGTCACACCGGCTTCGAGGAGACCATCGCGACCACGGCCGATCGCGATCGGGTGGTCGCGCGCGTGCAGGACTTCGCGACCGGCCTGCAGGTGCCCAAGCGCCTCGCCGAGATGGCCGGCGAGCTGTCCCACGAGCTGCTCATGAACGCGCTCTACGACGCGCCGGTCGACGAGCGCGGCGCGTCGCGCTACGCGCGCGACCGCAAGGCCGACGTGAGCCTGCCGCTCGAGGACGCGGCGCGGCTGCGCTGTGCCACCGACGGCACGCGCCTGGTGGTGCAGGTGCGCGATCGCTTCGGCGGGCTGTTGCGCCGTCACGTCGTCGACGGGCTGGCCCGTGGGCTGGCTGGCGGCGAGATGGATCACAGCCACGGCGGCGCCGGGCTCGGCATGAGCGTGTGCCACCACAACGCGCTCGCGCTGTTCTTCGACGTCGCGCGCGGGCGCCACACCGAGGTCACCGCGATGCTCGAGCTCGAGCTCAACCTGCGCGAGGTCCGCACGCTCGCGCGGTCGTTGCACCTGTTCGGGGAGTTAGGGCCCGCGAATGGACAAGTCGATCGATGATCGCGGTCGAGGCGCCCGGAGGGCAAGGCGACGGTGAGGACCGCAGGGGAGCATCCTCGACGGAGGTGACCCGAGGACCGGAACCGGCAACGCAGCCAGCCGGGATGGATCGGCCGCGAGAACGG
>Ga0209591_10000496_pt1 | contig 50829 bp, 59 predicted proteins | sample MAT01_FD_187207 | JGI IMG/M metagenome (GOLD analysis project Ga0209591, IMG submission 187207) | Freshwater microbial communities from Lake Fryxell liftoff mats and glacier meltwater in Antarctica - MAT-01 (SPAdes) (version 2) | ecosystem: Environmental > Aquatic > Freshwater > Ice > Liftoff...
ATTTCGCCCGCCGCATCCCGAATGGCATCGCCGGAATCTTTCCAACCTTGATTTTGGATGCCGTCGGTCGAGCGACTGCAATATTCCACAAAACCATCGCCGTCAAAATCACCGTCTTGCTCAATCCAGGTCAGCGCCTTATCCAACGGTGCATAGCAGTCGTCCAGTAAGTGGCGATCGCCCGTCCAGCGATAGGTTTCAGATAGGGTGATCACCCACAGCATGGTGGTGTCGATCGCGCCATAGTACGGCGAAGAGGGAATCTTACCCAGTTGCGCCAGTTCGCCTTGACGCAGTTCGTGCAAAATTTTGCCCGGTGCCGCATCCCGCCAATCGTCTTTCTCCGTTGCCTGCAACTCAGCCAGCTTCAGCAAGGTGCCTTTCGCCAAACCCGGAGCTACTGCCATCGTTTGCAAACTGGCAATCAGGGGATCGCGTCCAAACACTGCCACAAACCAGGGAATGCCCGCCGCTGGTATCCATACCAAAGAGCCGTGCTCAACCGGAATCCGCAGCGCTGCCAAATCGACGAGCGCCTGGTGGTAGGTTTGTTCCACCGTTCGATTCGAGGAGTGCAGATGGGTGGCGACTTTGAGGAAATTTTCCATCTCCTGCCCTGCCGGAGTGACATCGATCGCTGCGTCCGTATGTTTGGGTTCCAACTCTTCCCCATCCACCAGGGCAATGAAATCAATACAGGTATGCCACGTTTCCCCCGGCTCAAGCACAATATCAAAGACGAGCCGCCCATTAGAGTAGCGAGGCGTTGAACTGGCTCCTTCAGGACGAATACGAACGCCTCTAGTGAAGTCACCATTGCGGTACAGATTGGTAAGCGTGCCATCGCTCCAGGTGGTTTCCATCCTGCCCTCTGTCACCAATTTCTGCGCTTTCACTCGAAAGACATCCACAAAGTCAGAGCGGATCGCCAGCATGAGCTGCACATCGACGCACGCCTGATGATGATTGGTAAGGTCAATATCCTCATGCATCCCGCCAATGATGTCGCGGCGCACGGTCATCAATAGTTTTTTGGCGGGAACAATGCCACTTGCTGTGGCTAATTCGGGATTTGTAAACTCATAACGAGCCACACGATGCGTGATGGTGCTGGAGGCAATGGGTATTAGTGCTTGTCGATCAAGCGAAATTTCATAGTAGGAAATCAGGCGGGTGTCGCGCACAAACAAGCCTTGGGCACGGCGATCGTCGATTGAACCATCAGCCGCCGTTAATAGAAAAGAACCCCCATCATTAATGGTGATTTGCCCGGTGACAACTGCGACTTGAGACATAAGGCTTTGCTTTGATTCAGTACAAATAACGCTCAACCGCTAGTGCCTGCCGGACAGTGATTTTACGACCGCGTCGAGTTCACACTGCCATCCTTAGAAAGCCTAGTTAACATAAGTTAATACTGTGAGCAGACATAAAGTATCTAACCGCAGGATGGTTTAAAGCCACCCTTGCAATGCAGTCTGTTCGATCGAGCTCATGTCCTAGCAGGTTGAGACGCTCAATCGTGTTAGCCGAGAACGAGAGCGATCGTTTATTGCTTGTCTGACACTCAAGTTAGATCAGTGGCGCGACTTGTCGTTATCTCTATCCAAAGTGGGTAGATACACCGCTAAAGCGGTTCTATAACTAGGCACAGCACACGCTTGGAGCAAGACATGACAAACGATCGCTTAAAGATGCAAGATCCGCGTCATCAGTATCCAACGCCGCCTTTTCCTCGTCAGCCGCAGCCCGTACCGGGACTCGCTGAAACGATGACCCCTCAGCCGGATCATGGCGAAAAGAGCTACACGGGTAGTGGAAAGCTTGTGGGTCGCAAAGCGTTAATCACGGGCGGCGATTCTGGTATTGGGCGCGCAGTGGCGATCGCCTTCGCACGGGAGGGGGCAGATGTGGCGATCTCCTATCTCTCCAGCGAAGAGTCGGACGCACACGAGGTTATCGAACTGATTAAACAAGCGGGACGCAAGGCGATCGCGCTTCCAGGCGACATTAAGGATGAGAGCGTCTGCCGCAAACTCGTGACGGATGCCGTAGAAGCGCTCGGCGGGTTAGACATTCTCATCAACAATGCTGGCGCGCAGACGACTCAGCCCGCTCTCGCTGATATCACGTCCGAGCAGTTCGACAAAGTACTCAAGACCAACCTCTACGCGCTCTTTTGGATCACGCAGGCAGCAGCGCCACACCTGAAACCGGGTGCCGCCATCATCAACACCGCTTCCATTCAGGCGTATGACCCCTCAGAGAGCCTAGTTGACTATGCGACGACCAAAGCGGGTATCGTTGCGTTCAGCAAAGCACTTTCCAAGCAAATGATTGAGAAAGGTGTGCGCGTCAATGTTGTAGCACCTGGTCCGTTTTGGACACCCCTACAGCCTAGCGGCGGTCAAACTCAGGAGAAGGTCGAGAAATTTGGCAGCGAGGTGCCGCTAGGACGACCCGGACAGCCAGTCGAGATCGCCCCTATCTACGTACTCCTGGCGTCACAAGAGGCAAGCTATATCACTGGAGAGGTTTATGGCGCAACGGGTGGAGTTGGCATTGCCTAAGATTCCGTTGTACTGCAACTGCTGTACAAGTATTTCTAGGGGTAAAGATAGCGAGGCTGCAACCAAATGCCACATGATTTCTGAAATGCTTGAATAGCAGGCAGTCCAGCTAAAAATTCTAAAATTTTGCAACTTGCCCGTAAATACTAGCTGGGCAACTGATAAAAATCACGACAGAATCAGGATTTCAGGTCGTTCTCCCTGCAAAACTTGCCGAAAAATGGTTCTTTACGAGCAAGTTTGAGCCAATTACAAGAAATTCTCTGAAACCCTTATAGGTTGGTCATTCTAGAGGCTGCGTGGCACTTCGTTGCAGCTTGGCTACCTTTACCCCATTGAGCACGATAATCTTGAGCAAAAAGTGTCGTTACTTAAAGAGAGATTGGGATGCTATTTAGCTGGATGTCAGAGAAAAATGAACCCTTCTACCCTTCGTCTTTGCGACACAACTAAACATCGTGTCCCAGCGTCCGAAGCCGCTTACTGACTTCCCGTGGAAACGGCTCATCGGCATAGAGCCGCACATTAGTTATGCAACTTCGCTATGATTGGCACGAACAACGGTTACAATTTCTTCGGCATATGCCCGTGCAGATACAGGCAATGACCGAACTGCTGAGTCTGCCATCCAATCATCCGCTGCGGAATCCGGTTCTGGAATACCTGACAAAGTTGCAAGTCACCCTACGGAGCCGTCAAAATCTAAACAGAGAGCAAAAGGAGTTAGCGATGAATCTGGATGTTGTGTATGAGCAATGGCGGCGGCAAACGCTTCAAGAAGGTAGGCAGGAGGGCAGACAAGAAGGTAGACAGGAAGCTCTGCGGGAATAAATTGTGGATTTGCTAGAAGTCCGGTTTGGCGCGTTAGATGTTGAACTCTCTACCGTGGTGGAAAGATTACTGCAACTTCCCAAGCGCGATCGCAGCCGTCTCCTATTACAACTGCCTAACCTGTCCCGCGAAGAGTTGATTGCTCAGTTTAGAATGCGCGATCGCTAATTCGTTACGCCAAATCGTCAAGCAAGTCATCATCATCCACAAATATCACCTCATTGTTTGCCTCTATTGAAGGAGCTTCAAGAGGCACAACAGGTGTAGCCACCTCAGCAGTAGGAATCAAATCGGCAGATGATTGAATTCGACCTGCGAGTGCAGCAATCAACGTTTCCACATCAATCGCACTTCGAGCAACGGGGGATGGAATGCCGAAGTCATCACAAATCATCTGCATCTGCCATAGCAATGCCTGGACTGAAGTCTGAGCCGCTTCTTGGACTATTTGTGCATCTGCTTTTTGCGCCTTCAACGCATAGGGTTTCCAGAATGCCAGCAGTGCATCGGTTGCTCGTTGTTTTCCCTCCCGCTGTGAAAAGGTTTTCGACAAATTTCCATTCAAGTAGGCGAAGACGATCGCCAGCATTGTTCCAGCTTCAACTTGGCAGATAAACTTGGAGCGTAATCGCCCAGTTTTGCGAGTTGTAGGCATAATTTCTGCCCCCTTACTGACTACGCCGTACTTTTCCTGCGAGTGCCTGAGCCAAACCATAAACATCAGCGAACCGCATTGGACGCGCTAGATCGCCGTGAGCATTACGGGTTGTTTCTGCCAATGTCAGCAGCCGTCCCCCGATCTCATCCGCAAAGTATAGGTTCTCCGTCAGCCCCAATCCGGTAAAGTAATCGCGCAGTTCCAATCTCAGCACATGAGCCACGCCACCCCCGATCACAATATCGGTTTGCTTCGTTCCAACCAGCAGGTCGATCAAATTGTCTCGACAGAATGCTTCTAGCCGTTTCATTTCTCCCTGCCGAATGGCTTCCACTGCCATACCGAAATCTTTCAATCCCCCTTCCACTTTTGAAAGCTGTTGCACCTCACCTGTCGTTAGTGCTGCCAGCAGCGAGTTGTAATCGGTTTCTCGAATTCCCGTTGCCGAGGCATCGGCTTTGAAGCAATTCCAGAAGCCGAGGGAGTCACTGGTCTGGGACAGATTCGCGTTGAGCTTGCCACCCTCATAAACCAGCACTGACAGATTCCGGTGCCCCATCATCAACACAACCACTCGCCGAGTATAGGGAGTTGCAGTTTCTCCTTCCCGCTCCTTTTTATGCAAGAGATATAGTCCAGTTCCCTCTGGGTAGAAGGAGGGCGCGATCGCAAATTGCTGCGGTCGTCCACAGAACACAAACTCCTGACCAATCTCTTGTAATTTGGCAGCGACATCGTGGCGATGCCGAAACTCGTTCAGGGGCAATGCCAGGGAAACAACGGCATTGTAATCCTTGACTCCTGACTGAACTGCTGCCAGCCCTAAAGCGGCTGCAACCTGGTATGCCGCAATTCGCACCTTGTCTGCGGCAAAGCTAGAACCATAGCCGATCGCAGAGTTACCGACTAACACAGTGCAGTCTCCTACCCTTAGCCACGCAGCTTCTACCAGATCACCTGCCGCATCAAATTTACGCAACGTTGTCTCGCTCACTCCTTCAACCACATCAGAGCCGAGCCAAAGCGGTTGAAACTCTCTGAGTTTCAACTATGGCAGCTAAGTGAATCTCACAATAGTCTTAATTTCTACTAAGTCTACGACGCGCTTCAAGTTCTGCTCTGACCGCCTCAACCTTTGAAAAAGCAATTTGAACAGCATTCTCAAACTCTTCCTCTGTCTGATGCTTTTTCCACTCTTTACCTGTTGCACGTTTTACGTGTCCGAGAACGGCTCTGTAAAGAAGTTGCTCGTTGTTTGAAACTGGTTTATCAAGATAATCTCTAAGCGAATTTAAGGGTTGATTAATTAAATTTTTTCCTGTTCGACCATCAAGAGCCATTTTGGCTCTTCCGGATCTGTGGTTGAAATCGTATGAAAGGCTACAAAATGCCGCCCGATCGACGGCTGAAACCCAGTGATAGTTTGATATAAGGTTGTCTTATCAGCGCAAAGCCGGGAGAGCCGCCAAAATTGAAATGTCCTTGACTGCTCTCCTAATACGCTTTAAGTGATGTTCTTGCATTCCTTTCTTTGTCTCTCCAGGAAGACAAGAAATTTCCAAATCTTGAAAAGGCAGTTCTATTTGCCCTTCATCTTGTCTTAACTGTTCCAAAATCATTCGTCGATATTGAGAAGGCAGATCACTAATTCGCTCCCCTTCCGGTGTGGATATTTCACCATCCTCATTTTGAATTAAATTTTCTCGTTCTAACGCCTTCTGTCGGCGATATTCCTCCACAGGAATATCTTTCCCGTTTATTCTCAAGTGCCAACGGAGTCTTACATGACCAATAAATTCTGCGTTGCTTTCCTCCTTATCAGCAACTTTTCGAGCAGGGCAACCCTGTGGAATATCTACCAGCAATGGGAAAACCTCCAGCGTTCCCTTGCCCAAAACTTTCGTAACATTGAAGCTTGAGGTTTGCTCTTTTCCCTCGTGATCTAGCGTTTTGACAATGACTTCATCGCCACTTGACAACCCGTCAGTATTTGTAAGATGTAACATTGTATCGCCTGCTCTGTAATCATCAGTCAGGATTCGATTTCGATTAACGCCTTCTTCATTCTCATCATCAACAGTGACGTATTCATCGCCACTAACAAATTGCTCAAAGAGATCCCCGATTTTCAATGCTTCGTGTGTTACGACAACGGCGAGATTGTCAGCTTGTAAATCTCCCCAATCATGGGGGGCTGGATAAGTTCCCAGCACTTTGCGAATGATTCGTCCAAACTCTTGTTCTGCTTTCTGAGTTGAACGCATGATGCAGAGTGGCACAGAGACAGAAGCATAAGGAACGTTAAAACCTTCTCCGACCATTGAAACGTGGATCAGAGCAATATATTCACCAGTAGCAAACTTATTGAAAATTTCGCTCGGTCTGCCTTCTGGATCAAATTCCTGATTAGGCGAGTGAACTAGCCCTACCCGATCTCGTAGCAATGAATATCTTTGGCAAAGCTCACGTAAACGATATGCATGTCTAATGTTCAATGCTCGAATGATCATTTGATGGCGCTTCTGCTCTAAGCCTTGCCCACCTCGTTTAAGCTCTAATATCTCAACAGCCCGATCTAGAACTGGTTTGCAAAATGAGTCTGCCAAAATGCAGTTATGAAACCATGCGCGTTCCTTCTCGGCTTTTTCATAAAACTGTTCAACTGTGTACTCAACTTCTTGCCCCTCTTCTTCAACCTTAAACCCATCTGATTTCGCAGGAGAGAAAGTAATTCTCTTGATAATAGGAGGCTGAACTTTCCAAGCATCTTGAATCGTAAATTCAAAGTCTGTTCGCGGAGCCTTCCTCAGAACAATCTGCCCATTTAACTCTTCATACTGTTCAGTGGTATAGCGTACATAGGGTAATTCTTCTCCGTCTCCCCTATGGCGTGTTCCCGTTAGAAAAACAAGAATTGCATTTGGAAAGTACTTGAATATTGCACTGTAGGAGAAGGCTGCACTATGGTGTGCTTCATCCACAACGATCAACCCGACATCACTCGGTCTGATGTCACCTCTGCTAACTAAGTTTTTAAGAAACTGCCAGTTTGCGACAAGAATGTCAACTTTATCAACATTGAAACTGACATCGGTATAGTTTTCAGCCTTTAACTCAAGAATGCTTGGAGGGCGCGAGTGCTGGTCTAGCAATCCGTATTTGTACAAAGCCCACTCTTCAAAAATCGGCTCGATTTTTCCCCTCAGTCCTTTTCTGAAAGGGAAATCTTCCATAATTCTTTGGCGCAAAGTGCAGTTATGGGATAGGAAGATAGCTTGTCGTCCTCGCATGTAGCGCCCCAAAATATAAGGAGCGGCTTGTAGGATTACTGTTTTACCACATCCTACTCCTATCAAGAAAAAAGCAGCCCCACTATCAAACGAGCGTTTTTCTGGTGATAATTCATCACAAGCTCCCATTTCGAGCAGTTTTAGTAGAGCTTGCCTTTGATGTGTGTATAGCTTCGTGTGTTCGCCGTCGTAAATCCGTTGAATGACTGTAGAACTATGTTGATAGAAGTAGGAATGATTCGTCACGCTAGGCGACCTCCCTTTTTGAGATTACAAGTTGAACACAAAGCCTGACCGTTATAAACTGCTGTTTCTCCGCCCAAGGCATAGGGAACTTTATGATCGGCATGAAAATTTTCGGGAGACAGAGCAATGCAGCAAATTTCACAACGATAGTCAGATCGCTTGAGAATAGCTAGCCTCTGCACATCTGAAAAAAGACGACGCTTTGCCATGTCCATGAACCTCATACGGAGTTTTTCTAATCAAAGAACACAAGTGCAATAGTACTACTTACTGAAGTATAGCTGATGCAATTTGTACGTCAACAGTTTTTATCTACAGATGGTAGAAGTGCTTGATTGAAGCCGCTACATATGGCGGCATAGAGTATGCATCTATTGCCTCCCTTATTAGAGCTTTAAGGCTTAGTAGCAAAGAACACAAAAAAAGCGTCATCTATTTCTAACACCGCTAGCCTGAACGATTACTTTCTTGGTTATGCTCCCAATACTGACATCTTCTGGCTGGAACGAAACGGGGAGCGATTGATGTCTGTCTTAAATGTTCAGCCGCGCTGGGGTCGAAGTCTTTGGTGTTGCTCGACTGTTTCAATGGTATGCCAGTCGGGATGAACCCACTTTCAAATTTGCCGCAGAGAGTAGTGAAGATTTTTACCGGGTACAGGTAGACAACATCGTTTACCTGATCAGCCAAGATGCTTCTACAGAAAGCTATAACCTGAAACGAGAGGATGGGATTACATTAACGACGGCTGACCTGAATGCTTGGGCAACGATCGATCTCTGCTTTGTCAGGTTAAGGCTGAAGCGGCTTGCAGCCCCTTCCTGAGATCTCAAATGGATTCTATACACGCCAAGCGCTGGAGCGGCAGAAAGCCGACCGCTGATTGTGCTCAGAAGCTTCGTCCAACGTCACTGATGAGTGCAGCAACTACAGCACTAAATCTGGAAAGACTTGTTGCACGGCTGGATGGATGAGTCTGTGGTTTTTCACATTCAGTCCGCGATCGAGGGCAGGGTTGCGATCGATCGCCTCTAGACCATAGTTCGCTAACTGCAAGACGTAGGGCAACGTGGCGTTGTTTAATGCCTGCGTTGCTGTCCAGGGAACGGCTCCTGGCATATTAGGCACCCCGTAATGCACCACGCCTGCTTCAACGTAGGTCGGGTGAGAATGGGAAGTGGGATGGACGGTTTCGATGCAGCCGCCTTGATCAACCGCCACATCCACAATGACGGAGCCAGGACGCATTTGCTGTACGACTGTACGAGCGACAAGCACAGGTGCCTTCCGCGCCAACACCAATACAGCCCCAATGAGCAAATCCGCTTCGGGCACCACGGCTTCAACCTGGCTGGCACTGCTGTAAAGCAATTCCACCCTGGAGCCAAACTGGGTTTCAAGATAGGACAGCCGATCGACATTGACATCCAAAATTTGCACCTGGGCACCCATTCCAATGGCAATGCGGGCGGCTTCAGTGCCCACCACACCGCCACCGAGAATAACGACTTTGCCAGACTTCACGCCAGGGACACCGCTTAATAGAACACCACGACCGCCCTGCTGCCGCTCCAGGAAGCGTGCCCCAAACTGCACGGCTAAGCGTCCTGCAATGATGCTCATGGGAGCCAGAAGCGGTAAACGCTGATCGGGCAGTTCGACAGTTTCATAAGCGATCGCCGTTGTTCCAGCCTCCAGTAATGCCTGAGTGAGCGCGCGATCGGCTGCCAAATGCAGGTAGGTAAACAGCGTTTGTTCTTTTTGAAGATACGGGTACTCAGTGGGCAGTGGTTCCTTCACCTTCACGACTAGAGCGTGATCCCAGGCTTCTGCCGCCTGTAAGACCAGCCTGGCACCTGCTTTGCTATAGTCAGCGTCTGCAAAACCAGAGCCGTCGCCAGCACCCGTTTCAACAAAAACCGTATGACCACGATCGACCAGGCTCCGCACACTGTTGGGACTCAGCCCCACTCGATATTCCTGATCCTTTGTCTCTTTGGGAACACCAACTTCCATCTGAACCTCATTGATAGCCGCTGGTTCTAGCTTAAGTCGCCAACCGCGAAACTGTGTTTTACCTTATACCTTTTGCCCTCTCTATCCCCCACCAACAATGGTGACGATTTCGAGGCGATCGTCTGTCTGCATTTCAGTTTGCTCCCAAAACTGCCGATGCAAAATTTCACCGTTGTATTCCACTGCGACTAGGCGCGGATTTAAGCCGAGTTGAGTCAAAAAGCTGGGTAGGGATGTTTTGTAGTCGCAGGTACGCGGTTCACCATTGACTTGAAGCGTAATGTGATCTGCCATAGAAGCTTTGAGCGACAACAGAAAAGCATTAATCATTATTTTCAGCTTAGGTCGGTTTTGTACCTTCTGGCTGGAACAATGCAACATCTCACAGTCTAAGGATCGTGGATTAAATAAAACCGACAAATTGTTCGTAGGTAGGGGCGCACGGCTGTGCGCCCCTACGGAAAACGCCGAGGTTATTAAATTCTTGTTCTAAGAAAAATTTGGTGAGGCAAACTCGATCGCAGGTCACGAATGGGCGTTTTGTAGATCAAGAGCCACTCAAAAGCGGCTACTACCGAATAAACTCTACCCTGCCTTTGGCGTTTTGTGCATGACTTACGACACCTGTCCTAATTGTGCTAACCCTATCGCACCACCGCTATCATCAGGACGGCAGGTCTGTGGGCGTTGCAGTTGGGTGTCTCAAACGACCAAAACCACTCAGCACAATGAGATTTCTGCAAGAGACTCATTCTCACCATCGGTTCCGGTGGTGGTGCAGCCAGGTGGTTCCAGAAGACGGCTCTCGGTGCTGTGTCACGCATCGTCGTTTTTAAGTCTTATCGGTTTGGCAGTGATAATTTTGCTGTGGCAACTGCACCCCGATGAGGTCGTAAAACCGAACGCGAAGGAAGCACTCAATTTCCGCATCACGCTGTGGTTTTACATTATTTGTTTAATACCGATCTTTATGTTGGCACCGAAGTTGGCGGTTATCCTTTTCTGTGTGATTGTGATCGGCGCAATCATTTTGCCTGTAGTCGCCATGCTTCATTGTTTGTTTTCGCGCGATCGCCCCTTTACCTATCCGTTAATTCTGCATATTCTGTAGAGCGTTGATGAGCAGGTACGAGCGCCAGAACCCATGCCCCCTTTATCCGAAATTACCCTGCGTCCGGCTGAGGATGGCGACTTGCCGCAGATTGTCAATCTCGATCGCCTCGCCTTTGCGCCGTTGAGTACTAACGCTGAGATTGAGCGGGAGTGGTATGGGCAGGGGTTAGCGTTGCCCAATCGATCGCTGTTTATCGCTGAGCAACGGGCGACCGGGCTTGGCATTGGCAGCTATGCTCAGTTGCAGTTAGAGCTTTGCTTTGAGGGACAGGTGTTTCCGGCGATGGGGCTTTCGGCTGTGGCAGTTGCGCCACACGCACGGGGACAAAAGCTAGCACGGCTCATGGTCGAACACGCCTTGGCAGAGGGGCAGGCACAACAGCTCCCCCTCATGATGCTGTATCCCTTTCAGCATGGCTTTTATCGCAAGCTGGGTTGGGCATGGGTGGGACGATCGCACCAGTATCGCGTCTCTGCACGTCATTTGCCCAAGTATGCCGAGCGATCGCACATCGTCCCCTACGACCCGTTTCAGCATGAGCCGATGCTGCAAGCGCTTTACCAGCGGCAAGCATTACAGCATAATGGCTGGCTGCGACGGTGGGATTGGCAGTGGCAGTCTCGCGTGAAGCCTGTCACGGGGCGCGAAGTATACTGCTATGCGGAAGCCGGAGAGCCTGTGGGCTATGTCGTAGTGCAGTTTGCTCGACTGGAACCCCCGCAAAAAGTACTCGCTGCGATCGTGCAGGAATGGGTTGCGCCAACGCCTGCTGCGTATCGGGGCATTCTGGGGTTTCTGGCATCGTTGCGTGACCAGGTTCCCACGATCGTTTGGAACACTCATGTTGACGATCCGTTTCCCCACCTTTTGCAAGAACAGCAGCGCGATCCAAGTCTTGCCGTCATCCCCTCCGAGTTTGGCTGGTCGAAGCAGTTGGGGACGATTAATGCGGGCTTTATGTGGCGGCTGGTTGACGTAGAAGCAGCGTTTCGCCTCCGCCCGATCGCCGCACAGCCCCCTTTCACGCTGACGTTTCAGCTCACTGATCCTGTGTTGGGCGATCGCACCATCACGGCTGACTTTGCAGAGGGACAGATGCACCCAACGGCACAGCCTGCCTCGACGATAATCAAAACGTCTATTGATCATTTGACTGAGTTGTTTTGCGGGTTCCGTCGCGCGCGCGCTTTGCTGTGGACGGGCGAATTGGAGGTGGAGGGCGATCGTACGCTACTGGAACGCCTCGACCACGCCTGGGCAAGCACGCCTCCCTTCTGCTGGGATTTCTTTTAAGCAATAAGCCTTTACTCACGTTTACTTGTTCTGTAGGGGCGCACAGCCGTGTGCCCCCACCTGCTTCTGGGCACTCTAGAACCTGTAAATTCCTTTAGGGAGTCATTTGCTATGTCTGTGTCTTCAATTAGTGCAACGCTTGACTCAAAAGACCGGGATGCGGTGATGGCGGCTGTAGCGACGATTAAAGCAAAGCTACCGTTTTTGATTGATCTGTCCACTGACGAACGCAAAGCACTGCCCAAGATGGGCGATAAGAGTCGCGCCTTTGTCAGCAAGGCATTAGAAGTCGCCACGCAGAACCCAGACTTTTTGCCGCGATCGTTTAACCTGGACGAAATGCGGAAGGATGTCGCGTTATTTGAGGCGATGTACCCCGTTGTGGTAGCGCTGGCGCAACTGCAAGAACTGATGGACGACACGTATACAACGGTGGGCAGTGAAGCCTATGCTGCCGCGCTACAGGTGTATAACTACGCGAAGGCAAGCGGACAGGGCGCAGGGCTGGACTCGGTGGTGGATGAACTGGGGCAACGGTTTGCGCGGAAAGCGAAAAAGGCGAAGCCGCAACCGTCAGCGGTGTAGGGTTTAATAGGGCAATTTCGATTTGAGGTGAGGACGTTCTCGTTTGCAGCGGGAACGTTCTTGTTTGCAGTAGGAACATTCCGCTTTGAAACGAGAACAGTCCTGTTTGAGATCGGAACGTTCCTGTTTCAAGTGAGACCATTCCTGTTTGCAGTGGGAATGATGCAGGTTGAAACAGCAATGGTCTTGTTTCAAGTGAGAACGTTTCTGTTTGCAGTCGGAACAGTCCTGTTTCAAGTGAGAACGTTCCTGTTTGAGATCGGAACAGTCCTGTTTCAAGTGAAAATGCTCCTGTTTACGATCGCACCCCTGCCGTTTTGACCCGAAACCGTAGTAGTAGGGTGGGCAACGCCCACTTTACTCAAGGTAATGCCCACCCTACTCAAGTAAGTGACTATCCTTCAACCGTGCTCGATCGGGCAAAGCAGTTAACTAATGAGGCTCCAACGTGAAGTCTTTGGTTGCGAAAGCTGCTATAAGTGCAAGTAGCAACAAGGGTTGGCTAAACCATGAGCAATGATTCTGCCTCACTTCTACAGATAACGCCTGCAACCTCGCTAGAGGATGTGGACAATACCCTGCAACCCACGCCGCTGGAAACGGCTGCACAGTTGCGTGCCTTCTATCGTCCTGAAATTAACGCAGTGCGTGGCGGTGACAAGATGCAGCGGTTACAAATCGTGCTGAACCAGGCGTATAAAAAGAAGCTTTTCTTCAAAGCCTGCGTGATGGGGCATCGCGGTGTGGGCAAATCCACCGAACTGTCGCGGCTGATCAACCAAATTGCCAATCAGTTCTCTACTATTCGCTTTAGTGCCATGACCGCGCTCGACCCCGGCAGTTTTAAGCCGCTGGATGTGTTGCTGCTAATGATCGTTGAGGTTGCCGAACGGACGGCTCAACCGATCGCTCAGGGCGGTGCTGGAAAACGCCCCTCGGAGGCTCGACTCCGCGAGATCTGGGACTGGTTTGCCACCGAGAAAGACACTCGTGAGCAGACTCAGGCATCAACGGCATCCATCGAAGCGGGAGCAGGTGTCAAAGAAGATTCGCTGTGGGGCAAGGTGCTGGGGCTGTTTGCCAACCTCAAGGGCGAAATGAAGTTTGCTGCCACGCGCAAAACCGAAGTTGTTGCCCATCGCATCAGTCGGCTCACCTCATTGCTTGAAATTGCCAATCGGTTACTGGATGAGTGCAATCGGCTGCTGCAAGACGTGAGGGGGCGGCAGTGGCTCTTTGTCGGCGAAGACTTCGATCGCGCAGGCATTCCGTCCACGCTCATCGAAGATCTGTTTATTACTTACGCCAACATCTTTCAAGACCTCCGCACTCACCTGATTTTTACGTTACCCATCGGGCTTTATTACTCGTCCAGCGCGCCTCGACTGCCCTTTCCCGGCGATCGCAGCTACGTCATCCCCGATACTCCCATGTATCGCATTGACCACACGCCTTGTGAGGAGGGACGCAAGGCAGTAGAGGCGGTTTTGAACGCACGGATGGATCTCAAGCTGTTTGAACCCAACCAACTGCTGCGGGTGATCGTGGCATCGGGGGGAAACCTGTCCAATGTCTTTAGTCTGGTCAACTATGCCGCCATTAGCGCCCTGATTCGCGCAGCCACTCAGATTAATGAAGCAGATGTGACCGGAGCCATTGTCAACCTCCGCAGCGATTACGAGCGGCGACTGGGACAAAGCCCCTTCGATCGTGAAGAAGTCACCTACAGCGACAAAGCCGACTTACTCAAGCGGATTTACAAGGGTGAAAAAGCGGCTCAAATGACCAATCCGGTGCTGTATTCGCTGCTCAACGCCCGTGCCGTACAGGAATTTAACGGGCAGCGCTGGTTTGGGGTGCATCCCCTTGTGGTGGACATTTTGACTGCACAAAATCAATTGACCCCAGACAATGCAGGAGCCATTTTAGGTGGAAGCTTCTAACGCCTTGCCCCCGACTGTAGGAAGCATAGTCGATACTACGCAGCGTTTGCGGCTGTGGGCAGGACGATCGGGCAGTGGTTTAGCAAGAGTCGAGTACAGTTCCGAATTTGCCCGTCAGCGAGTGATGCAATCGTTAAAGGCTGCACTGCTGGAGCGATCGATTCCCTTGCATGAGCTAGTGCTGCCGACCCATCAAGACCCCGTGGCACTCATTACCTATCTGCTTAAAGAACTCAGCCAGCTTGAACGAGGAGTCGTCTCTATTACTGGCTTTGCCACCGCGTTTTCAGGGCAAACGCCCCTGCCCGATGCCCTACGCATCGTGAACTTTAACCGGGAGCGACTGGTACACCTGCCGCTGCGCCAGATCTGGTGGATGACCCCCGTGTTTTTGCAGACGGCAATCCACGCCCTGCCCGATCTCAACCGCTGGTTTATGCTCCAGTTGCAGTTGACCGAAGCGGTGTTAGACGAATCCACGTCTCTGTCGCTATCGCTCACCACAGAATCTACCGCCAATATCGACGATGCCCGCCAGCGATCGGGCTACCTCATGCGTGAGTTTAATCAGGCGCGTACTGCGGGGGCATCGACCGAGGAATTAATCACCACCTACCTGCTGCCCGCCCTGGAAGCGCTTGCCGACGTGGGCGCTCAGAAACAACTCCACGACCTGACCACTCAGTTTGAAGGACTGCTGGGACAACTCAAGTACAGCGACTCTCCCGACCTGGCAACCAGTCTTAATCGGTTGGCAAATCTCTATGCCAATCAGGGACGCTACAGTCAGGCACAGCCGCTCTACACCCGCGCTCTCGACATTCGCGAACGACAGTTAGGCGCAGACCATCCGGATGTGGGAAGCAGTCTGAACAATCTGGCAAATCTCTACAAGTCTCAGGGACGCTATGCGGAGGCAGAACCGCTGTACCGCCGAGCCTTGGCAATCTCGGAGCAGCAACTCGGCGCAGACCATCCCCTTGTCGCCACCACGCTGAACAATCTGGCAGGACTCTACGAGTCTCAGGGACGCTACGCGGAGGCAGAACCGCTGTACCTTCGAGCCTTGGCAATCTCGGAGCAACAACTCGGCGCAGACCATCCCGATGTGGCAACTTACTTGAACAATCTGGCAGGACTCTACGAGTCTCAGGGACGCTACGCGGAGGCAGAACCGCTGTACCTTCGAGCCTTGGCAAGCGGTGAGCAGCAACTCGGCGCAGACCATCCCGATGTGGCAACCAGGCTGAACAATCTGGCAGGACTCTACAAGTCTCAGGGACGCTATGCGGAGGCAGAACCGCTGTACCTTCGAGCCTTGGCAATCGGTGAGCAGCAACTCGGCGCAGACCATCCCGCTGTCGCCACCTGGCTGAACAATCTGGCAGGACTCTACGAGTCTCAGGGACGCGACGCGGAGGCAGAACCGCTGTACCTTCGAGCCTTGGCAATCTCGGAGCAGCAACTCGGCGCAGACCATCCCCTTGTCGCAACCACGCTGAACAATCTGGCATTACTCTACGAGGCTCAGGGACGCTACGCGGAGGCAGAACCGCTGTACCGCCGAGCCTTGTCAATCGGTGAGCAACAACTCGGCGCAGACCATCCCGATGTGGCAACCTGGCTGAACAATCTGGCAGGACTCTACGAGTCTCAGGGACGCTACGCGGAGGCAGAACCGCTGTACCTTCGAGCCTTGGCAATCGGTGAGCAGCAACTCGGCGCAGACCATCCCCTTGTCGCAACTTACTTGAACAATCTGGCAGAACTCTACCGTGTTCAGGGACGCTACGCGGAGGCAGAACCGCTGTACCTTCGAGCCTTGGCAATCTCGGAGCAGCAACTCGGCGCAGACCATCCCGCTGTCGCCACCAGGCTGAACAATCTGGCAAACCTCTACAAGTCTCAGGGACGCTACGCGGAGGCAGAACCGCTGTACCGCCGCGCCTTGGCAATCTCGGTTGAGAAACTGGGAGACGACCATCCCAACACCCAAGCGGTGTGGCAAAACTTCCGGGGCTTTTTGCAGGCAGTGATGGAGGCAGGGCAAACGGCACAACTCTCCGACCATCCAGTGACGCAAGACCTGCTGCGACAGATACAGATGGGAGATGGTAATGCCTGAAATCAGTCGTTTCTTTGGCATTATCATCGCCATGTATTACAACGACCATCCGCCACCCCATTTTCATGTGCGTTATGGTCAACAAAAAGCCATCATTGAGATTCAGTCCCTCTCTATTCTGGAAGGAAAACTTGCTCCCAGAGTCTTGGGACTTGTTATCGAGTGGGCATCTGCCCATCAAGCTGAGTTGCTGCAAAACTGGGACTTAGCCAGACAGCAAGAGCCACTAGAATCCGTTCAACCACTGGAGTAACGTCATGCTCAAAGACATCGTGGCAGTCAAACTCTTAACAGGCTACCAACTCCTGCTGACCTTTGAAGACGGCGTTGAGGGCGTTGTGGACATCAGCCAGTTGATTGAGTTTTCCGGTATCTTTGCTCCCTTACAAGATCAGGCAACCTTCGCCCAAGTCCAGCTTCATCCAGAGCTAGGCACGCTGATTTGGCAAAACGGTGCCGACCTCGATCCCGACGTACTGTATGCGCTTGTCTCTAGACAACCGCTTCCCACCTATACCAAGACCTCCGTCATCTGAAGCACGATCGACGCTCCCAACTCCTGCAATAGAAGCCCTACAATGCAAGCAATCGCTTCGTGATCACGCTGTTATGCACATCAAAGACCTCACCACTGACGAACTCAAAGCCTTAATCCGCGAAACGGTACAGGAGGCTCTGGAAGATCTGTTGCCAGATCCCGATCGGGGGTTAGCCGTTAAACCCGAATTTGAACAAACGCTGCTAGCGATGCGCGATCGTCGAGCCAATGCGACGACTGGTATTTCTGCCGCCGAAGTTGCCAAACAACTCGGTTTAGAGACTCCATGAGCTTTACCGTCATTTACGAGCCAGAAGCCTTAGCCGATCTGAAAAAACTGTCTCCAGCGAACCGTCAGCGCATTGTTAACAAGATTAACTGGCTGGCTGAGCACTTTGAGCAAATCACCCCACAGCCACTATCCAACAACCTATCCGGCTTTTTCAAATTGAGAGTGGGCGATTATCGCGTTGTTTACGAATTTAGCACCACAGAAACAAGCATCACTATCGATCGAGTGGGACACCGCAACCAAATCTACGACCTGATGTAACAAGCCGGAGACGGTGATTAAAGCGGGGAAAACCGCACAATTCTCCGACCATCCAGTGACGCAAGACCTGCTGCGACAGATAAAAGAAGGGAGTGGGGAGTAGGGCTTCGACGTGAGCGCTCAGCCGAACGGTGTGTGGGTAGGGAGTGGGATGAAGAGACGGAGCGCGGTAGGGCGCTAGAGCCAATAGAATGAGTAAACTTAACAACCCAGCATTCATAGGGAGCCAGCATGAAGCGAGTGCAGCAGTTTACAGCCATTATTGAGCGTGAAGGCAATGGCTATGTGTCTTTGTGCCCAGAGCTAGACATTGCAAGCCAGGGGGATTCGATCGAGGAAGCGAAGCAGAACTTAACGGAAGCGCTGCAATTGTTTTTTGAAGTGGCTGACCCGTCAGAAATACAGCATCGCTTGCACACAGAAGTTTTTGTCACTCAATTGGAGGTAGCGATTGGGTAAGCTACGAGTTCTCTCTGGGCAAGCAGTGTGTCAGATCTTGGCAGAGCATGGCTTTGTTGCAGTGCGCCAGCGTGGTAGCCATATCATTATGCAACTCAGAACTGAGGAGACAACCACTACAGTTCCTGTTCCAAAGCATTCAGAATTAAGGACGGGGACATTGAAATCAATTATTCGCCAATCAGGTTTGCCACGCTCTCTTTTTGAGGTTGCCTAAAGCTGAGTTAGCTCGCTTCGATCGACGCACCTTCCCTCTGTCCCCAAACGTCAGGTAAAAGCGTCACCCACGAAGTCGGCACAGAGATCACATCCAGCGTTTCTCCCTGCTCAAACACCTCCAGTACATAACCGGGTTCCGGTTGCTTAGCAGTCGCAGGTAGGCGATCGACAATCACAGCGCGATCGCCCGCCTTGACAACACTATGAGGAATATCTTGATTCAAAACAACCCAATGAAACAAAGCATCCGTTGGCATTGTGTCCTAACCCTCCTTCCCCGTTCCGCTAGCTCTTGCTTTATCTGGATACAACGTGACCAAGCGAATCGCATCTGAACCGTCGTCTTGCTGCCAGATCACAATAACCTTGAGTCGTTGACCATTCAATCCATCCCACTGAGCTTTGACTTTGAAACGAGTGCCCCAGTCAGTGGGCATTACCTCTGCTAATTCAGCAATTGTCATTGCCTTGAGTATATCTCGCTTAAGCAGTTGCCAGTTTTGTAACGTATAGCCAGCACTTGCTAAAAACTCAGACTTATCATCCTCAGCTTGATAAACAAGCAGATAATGGGTCAACTTCCGATCTTGAATGACTAAGCCTGACGGCAGTTTCATCCATTTTGGTCAGGCACTTCATCATACAAGTTGGAGAGTGATGAGGAAAGAAGGCTTTTTTACCAGATCAAACTCCGCCGAATCTTCCCCTTCTAGATGCAGCGCCACTGCCTCACGCAGATTTTGCACAATCTCATCCAGACCGTTCGCTTGAGAGACAACAGAAATCTCCTCACACTCGGCAACATAACCGTTTTGGTCACCGAAATAGATTGTTGCTGTGATGTGTTCCCGCAAAGCCATCGGTTGTTGCTGCTAAAGCATGATTTCTCTCAGAGCCTACACGCACAATCCGACCATCCAGTGACGCAAGACCTGCTGCGATAGATGCAGGAGGGGAGTAGGGAGTAGGGAGTGGGATGTGGGGGTGAAGGAGTTGATGGAGCGATGAGGATGAGGGATACATAAGGGCGATCGCTGGATGAAACTCAATGCCAAGTGATCTGTTTCACTCGCTGGCTGCTTTGCTTTACGCGATCGCAGGTTTAAGCGCGATCGGCTTGCTAAAATGAGGGGCAATCGCACTCCTGGTAAACACTGTGAACTACCAAGACTCAAACACCTCCAATACATAACCGGGTTCCGGTTGCTTAGCAGTCGCAGGCAGGCGATCGACAATCACCGCGCGATCGCCTTTGGTGTGATGGTATGTTTGGGCTATAGTTGTGGCGCACGTTAGGGGCGATCGTGGAGGCGTTAGGAGGAGGGGCGATCGGAGTAGAAGCAGGGATGAGGGCTGGGGGATGAAAAGTTTTGAGTGATGAGATCCCCAGTTGCTTCATATGCGCTGCGATCGCTTGCTAAACCCTGCCAGACACCAGAGATCTGAAGTCTGCCTTCTAACAACCAACAACTATCTTCAAGGAACCGATCCATGACACCCACAACGGCAAAGGATTTTTTAGAAGCAAATCAGGTCAAATTTGTCCTGGCACAGTTCGTCGATATGCACGGCACCGCCAAGACGAAAGCTGTGCCTGCTTCCCATTTTGATGACATTCTCGATCCTGGTGCAGGCTTCGCAGGCTTTGCCGTTTGGGGTTTGGCGCAACAGCCCAACAGCCACGACTTTATGGCGGTGGGCGATCCATCAACTTTGAGCCTGATGCCTTGGATGCCGGGCTTTGCCCGTATGGTTTGCGTAGGGCACGTGGATGGACAGCCCTATCCCTACGATGCCCGGTTCGTGCTGATGCAGCAGTTAGAACGACTCAAGCACAAGGGCTGGACATTCTATACCGGACTGGAACCTGAATTTTCTCTGCTGCAAAAAGATGCTCAGGGTCGCATTTTTCCTGCCGATGCCACCGACACTTTAGAAAAACCCTGCTACGACTATAAGGGTCTTTCTCGCAGTCGCGCCTTTATCGAAAAGCTGGTGGAAAGTCTGCAAATCGCTGGCTTTGATGTGTATCAAATTGATCATGAAGATGCAAATGGTCAGTTTGAAATCAACTACACCTACACGGATTGCTTAACGTCTGCCGATCGCTACATCTTCTTCAAAATGGCAGCCGCCGAGATTGCCAAAACGATGGGATTGATTGCCACCTTCATGCCCAAACCCTTTGCCAATCGATCGGGCAACGGGATGCATATGCATATGTCTCTCTCTGATGGGAACTCCAATCTCTTTGCCGATGACAACGATCCTCAGCACCTCGGACTTTCTAAACTGGCGTACCACTTCCTTGGTGGTTTGTTAGCTCATGCGCCTGCGCTGACTGCTATCTGTGCGCCTTCCATCAACTCCTACAAGCGGTTGGTCGTGGGTCGATCGCTCAGTGGCGCAACCTGGGCACCCGCTTACATCACCTATGGCGACAACAACCGCTCTAGCCTGGTACGCATTCCTGGTGGACGACTTGAATTCCGCCTTGCTGATGGTTCCTGCAATCCTTACCTGGCGGCAGCCGTGACGATCGCCGCCGGACTGGATGGCATTGAAAATGAACTCGACCCCGGCGCTCCCTACAATATCAATCTCTACGACCTCTCTGAAGCCGACCTCAAGGACAAAGGCATTAAGACTCTACCGCAAAGCTTGAAGGAGGCGATCGATGCCCTCGAAGCCGATACCGTCATCACAAACGCCCTCGGTCCTCTTGCCACCGAATTCATCAGCCTCAAACGCATGGAATGGGTCGAATATATGCGCCACGTCTCAGAATGGGAAGTCCAACGCTATTTGGAGTTTTTCTAGCGGCAGCTTCAAAGACCGCCACTCATAACTAACAACTTCCTCAACTCAAAACTCAAAACTCAAAACTCAAACCTTCTTTCCTATGTGCGGCATCGTCGGCTTACTCATCAAAAACCCATCACTGCGATCGTCTCTCGGTGAACTCATGGTGCCCATGCTCATCGGCATGAGCCAACGCGGTTCCGATTCTGCTGGACTTGCTGTGTTCACGGATGCTCTACCAGACAACCAGCGTAAATATAGCCTTTACTCTGGCAGCATTCATACGGGTGATCACTTCCACTGGTCAGAACTGGCACAGGCATTTCAAACCCATTTCAGTACGACTTCTGATCTCCAGATTCATGGGAATCAGGCGGTACTGACCGCAGCCATTGCCCCCAAAGCTGTCAAGCAATGGCTGCAAGAACGCTATCCACAGATCCATCTCCTTTCTACTGGACGAGCGATCGACCTTTACAAAGACACGGGCAATCCCGCTGCTGTGAGCGATCGCTACCACTTCAAAGACCTGCAAGGTTCCCATCTCGTCGGGCATACCCGCATGGCAACTGAATCTGCCGTCACGCCTGCTCATGCCCATCCCTTTACCGCTGGCGAAGATTTTTGCCTTGTCCATAACGGCTCCCTCTCCAATCCTTACGAAATTCGCCGCAAACTCGAACATCATGGCATTCACTTTGAAACTGACAACGATACTGAAGCCGCCTGCCGCTTTCTAGAATGGCGAATGCAGGAAGGGGACGATCTCGAAGCAGCGATACAGAAGGGCTTTGAAGCGTTAGACGGTTTTTATACCTTTCTCATGGGCACGGCAGATAAGCTGGCATTAGTGCGCGATGCTTTTGCCTGCAAACCTGCTGTGGTCGCGGAGACGGATGATTATGTGGCGATCGCCTCCGAATTTCGTTCTCTCGCCCATCTCCCCCATATCAACCACGCTCAGATCTACGAACCTGCACCAGAGGAAATATACGTATGGACGGTGTAACCTTCGACCTCGCCCAAACGCCCCTGCGCGAAGTCAACCGCTTTCTGCATCAACCCTTGAACGGACAAACCATCTGCATTCTCAATCCCGATGGTGCCCACAATATTGCGGTCGGCTTAGATGCGCCTGTGGCAGTCGAAATTGCGGGTCACGCAGGCTATTATGCCGCTGGCATGAACAAATTGGCAACTGTCACCATTCTCGGTAACGTTGGTTCTGGCGTTGCCGAAAACATGATGTCAGGACGCGTTCACGTCAAAGGCTTTGCCTCTGTTGCAGCGGGAGCCTCGGCTCAGGGCGGGCTACTTATTATCGATGGCAATGCCAGTCTGCGCTGCGGTATTTCCCTGAAAGGGGCAGATATTGTGGTGGGTGGCAGCGTTGGCAGCTTCTCCGCGTTCATGGCACAGGCAGGACGCATCGTGATTTGCGGCAATGCAGGCGATGCGCTGGGCGATTCTCTTTACGAAGCCGTCATCTACGTGCGCGGTGCCATCAAATCGCTTGGAGCTGATGCCCAACTCGAACCGATGTCTGAGGCTGATTACACGATCGTGGGCGAACTACTCGCCAAAGCAGGCTTTGCTCACGATCCAAAAGAGTTCAAACGCATTGCCTCTGCCAAGCAGCTTTACCACTGGAACGCGGATGCCAATCAAGAGTATTAAACATCATTGAGTTGTGACGACCTTTCTAGCTTCAATCACTTTCATGGAAATGACCCGCATGAAACCGCTCGTTGAGAACTTATCATCAAGCTACAATCCTTGACTCAAACAAGGCTCCATGAAGTTTGGAACTATGATAATGAGGAACTTTTATATTTTTCTTTTACTGATAATTTCGGGTTGGATATCAACGGCTTCAATTGTTGAGAAATCTGAGTCAAATCCCTCTCATGGAGCATCGCAGCTAGCAGAGTCTGATTTTGATCGCTTCAAGCGCCGATTCATTGAAAATAAAATTCAGCATCCAGAGATTTTGGCAACAGTGTTTGCAAACGAGAAAGTACTGAAGCTGTGCGACGAAGACTATAAGGGAATCGATGTAGCCTCGCCACCAGATTCAAGAGCGTATCCTTTGGGAGAGCAGTACCTGATTCAAGTGGCGTGTGCTTATGATGCTGATGAAATGCACACGGGTGCCGATATGAGATCTTACCAGTTCTTACTCTACGGTGCAGAGAAGGGAACTAGAATCAACGGTCGTGTCATGGTTTTACCGTTAAAGTTCGATGTCGTAATGTACCGCGATGAAGTTGCTCGTAAAAACAGCTTGATTAAAGGGAGTGTTCTACCTAAATTCGACACTAAGCAGAAAATGTTAGAGCTTAATACCATCTCTAGTTCATTCAACCAATGTCCAGATTCATCTACTTATCGGTTAACCAATGAACGGCTCCAATTAGTAGAATACACGTATCAGTGCTTCGATTATTAAGCGCAGCTATTCTTGACTCAGGGCGTAAAGCCTTTGGCATGGCTGCGCTAGGGGTTTCATGCTTCAACCCAACCTACAGCTATTTTAGATTTAATTCCACCCACCTACTTACTTCCACTCCCCACTCCCTTCACTTAATGACCATTCAAGTAGTAGTCTCGCGTGCCTTTAGCGCTGATGGCTTCACCAAGGCGGGTCAGGGCATGGACGTAGGCGGCGGTACGCAGGTCGATCGACAGATTGCGGGCGATCGACCAGATGGATTCTGACTCCTCGACAATGCGATGTTTGAGCCGTTGGTTGATGTCGTCTAGCGTCCAGTATAGACCGCTGCGGTTTTGCACCCACTCAAAGTAGCTGACAGTGACACCACCCGCATTAACCAAAATATCGGGAAAGACGTAGATGCCTTTGTCGGTCAGAAGGCGATCGGCAGCAGAGGTAATGGGTCCATTAGCGACTTCGTAGATTAGTTTTGCCTGGATGGTAGCGGCATTTGCTTCAGTGATTTGATTTTCGAGTGCGGCAGGCACCAGAATATCCACATCCAGGGCTAACAGTTCGGCATTGGTGAGTACGTCTTCAGCGGCGGTGTGGCAGACGGTATTGTCACAATAGAGCGCTTTAACACCACGGTGGGAAGCTTTGAACTGGCGAATGCTAGGAATGTCGAGTCCCTGTTTGCCGTAGATGCCGCCCTGCGAATCGCTAACCGCAACGACTTTGTAGCCTGCTCGAAAGAGCAATTCTGCGAGGATGGCTCCAGCGTTGCCAAAGCCCTGGACGGCAACGGTTGTGCTACTGGGATGGCGATCGAACTTGGGTAGCGTTGATTCAATCACAAAAAAAGCACCCATTGCCGTTGCGGTTTCGCGACCCAGGCTACCGCCCATGCTGACGGGTTTGCCTGTGACAACGGCGGGACAAATCTGGCGTTTGATGATGTTGTATTGATCCATCATCCAGCCCATGATCATGGCGTTGGTGTAAACGTCGGGTGCCAGGATGTCAACGTCGGGTCCAATGAAGTCGGCGATCGCATCAATATAGCCCCGGCTCAGGCGCTCCAGTTCCATCCGGGACAATTCTTTAGGGTTCACTGTGATGCCACCCTTTGCGCCACCAAACGGGAGATTCAGCGCAGCACACTTGAAGGTCATCCAAAATGCCAGGGATTGCACTTCATCTAACGACACATGGGGGTGGTAGCGCACGCCACCTTTACCAGGTCCTCTTGTATCGTCGTAGCGCACACGGTAGCCCTGAAAAATTTTGAGCGCACCGTCATCCATGCGGACGGGAATCGAGACGGTCAGGCTGGCTTGGGGGAATTTCAGCGTTTCAACGGCATCATCTGAAATCGACGTATATTTCAACGCTTGTTCCAGGCGTTGATTGGCATCAGCTAAGAGCGATCCAGAAAACATCATGATTCTTCCTCTCAGTAAAGTCGCGGACGATCGCCAAAACAAGCAATGTTTCTAAAACGGCTATCAGCGGTCAGTACGCACTGAGTAGCTGTCTTTAAAGAAGGCTCTTCAAAACCAAAGGAGAGGTCTATGAACCTTCCTGTTTGTTGCTTCGGTGAGCGTGTCAGTCATTGCAGCAAAATTGCTCAGTGTTTTGCTTTTCCCTATAGTTCCCAAGCGTTGTATTCCCTCTTACACAATGATCCCCATCTTTGGTAAAAAAAGATTGGCAGTTTTTTAGGCAATCGTTCAGTCCTCAGAAACAGCGTAAAGATTTAAGACGGTTTTACAGAAATGACTAACATGGAGGCGCACGTTTATAGCCATCCCTTTAAACGATAGACGACTAAACCTAAATATTCTTTTAAGGCTCTTGTGGTGCGCTGCAACCGATCGGCTTCAGGCAAAACATTCAGCACGATCGCCTCAGTACTACCCTGGATTTCCTGCCAATCGCGCTCGGTTGTGTTGAAATCTGTGGGCGCGGCGATCGCATCAATCCCCAGGTGCTTGAAAATCAGCAGCGATCGGGGCATATGCATGGCGGATGTCACCAGCAAAATGCGACGTATGCCCTGTGCTGCCATCAACTGCTTGACGTTGACCGCATTTTCGTAGGTGTTGCGCGAGGTTGGGTCTTGTAGAAGCGCGGACTTCGGCACGCCCATCGTGGCGATGAGTTGTGCCATATCGTCTGATTCCGCTGGTCCGCCCCCTTTCCAGTCAATACGACCGCCGCTAAGGATCACACGAGGCGCTTTGCCTTCACGATACAGCTTGGCTCCATACAGAACCCGATCGCCCTCCTCGCTGACCTCTACCCACGGTCGCGGCGGTGAGGCTGGCTTGGTGCAACCGCCCAAAATGACGATCGCGTCTGCTTGTGGGATCGTGGTGCGGGGCAACTGCTGAAACTCCAGCGATCGCACCAACCACTCACTCGCCCAACCATTCCCCCCTCCTAGCAGCAGCAGCAAGGAAAGCACGATTGGCAGCGTCGTCCACCGCGATCGTCGCCAGAGCAGCACTAGCGAGACCAGAAGCAGCACGCACGTTAGTCCCAGCGGGTAAAAGAAAAGTGGCAGTAGTTTCGACAGATATAAAAACATAGTGCAGGCTCGGTTTGACCACGTGTTAATCATGACTCCGCGAACGAATCATGTCAGCCTTCAAGTGTTGATAGTTGCTGCATCCTTTGGTGATGCCACAAGCCATTCAAGCACTTTGGTGGTCGTTTTGGCACCGAATACGTCTGCTTTGGCGAAACTCATGGTAAATTCTTCAAGCTTTAGAGGGAATTATGCAGGATGAGGGCTAGATGCAGACGTAAAGCGGAGCAGGAATATTCTGCGTTCCGCTTTTAGCCTTCTATTCTTTACGCCCTTTTCTCATGCTTGACTCTAGTAAGACCCGCGCTGAACTCAATCGACTGCTACAAGAGCGCAACGAATACCCAGAGCGATCGACCGCGATCGATGCCCAAATTCACGCCACCTTTGAGCGCGATTGCGCCATCCTCGTGCTGGATATGTCTGGCTTTTCGCGGCTAACCATTCGTTACGGCATTATCCATTTTTTGGCAATGGTGCATCGGATGACGGCGATCGCCACTCCACTGGTGCAACTCCATCACGGTGGCGTTATTAAGCAAGAAGCGGACAATTTGTTTGCCGTTTTTCCAACAGTGCAAGGGGCGATCGAGGGTGCCGTTGACATCCTCAAAGGGTTTGCTGCTGTAAATACGGGACTACCGGATGAGCAAGATCTTTACGCAGGCATTGGCATTGGCTATGGCAAAACGCTGCTCGTGGGTGAGAACGATCTGTATGGTAGCGAGATGAACCTGGCGTGCAAACTGGGTGAAGATCTCGCGCGGCGCGGCGAAGTGCTGCTAACCGAAGTAGCGTTTAGCCAGATTGAAGCCAAACCAGAGCAATGGGAGCGTCTTGCCCTCTCAATCTCTGGCTTAGAGCTAATTGCGCACACGCTAAAGGCATCACCAGCAAAACTGAGCTGAACGCGGCTGTGTCCTGGTTGCCATAACGCACACAAAAGCTTGCTTCATCATTCACACAGCCTACTCTCCCGTAATCGACAGTTCCTCAACCCAAACAAAGGGACAAACACCACCCGGCGTGAGATGGGCTTCCGGTTCTACATAAACAATCGCTTTGAGCAATGCTAAGAAATCACCAGCAACAGTAGCAGATTCGATGCTGGTACGTTGACCCTGGTTCACCAGCCAACCGTCAAATGGCAGTGAAAAGGAACCCTGGAGAGCCTTAACGCCAGCATGGAGCGCGTGCAGGTCATCAATCAAAACAACATTTTCAGCCGTGTCTAAGCTGTATTGCTGCTGAGCAGGCGCAGTGGTAGAAACGTGGTAGAAGTGTGGACTCACCGTCACTTTTGCGCCCATATTGGCGTGTCCAGTGGGTTCAGTCTTAAACCGTTTAGCGGTGCCTGCACTGTGAAGAAAGTTGACCAGGATACCGTCTGAAATCAAAGGTAGGCGACGGGTGGGGGTGCCTTCACCGTCAAAGGTGGCGATCGCCACATTGGCTTGATGCAGCGCATCATCTGCCACAGTCAGCAGCGGTGTAGCAATCTGAGTACCCAATGACTCCGGCTTCGAGAGACTTTGATTGTCGAGAATACTCTGAGCGTTAAACAGGTTTGAGAAGGCACCTAGCAGGCTCAAAAATGCCTCTGGTGAGAAAACAACGCGATATTTGCCGGTAGGAATTTTTTGGTAGTCGAGGTGGCTGACCGTTTTTTCAACGGCTTCTTTAAGGCAACCATCCACATCCAGTGAATCCAAGTCACGACTAATGCGGAATGCACCTGCACTGCGGGGCTTTTTGCCCTCTTCTTCAGTTTTGGTGTAAAGGTAGAGCGATGTCGTGGAATAGGCTTCCGTCCGCAACGCACCGTCGCTGTTGAGGTAGAAGTGATCGATGTCGCGCTGGGCGAGTCCGTTGTAGGGGACGGAGTCGATCGCAGGATGCGCTTCAGTCACTGCCTTTTCTGCCGTGATCAGCTTTGCCAGCAAGTCCGCAATGGGAGCCTGGGGCGCTTTTTCGGCAAACTCACGCGCAAGCGGTGCTGTTGCTTCAGGGCTAAAGTCCGGAACGTTTTCTTTCACACCAAAAAAGCTGGCTTCATACGCCGTCTTCAGCGCGAGTGCCAACCCAGTGGGATCAACATCCGTCGTTGAGGTAATGCCCATTGTCTGGTCGTCATTCCACACGCGCACCGTGACGCTAGAACGATTGGAGGCTTTCACTTGATCCGGCTTGCCCTGATCAACTTTGGCGCTGCTTTCGTCCACCGTCGAACCGTAGATGTCGAATTTATGGATGCCCAGGCGATCGGCAGCTTCTTTTGCCTGAGTCGCTAATTCATGAATAGTTGGCACAGCAGTTCCCTCAACCTTCTCTAAAAACGTATGACGTAGCATTCTCTTCCTAGTATGAGCGATCGCGACTGATCCGGTAGAGCCGCCTAAAGTGACAATCAGGTAGGCTCATTAAAGAGAATAGTGAAGCCTTCTTGAGTAAAGTGGCGATCGTGCGTCAGAATTTCGATCATCCCAAACTGCCGCATGGCGTTCATTGAAATGCAATCAGTCAGACTGTAGCCTTTGTCTAAGCGTTGGGCATAAAGCGCTAGTCCATCCAGAAAAGACGTATGGGTTTGATAAATGATTTGGACATCGTTGCTTCGCAGAACATCCTGCACTCTTTGAGCGGCACCCGATCGCATATAGTCGCCGTAGGATGAGAAAAAGTTGAGAAATTCAAGCAATACCTCATCGGTAGTAACAATCTGCACTTGCTTCAGTGGTTGGCTGTATGAAATTGCTTGTTCGTGCCATGCATCTCGGACATTGAGCAACGCTGCCCAATAGAAGGTATCTGCAAACAACAATTTCATGTCGATCGCTTCGGTGTGCCATAGATATAGTGATCGTGTTGCTCCGCTCCATCCGTCGGCAACGTAGCGAGGACCTCTTCTGGAATGCTCTTGGCAAAGTCATCAAAGACTTCCCAGATAGGCTTATCTGTTGCTTCAGAGGATGTATCGCCTGGTTGTTCCAGGTAATCTTTAACTCTTGCCTGAATCTGCGCTGTTACGTCTTCAAACGAACTGCCTTGCACCTGAGAATCAGCAATATCAGGACTATAGGCAGCATAGCCCTGCCCACTCTTCTCAATCACGATGCTAATTTTGTCAGGCATAAAGTTCTCCCTTTTAACGAATACATCCAGTTCCGATGGTTTTGCTTATTTGTAGAAGGAACAGCGATCGCTAATCATCTTGTATCAGGTTTCGCGTTGCACTCAATCTAATTGACATTTGGCTGCTTCAACGCTTACTGCAACTCAATTAGTAGAGTTCTACCGAGCGTTGCAGCATAGCGCTCAAGTGTGTGAAGCGAAGTATTTTGTGGTTGGGTTTCAATTTGTTCGATCGCGGCTTGTTCTAGATTCATTCTTTGAGCTATTTCTGCTTGCGAAAGACCATTTTCTTCCCGCACTTGACGCAGTAAAACATCAACTTTAAAGGCAGCATAGCCAGAGTCTAAGCCTTTGGCAAACTCAGGATCTAAGTATTGGCGCTTCTCAACATATTGCTGCAAATTGCTCATTAGGATTTAACGTTCGGATATGTTAACCAATACACTTAAGATTTTGTCTGCACTACCAGATTTTCTGACTCCTTAATAGCGTTCCAATTGATCGTAGCCACCCAGAGGTTTTCCTCCTGAGAATATCGCACTACGCCGTTCACTTCCAAATCCTCGCTATACAGTGTCAATAACTGTCCATCCTGCAATTCAATGTTTTGACGCGCTAAATCTTCAACTGTACCAATACAATTCAGACGCAACCGCCCCTGGATATCTGCGTTGTGAAGATCTGCGAAGACTCTAGCGTTTTCATAAGTTTGTCTATTCTACTGCACACTCCACAGGAATCCCAATGACTCCACTTGGATGATTGAGTGTTCCACATTGGATATCGCTTGACTTTCAGATGCCCTCATTGAACAGGATCGTGAAACCTTCTTGAGCAAAATGACGATCGCTCGTGAGCACGTCTGTAACCCCCAACTGACGCATAACCTGCATCGAAATACAATCAGTCAGGCTATATTCTTTGTCCAGACGTTTCTTATACAGTTCTAACCCTGCCAGAAATGATTCACGGCTCTGCGGCATAACCTGTTTATTTGGATCACTCATCACAAGATCAACCAGTTGACCAGCCCGTTGTCGCATTCGTAACCCATGAGAGGAGTAAAACGTTAGAACTTCAGTAAACACTTCATCGATTGTGACAATATTAACCTGTTTCAAGGTTGCGGTTACGGCTCTTGTGCGGTCATACCAATCATCGCCTGGATTGATTGAAGCAATCCAGTAAAAGGCATCGGCAAACACTTGTTTCATTGCCGTCTTTTGGGACTTCCATAGAGGTAATGGTCGTGCTGTTCTGCCCCATCAGTAGGCAGTTTGGCGATTTCTTCTGGTGTCATGTCGGCTGTGAGACTGTCAAACATTGCCAGCAAGGATTGACCTGTGGTGAGTTCCAAGTCAGTTTGCTGTACGCTTTGCGATTCTTGGGTCGTGGCGCTCAACTTCTGAGCCAAATGAGCAATCAGTTGGAGTTGCTCCTCTGTTGCAAGAGTTTCTGCCTGCTGGATTAATTCAGTCAGCTTCGGAGTCATGAGCGATTTCTCTCTTTTCTCTTCTGTCGTAGTTGTTTCTCAATGCTTAGAAATTAACATCGATTGCATCTCTCTCATCAACGCCTCTTGTTCTTGATGCAATGCTTCCAAGCGACTGAAAATTTTGGATAAACGCTCTTGAACATCTTGCTGACCTTTCACTTTGGTTAATGAAGATGCATCAGCACTTTGGAATACGTGAAAAGCACCTTTCGATAATGATTGAGTTAATTTTAGTGGTGCTTGTAAAAGTGCTAACCAGACTCGCTGTGTCAATTGGGCAATGGCTCCCAGCAAACTCCAGCACAAGAAGATTATGAGGACTATTAATGCGATCGACCATAAAGGATGAGCCATGATCCAAGCGACGATCGGATGCTCTGCCATCCACCCCTGCATTGAAGTAACGACAACCTCTTGAACGCTGTTAGAGATTGCTCCACTCAGATGTTCTGTTTTTTGCAAGGTTTCATCCAGTGCCAACTTTGTCTTTTCTGCTGTTTGAGTAATAGAACTTGTCGCGGTATTTAATTTTTCGACAGCAACATTGGTCGCATTATTCAATACACCTGTTGCATGAACAGTCGTTTCTTTAAGTGCGTTAGCTGCTTGGTTGGATGTCTCAGTGATTGTCTTTACTGCTCCGCCTGTTGCTTCTAGAACAGACGTTTTGAGCGTTGTTGTAGCTTTGTTTAAGCCGCTGACAGTTTGATTCAGATTACTTGTCAAGCTACTGAATGCTTGTCCCGACTCGCCTACCAAGTTATTTAACTTATCAAGTGCAATTCTTGTCTCGACAGTTGCAGAACTTGTTGCTTGGTCAATGAGGCTGCCAGCCGTATCTTTAGCACTCTGTATAGTTTGAGAGAAATCGCTTTTCATCATTACTCTCCACATCATTTAATGAGTAATATGGATAAAGATCTCCTTGATTCATTAATACATTTAATGCTCAAATCAATGAATTTTTTCAAATTCAAACTCTAGTCTCAGTAAATCCTTTTGATAACCCTTGATAGCTTGATCCACCAGATAAGTCCTATTAGTTCTTTCCCAAGTTTTCAATTCTTGCTCCGAAAAAGGTAAAACAATATTATGTGCCATGACCATCAAGCATTGAAACCGTTGGCTCAAATCGTTACATTCAGTAGGCGCTGAACCAATATGAGTCGCTTTAAAGTATAGCTGCTCTACCTTCGGTTCTATCTTAGACATATAGATCACATATTTGTCATCATCTTGATCTTGGCTAAATTTCGTTGTTAACTCAATGGCTTGGTTAACGGCGATCCTTGTAGCACTCAAGATGTCGTTCATACTATCTAAGTAGTTTTCTTTGGTCACTCTATGAACGCCGAAGAAAGTTTCAAGCTCTATATAGTTTTTGTTCCAATCAATAACAATACCATCGTCAATACATTCACCATCTAACCTTGTAGGCAAAAATTCAGAAGGTAAATCTTTACTGATCCACTGAGTTCTACAAATCCAGTTTACCGAACTTACATCATCTAGAGTTAGGTACAGAAACAACCAAACTACTTGAGCTTCCCTGCCTTGCCAATGCTGTTTTACTAAATTGTTCCTGTGGTAATCTCTGGCTTTTAACTCAGTAGTAATCTCTCTAGAAATTTTTTCTATATCAGGTTTTGAGTATTCTTTGCTCAGAAGGACATTTGCGGAATATCTCTTAGCTCCAGCATGACTAACATCCTGAAACGAGAGAATTGTATAGCCATTTATTGCAGTCAATTTTTTGCTAAAATCTTTGATTTTTCCCAGAGACAGCTCATCAATCCTTTGCTCAGGGAATAACAAGCTTCCATGCCTTATTAGTTTTTTTGACGTTGCTGCTATTGACGACTTGCCAATAGGCAATTTTCTCACCATCATGATAGAGAACAACTATGACAGGCAGTGAATGGTTTTTCCAGTATTCTAAATGTTCTCTATCACCACGAAAAACAAAGCCACTACTTGTTTTTTCTTTAAACCAACTTTCTCCAGATTTTATCTGAAGCGCAATTAATCTACCTGTTGCTTTAGCATTCTCAACTACTTCAACATGAGCATCAATCCCATAATCTTCTACAGATTGTTCGCGAAAAATCCAACCTAACCTTTCAAAGATTAGTTGTGTTCCCGCAACACCAATTCTTCCAATACGAGAATTTGAATTAGCTTTCACGATCAGGTGCGATATTTGAAGCCTGCAATTTAGGAGTAAAGAGTACGAAGCTCCAAGTTGGAACTTTCTACTCTTTACTTTTTATCCCTCAACCTCTATCTTTTAGCCTTTAGCCCTTCCCCTTACCGTCCACCAACAGTGATGGAATCAACCTTGATGTGTGGTTGTCCGACGGTGACGTAGATACTGCCGCTGACGGAGCCGCAGAAGCCAGCCGCGAGGTCGAGATCATTGGAACACATGGAAATTTTGTTCATAATTTCCTTTGCTTCACCGATGAGCGTTGCGCCTTTGAGGGGCTTGGTGATTTTGCCGTTTTCGATCAGGTATGCCTCGTCCACCGAGAAGTTGAATTGTCCAGTGGCACCGACGCTGCCGCCGCCCATTTTTTTGCAGTAGATACCTTTTTCAATGGAGGCAAACAGGTCTTCGTTGGTGAAGTCGCCGGGAGCGATATAGGTGTTCCGCATCCGGGATGCGGCGGCGTAGGTGTAGCCCTGGCGACGACCGCTGCCTGTGCGGGGATGTCCGGTGCGAATGGAACCGGCTCGATCGGCAATGAAATTTTTCAGCACGCCTTTTTCAATCAAGAGCGTGCGTTGCGCGGGCATTCCCTCATCATCCATGTCGATCGTGCCAAACGCATCGGTTGACAGCCCTTCGTCCCAGGCAGTCAGGTTTTCGTGGGCAATCTTTTCGCCCTTCTTGTCGATAAAGGGAGTCGTGCGCTTTTCGATCTGGGTGGTTTCCAGCAGATGTCCGCAGGCTTCGTGGAAGATCACGCCGCCAAATTTGTTTGCCATGACGATCGGATACGTGCCCGATTCTACATAGTCGGCATAAAGCATTCTGCCAGCCGATTCAGCAACGCTTTCGGCAGTAGCCGTGTAGTCCCAGGTGCGAAGGAAGTTGGGGTCGCTGGTGTTGCCTGCCCGTTCGCCGATCGAGGCACGATTCGCACCATCGGCACAGAGCAGGTTGTAGCCGACCGATTGGGTGAGGCGAATATCTCTCGCAAAGGTGCCATCGCTGGAGGCAACTAAGACTTCCTGCCAGTCACGGAAATACACAGCACGACGAGATTGGACATGAGTAGCTTTTTCCTGCAAGCGAGCGTTGGCATCGAGCAACACTTCGCCCATTTCGCGCATGGAGCTAGATTCTGCGAGCCAGGATTCTTTGCCGCGCAGGACGGCGTAGTCTCGCAGTGGTTCCAGGTTGATTTCGGGGATGTATGCTCCTGGTAAGGGCAACTGCAAGCCTAAAATGGAAAGTCCTTTTTCGAGAGCGGCTTTTAAGCCAGAAAAGGTCAGGTCGTTGGTGCTGACGTAACAGTCAGTTTGTCCACGAAAAACGCGAATGCCTGCCCCGGTGGAAAGGCGTGGCGAGATGCTGGTGATCGCATCGTCCTCAGCGAGGCAGCTAATGTAGTTAACTCGCTCTAGAAAGAATTCCACAAAGTCTGCGCCTGCGGCACGTCCCAATCCCAGTAGCGTCGATAGTGGCGACTCCCAGGTCGTATCGAAGCGATCGCGCGTGGAGGTATACTCCAATGTTGGCAATTCTCTGGAGCGAAGAAGTGGGGTTGCAAGCATAGTTAGCCTCGGCTGCGATCGTGGAACGAATTGATTTGTCAGGGCTTCCATTCTGGAAGGTCAAGACCTCTATTCTAGAAGGGCTACGGATTTTTTGTCAGGAAACCAGTTTGTCAGCCCACTAAGCATAACGGGAACACTGATGTGATCGAGACGTAGGATATTAATGACGTGAAATTACCAAAGAGAGTTCAGTTCTGGATCAGGGCTACCGCGATCGCGCTGCTGGTGTTTTCTGTGGCGTGTCAGGGTCATACGCCAAGTAGTAGCCGCACGATGCCACAGACCAGTGCAGCATCTCCTCCACCCACTGCTGCGATCGCCGCTTCGGTAAGTAAGACGGCTAATAAAGCATCGTTGGTGGATCTTCACTCGATCGATCCAACCATTCGCCTGGATCTGCGTTACGCGACAGCCAATAACTTTATGCATCGAGCGCTCTACAAGCAGTCGCGCTGTCTGCTAAGAGCGAACGCCGCAGAGCAGTTGTCACAAGTGCAGCAAGACCTGGAAGCGGACGGGCTAGGACTGAAGGTCTATGATTGCTACCGCCCGCTGTCTGTGCAGAAACAAATGTGGAAGCTTGTGCCAGACGAGCGCTATGTTGCCAATCCTGCTACAGGATCACGGCATAATCGCGGTTCTGCGGTGGATGTCACGCTGGTCGATCGAGCGGGCAACGAACTTCCCATGCCAACCGCCTTTGACGACTTTACCGATCGCGCAGCCACAAATTACAACGGTGCCAGCCCACAAGCGAAGCAAAATCGCCAGCGTTTGAAAGATGCAATGACCAAACGTGGATTCTCACCCTTGCAGACAGAATGGTGGCACTTTGATGCTGCGAGTTGGGCACAGTATTCAGTGCTAGATGTCCCGCTAGAATCTGTTCTCTAAGGTAGCTTCAGGACATTTAATTTCTAAAAAGCATAGTCTCTAGCACGGTCTAAACTAGACTCAGAGTAAACTAGACGTAGAGCCGTCAAACAGAGCCATGACCACAAAAGAACAGATCATCCAAGCCCTTGAGCAGGTGCCAGAGCCAAAGCTATCGGATGTGCTGGCGTTTATCCACTCCCTTAAAAGAGATGGTCTGCCTAGTCCCGGAGTCCGCCCTGAAGTTTGGCAGGCGTATCTGGAATCCAAGAAAGAACGAGCAGAGGTTTACCGTCGTCTTGCTGACTCCTAAATTTATTTCCATCTCTGAAACGCTGGATATTCATGCAGATGCGATCGCTTGGCTGGGCGGCACTGCTGGCATTAGGGACGAAGGGCTGCTGGAATCAGCTTTAGCACAACCACAGGCTACTTTTGGCGGTGAGTTTTTGCACACAACGATTTATGAGCAAGCAGCGGCTTACCTTTACCATCTAGCGAAGAATCATCCCTTTCTAGATGGCAACAAGCGCACAGCATTTGCGGTAATGGATACTTTTTTGCGCGTCAATGGCTGTACGCTTAGTGGTGCGGAAAAGTCCTGAAGAGCCTATAGGTAAGGAATCTCACTAAAATCTCACGGCGAGTCAGGGGTGACAGAGTGGGAGACGACATGGGATGCTCAAGTTTCCACACAAGAAACAAGCCAATGTCAGTCCCCCAACTTTATCGTCAACTGCAAGCTCAACTAAGTCAATGGATTGAGCCCCAAGATCAACGACACCTACAAGTTTTCTGCGAGAATGTCGCTGCGATTTTACAAGCTCAAAGCGCCTGCCTGAGCCATTGGTTGCCCTATCTGAGTCATCGAGCCTGCCAAGCTCGCAGCCATCTGGAGCGCTTAAACTACTTTGTCCATCATCCCAAAAGCACCGCCGAGACCTTCTATTTTCCGCTGTTGCAGCAGTTTCTGAGCGCCTGGAAGGGATGTCCATGACGCTAACATTCGATACCAGTGTGTTATGGGATCAATACTGCTTGGTCGCGGTCTGTTTAGTCTGGGGCGGACGCTCCATGCCACTGGGTCAAACGGTGTTGGCACATGGCAGTGCCACCGTGGGCTTTGAGGACTACTGCCCCGTGTTAGCAACCACGTTACGGTTGCTGCCGCCGGCGGCTCAGGTGCTGTTGCTAGCTGATCGCGGCTTTGAACACGGAGCGTAGAGCCGCTGGTTACGAGCGCATCAATGGTCGTGGTCGATTCGAGCCAAGTCTGACTTGAAGATCACCTTCGCCAACGCTCAAACGGCGGCGGTGGCGGAGTCGCTTCCCCCAGAGGGCGAAGCGTATCTGTTTCGAGCCGTCACTGTTTTGCAGGATATTGAATGCCATCTCGCCACCGCCCATTTAGCGCTGGCGGGGGAACCTTGGGCAGTCCTCTCCGATGTGCCGCCGTCGTTGCAGACCTTTGAGGTCTATGGTCAACGCTTTGGGGGCATTGAGCCGCATTTTAAGGATTACAAGTCAGCCGCGTTTGAACTGATCCGCTCTCACTGACGCGATCCGCAAGCCCTCAGTTGTTTATTGATGTTGCTAGCGGCTGCCATGCTGATTGCCCTTGCCCTGGCGCTGGTGGTAGTCAGCGAAGGTCGGCACAACCGAATCGACTGGCCTAGTCAACGGGGCTTGAGTTTCCTACAATTAGGCTGACGTGAGCTTAAGCGGTTGTGTGATCAACATCTCCCTCTTCCCAGGTTAGCCACCTTACCGCCAAAGAGTCCGCCGCCTGCCGCTGCTTCCCTCAAGAAACGAGCGCAGTTAGAGACGCGCCTTGAGTGCTCCCGTGTCACTGTTTTCTCAACTTGAGACTCCAAAAAGTTTTCTGCACCACCAAGCTTGCCTCCTTGCCTCGCGCATGATACTTAGCACCGACAGTTTCCCTCAGACTACAGGGCTAACCAACCTCGCAAAGCTTGCTCAAGTTGCTTGGCATCAGCGTCAACCAACTGACCAATCACCTTTATCACTAACCGTTCATGCATTGTATGAACACCTCTTTTAACGGCTGTAGCGACGTTCAATCCTGCTGTCGCCCACGCAGACAAAACAAACTCTCCTTCAAGTAACGAACTGGTTTTGCTGGTTAAAGGAGTAATAATAAGGTCTTGGGACAAGTGCGGCGCGCTCACCACAACAGCAGGTCTTACCTTTGAACTCGACAAATCAGAGAAGGGGTATCACACCAAAATGGCATCATTTTTGGAGTAGCTGGGCATACACGTCGTCCTCAGCATTGTTCCAAACTGTATCGAGTGATGTCTGGCTGGCTTGTAGCCAAAACTCAGTCTCATCATCGGGCAGCAGTGTCACTAGCACCCTTACCCCTTCCGGTAGTTCCGTTGCTTCCAGCGGCTCAATTTTTCCTTGTCGAATCGTAGCCCAAAGCGATTTCAACATAACTCTTTCATCAATGCCATGCTTCAATTTTATGCCGCAATAGCTGTTTCTACGATCGCCCCTTTCCATCACGCACTAAAGTAACTAGCGGCTGGGTGATACGCCACGATCGCCGTGGTTGATTGTTCGGGATACAACTGCTCACTTTCATCCATATGCAGGTTGATGCGTTTGGCTTCCAGCAGATCTAGCAGCGTGTACTGATCCTGCATGTTGGGGCAGGCAGGGTAGCCAAAGCTGTAGCGCGACCCTCGATAGCGTTGCGCCAGCACATCACGAATGTTGTCCGGCTCTTCATTGCCAAAGCCTAACTCGCGGCGAATGCGGGCGTGTACCCACTCCGCTAGCGCTTCTGCCATTTGCACCGCGATGCCGTGGAAGTAGAGGTAGTCGGTATAGCTGTTGCCGTCAAAGAGCTTTTTGGCGTATGCCGTTGCCACTTCGCCCATTGTCACTGCCTGCATGGGGAAAACATCAATTTGCCCCGATGCTTTCGGTGCATAGTAATCGGCGATGCAGTAGCGACGGAGGGATTTTTGGCGCGGGAAGGTGAAGGTGGCGATCGGGGTATCAGGAGTCGGATGCAAAGTGTGTGAGTCGTACAGAGAGAGCGAGTTGCCGTCTGCCTGACAGGGAAAGTAGCCGTAGATGGCTTGGGGATGGAGCAAGTTTTCGTCTACGATACGGCGTTTCCACTGCTCCAGGATGGGATAGACCGTTTCTTGTAGGAACTGGTCGTATTCCTCCCGTGACTGTTCACGCGGCTTGCGGAACTGCCATTGTCCGGCAATGAGCGCTTGCAGATCGAGATACCAGAAGAGTTCGTCCCAGGGAATATCGGCAGGCTGGAGAAGATGTTTGCCCCAGAAGGGCGGTATGGGGCGAGGGATATCGGCAGCGATCGCATCGGAGCGGAGGGTATCTTCGATAGAGAGAGTGGGGAGTGGGGAGTGGGGAGTCGGGGTAGAGTTTTGAGTTGATTCTGACTCCTGATCTCTAGCTTCTGACTTCTGACTCCTGACTTCTGACTCCTGACTCCCCTCTTCTCCCAAAAATCCCTGTCGATCGCTCCACTTTTCCGCTGCTTTTGCAGGCATCAGTTTATCCATGAAGTGCAAATCGGAAAAGGCATCTTTGCCGTAGATGACCTGTCCGTTGTAGGCGTTCTGGCAGTCTTCGTGGACGAATTTGGACGTGAGTGCCGCGCCGCCGAGAATAACGGGGACGGTGATGCCGCGATCGTTGAAGCGGCTCAGGTTCTCCTTCATGAACGCAGTGGATTTGACCAGCAGACCGCTCATGGCGATGCAATCGGGTTTGTGTTGCTCGTAGGCTTCGATGATGCTGTCTACAGACTGTTTGATGCCCAGGTTGATGACGCGGTAGCCGTTGTTGGACAGGATGATATCGACCAGATTTTTGCCGATGTCATGTACGTCGCCTTTGACAGTAGCGATGACGAAGATGCCCTTTGCCTGCCCGGAGTCTTCTTTTTCCATAAACGGCTCCAGGAAAGCGACGGCAGCTTTCATCGTTTCGGCAGATTGCAGCACAAAGGGTAGCTGCATTTGCCCAGAGCCGAACAGTTCACCCACCACTTTCATGCCATCCAGCAAAAAGGTGTTGATAATCTGGAGCGGTGGGTATTGCGTCATTGCCTGCTTGAGCAGATTGTCTATTCCCATCCGTTCGCCGTCGATGATGTGCTGCTTCAGGCGTTCTTCGAGCGGCAGATCGGCAGTGGCGGCACGGGCGGCTCTGGCATCTTTGGCAGATACGCCTTCAAAGAGCTTCGTCAGCTCTGTGAGCGGATCGTAAATGCAGACATCGCCATTAAAGCGTCGCCGATCGTAAATCAGGTCAAGGCAAACTTCTTGATGGGCAAGATCGATTTTAGCGAGGGGGAGGATCTTGCTGGCGCTGATGATCGCGCCATCCATCCCAGACTCTGTGGCTTCGTGCAAAAACATGGAGTTCAACACAATCCGCGTTGCCGGACTCAAGCCAAACGAGATATTAGAAACGCCCAGCAAAAGATGGCAGCCGGGAAGGCGATCGCGCATCTGACGAATCGCTTCGAGCGTGGCACGTCCGTTTGCCCGATCTTCTTCAATCCCGGTGGAAATGGGCAGTGCCAGCGGATCGAAGAAAACTTCGTGAGCGGGAATGCCAAACTCCAGGGCTTGACGATAGGCGCGTTGGGCGATCGCAAATTTCTTCTCAGCAGTGCGTGCCATGCCATCTTCATCGATCGTGCCCACGACAACCCCTGCGCCATACTGTTTCGCCAGTTCCAGCACTTTCAAATAGCGTTCTTCACCATCTTCATAGTTTGTGGAGTTGAGCAAGCACTTGCCGCCTGCCACTTTCAGTCCCGCTTCCATTTTTTCCCATTCAGTGGAATCCAGCATCAGCGGCAGCGTGACGTTGGTGACGAGACGTGACACAAGTTCGCGCATATCTCGCACACCATCGCGCCCGACGTAATCCACGTTTACGTCCAGGATATGTGCGCCTTCCCGCACCTGCTCTTTGGCGAGTGACACCAAGCCATCCCAATCTTCGGCATTCAGCAAGTCCCGACACTTTTTGGAACCACTAGCATTCAGCCGTTCCCCAATAATTAGAAAAGAGTTGTCCTGGTCATAAGGTTGAGCGCTATAGATAGATGCAGCGGAAGGTGTATAGCTTAGAAGGGGACGGGGTGCTGGGTATTGGGTGTCGGGTGTTGGATCTTTCTCCCCACTCCCTACTCCCCACTCCCCACTCCCAGTACGAACCGGACGTTCCTTCGGCGTTAGAGTCGGCGCAATCTCCGCCAATTGCTGAATGTGATCGGGACGGGTGCCGCAGCAGCCGCCAATGACCTGTACGCCGAGATCTTCGACGAAGTGCATGAGCGCCATGCGGAGTTCCATAGGGGTCAGCTTGTAGTGAGCGTGACCACCGACGTTTTCGGGGATGCCTGCGTTAGGGATGCAGGAGATGACAAAGGGGGAGTTGGCAGACAGATAGCGGATGTGATCTGCCATACGATCGGGGCCTGTCGCACAGTTCAGCCCCAGGATATCAATGGGGAAGGGTTCCAGGATGCTCAACATCGCGGTGACATCGGAGCCAACGAGCATGGTGCCCTGAAGCTCCATTGTGACAGAGACCATCAACGGTCTGCGATCGCCCTTCTTGGCAAAGACTTCCTCAATCCCATTCAGCGCGGCTTTGATCTGCAACACATCCTGCGCGGTTTCTACCAGAAAGAGATCCACGCCCCCGTCATACAAGCCTTCTGCCTGCTCGGCAAAGGTGGCTTTCATGGTGTCGTAGTCGATGTGTCCCAGGGTGGGAAGTTTGGTGGTGGGACCGATCGAGCCAGCGACGAAGCGAGGTTTTTCGGGAGTCGAGAATTCAGCCGCAATGTGTTTGGCTAACTCAGCGGCAGCTTTGTTGAGCGCATACGCCTGGTCTGCCAGATCGTATTCTGCCAGGACGATCGACATTGCGCCAAAGGTGTCTGTCTCGATCACATCGGCTCCCGCTGCCAAAAACTCGCGATGCACTTGGACAACTGCGTCGGGCTTGGTGAACACCAGATACTCGTTACAGCCTTCGTACTCTGCGCCGCCAAAATCCTCTGCTGTCAGGTTTTGCGTTTGCAGCGAGGTGCCCATCGCGCCGTCAAAGACAATGACGGGACGATCGGGATGGTGCAGACGTTCAAGAAAGAGGCTCTTCATTGGGGGGTAGGCTCAACAGTGAATGTAGGCTGTGCTACTAAACAATTGTGACATTACGATCGGCTGTGATGAACGTGTCAGCTCAATTTCTCAACTTATTCTATTGTGCAAAATTTTTGTGGCGACGGGCGTAGCGACACCCTTTATAGAAACAACATCTGCTGGGCAAACTGACTAGGGAAAAACCAGGAGGTTAGTGCCTTAGCTATTTGGCCGTCGGATTGGCGTTGATGTAGCGCCTTAATGCCTGGTACTTGGGAGCAGTTTTCAGATCTTGTCCGATGTATTCCAGCGCACCCCACATGCCGAATTTGATGGGTGTTCCAATATCGCTGTAATGATTAAAAAGCCCGCCGCCTGCTGCCTTCCAGTTGTTGAGATATTCGGTATACAGATCGCCCATCCGAGGATTGCGGTTGACATCAGAGTACAGCTTGGTGATTTGAGGCTCATCATTCCCAAACTGAAAGCTCGTGAGCTGCTGCCCGCCTTCGTAGGCTTTGAGCGCGAGACCGTACTTACGAGCCAGGTTGGCAGAGGCAACCATGTTGGTTTTAATGGCTCCCCTAAGGTCTGCTTGCAGAATGTCGAGCACCTGATCCTGCGACATTCGAGCAATTTGGGCAGCCTTGTCTGGGTTCAGCAATATCTCTCTGCCGTCGAAATAGGGCGCGATCGCGTATGAATCGGCATGTTTAGACGCGTTTTTCCAGGCAAGGATCTGATCGCCAGACCAGGTGTTGACGGATTGCCCTGCGATCACTCGATCGAGCCGACTCGTCCCACCAAAGACCTGCTCAAAAAGCTTGAAAATCTCGACCGATCGCTGCGAGTAGTACTTTGCCCCAGCGAGATATTGATCCTTGTCTAGCCCCAGCTTCACCCCCTGATCTTTGGCGTAGGTTGCCTGTTCAAAGCCAAAATTCCAGACTTCGTTGGAGTATTCGATGTGAACTTTCAGCGACGGGTCGAGCTTGTCGCGTACCAGAGTGGCAAATTGACGCACAAAGTCATCATTGGCGCGGATGGGTATGGTGAACCAGGGGTCAGCGTGCAGGGTATTGGCAAGCTGAATCATGTACTCCAGCGAGACTCCATGCACCGCTGATTGGGTTTCAAAAGATGGAGTGGTGCGATCGCTCCAGTTGGCAAGCTGAGACCCATTGGTTCCTGCCCAATCCATAAAGCGCAGGACTTTGAACGGAGACAGGAGCTTGAGAAACGCTGGATTAAACGGTTGTGTCCGGTAGGTGGTTTCGTGTCCCGGCATAATGAACCGGATATGGCGGAGTGGATCAGCCACCTTCGTTGATCGCAAGTTGAGCTGAACACCATTCGCCTCCGTTGTGACCTTAACAACCATGCGACCGGGCGTTTGACTGACGATCGTCAGCCCCTTACCACTCATCGCCGTCACATCAAGTTGACCTTGCCCGTCATACAGCAGCGTGTAGTTTCCGGTTGGATAATGCCCTCCATCTAACAGCCCTGTTGTGGCGTACTGACCCGATCGCAAAGAGGCAACCCAACCCTCGCGGGTGAGAGCTAAGGGACCGCCCTGCGCCCAACTCGCACCCTCAGCATTAGAAAACCAGGTATGAGAGGTTTTAAAGACATCAACAAACGGCAGTTCTGTACTGTAGCTCACCACTCCAGCCAGGTTGATGCCCAGAGGGGAGCGAGCGTTTGGCTGGTCAGCGACACGGGCACTCCTAAAGTCCTTTCTAGCAGCGTTAGTCAGCGTTTGAGCAGCCAGATGATCACTGTTGCTGCTACTCTGAGCGCTCACATTGACACGATCAGTGCTCGTCAGACTGTCGTTCGTGCTATTGGTGAACCGACCGCAGCCGATTAGCATCCCATTAAATTGTAAAAGCGCCGCAATCAGGAAGACGCGACCCATGCCATTGTTGGAAAGACTTGCTAATTTCACGCCACTTCTATTTTCGTTGACAGTCAGCGAGGTGTTTCAGCATTCACTGCTACATTCAAGTTGCTCTGCTGTGACCCTGATGGCAATATCATAGCTGGCTTTCCCTTTAAGTCTGGTAGGCTGGTCGCTCGATCGCGGAGAGTTACTGAGTTTGAAGGATTCCGACGCAGAAACCGGGTTTCGAGAGGCAACCTGGAGTCTCACGCAGTGCCGTCCCGCCAAGAAGCCTGGTTTCTTTCAAGCGCAATTCCTCTCTATAATTGAGTTTGCAATGATTGTCGGATTGTTAACCGGTAGCCCTGCGAGACGGCACAATCCTCAACCTTTGCACCCATCGCTGGCGTTCGCGCTGCATCCTTTCTGAAAGAATTTCTATGTCCTCCGATCGCCCTCAAACTGACGACCAAAGCAAGTCCAGCCTGGAAGAAATTCGTGCCACCCGGTTGGAGAAGGCTGAACAACTCAAACAGGCAGGGCAAAATCCTTACGCCTATCGGTGGGATGTGACGCATCACACGGCGGATTTGCAGTCGAAATACGCCGAACTGCCCAACGGCGAAGAAGTACAGGTTGAGGTGGCGATCGCGGGACGCATTTTGGCGCGTCGAGTGTTTGGCAAGCTAGCCTTCTTCAACTTGCAGGATGAAACGGGCACGATTCAGCTTTACCTCGAAAAAGCCCGCATCCAGGCAGGCATGGCAGACAACACTGATGCCTTCGACCAGTTGAAGCAGTTGACAGATGTGGGCGACATCATCGGCGCAAAGGGCACCATCAAGCGCACCGAAAAGGGCGAACTGTCGGTGTACGTCAGCGCATACGCGATGCTGACAAAATCCCTGTTGCCCTTGCCTGATAAGTGGCATGGCTTAACCGATGTGGCGAAGCGTTACCGTCAACGCTACGTGGATTTGATCGTGAACCCGGACGTGCGGGAAACGTTTCGTCGTCGGGCGCTGATCACCGCAGCCATCCGCCGCTATCTCGATCAGCAAGGCTTCATCGAAATTGAAACGCCTGTGCTGCAAACCGAAGCCGGAGGAGCCGATGCGCGTCCCTTCACGACGTATCACAACACGTTAGAAATGCCGCTCTACCTGCGGATTGCGACTGAACTCCACCTCAAGCGGCTGATTGTGGGTGGGTTTGAGAAAGTCTTTGAATTGGGGCGCATTTTTCGTAATGAAGGCGTTTCCACGCGCCACAACCCCGAATTCACCACGATCGAACTCTACCAGGCATACGCTGACTACCATGACATGATGGCGCTGACCGAAGCGATCGTGGTCTACGCCGCGCAAGCAGTGTTAGGAACGCTGCAAATCACCTATCAGGGAACGCCGATCGACCTCACTCCTCCCTGGCGCAGAGTCACGATGAACGATGTCGTTCAAGAGAAAACAGGTGTGGATTTTAGCCAGTTCACTGTCCTTGAAGAAGCGAAAGCGGCAGCAACCAAGGCTGGCATCACAGAGGTTGATGGCGTAACGTCGATCGGCAAACTCCTCAACGAAGCGTTTGAGCAGACAGTCGAAACGTCCCTCATTCAACCGACATTTGTGATGGATTATCCAGTCGAAATTTCACCCTTAGCCAAACCCCACCGCTCGAAGCCTGGATTGGTAGAGCGCTTTGAGCTTTTTGCAGTCGGACGCGAAACCGCCAATAGCTTCTCGGAGTTGACCGATCCCGTTGAGCAGCGTCAACGACTGGAAGCTCAAGCTGCCCGTAAAGCCGCTGGCGATCTGGAAGCGCATGGTGTGGACGAAGATTTTCTCACCGCGCTGGAATACGGGATGCCCCCCACAGGCGGTTTGGGGATTGGCATCGATCGCCTAGTGATGCTCCTAACGGATTGCGCCAGTATCCGCGACGCGATCGCCTTTCCGCTCCTCAAACCAGAAAAGTCTGAAGCAGAAGAGTAACCTAGCTCAAAAGTAGAGCCTTTAGAAACTTAGCTTTCGTCCTTGAGGTAGTCACCGTTTGAAGTCGGTCGTTCTAAGCTTGGAGCTAATGTTTTCAGGTGTTTTAGATGAGCGACCCAACCGAAAAGCTTCCCGCTAAAGCTAAAACCCAGGCTGAAAAGCTCAAGGACGACGGCATGTTCGATCCTCAGGAACTTGTCTCTAAAGGCGGCTACATAGGCAATCCCAGAGAAATTATCGAAAATCCTGCGGTTGCGCCCGAAATGCTCGATCGACCCGAAGATTTGCGAGATGACCTGCTAGCAGACAATGAGGAAGCCTGAAGCCGAGATCCCCGATTTCTCCCAGAAAACCAGGGATCTAAATCGCCGTCAATAGAGCGCCATGACTAGCCGTTTGCGATAATCCTTCGTCAAAGGATGCTCATCACCCAGTAGATCAAAGATTGACAGCATTGCTTTGCGGGCACCGTCGTCCCGGTAGCGACGGTCTTTTATAAGCATAGCTAGAAATTGTTCCATGGCAGCACTGTAGTTTTCTTCGAGTACCAGGTTGGTGGCTTGCTGAAAAGCGCGATCGAGGTCGCTATTTCCCGTTGACTGTGCGGCTACTTGCTTAAATTGAACGAGTGCCTTTAGCGTTTTCGCGTGCGGAAAGTACTCCTTATCATGCTCCTGAATCCTTGCCAGCAGGCTTTCTGCAACATCCAGGCGATCGGCTTCGATGTAAAAGTTAGCGGCTTCCAGGGTCAACCCACGATTGTCGGGGTATTGCTCTAGAAGGGTTGCAAGGCGTATTTCGGCTTGATTGACATTGCCGATCGCGGCATCGGCATAGATTGCTTCCAACGCTTCATCTAAAACCGATGTGATCTGTAATTGTGCCAAAAACTCACGCAGCTTTGGCTCTGGCAGCATACCGACAAACCCATCTGTCACCTTGCCATTCACCACAACTTTGACATCAGGAACCCCTTCAACGCCATAGGTCTGTGCAAGGTCAGGATTCTGATCAATATCAACTTTTGCCAGCACAAAGTCATACTCCTGCGCCAGTTTCTCCAGCAACGGTTTCAATATCTGACAGGGACCACACCACTGTGCAAAGAAGTCCACCAGCACAGGTTTTTCGTGCGATCGCTCAATGACCGCAGTCGCAAAATTTGTTTGATCAACCGAAATCGAAGCGCTCATCATTTTACGTTTGCTTTAATTTTTCCAGCCATTGCCTTTTCTGTGAAACCAGGAACAGAGCCATTGCAATGGGGAAACATTGCCGTCGCCATGATCTTCTTCGCGCTAAGGCGGTTAGTTGAGTGAACTTCTGATCACAAATCACTGGCTTAAGAGATAGAAGTCTATCTCCCGGATGACTTGAAGTTTCTATGAAGAACGAAGAGGAAACATTGGCATTTACTATGAACACACCACTCTTCGATCGCCTAATGGTATGCAAACTGTTCGCCGTTTTTACGCTCATAGGAACGGTTATGGCGGTGTTGCCCATTCCTCTCTTTGGGGCTGATATTAAAGGCGTTGGTTTGGAGTCGCCGCTTCAAAAAGAAGCAGCCGTGAAGTTTTCCGCGATCGAGCAAGATTATTAGGTGCTCTGGTCAGTCGTTTTCTCGTCGATCGGTTTGCGGGTTTTCGTTTCAATCTCCTCCAGCGTTTGCAAGACCAGACGCTTTGCCTGTAGATTCCAGCCCCATTTTTGAACGTTGAACGCGATCGCGCCCCCCACAAACGTCGCAATGAAGTCTAAAGGCTGCATGAACGAAATCCCCAGCAGTAGCCCTAAGCCAGCAATACCCCAAAACGGCAACGCCACGGCCTGACGCTGATTTTCCACAATTTGGCTAATGGGATCAGTCGGCAGCTCCGCCAACAGCGTCTCTTTCACCTGTCGCTGCTCACCCGGCGGCACCGACAACCCAATCTTTTGCCGCAGCTTTTCAATCTTGCGGGCATCGGTGCTGTATTGCGTCAATTCATCCTCTGCCATGAGGATCAAGCGCTCGTATTGTCCCATTGCGTTCCCCAAGTAGACTGTAGGCTTAAGCCTGAAAGCTTATTATCTCTTACTGGACTGCGATCGCCGCAGGGCAACCAGACGATTCTTCTGCGCCAGTTCGTCATGGGGATTATGCGCTAGCACCTTGTCATAGCAAGCGATCGCCTCGTCCATCCGCCTCAGGCTCAGCAAAATACTGCCTAAATTATTTTGCGCTTTGGGATCATCCGGTCGCAGCGCAATGGCATGCTCATAGCTGTCAATGGCTTCCGCAAAGCGTTCCAGGTGCTTCAAGGCAATACCCCGATTGAACCAGCTTTCGTAGTGAGCGGCTTGAAACTCTAAAGCGCAATCGTAGCTGGAGAGCGCCCCTTCATAGTTGCCCAGCTTTAACAAACAACAGCCACGACCGTAAGCTGCTGCGTGGTTTGGTTCAAGGGCAAGCGCTTTGTTATAGCCCAGCAGCGCATCTTGATACCGACCAGATTGCTTCAGGCACATAGCCCACTGATACCAGGATTCAGCATCTTCGGGATTGAGTCCCAGGGCTTTGTCATAGCTAACGATCGCCGCTGCATAGTCACCCAACCCCATTAGCGCTGCTCCACGACTGCTGAACGCTGCCTGATAGTCGGGCTGGAGCTGTAGCGCTTGATTAAAATGCTTGATAGCGCTCTCATAGCGACTTGTAGCGTAAAGCGCTAGCCCTTGACTGTACCAGGCATCTGCAAACCCTGGCTGAAGTTCCAGTGTATGACTCAGAGCCGCGATCGCGGCTTTATACTGTCCGGTCATGTACAGGGCAAGCCCCAAACTGTAGTGCGCGTTGGGAAAGTCTGCCTGAAGTGCCAACACCCGCTCAAAACTCACGATCGCTCGTTCATGCTGCCCGATTACAGAAGCCGCCCAACCCAGGCTATAGTGTACCAACGGCAGCGCAGGATTGAAGACGATCACCTGCTCAAAGCTAGTGATGGCTTCTACATAGCGATCGAGGTTGATAAGCGCATTGCCCTTTTCAGTCCACGCATTGCCATGATCAGGCTGCAATTGCAGGACGTGATCAAAATGCGCGATCGCGGCTTCATACTCTCCCTGCTGGCTCAACGCTAAGCCGCGCTGAAAGATGCCTTCAGCCTCAAACGTTTCAGTTTCGGTGGTCTGCCTCATGGATGTCAATGCGCCCTTCTAGCGATCGAAGTCAGCCTGGTGCTGTATAGCTATCATTCCCAATTTGCACCGATCGCAGACACCCAAAGCGGTGCGGTGCATAAAAATAGAGAAAATTACAGCTCGCGAAGAATAATGAAAAGACAATGAGTTATACGGAAGCAATGCTAAGGAGCGTTAGCTGAGTAGGAGTTCTTACTTGCCGTAAGTGGTTACAATAACCAATATTTTGATACTCCTGAATGTCAATTAAAATCTTACTTGCTAATGCTCTACTGAAGCTGATGGGGACGGCGTTTCCAATCATCTTATACCCAGTAGAAATGTTGCTATATTTAAATATGAAACTATCTGGAAAAGTTTGTATTCTCGCACATTCTCTGACAGAAAGCCTACGATAGGGTTTAGGGGAATTTGGATCGAAAATTCGTTTGTCTTTTTCAATAAAAATCATTTTATTGGCTTGAGGATGAATTGGGGCGTGTCTACCGCCTGCTTGAATGGTAAAAGATGGCTCCCCCCAACCTCTAACCCGGTTCCTAGACATGTAAATGCTAGAAAAACTCATGTCAAGATACTCATGATTAGGCGCAGAAGTAAAATCACTTCTCAACTGAGTAGTGGCAACAGGTTCTAGAAAACTTAAGTCATAAATAGTATCCCTAAGCGTAGGAACCTTTGGATTTTCTTTTGGAAATTCAAAGGTTCCTCCAAGATCTTCTCGATAACCGACAATAATTACTCTTTGTCGGTCTTGAGGCACATTAAAATATTTGGCATTTAAGAGCTTGTAAGCTACTTCGTAACCACAATCTTTAAACATATAAAGAATATTCGAGAAAGCACGGCTGTGCTTTTCCGCTAAAATTCCGCTAACATTTTCAGCCACAAAGAATAAAGGTCTTTTATCCTGGACAACTCGGATATATTCATGAAACAGTTGCCCTCTAGAGTCATTAATCCCACGTCCAGCACCAGCTTCACTCCAGCTTTGACAGGGTGGACCGCCAATGATACCAATACATTCAGGAACTTCTAATGATTTGATATTCCTTATATCTCTTCTATCTAGTTTTGTTTGAGTATGGTTAAACTCATAGGTCTCCCAAATCGATTTATCATTTTCATTTGCCCAATCCACTTGGAACCCAGCTTCAGCGAAACCAAGATCTAGACCACCACAGCCAGAAAATAAAGATACAACCTTCATAATTTTAGAAAGCTAACTATCGTGAATAAGTAATAATTTTTGCAGGGATAAGTTCAACAGGATTATTCGGCGACTTAATTACCGCACTCCTAATTCCGAATCCTGATAAAGCGATATTTTCCAAAGCCTGCTTGCTTTGATCTGGAGAAGAATTATACTTACTCTCTTTCATTAAGGCAATCATCTGAAAATCCGCATCGGGAACATGTCCTATATTTATGTAGCTAAAGACTCCAGCAGGATTGTCAATACCCCACATACCCCTTATTCTCAAATAGGTTATGCCTAGAGGATCAACTTTATTAACTCTGCCCAACTCTTTCGTTGCCGTGAATTCAACCCCTTGAATTTCAGCAATTCCGTTGATTAAACCATTTCTAATCTTCTCATAGATTTCTTTGTCTGCGGCATAACAGTCACCATAAACCAGCCATAAAAGTTTTAATTTTTGTTGGTTGATGATGCCAATTGCGTAAACAATATCTTTTTCTGACCAAGCTTCACAATTTCGGCAAGCTTTGGCAATCATGGGATCGTCAGAAAATAACTTTGCTTTTGGGTAAGAGCTATTGAGCGCAATCTGGGAGCCGTACGATTCAATTTTTTTAACCTCTACCGCATCGCCGCTTTTAATCATTAAATCTGGTGGATTATTTTGATTGCCAGTATACGAAAAGACTTCGGCGTATTTTTCCAGTCTCTCGCTTTCGTTATCTGCGTTAATGGTGCCTGCAAAGGCATCTTTGATGAAAACTTCAAGAGCATCACCAACGCCATTAATTCTATTCTTCCCCTTGTAGTGGCTCACTAAGTCTGAAATAGGACTGTGAACAATATT